>Ga0182024_10007428_pt1 | contig 23618 bp, 21 predicted proteins | sample P32metaG_FD_120480 | JGI IMG/M metagenome (GOLD analysis project Ga0182024, IMG submission 120480) | Permafrost microbial communities from Stordalen Mire, Sweden - P3-2 metaG (Illumina Assembly) | ecosystem: Environmental > Terrestrial > Soil > Wetlands > Permafrost | place: Sweden: Stordalen... | reverse complement strand
TTCGGCATCCGCTTGTAGGCGGTGACGAGCGCGTTGGCGAGCGCCTCGAGCATGATCTCGATCGAGATGCCCTTCTCGCGCTCGATGTTCTCGAGCGCCTCCATCATCTCGGAGTTCATCGGCGGGTGACCTCCCGGGTCGGGCGCGAGCCCGGTTTCGCCGCGGGGCCCCAGTCGAAGACGGTGCGCGCTTGGGCGACCGCGTCGTAGGCGAGTCGTTCCTCGCCGGTGTCGAACTGCACCTGGATCCCGTCGTGGTCGGCGCTGAGCAAGGTCCCTCGCCGTCGGAGGCCCCGCCCGCCGGTGGTGGTCTTGATGGACACGGTGCTCCCGAGCGCGCGCTGGAAGTGGGCGGGCGTGCGGAGCCGCCGCTCGAGGCCGGGGCTGGTGACCTCCAACGTGTAGGGGCCGCGGTCGCTGGACTCGACGCCGGGGTCGGCGTCGAGGACCGGCGAGAGCGCTTGGCTCAGGGTGGCGACGGTGTCGAGGTCGACACCTCCGGGGGCGTCGACCGCCACCCGCACGGTGCGGGCCCGGGGGCTCCCGAGGACCTCGACGTCGTAGAGCTCGAGTCCGAGCGCGGCAACGACGGGCTCGACCGCAGCCGCGACCGTGTCCACGTCGACCATCGCTCCACTGCTCCCATCACGAAAAAACGTGGCCTCGCGGCCACGTTCGCCGGCGACCCGAGGCCGCACTCACCAACCGGAACAAGAGAGGAGGATACCACCCCGTCACCGGACGTTCGCCTCCGGTCCTAGCGTCTGGGGGTGGCCAACACGCCGTTCACCGAGGTCGAGGCGGGTGAGCGGGTGGTTCGGGTCACGAACCCCGACAAGGTCTTCTTCCCGGCCCGCGGGGAGACGAAGCTCGACCTGGCCCGCTACTACCTGGCGGTCGGCGACGGTGCGGTGCGGGGGGTGTACGAGCGGCCCACGGTCTTGAAGCGCTACCCCGACGGGGCGACCGGGGAGCCGTTCTTCCAGAAGCGGGTCCCCGAGAAGCGCCCGGAATGGATCGAGACGGTACGGGTCACGTTCCCGTCGGGACGCCACGCCGACGAGCTGTGCCCGGTCGATGTCGCCCACGTGGTGTGGGCGGTGAACCTCGGGTGCTTGGACCTGAATCCTTGGCCGGTCCGACGAGGCGACGTCGACCATCCCGACGAGCTGCGCGTCGACCTCGACCCCCAGCCGGGGGTGCGGTGGTCGGCGGTCCGCCAGGTGGCGTGGCTCGTGCGTGACGTGCTCTCGGAGCATCAGCTGGTCGGCTTCGTGAAGACCTCGGGCTCTCGGGGTCTGCACATCAACGTTCGGATCGAGACCCGCTGGGATTTCGGCGACGTGCGCCGCGCCGTGCTGGCGCTGGCCCGCGCGGTGGAGCGGCGCGCCCCCCAGATCGCCACGGCCCGCTGGTGGAAAGAGGAGCGCGGCGACCGCGTCTTCCTCGACTACAACCAGAATGCGCGGGACCGCACCGTCGCGTCCGTGTACTCGGTGCGCGCGAACCCCGAGGGGCGGGTCTCGTGCCCTCTCGACTGGGGCGAGCTCGACGACGCCGACCCGGCGGACCTCACGATCGCGACCGTCCCGGCCCGCTACGCGGCGCGAGGCGACGCGGGCGCGGGGATCGACGACGCGGTGTGCTCGCTCGACGCGCTGCTGGAGCTCGCCGCCCGCGACGAGGCGGAGGGGCTGGGCGACGAGCCCTGGCCTCCGCACTTCCGCAAGCAGCTCGGCGAGCCCGACCGGGTGCAGCCGAGCCGGGCGCGGCGCTCGCGGTAGCGGCGGGTTACGGGCCGGAGTTGATGCTGAACGTCCACGTCGAGGTGTAGGAACCCTTGAACGCATTGGCCTGGATGGTCGTCTTGAAGGTGAGCGTGATGTTGGTGGGCCCGGCGCCGGTCGCGGCCGCGGCGTCGTAGAGCTTGACCGCGGTGGGAGCGGTCGCCGCCGCGGGCAAGGTCACCGGGTAGGCGATCGAGTTCGTGGGCAGCGAGCAGTTCTGGGTCGCCGCTGCCTTCGAGCCCGCCGTCACCTGCGTCGCAGTGGTCGGGAGCGTCTGGTTCGACGCGTTCGTGAACGTGGTCGACGTCCCCGCAATGTTCCAGCCGCTCCCGCTGTTGGTCTGATCGTTGGGGGTCAACACCCCGGTCGCGGTGGCGATCTTGTCCTTCCCGTTGAGGGCGACGGCCGGCAGGGCGACGATGGCGGGGGTGGTCAGGGACAGCGACCCGCCCGTGCAGCCGGGCAAGAACGCGGTCACGACCCCGCCCCAGTTCGTCGAGCTCGAGGCTTTCTCGGTCTCGGTCGCGGTGCCGATGGCCAGCGCTTTCTGGTAGTCGGAGACGACGCCGTCGGTCGGGTCGGTGAAGGAGTGGGTCCAGCCTGATCCCACCGTGAACGTGGTGACCGGAGCCACCGAGGTGATGAACGACGTGATGCCGAGGTCGCCGGTGATGGTCGTGGCGCCGCTCGTCGACACGGTCGCCGTGGTGGCGGCGGTGCTCGTGGCGACCGTCCCGGTCTGGTCGACCGGCGCGCTGAACGCAGCGCCCCTCCACTCGCTGAGCGCCCCGACCACGGTGCTCGTGCCCGACGAGGCGGTGAACGTGGCGCTGGTGACCGCACCCGGGTTGTCGGCCTCGTACCAGATCTCTGCCTCCCCGGCGCCGCTCTCGAACACCGACTTGGCTTGGGTCCATCCGGCGGGCCCCGAGAACGGGGCGGCGCTCGTGGTCAGGCGGTTGGCCAGCACCGCCACGAGCAGGTTGCCGGCGCTGCTCGCCGACGCCAGAGTCGGGGTGACCGAGCCGCTCGTCGAGGTCACCTCGCTGCCCTGCTGCACGCGCACGATCGCCGCCGCCGCGTCGGGGGCGGTGAGCACCTCGGTCACGACCGTCAGCGCCCCGGCGACGGTGCTCAGCACGACGAGCCCCACCACGACACGGCGGGCGCGGCTCCGACCCCTTCGTGACCCGACCATCCGAACCCGCCGCGGCGCTCAGACCGCAGCTCGGGGCACGCCATCGCGCCGCGGGCTACCGATCATCGATTCGACGCGTCGGCCCGCCAGCGGACGGGCTCGAGCTCCTCGTCCGACGGCTCGCCCCGCCGGGTGTCTCGGCGCCGGCCACGCCGGGACGCTCGACCGTCGCTCGGCGCGAGAATCGCCTCGGTCGGTGGACCCCGCCGGCGCCGGCGGACTTTGGCCCGCCACGTGCCGAGCCACACCAGGGCGAGGAGTCCGATCGTGACGCCGAGCAGGATCACCCAGCGCAGCGTGTGACTGGTCGTCGGGAGGTTCGGGTTCGTGGCGCCCCGCAGGGTCTTCCCGAGCTGCAGGGTGGCCGCCACGGTGACCGCCGACACGCCGCCCGTCGCCCGGACCGTGGCGTGATAGGTGCCGGCGGCCAGGCTGTCGGGCCAGATCAACGGGTAGTGGATGGTGTCGCCGGGCAGGATCGTGTCGAGCTGGCGGTTCACCTTGCGCCGGTAGCTCCCGGGGCCGCGCAGCGATACCGCCAGGAGCGGCTTCACCAGCTTGCGGCCGTTGTCGCCGAGCACGATCGTGAGCGTGGCGACCTTGGTGCCGGGCAGGGCCTTGAGCGCCAGCTTGCCGAGGTGCACGTGGGCCTGGGCGGCGCCGGGCACCGTGACCTCCACCCCGATCACGGTCCGGAACACCTCGGTCACCGCGAACTGGCCGCTCGCTGGCTTCTGCGGATTGGCGTTCTCGACCGCGATGCCGGCCAGGTGATCGCCGGGCCTCGCGCCGGTCGGGACGGTCACCCGGAACGGGACGAGGGCTTGGGAGTTCGGCGCGAGGCTCAGCGCGGAGATCGACGGCGTGACCCAGGTGCCGGCTTTCTTCACCGGCGCCTCTCGGTTCGCGTACACCGCACCCGAGGTCTGGCCGGTCAGACCGTCGACCGGCGAGATGAGCAGCGACAGCGCCGTGTCACTCGTGCTGGTGACGAGCACCTCGTCGGTGTAGGTCTGGCCCGGCGCGAGGACAGCCTTGAAGTACGCACGGGTCGCCGGGTCGTTGGGATTCGGATTGGCGGGGGCGGCGCCGAAACCGCCGTTGGGATCAGCCGCCGCCGTCGCGGCGCTCAGCCCAACGACGACCGACGCGAGCAGCATCGCCGCAGCAAGGACCCGGATGATTCGCACGAGCTGCCCACCCTTGCATCACGGCCCGCTGACCAGCGAGATGGTCCACGTCGAAGTGTAAGCGCCGGCCAACGTGTTGGCCGGGATGCTCAGCTTCCAGGTCGGCGTGACCGTTTGGTTGCCCATACCGGTGTTCGCGGCGCCGTCGAAGACCTTCGTCGCGGTCGGCGCGCTGGTTGCCGCGGGCAGCGTGTACGGATAGGTGATCGAGTTGGTGGCCACCGTGCACGTGGCGCCGCCGTCACACGCGTCGGTCGGTGCCGCGCTCAGCGTGGTGGCCGACGTCGAGAGGGTCTTGGCCCCGGCCGTGAACGTGGTCGACGTCGCCGTCACGTTCCACCCAGTGCCCGATCCCGTCGCGTCGCTGACGTCGATGGCCTCCGTCGAGTTGACGGTCTGGTCCAACCCGCTCAGCGTCGCCGAGAAGGTCACGTTCGGGGGACTCGACACAAAGGCCAACGACCCCGCACTCACGGTCGCGGTCCCGGTCGTGGCCCACGCGGGCAGGCCCTCCAGGCTGAGGCCCGCCACGGCCACCAGCCCGGCCACCAAGCCGAGCCGACGGACGTGGCGACGCCCACCGACGTTGGGCCGGGCGCGGCGCTCGATGGCGTCGTTCCCGGCGTGCGCGCTGTGCTCGTTCATCGGTTCCTGCTCTCCCAGCCTGGTGCGACTCGAACGCCCCGTCCCCGGGAAATCTCGAGCGGTTCTGTTTCTCATCGGCGCCCGACGGGCCGACCCCATAGCGACGCGGGACCTTTCTCCTGATGCGCACGCACTAGTGCGAGATACCCAGCGTTCCGGTTCCGGGGACGTGGGCGGTGCGCGTCACGGCCGGGACCGGCCAGTACCGTGTCGCGGCTGTCCGTCGCGCACCAGGGTGGCCACCGTGGTCCTTCCCCAAGATCGGGCGCCCGTCGACGACGCCCACTACCACGCCCTCCTCGAGGACCTCGAAGAGGGGGTGATCTTCCAAGATCACACGAACCGCGTCGTCACGAGCAACCCGGCCGCCTCGAGAATCCTCGGCTGGTCGGCGGACCTGATCGCGGGGCGCAGTCCCCTCGAGCCCAACTGGCCGGTGGCCCGCGAGGACGGCACGCCGCTGCCCGACGACGAGCTCCCCGCGGTCGTCGCCCTCCGAACCGCCAAGCCACACGGCGCACAGGTCTTACGGGTCCAACGCCCCGACGCGTCCTACGTGTGGGTGTCGGTCACCGCCCGTCCCGTCTTCGACGCCGACCTGCCCTACCCGTCGGGCGTTGTGGTGTCACTCGTCGACGTCACGCAGCGCCGAGAGAGCGAAGCATGGCGCCGGGCCGCCGAGGCGGCGCTGCGCGAACGCGAGCGCGACGCCGAGCGGCTGCGAGCCCAGCACGAGCGTGACGTCTTGATGGCGCGCCTCGCGGAGGCCGAACGCCTCGAGAGCCTGGGTCGGCTGGCCCGAGGGATCGCACACGACTTCCGGAACCTGCTCGGGGTCATCTTGAACCACGCCGCGGTCGCCGCGGACCAGCTCAGCCCCTCCAGTCCCGTGGCGGCCGACGTGGACCGCATCCGGCTCGCGGCCGAGCGAGGCGTCGACGTCGTGAATCACCTCCTGTCGTTCAGCACTGGCTCCCCCCAGCCCGCCGAGACGTTCGACGTCCGCGACGCGCTCGACCTGGTGGTGCGCCTCGTCCGGGGACCGTTCGCCCCCGCGACGATCCGCTGGGAGCGGGCCGGCCCGACCGGTCTGGTCACCGCCAACCGAGCCCAGCTCGAACAGGCGGTGCTCAACCTGCTCGTGAACGCCCGGGACGCCCTCGCCGGCACGGGCTGCATCACGATCACGGTGACCCGCAGCTCCGACGCCACGAGTCCGTCCGGAGCTTCGATCACGGTGAGCGTGCACGACAACGGCCCCGGGATGGCACCCGACATCCGGGCACGCGCCTTCGAGCAAGGGTTCACGACCAAACCGGACGGATCGGGCGTGGGGTTGGCGACCGTCGACCGCGACGTGCGCGCCGCGGGCGGACACATCGCCCTCGAGTCCGAGCCGGGCCACGGGACGACCGTCCACGTCGTGCTGCCCGCCGCCACGCCGCCCGCCACGCCAGGTCTGCGGTAGCGCTCCCGCCGTGGGGTAGCTACGGGCCGGGGCGTGGTGGGGCCACCAAGCCGGTGCGGACCGCCTCGGCGGCTGCCTCGAGGCGCGACCGAACCCCGAGCTTGCGCAGGATCGCCTGGTTGTGGTTGCGCACCGTGTTGACGCTCATGGCGAGCCGCGCCGCGATGTCGGCGTTCGAGCGTCCCTCGACGAGGAGCTCGAGAATCTCGCGCTCGCGGGGGGTCAGCTCGGACGGCGGCGTGGCCACCGGATCGGGTTGGCGCAGGAGACGGACGAGCGAGGACCGCGCGAACAGCGTCTCGCCCGCCCCGGCGGCTCGCAGCGCGTCGACCAGCTCGGTGGCCGTCCGATCCTTCGTGAAGAGTCCGACGCAGCCCGCGTCCACCGCGCAGCGCAGCAAGTCGTCGTCCCGCGCCCCGCTGAGGAGAATGACCTTCATGCCGGGAACCAGGGCCCGCAGCTCGACCGCGGCCGCGGCACCGTCTCCGTCGGGGAGCAGGTAGTCCACGAGCGCGACGTCGGGCTGCAGTTCGGCCGCCATGCGCCGCGCGTCGGCCACCGAGGCGGCGATCTCCACGCGCTCGAAGTCGGCTTCGTCGTCGAGCAAGCGCATCAAGCTCTCGGCGAACATCCGATGGTCGTCGACGATCAAGATCCGAACCACGACGCGTGTGTGCTCCTCCCCGTGCGCAATGATTCTGGACCGCCGCGTCGCACGGATCGCGGATCGGTCGACCCCCCGCGCCGCCCGAGCGGACCGGTCGGCGCGTATCGCACGCTGCGTGGCCGCGCGACCACGTTCCGACTCGCCGGCCCGCGACGGGTGCGCTACCCGCCGAAGACGTGCTGGAGCTCGACCGGCACCGGCGTTTCGAGCTGCTGATAGGTGCAGGACGACGGATCACGGTCGGACCGCCACCGCCCGAAGCGCGCGGTGTGGCGGAACCGGTCGCCTTGCAGGTGCTCGTAGGCGACTTCGGCGACGAGCTCGGGCCGTAACGGCTCCCAGGACAGGTCCTTCGCCGCGTTCCAGCGGCTCGGCGCGCCGGGCATGCGGGTCGAGGTGTCGTCAGTGCCGGCCCACTCGCGCCACGGATGGTCGCGCCGCGCGTCGGCGCGGTAGGGGGCCACGTCGTCGACGAGCTGACGTCGCAGCGGCGCCGCGAAGCTGCTGGCAACACCGACGTGGTGCAGCACCCCAGCGTCGTCGAAGAGGCCGAGCAGCAGAGAGCCGACGCCGACGCCGTCCTTGTGGGTGCGATAGCCGGCGACGACGCAGTCCGCGGTCCGCTGGTGCTTCACTTTCACCATGGTGCGCTCCCCCATCCGATAGGGATCGTCGAGGCCCTTCCCGACGACGCCGTCGAGCCCGGCGCCTTCGAACTCGGCGAACCATCGAGCGGCGACGGCCCGATCGGTCGTGGCGGGGGTGACGTGGACCGGATCGGCGTCGGTGACGAGCTGCTCGAGGCGGGCCCGACGGGCCCGGAACGGCTCCGAGCATGCGTCGGCGTCGCCGTCGGCGAGGAGGTCGAAGGCGACGAAACTGGCCGGGGTCTGCGCGGCGAGGGTGGCGACGCGGCTCGCCGCGGGATGGATCCGCAACGAGAGCCGGTCGAAGTCCAGGCCGTGGGGGGTGGCGATGACGAGCTCGCCGTCGACGACCGCCCGCGACGGGAGCGCGGCGCGCAGCGGGTCGAGAATCTCGGGGAAGTAGCGGTTGAGCGAGCGCTGGTTGCGGCTGCCGAGCTCGAGCTCGTCGCCGTCGCGGAACACCACACAGCGGAACCCGTCCCACTTGGGCTCATAGGACCAGTCGCCGCCGGTGGGCAGCTCGCGGGCCAGCTTGGCGAGCATCGGCGAGACGGGGGGCATCACGGGGAGCCGCACCATCTCACCCTGCCACGCGCGCCGGGCCGCTGCGCCGGCCGCCGCTCAGGCGCGCAGCGCGGCGGGCACCCCGTCGAGGGGGAGCTCGTCGTCGACGCCGGTGGCCCGCCGCCGCCGCTCGACGATCCCCCGCGCGAAGCCCTTCGCGCCGAGGGTGAGGCGAACGGGGAGGCCGAGCAGGTCGGCGTCGGCGAACTTGACCCCCGGGCTGGCGTCACGGTCGTCGTAGAGGACCTCGATTCCCGCGCGCTGCAACGTGTCGTAGAGCTGCTCGGCGGCGGCGCGGACCGCCTCGCCGGACTCGCCGCGGCCGGGCAGGACCACGAGGTGTACCCCGTAGGGGGCAAGCGCAGCGGGCCAGACCAGCCCGCCGTCGTCATGGTGCTCCTCGACGACGGCGGCGACGATGCGCGACACGCCGATGCCGTAGCAGCCCATCACCATCGGGTGCTGGTCGCCGGCGTCGTCCTGGTAGCGGGCGTCGAGCGGCTCGCTGTACTTGGTGCCGATCTGGAAGACGTGACCGACCTCGATGCCCCGGTCGACCGCGAGGGCCGACCCGCAGCGAGGGCACGGATCGCCGGGGGCGACGCTGACCAGGTCGACCCACTGGTCGACCTGGAAGTCCCGGCTCACGACCGCGTCGCGCACGTGGCGGTCGGCTTCGTTCGCGCCGGTGACCCAGCCGTGGTCGGCGTCGACCGTCGGGTCGGCGAGGACAACGTCGAACGCGGGGTGGTGGGGCCCGAGGTAGCCCCGGGGCAGCTCGGGGCGCGCCGCGAAGTCGTCGTCGTCGAGGAGCCGCACCGCATGGGGAGCCAGCGCCCGCGCGAGCGCGAACTCGTTGACCTCGCGGTCGCCGGGGACGAGCGCGGCGCCGAGCCGGGGGCCGTCGTCACCGTCGATCGCCACGACGATGCACTTCAGCAGCGCCGACTCGGGGACCCCGAGATGTTCGGACACCGCAGCGATGCCGGGGAGGCCGGGCGTGTCGATCACCGTCATCGCCGGCGCGTCGACCGTGCCGTCGTGGCGGTCGGGCGAGCGGCGTTTGGCCGCTTCGACGTTGGCGGCGTAGTCGCAGCTCGGGCACCAGACGAAGTCGTCCTCGCCCACCGCGGCGACGGCCATGAATTCCTGGCTGGTGTCGCCGCCCATCTCCCCGGCTTGGGCCTCGACCGCCCGCCAGGTCAGCCCGCAGCGGGTGAAGATCCGCCCGTAGGCGTCGGAGAGCTCCTCGTAGGTTCGCTGGAGGTCCTCGGCGTCGGCGTGGAACGAGTAGGCGTCCTTCATCAGGAACTCCCGGCTCCGCAGGAGGCCGAACCGGGGTCGCAGCTCGTCGCGGTACTTCCAGTTGATCTGGTACAGGGTCACCGGGAGGTCGCGGTAGCTCGAGTACTCGCTGGCCACGAGGGTGGTGATGACCTCCTCCGCGGTCGGGGACAGACAAAAGCCGGCCTCCTTGCGGTCGTGGAGGCGGAACATCAAGGGCCCGTAGGCGGCGTCGCGGCCCGAGCGGGCCCACAGGTCGAGGGGCTGGAGGATCGGCAGCGTGAGCTCCTGGGCGCCGGTCGCGTCCATCTCCTCGCGCACGATCTGCTCGACCCGGGACAGGACTCGGCGCCCCAGGGGGAGCCATGCGTAGACGCCGCTGGCGACCCGACGGATCAGGCCGGCCCGCAGGAGGAGGCGGTGCCCGTCGGTGTCCGCGTCGGCCGGATCGTCGCGCAACGTCCGCAAGAAGAGCGCCGACATGCGCATGAGCCGGAGGCTACCGGCGTCCCGGGCGCCGCCCCGGCCCAATACCGGCGCCGACCCGGCGCCGGATTGCTGACCGTTCCGGTGGTATTTCGGGTGGGGATTCCCGTATAGTGGCGTCGGTGATTCGATCCAAGGGCGCGCCGAGCATCTCGGTGGGCCGCACTCCTCATGAGTGTCACGACGAGCTGTGTCGCGCTCGTTCGGCGGGCCGCTGCGCCTGACGGCGCGGCCCCGCCCAGCTCTCCTGCCCCCGCCGCCGCCCGCGCGTCTGCGCCGGGCCCCGCCCCCTGGAAGGCACCCGCATGATCGATGTCGTGGAACTGCGCCGACGCCCGTTGGACGCCGTCGTGGCGGCCGAGCTCGACCGGTTCGAGGAGTCCGTGGCGCAGTACCTCGCGGGCGAGATCGACGAGGATGCCTTCAAGGTGTTCCGTCTGAACCAGGGCGTGTACGGCCAGCGCCAGGGCGGCCACCACCAGATGCTGCGGGTCAAGGTCCCCCACGGGCGGGTCACGCCCGACCAGCTCGACATGCTCGGCCACATCGCCGACGAGTACTCCCGCGGCTGGGGTCACCTCACCACCCGCCAGAACATCCAGTTCCACTTCGTCGACCTGGAGCGGGTCCCCGCCACGCTGCGCGACCTGGCCGCCGCCGGGCTGACCAGCCGCGAGGCGTGCGGCGACACGGTCCGCAACGTGGCGGGATGCCATCTCGCCGGCGCGTGCCCCTTCGAGGTGCTCGACATCACCCAGTGGGCGCAGGCGACGACCGATCTGTTCTTGCGCAACCCGATCGCGCAGCGTCTGCCCCGCAAATTCAAGGTCAACTTCTCGGGCTGCGCCACCGACTGTGGGCAGGCGATGTTCAACGACGTGGGCGTGATCGCCGTGAACCGTCCCTGCTCCGACGGGACCGTCGAGCCGGGCTTTCGGGTGTTCTTCGCCGGCGGCCTGGGCGCCAACCCGCACCCCGCGCAGGCGCTCGAGGAGTTCACCTCCCGCGAGCAGCTCCTGCCGACGATCGAGGCGATCCTGCGCGTCCAGGACCACTTCGGCAACCGGGACAACAAGCTGCGGGCCCGGATGAAGTGGCTCGTCGACACCATGGGGGTCGAGGAGCTGCGGGAACGGATCATCAAGGAGCGCCATTTCCTCATCGCGTCGGCGACCTACCCGGGCGGGATCCCCGACCCGGTGACCCAGCACGGCGACGCGCCGGCCGGCATGGGGACCGCGCCGGCCGGGGGCACCCCGGTCGAGCTGCATGGGGTCGACCCGGCTCGGGCGTGGGAGCTCGCGAACGTGGTGCGCGGCCGGGCCAACGGCACGGTGAGCGCCTACGCATACTGCAAGCTCGGAGACGTCACCGCCGAGCAGCTGCGGGGTCTCGCCGACCTTCAGCGAGACCTCAACGCCGACGTGCGGATCACGAACCGCCAGAACCTGGTGTTCCGGGGACTCGCCGAGGAGCAGCTGGCCGGCCTCTACGAGCGCCTCGCCGGCCTCGGCATGGCGTCACCGGGGGCCGAGCTGGCCCGCGACGTCGTCGCCTGCCCCGGCGCCGACACCTGCAACCTGGCCGTGACCCAGTCCCGGGGTCTCGCCGACGACATCGACCGGGCCCTCGAAGACGCCGGCCTGGCCGAGGTGGGCGGCGTGCGGGTCAACATCTCGGGCTGCACGAACAGCTGCGGGCAGCACCACATCGCCGACATCGGCTTCTTCGGCATCGAGCGCCGCGCCCACGGGCGCGCCGCGCCCGGCTATCAGATGCTGCTCGGAGGCCACGTCGGCGAGATGGCGATCGAGTTTGGCGACAAGGCCGCGAAGCTGCCTGCCCGTACCGCGGCGGCGGCGGTGGTGCGGGTCATCGGGCGCTACGCCGGCGAGCGCAGCGCCGGCGAATCGTTCCCGGACTGGCTGGGCCGAAGCGGCGGCGCCTCGGCCCTCGGCGAGCAGCTCCGCGACCTCGACGAGTTCCCCGACCCCGACGAGGCACCCGAGTTCTACGTCGACTTCGGCGAGACCGGCCCCTACGTCAAGGAGGTCGGGGACAGCGAATGCGCGACATGAACGACCGCGACCTCCCCGACCTGCGCGAGCTCGCCGCGGTGTCGGCCCGCTTGGAGCATCAGCCCGCGACGTCAGCGATCGAATGGGCCAGCGAGCGCTTCGGCGACGGGCTCGTCCTCGCGTCGTCGTTCCAGGACTGCGTGCTCGTGGACCTCGCGGTCCAGGTCGTGCCCGACGTCGAGGTCGTCTTCCTCGACACCCAGTACCACTTCGCCGAGACGCTGTGGTACGTCGACACGGTGCGACGCCGCTACAACCTGAACCTGCGCGTCGTGGAACCCGAGATCCAGCCCGACGACCGATGGCTGGACGACACCGACGGCTGCTGCGCGGCCCGCAAGGTCGTGCCGATGGCGAAAGCGTTGGCTGGACGCACCGCGTGGATGACGGGCCTGCGTCGGGATGAGGCTCCGACCCGCACGACGACGCCGGTCGTCGGCTACGACGTCGGGCGGGGCATGGCGAAGATCAACCCGATCGCCACCTGGACCGAGGCCGACGTGGCCCGCTACGCCCAGGACCGCTCCTTGCCGGAGCATCCGCTGCGGGCGAAGGGGTACGCCTCGATCGGCTGCTGGCCGTGCACCCGAGCCGTCGCCGACGACGAAGACCCGCGAGCGGGACGCTGGGCCGGCCTCGACAAGGAAGAGTGCGGGCTGCATCGTTGACGCCTCCGCCTTCGGGCGGTGTCAACATCTAGGCATGCCGGTCCACGAGGTCGCCGCCGAGGGATTCGGCTCGGGGGCCGACGCCTACGAGCGGGGCCGCCCGTCGTACCCGCCCGACGCGGTGGCGTGGCTCCTCGAGACGCTGCGGATCGGTCCCGCGACCCGGCTCGTCGACCTCGCGGCCGGCACCGGGAAGCTGACTCGGCTGCTGGCGCCGAGCGGCGCGTGGATCGTCGCCGTCGAACCGGTCGAGGGGATGCGTCAGGTCCTGGGGCGAACCCAACCGGAGATCGCCGCGCTGGCCGCCACGGCGGAGGCCCTGCCGTTCGCCGCGGGCTCCGTCGACGCGGTGACCGTCGCGCAGGCGTTCCACTGGTTCGACGCCGACGCGGCGTTCACCGAGTTGGCCCGGGTGCTGCGCCCCGGCGGCCGGGTGGGGCTGATCTGGAACGCCCGCGACCGCAGCGTGGCATGGGTGAACAACGTGTGGTCGATCATGGACCGAGTCGAGAAGCGGGCACCGTGGCGCGACCACGACCGTTCGCGCCACTCGGACTTTGGGAAGCGGGTCGGCTTCGGACCGGTGCACGAGGCGACGTTCCACCACGACCAGCACATCGCTCGAGACGCGATCGCCGAGCGGTTCACGTCGGTGAGCCACGTCGCGGTGCTGCCCGAGGCGCAACAGCGCGCGGTCGTCGACGAGGTGATGGCGGTCCTGGCGTCGGACCCCGCGACCATCGGGCGCACCGAGCTCGCCATCCCCTACCAGGTCGACGCCTACTGGTGCGAGCGCCAGTGAGGCGCTCCGTGCGCACGCGGCTCGGCGTCGCCGCGGGCCGCGTCGCCGGCTCCCTGTCGCGCGTCACCGGCCGGGGCGCGGGCGCGACCATCAGCGGACGGGTCATCAACGTGGTCGCTCCCGGCGCGCTCGCTGAGCTCGGCGCGGGCCGCCACATCGCCTTGGTGTCCGCCACGAACGGCAAGACGACCACGACGTGCTTGCTCACCGCGGCGCTCACCACGAACGGCCGCCGCGTCGCGACGAACTCCACCGGCGCCAACCTCACGTCGGGAATCGCGCCGACCCTCGCCGCGGCCGGGGACGCCGACACCGCCGTGCTCGAGGTCGACGAGCGGGTCCTGCCCCGGGTGGTCGACCCGCTGGCGGTCGAGCTGCTCGTGCTCGGCAACCTGAGCCGCGACCAGCTCGACCGCTACGGCGAGGTCCACCTGCTGGCCGACGCCTGGCGCCGGGTCGCCGAGACCCATCCCCGCCTCGGGATCGTCGCCAACGCGTCCGATCCCCACGTCGTGTGGGCGGCGAGCCCGGCGCAGGTGACCTGGGTCGCGCTCGGCCTCGGATGGCGCCTCGACGCCGCGAGCTGCCCGGCGTGCGGGGAGCTGCTCGACTGGGCCGACGACCGCTTCCGTTGCCCGTCGTGCGGGTTCGCGCAGCCCGAGACCCCCAACCGGCTCGAGGGCGACACGCTCGTCCTCGACGACCAGCGGGCGCCGCTGCGCCTCGCGGTCCCCGGCCAGTGGAACGTCGCCAACGCCGCGTTGGCGGTCACCGCCGCGGTCGAGCACTTCTCGGTGCCGCTCGCCGAGGCGGCCCGGGCGGTCGGGAGCGTCACGACGGTCGCGGGCCGCTACATGCAGGTCCCGCTCGGCGACGGTCGCACCGCACGGGTGTTGCTGGCCAAGAACCCGGCCGGGTGGAGCGAGGTGCTGCGCTTCCTCGCCGGGATCGACACCGCGGTGGTGATCGCGGTGAACGCCCGCGTCGCCGACGGCAAAGACCCCTCCTGGCTCTGGGACGTCCCCTACGAGCTGCTGCGCGGCCACGCCGCCGCGGCCGCCGGGGAACGCTGCCTCGACGTCGCGGTGCGGCTGCGCTACGCCGAGGTCGACCACGTCGTCGAGCCCGACCCGCTCGCCGCGGCGCGGGCGCTGCCGGGCGACACGGTGCATCTCGTGTGCTCGTACACCCAGTTCTCGGCCCTGTACCGGCACTTCGGGGACGGGCCGGCATGAGCGGACGCGACTCGACGCTCCGGGTCGGGCTCATCTACCCCGAGCTGCTCGGCACGTACGGGGACCGCGGCAACGCGGTCGTGCTGGTCAAGCGGGCCCAGTGGCGGGGCATCCCCGCGGAGCTCGTCGAGGTCACCGCCGGGGAGCCGATCCCCGACTCGCTCGATCTCTACCTGCTCGGCGGCGGCGAGGACGACCCCCAGCACCTGGCGGCGGCGGGACTGCGCGCCTCGCGGCACGCGATCGAGCGGGCGGTCGGCGACGGCGCGGTGCTGCTCGCAGTTTGCGCTGGCCTCCAGCTGGTCGGAGACCACTACGTCGCCGCCGACGGGACGGTCATCGAGGGTCTCGGTCTCCTCGACCTCTCGACCCGCGCCGGCCCGGCGCGGCTCATCGGCGAGCTGGTCGTCGACCCGGAGCCGCCGCTGCCCCGCCTGACCGGCTTCGAGAACCACTGGGGCCGCACGACGCTCGGTCCGGGCCTCGCCCCGTTGGGGCGGGTCGTGGCGGGGCGAGGCGACGGCGACGGGCGCGACACCGACGGGGTCCTCGCCGATCGGATGGTCGGCTCCTACCTGCACGGCCCGGTGCTGCCCCGCAACCCGGCGTTCGCCGACCAGCTGCTCGCCTGGGCGCTGAACGTCGATCCGACGTCCCTCGCTCCCCTCGACGCCGAACCCGAGGAGCGCCTAAGAGCCGAACGGCTGCAGGCCGGGACGGCACGCGGCGCGCGCCGCTGGTGGCACGAGCGCCGGCTCACCCGCGGCTGATTCCATCGTGAGGGTTCCGATGCCACACGACCTCGACGGGCTCGCCGCGCGGCTGGCGGGTGCCGGGTTCGTCGCGGCGGAAGCGGAGGCGGACGAGCTCCTCGCGTGGGCGGCTGGCGATGTCGGGCTCCTCGAATCGCTCGTCGGGCGTCGTCTCACGGGCGAACCACTCGCCTGGATCACCGGGAGCGTCTCATTCTGCGGTTTGGAGATCCGCGTCGATCCAGGTGTCTACGTTCCCCGCGGGCAGAGCGTGCCGCTCGCGCGCCGCGCCCTCGAGCGTTTTCCAACAGACGGGGTGGCGATCGATCTCTGCACCGGGACCGGCGCGATAGCCAAGACCTTGGCCACGGGCCGCCCCGGGGCGCGGGTCGTCGCGTCCGACGTCGACGAGCGTGCCGTTGCCTGCGCGGCGGTCAACGGCGTGGAGGTCTATTGCGGCGATCTCTTCACCCCGCTGCCCCACCCGCTCGAAGGATGTGCCGATGTCGTCGTCGGCGTGGTGCCCTATGTGCCGACCCCCGTGCTGCCATTGCTGCCGCGCGACACCCTCGCGTTCGAGTCGCCGCTGTCCTACAATGGCGGTCGCGACGGCACCGAGATCCTCCGGCGCGTCCTGACCGACAGCCCCGGCTTCCTCCAGCGCGGCGGTGCTCTCCTGCTCGAACTCGGCGGTGAGCAAGCGGAAGCCCTCGGCGACGACCTGGCGCGACTCGGCTACGTCGACGTCATCGTTCTCCTCGACGAAGACGGTGACGTCCGCGGCATCGAGGCGACGCTTGGCGAACCGCGCTAACCGGCTCGCCAACACGCGTGGCGCGCCGGTGCTGATCGCCACGCTGACGCTCATGGAGTGGGCCAAGCGCTGGGGCTGAGCTGCCGATCGGCGCGCGCTGAGGGTCCGGGCGGGGCGGCCTGGCGGTCACCAGTCGGTGGGCGCCTCAACGTCGGGGGACGCGGTCAGCCGCTCGGTGAGACGGGCTTCCACCCGGGGCCATTCTCGGTCCACGACGCTGAAGTAGACGCTGTCGCGCACGTACCCGTCGGGCAGGATCAGGTGGCGTCGGAACGTCCCTTCTTCGACTGCGCCGATCCGGGCCAGCGCGGCGCGCGACCGCGTGTTGCGGGCGTCGGTCTTGAACTCGACTCGCACACACTCGAGCGTCTCGAAACAATGTCGCAGCTGAAGCAGCTTCGCCTCGGTGTTCGCCGGGGTGCGCTGCCAGGCCGGGGCCAGCCACGTTCCCCCGATCTCGAGGTGTCGGTTCGCCAGGTCGATGTTCAAGAAGCTGGTGGACCCGATCGGGCGGCCCGAGCTGCGGTCGACGGTGACGAACATGAACAGCGTCCCGGCTGCCGCGGCGTCGAGCGCGGCGTCGACCTGGCGGGCCATGTCGTCACGGGAGTACACCGGGAACGGCCGCATGCGCCACAGCTCGGGGAACCGGCCCGCGTGCCAGAGGCCGTCGACGTGGCCCCGGTTCACCGGCTCGAGGCGGACGTGGGTGCCGTCGAGCGTGACCGGCTGGACCCTCACCGTTCGGTGATCTCGCGGATCTTCTCGATGCGCTCGGCGGCGTGGTTGGCGTCGGTGCCGCGCAGCTCGACGAGCTGCTCGCGGTCCGCGGCGGCGATCGCCTCCGCGTTGGCGTCGGCGGCGGCCAGGCGGGCTTCGATGCCTTCCTCGACGATGCGTTCGGCTTCCTCGACGAGCGCGTCGACCATCTCGGCCTCGGGGACCACTCGCACCACGGTGCCCCGCACGAAGAGATGGCCCTTGCCTCGCCCGGCGGCGATGCCGAGGTCGGCGCCGCGGGCTTCACCGGGTCCGTTGACGACGCAGCCCATGACGGCGACCTGGAGTGGCAGGTTGCGTTCCTCGAGGGCGTGTTGTGCGGCTTTCGCGACGCCGATGACGTCGATCTCGGCCCGGCCGCACGAGGGGCAGGCGATGAGGTCGAGACCCTGACGCTCGCGCAGGCCGAGCGCTTCGAGGAGGGTCCGTCCGGCTTGGGCCTCCTCGACCGGGTCGGCGGTGAGCGAGTAGCGGATCGTGTCGCCGATCCCTTCGGCGAGGAGGGTTCCGAGCCCGGCGGTGGACTTGACGACCCCGGCGGGGGGCGGGCCGGCCTCGGTCACGCCGAGGTGCAGCGGGTAGTCGACGGTCTCCGAGAGGAGCCGGTAGGCGTCGATCATGACCGGCACGTTCGATGCCTTGACCGAGATCTTGACGTCGTCGAAGTCGACGTCGCGGAAGTAGTCGAGCTCGCGTACCGCGCTGGCGACGAGCGCCTCGGGGGTGGCGCCGCCGTGGCGGGCTGCGATGTCGGGGTCGAGGCTGCCGGCGTTGACGCCGATGCGGATGGGCAGGCCGCGGTCTTTGGCTTCGCGGGCGACGGCCTTGATGTGTTCGGGCTTGCGGATGTTGCCGGGGTTGAGGCGCAAGGCCTGCACGCCGGCTTCCATCGCGGCGAGGGCGAGGCGGTACTGGAAGTGGATGTCGGCGATGATCGGCACCGGGGAGCGGGGGACGATCTGGGCGAGGCCTTCGGCGGCCTCCTCCTCGTTGCAGGTGCAACGCACGATGTCGCAGCCGGCGCCGGCGAGGGAGTAGATCTGGGCGAGGGTGCCGTCGACGTCGGCGGTCTTGGTGGTGGTCATCGACTGGATCGAGATCGGCGCGTCGCCGCCGACCGCGACCGAGCCGACGTACACCTGGCGGGTCACGCGACGGGGCTGCATCAAGTCCAGCCTACGGCGGGTCGGGTTGGGGTGCTCACGTCGAGTGGGTGGAGATCTGGTGCAGGTTCGGTGTCGAGCGGGTGACCGGGCTCAGCCGCCGAAGGCTTGGCGCACGTCGAGGAACGCCGCGGAGAGGCTCAGGGTCAAGATGAGGACGAGGACCACGGCGGTCAAGGGCATCAGCTTGCGGAAATCGACTCGGACTTCGTGGCCTCGGATTGTCGACGCGATCCATTCGTAGAGCACGACGACCGCATGGCCGCCGTCGAAGGGCAAGACGGGCAGCAGGTTGAAGAGGGCGAGGATGAGGCTGATAGCGCCGAGCAGCCAGAGCAGCGCCCAGATGTTGCCGTTCACGATCTGGCTGCCCTGGGTGACGATCCCGATGATCGACACCGGTCGGTCCTGGGAGGATGAGCTCGACCCTGAGCTCGACGAGGTCGAGGAGGTCGCGCTGCTGGAGGTGAAGTTCTTGGCGTAGCTGGCGACCCCGGCGGGTGAGAGCAAATGGCCGAAGGCGGCGGCGGTGCCGGTGGTGATGTCGCCCATGGAGCGCAGCGACTGCGGCACCGCGCCGAGGATCCCGACCGATCGGTACTGCGTGCCGGGGCCGATGCCGAGGAACCCCTTGCCGGCCTGGCGGGCCGGGGTGGCGTCGAGCGTCACGACCTGGTGGTCGCGCACGACCGTGAAGCTGGTCGCCTCGTTGGCGCGGGGCTCGATGGCGGCCTTGAGCCCGTTCCAGCTCGAGATGGGTTTGTTGTCGACGCCGATGATGCGGTCACCGTTGTGAAACCCGGCGCCGGCGGCGGCGCTGTGGGTGACGACGGTCGACACGGTCGTGTTCGGCCCTTCGGCGATGCGCCCTTCTCCGGCGACGACGACGAAGAACAGCACGAAGGCGATCAGCGCGTTGACGCTGACGCCAGCGATGGTCAGCAGGAACCGGTCGCGGTACGAGCCGCGGCGAAACGTTCGGGCGTCGTCGGCTGCGTCGACCTCTTCGAGGTTCGTCATCCCGACGACGCGGACGTAGCCGCCGGCAGGGATGGCTTTCACGCCGTACTCGGTCTCGCCCCGCCGGAACGACCACAGGCGAGGGCCGAAGCCGAGGAAGAACTCGGTGACTTTCATCCCCGAGCGTTTCGCGACGAGGTAGTGGCCGCACTCGTGCAGCATGACCATCGCGACGATGCCGACGATGATCGCCAGTCCGGAGCGCGTCGACGGGCGAACGATGAAGAGGACGGCGAGGCCGGCCAGGACGATCAGCAGCGTCGCGGTGGCGCCGCGGCGGTCACCGTCGACGTCGACGCCGGGCTCCTCGAAGGGGTCCTTCACGCGGCGGGGCTCCGGGTTCCGAGCTGTTCACCCACCGGCGACTCCTCGATGCGTGCCACGACGCGACGGGCCCGCTCGCGGGCGGCCCGGTCGACCGCGAGAACGTCGGCGACGTCCCGAACGTTCCCGGTCTGGACCTCGAGGGCGTCGGCGAGGACGTCGGCGATGGCCAACCAGGGGATGCGCCGGTCGAGGAAGGCGGCGACCGCCACCTCGTTGGCGGCGCTGAGCGCCGCGGGGGCGCCGCCGCCGGCCCGGCCGGCCCGGTAGGCGAGGTCGAGGGCGGGGAACGCCTCCCGATCGGGGGCCTCGAAGGTGAGCGACCCGAGGGTCGCCCAGTCGATGGCGCCGAACGCCTCGTCGAGGCGGTCGGGAGCGCCGAGGGCGAGGCCGATGGGGAGGCGCATGTCCGGCATCGAGAGCTGGGCGATGACGGCACCGTCGCTGAACTCGACCATCCCGTGGATCACCGACTGGGGGTGGACGACGACGTCGACGTGGTCGAAGTCGACGTCGAAGAGCTCGTGGGCCTCGATGACCTCCAAGCCCTTGTTCATGAGCGTCGAGGAGTCGATCGTGATCTTGGCGCCCATGTCCCACGTCGGGTGCTTCAGGGCGTCTTCGACCGCGACGTGTTCGAGCTCGGAGCGGGTCCGGCCCCGGAACGGGCCGCCGCTGGCGGTCAGCCAGAGCCGGGAGACCTCGGGACGGCTCCCGGCCCGCAAGGCCTGATACAGCGCGGAGTGCTCCGAGTCGACGGGGACGATCTCGCCCCCACCGCGGGTCCGCGCGGCGCGCACCACCGGGCCGGCGGCGATCAGCGACTCCTTGTTGGCGAGGCCGAGCCGTTTGCCGGCCTCGAGGGCACCAAGCGTGGCGGGCAGCCCGGCGAACCCGACGACCGCGTTCAGGACCACGTCGACGTCGGGGTCGGCGGCGAGCGCGGCGAGGGCGTCGGGGTCGTCGAGGCAGGACCGGGCCCGGGTCGGGTCGACGCCGAACTCGGCCGCTTGGGCGGCGAGGAGCTCGACGTTGCGACCCGCGGCGAGTGCGACGACCTCGTAGCGGTCGCGGTGGCGCCGGATGACCTCGAGGGCCTGGGTGCCGACGGAGCCCGTCGACCCCAGCACCGCGACGCGCGGCATCAGTGAGTGAAGATGTAAATGGCCAGGTAGTAGGCAGCGGGGAGCGCGAAGAGCATCGCGTCGAAGCGGTCGAGGAAGCCGCCGTGGCCGGGGAGCACCCCGCCGAGGTCCTTGACGTGCAGGTCCCGTTTGATCATCGACTCGACGAGGTCACCGATCGGTGCCGTGACCGCGACGACGAGCCCGAGCGCCAGGCCGGCGCCGATGCCCTTGGTGGCCCAGGGATGCAGCACCGCGCCGACCAGGCCGCCGAGCACCAGCGCGGCGATCGCGCCCGCGATGAGACCTTCGACGGTCTTGTGGGGCGACACGTTGGGCATCAGCGGCGTATGCCCGAAGCTGCGCCCGGCGAAGTAGGCGACGATGTCGGATCCGATCGCGCAGATCACCACCCCGCCGAGCAGTCCGGTACCGCTGGGGCCGCCCAGCAGCAGCCCGGCGAAGCCGCCGAGGACGCCGACGTAGGCGAACACGAGCACGGTGAGCGCGATGTTCACGGTCGGTCGTTGGCGGACGACCTCGAAGAGGTACCAGAGCATCGCGAAGGTGACCACGAGGAACGAGACCAGCGGGAATGCCCGCTCGCTCTCGTTGTAGGCGATGGGGACGATCGCGACGCAGCCGAGCAGCCCGATGACCGCGGCGGTGTGGTAGCCGGCCCGGCGGAAGGCTTCGAAGAGCTCAAACGCGCAGACGCCGATGACGACGGTGACGAGGAAGGCGGCGACGGGGCGTCCGGCCACAAAGCAGGCCAGCGCCACCGCGGCCATGACGACCCCGGTGATGACCCGCTGGCCGAGCTCGGAACCGCCCAGCTCCTCGGGGGCGTCCGCGTCGGTGGGGGGCCCTTCGAGGTGGCCGCGACCCTCGCCGGTGTGGTCCGCCGCTGGCGCTGGCCCGCGACCGCGGCCCCGGCCGCGGCCGCGGCCGCGCCCGGGTCGGCTCCCGCGCCGGGGCGGCCCCCAGGCCTCCTCGTCCTCGTCCTCGCCGAGCGCGCCGACGACGGTGCCGTCGTCGTTGTTGAGCTCTCCGGCGCTGAAGTCGCCTGCGTTCCAGTCGTTGCTGTCGGTGCGAAAGCGGGGCCGGCTGGGCCCGGTCATGTTCGACCAGGTCTCGAAGTCGTCGGTGGCGTTCTCGCCGCCGAGCGCCCGGGGCACCTCCCCGGTGGGCGGGTCGGTCCAGTGCGGCAGCCGGCTTGAGCCGGACGCGTCGCGGGACCGGGGGGCGTCGCGGGGGTCGGGGGCGGCGGGGTCCGACCAGCCCGGCTCCTCGCCGGGCACGGGGAACCGGCCGCCGGGGCGCGACGGCCGGGCGGCGGGGCGCCGGGCGCCGGGGTCGGGTCCGACGATGCGGACCCCCTCGCCGGGAGCGGCGCGCGAACCCCGCTCGTCGTCGAGCTCATCGTCGCGCCAGTCGGGCACACCACTCCTCTCACATCCGCCACAAGCGTGGCGGCGCTGCGAAGACCCCAAGGCTAGACCCCCCGAGGGACGGAGGCACCCGTGGGGGCCCAACCGTCGGCGCCGGGCGGCGACGGGGCAGGGGCCCTAGTCGCCGAGCAGCTCGCGTTCCTTGTGGGCCACGAGCTGGTCGATCTCGGCGATCACGGTCTTGGTGTGGCGCTCGAGGACCTCCTCGACCCGTTTGAGGTCGTCGTCGGAGAGATCGCCGTCTTTGGCGAGGCCCTCGAGGTCGTGGCGGGCTTGGCGGCGTACGTTGCGGACCGCGACCCGGCCCTCCTCGGCCCGATGCTTGACGACCTTGACGAGCTCGCGGCGGCGGTCCTCGGTGAGCTCGGGGAACACCAGACGGATCACGCTCCCGTCGTTGTTGGGGGTGATCCCGAGATCGCTGCTCTGGATCGCGCGCTCGATCGCTTTCATCGCCCCCTTGTCGTAGGGGTTGACGACGAGGACCCGGGGTTCGGGGACGCTGAAGCCGGCGAGCTGCTGGAGTGGCACGACCTGGTCGTAGTAGTCGACGGTGAGCTTGTCGACAAGGCTGGCGGTGGCTCGTCCGGTGCGGACCCCGCCGAACTGGCCCTTGAGGTGATCGACGGCCTTGTGCATCTTGTCGTGGCACTCCTCGATGACCAGTTCGGTCATCTCGCCGTGCTCGTCGGTCATCGCGTGGCTCCTTCGCCGGTCAGGTGGTGCACACCAGCGTGCCGATCGGCTCGCCGATCAGCGCCCGCCCGATGTTGCCCGGCTCCATGACGTCGAAGACGATGATGGGGAGCGCGTTGTCCATGCAGAAGGTGATCGCGGTGGAGTCCATGACCGCCAGGCGCCGGTTCAGCACCTCGAAGTGGCTGACCTGGAGGAGCTTCACCGCGTCGGGGTCTTGGAGCGGGTCGGCGGAGTAGACGCCATCGACACCGGAGTGGGTCCCTTTCAGGACCGCGTCCGCGCCGATCTCCGCGGCGCGCAGCGCGGCGGTGGTGTCGGTGGTGAAGTACGGGTTGCCGGTGCCGGCGCCAAAGATCACGATCCGGCCCTTCTCGAGGTGGCGGATGGCTCGCCGAGGGATGAACGGCTCGGCGACTTGCGACATGGTGATGGCGGTCTGCACGCGGGTCGGCTGGCCGATGGCCTCGAGGGCGTCGCCAAGCGCGAGGGCGTTGATGACGGTGGCGAGCATGCCCATGTAGTCGGCCCGGGCGCGGTCCATGCCCCGGGTCGCGCCGCTCATCCCCCGCCAGATGTTGCCCCCGCCGACGACGATGGCGAGTTCGACGTTCAGCTCGGCGCGGGCGGCGGCGACTTCCTCGGCGATGCGCTGGACGGTGCGGGCGTCGATGCCGTAGTCGGTGGCCGGGTCGGCGAACGCCTCGCCGGAGAGCTTCAGTACCGCTCGGCGGTAGCGGCTCTCGGCCACGCGCTGTCCTTTCGTCTGACCCGGT
>Ga0182024_10007427_pt1 | contig 23620 bp, 18 predicted proteins | sample P32metaG_FD_120480 | JGI IMG/M metagenome (GOLD analysis project Ga0182024, IMG submission 120480) | Permafrost microbial communities from Stordalen Mire, Sweden - P3-2 metaG (Illumina Assembly) | ecosystem: Environmental > Terrestrial > Soil > Wetlands > Permafrost | place: Sweden: Stordalen... | reverse complement strand
ATAATCCCGCCGCACGGCGGGCAACTTGTAAGCAGTCTTTCCCGCCCCCACTTCCAGGCGCGCCCATTCTCGCCACAAGTTGATGCCGGAGGCCGCCTCAACAATATCTGAAATGTACGCGCCACCAACCCGCGCCGCCACTTCAATAAAATAAATTTTGCCATCGGCATGTGATTTCAAGAATTCCGCGTGCGTAACGCCGCGTAAAAACCCTAATCCTTCCAGAACTTGCCGGTTAATTTCGAGCAGGGCCTTGGTTTCAGGCGCCTCGCGCGAGAGTGTACGCGTCGTAAAAACACCGCCCTGATGCGACGTGTCGAGCGGCGGTGTTCCGTACGCATGGGCCTCCGCGAGCAAAACGTTTTTATCGGAGGACACGCTGTCGACGTGGAAGATGGACCCGGGGAGAAATTGCTCGAGCAGATAAAAGGATTGCTGGTCGCCGAGCTGCTCGAGCAGTGGCCACAGTTCCGCCTGATCATGCAGCTTCTTCATGCCGATGCCGGAAGCCTGCGAGCGCGGCTTCAATAACCACGGTGCAGGAACGCGGGCCATAAATTCGCTCAGCTCGCGATAATTCAGAACGTGCACGAATTCCGGGACCGCGATACCCGCTTCTTTCGCGCGCGCGCGCATTGCCAGCTTGTCGCGAAAGTAGCGAACGGTAGTTAGGCCCATTCCTGGAATGCGCAGATGTTCGCGCAGCGCGGAAACATTTTCCATGTCGAATTCGTCCAGCGCCACAATGCGGTCGATGGAGTGAAATCGTGCGAGATAACTCACCGAATAAAGAATTGCTTGCAGCGGCAATTCTTCCGGCATGGTAAACACTTCGTCGATGCACTCGAACGGCCAATTGGCGTGGCGCAGCTTTTCGACGGTCAGCAGCAGCACGGTGCAGCCCAGGGCCTTAGAGGTGCGCAGGAATTCCTGACCCTTTTCGTATGAGCTGACGCAAAGAATTGTGAGCGGTTTGTTTTCCGGCATCCTGCTCCCTCGGAAACGCTTCGATGCGCAAACAGATCGGTTCACCGCACGGAAGCCGGCCCGTATGAGACCATGCTGCAAGGACTTTGCGAAGTATACTGCGCTCTAACCGAGCGGATAAAGAAATTGCAAAAATGGTCCGACACGCGCCGCCCACGCCGCTTCGTTGTGCTCCGCGCCTTCCACACGTTCGTAGTGGAGATCGCGATCGTATTGCCAGCCCTTGGCCAATAAGACATCGCGGAATTTTTCCACGTCTTCCACGATGCGCGGGCCTTCTCGCGTCCCGATGTCCAGCCAAATACGCGGGCGCGGCTCAATCGGAGCGGCCGCCGCAAAGCGATGAATGATCCGATGGTTCCACCAAACCGAAGGCGACAGCGCCGCGATTTTACCGAAGATATACGAAAATTTTAGGCCCACATAAATGGATACCAGGCCGCCCAGTGAAGAACCGCCGATGCCGGTGCGCCCGGCCTCCGGTTGCGTCCGGTAATCGCGGTCGACGAACGGCTTGATTTCTTCAATCAAAAATCTTGCGTAGCGATCCGCTCGGCCGCCTCCCAATCTGGGCACTTTGGTAGGCGTGTATTCCAAAATGCGGCGTTTCCCGGTGTTGTAAATGCCCACAATGATGAGCGGCTCAACGAGGCCCGCGCTGATGGCGTAGTCGGCGGTCTGCCCGACGTGCCAATCCTGTCCATTGAAAGCGGTGGCCCCATCGAAAAGGTTTTGTCCGTCGTGCAGATAGAGGACCGGGAAGCGCCGGCTGCTCTGATCGTCGTACCCGGGTGGAACATAAACAATGATGTCGCGCTGGTTGCGCAGGAAGCGCGACCGAAAGCGATCGTGTTTGCGAAGTTGCCCGGGCTTCACGGTGCGATGGCCACTAACAAATCTTTGGCTTCCACGTGCTGGCCGGGACTGACCAGCAATTTCGTAATGCGCCCGTCGATGGGCGCGTAAATGTTGGACTGCATTTTCATCGCTTCCAGAGTAAGAAGTTTTGCGCCGCGTGTCACCGCTTGATTCGCTTGCACCGCGATCCCGCTGATCACTCCGGCGGTCGGCGCGGCAACGTGCCCGGCTTCCGCGGGATCGGCTTTGGGATGCGCGCGTTCCGTCACCCGCAACGCGCGATCGCGGACATTCACTTCGCGCGGCTGGCCGTTCAGCTCGAAGAAGAGCGTGCGCGTACCGTCCGGATGCGGCTCGCTGATGGTTAGGAATTTGATGATCAGCGATTTACCGCTGGCTATTTCCACGGTGATTTCTTCGCCGGATTTCAGTCCGTAGAAAAATGCCAAAGTGGGTAGCACGCTGACATCAGCGTAGGACTGTCGAAACTTGTCGTACTTGAGAAAAACTTCCGGGTACAGCAGATAGCTCAGCAGATCATCTTGCGCGACGGGATGACCGGTCTTCTTTTCAAGCAACTTTTGTTCTTCGGCGAAATCGATCGCCGGAAGATTGGCGCTTGGGCGGCCCTTGAGGGGAGCCTCTCCGCGCAGAATAATCTTTTGTAGTTTCGCTGGCCAGCCCCCGGGCGGGACGCCAAGCACTCCCGAAAACATTTCCACCACAGAGTTCGGCAAAGCCACGTCGTGAACTTCGCTTAAATTGAGAATGTCCGCCGGCCGCATTTCTTTCGCCATCAAGAACAGCGTCATGTCGCCGACCACTTTGCTGCTCGGCGTCACCTTCACGATGTCGCCAAACAGCTGATTCACCTCCGCATACATTTTTTCTGCCTCGCGCCAACGATGGCCAAGTCCCATCGCCGTGGCTTGCTCGCGCAAATTGGTGTACTGCCCGCCAGGAATCTCGTGTTGGTACAGCCGCGCGGAGCCAGATTTGGGGCCAGAGTCAAACGCGAGATAGTATCCGCGAACAGTTTCCCAATAATCAGAGCACTCGTTGAACAGTTCGCTGTCCAGCTGCGTGTCGCGCGGCGTATTGCGCAGCGCTTCGATGATGCCGTCGAGATTTGGTTGACTCGTGCCCCCGCTCATCGCGGCGACCGCGGCGTCCGCTACGTCCACACCGGCTTCCGCGGCCTTTAGAATGCTCGCGGCGTTCAGGCCGCTGGTATCGTGCGTGTGGAAATGAACTGGCAGGCTGATCTCTTCGCGCAACCGTTTCACCAGTTCGTACGCCGCATACGGCTTGCACAGCCCTGCCATATCCTTGATACATAAAAAATGCGCGCCTAATTTCTCGAGCTGTTTTGCCAGCGCGATGTAGTATTTCAACGAATATTTCGGTCGCCCGGCGTCTAGAATGTCGCCCGTGTAGCAGATCGCTGCTTCGCACACGCCCCCGGTTTCGAGAACCGCCTCCATCGCCACGCGCATGTTGTCGATGGAATTAAGCGAGTCGAAGATCCGGAAAATATCGATGCCCTGCGCGAAAGCTTCGCGCACGAACGCCACGATCAAATTGTCTGGATACGAGGCGTACCCCACGGCGTTGGCGCCCCGTAGCAACATCTGGAAACAAATATTGGGAATGCGCTGCCGCAAAACACGCAGACGCTGCCACGGATCTTCGTGCAGAAAGCGCAACGCCGTATCGAATGTGGCGCCACCCCACATTTCCAGGCTGAAAAGATTGGGCGCGCGTTGCGCGATCGCGTTGGCGGTGCCCAGCAAGTCGTACGTGCGCACCCGCGTGGCCATCAGCGATTGATGCGCATCGCGATAGGTCGTGTCGGTGACCAGCAATCGCTCTTCTTTGCGCGCCCAAGCTGCGAATTTTTTTGCGCCGAGCTTTTGCAAAAGTTGCCGCGTCCCCGAAGGCGGCGCAATGCCCGGAACCTGCGGCAGCACTGCCGGTTCTAGCATCGCCGGCAGCGCCTTGCCTTTCACTTCGGGATTGCCGTTGAGAATCACGTCGCCGAGATAACTGAGCACTTTGGTGGCGCGGTCGCCTCGGCGCGCAAACTTGAAAAGTTCCGGATGATCTTCCAGAAAAGACGTGGTCACCTGCCCGGCGCGGAACAGCGGATGGTTCACCACGTTTTCCACGAATGGAATATTTGTTTTCACACCGCGAATGCGAAATTCGCGTAGCGCGCGGTCCATGCGCTGGCAGGCTTCCGGCAGATTCGCTCCCCACGACGTCACTTTTACGAGCAACGAATCGTAGTAAGCGGCCAGCTGCGCCCCGGCATAAGCGGTGCCGCCATCCAGGCGAATGCCGAATCCCGCGGGGGAGCGATACGTCGACAGCTTTCCGTAGTCGGGCGCGAAGTTTTGTTCCGGATCTTCCGTGGTAACACGGCATTGCAGCGCCGCGCCATGCAGCGGAATATCTTTTTGCTGCGGCAGGTTCAGCGGTTCTTCATGAAGTTCGCAACCCTGCGCCACCAGAATTTGCGAGCGCACCAGGTCGATCCCGGTGATCATCTCTGTCACCGTGTGCTCCACCTGAATGCGCGGATTTACTTCGATGAAATACCATTTGCTCGCGTCCACGTCGTAGAGAAACTCCACGGTGCCGGCGTTGCGATAGTTCGCCTTTTTCGCAAGCTGCACCGCGGCATCGCACAACTCATCGCGAATGCCAGACGGCAAATTCGCCGCCGGCGCCACCTCCACCACTTTTTGGTGGCGCCGCTGCACGGAGCAGTCCCGTTCGTAAAGATGCAGCAAGCGGCCGTGGTGGTCTCCCAGAATCTGCACCTCGATGTGCCGCGCACGCGGCAGATATTTTTCGAGGAACACGCTGGCATTCCCAAATGCCGAGCGCGCTTCGCCCTGCGCTTCTTCGAGGCGGGCATTGAGTTGCGCGGCGTCCTCGACCATGCGCATTCCGCGTCCGCCGCCGCCCATCGCGGCTTTCACAATGACGGGATAGCCAATTTTCCTAGCTATCTCTTGTGCTTCTTCGGGTGAACTGATGGCGTTTTCCGTCCCGGGAAGGATACGCACGCCTGCTGCCGCCGCCAGTTTCCGCGCCGCGGTCTTGTCGCCTAGCAAATCGAGCAACTCCGGCGTCGGCCCAATAAAAATAATTCCTGCTTGTTCGCAAGCCCGCGCGAACGCCGCATTTTCCGCCAGAAACCCGTAACCCGGGTGGATCGCGTCAACACCTTTTTCTTTCGCCAGCGCCACGATTCCCGCGATATCCAGATACGCTTCCACCGGACCTTTGCCGGCTCCAATTTGATACGCCTCATCGGCTTTGAAGCGATGCAGCGCCAGGCGATCTTCTTGCGAATAGATCGCCACCGTGCGCAATCCCAACTCATTCGCGGCGCGAAAAATGCGAATCGCGATTTCGCTGCGATTAGCGGCCAGCACTTTTTTGATGGGCTTGCGCTTTAAGGTTTTCGGGCTCATTCGTGGGCGCCAGGAGTAGGGCGCAAAAGCGATGTGCGAATCTTACATTGTTTCATGCAACTGGCGCGAGGGTGCGCGGAAAACTTTCGATGCCGAAAAGTTAAATCTCGGATGCGTAATTGCCTGGATGGAGATTACTGCGGATTTGCGGAACGCGGCGTGGGACTAAGGTGCTCAGGCGCCGAAGTGGAAGGGGCCGGGGTTGGCGGCGCAGAAGTCGCCACGACCGGCGGCGCAGTTTTCAACTGCTGCAATTCCGTCTGCACGCGCGTCCATTCCTTTGGCTTACTTTTGGTAGCATACGGAGCGTCCGTCTGGCTGTAGAAATCCAGCAACTCCGCCCGCACGTCCGGCGAAGCGCTCGCAAAATTTTGCTTGGCCAGCAAATCCAGCAACTGCGCGTGCGCCGCGTCGTTCAATCGATATTTGCCCGGCCCGGAAATTTCCCCGGTGTCAAAATTATCGTTCAACAATTCTGTGAGCTGCCCTTCTCCCTGCTTAGCCAGCAATCCGCGGTAGCGGTCCAGCGTGGCGTTAAAGCTGGCTTCAAACATTTTTTCCGTGGCCGGTGTCGGCGTCTTGAACTCCAGCACCTTCAACGGGCCAATCTTCGGCAGAATGCGCACGATGAACGCCAAAAACTTTTCCCCAAACGTCGGCTGCGTGTAGCCGCGTCCCCACTCCTTCTCATAGCTCGCGCGCGAAAGATTGTAGAGAAATTTACTCTTCGTGATCCCCGGGGCGTCCTTCATGATTTCGTCTTTCTTCAGGCTCCAAGCAATTCGCGTGGCCTTCGGAAGCAAGGTGCTCACGTCGTGCCGGTAGGAATTCAGCGCCTTATCTTCGTCGGCGAGCACCGATTTGAGATCCAAGCCGTACGTTTCCTGAAACGCCTGCTCCAGCAGCGGCGCGGAAACCTGAAATCCGATGAAGTCGTGATAGCTGTCCGGCGCATAGCGCTTCTGTGCAACTTCGATCACATCAAATCCAAATTCCGTCTTGACGTGCGCCAGCGGGTCGTCTTCATAAGTTACGCTCGGCCCGAATTTTTTGCGCAGTTTTGGATACAGCACTGGCACCGCCAAGTTCGTGCCCATGCGGTGGCCATCGTTATCCGCAGCGTAATGCGCCAGCGCCCCCAACGCGAACGCGTAGCCGTTTAAATCTTTGGCATCGCGCAACAACGCTAGTACAAAATCTCCGCTGCGCACGTAATGCGTCAGGTCGCTTACCAGTTTGCTGCCATGCGGGTAATAACCCATGTCCTGAATAATCGCACCGCCGTAGGCGTAGCCGTGCGCCGTCTTCAATTCATCTGGCGTGGCGTTTGGAAAACGCTTCAGCAACACGGGCTTAAGGTTGGTATCCCAGACCGAGTCAATGATCGCTTCATGCGCCAGCACCGCGTATGCTTCACTGCGCTCAGGCGATCCGAGTACCAACACCGCGATCGAGACTGCCGCCACAAAAATTCTGGAAAACTTCCGCGCTCTCAGTTTCAAAATGTCCGTTTCTCGCCCGGGAAGGCCTTCGCTGCGACAACCAACTCGCTCTGTGGCAAACGCACACGCCCGCTGCGAATGTCATGTTGGATGCCGTGAATGGCTTGAAAGAGTGCTAATAATTTAGGGCGCGTTGCAGAACCTAAGGGGCGCGGACGCGCTTGGAGTAAGCGCTAATACTTGCGCAGGACGCTGATTACGCGCCCTTGAATTTTCAAATCGCTGGCCGCCACGATGATCGGATCCATCTCCGAATTCGCCGGCTGCAACCGGATTTTCCCCGCCGGCTCGCGATAGAATCTTTTCAAGGTGGCTTCCTCGCCGCCAATCAGCGCCACCACAATGTCTCCGGCATTCGCCACTTGCGTCTGCTCGCACACCACGAAATCGCCATCCATGATGTGATCCTCAATCATGGAGCTGCCTTTCACCTGCAATACGAATGAATTTCCGCCGCGCGCAAAATCTCCCAATGATAATGTCTCGCGATCTTCCACCGCTTCCAGCGGCCGCCCTGCGGCGATCCGGCCAAGCAGCGGCAGTTCCAGAGTTCTGCGATCCATCACCTGCTCTTTCACCGACTTCGGCAGCTGCAAAATTTCAATCGAACGCGATTGGTTATACCCGCGCCGGATAAATCCCTTTTTCTCCAGCGTGGAAATGTGCTTGTGCACCGTCGCCAGCGACGTCAGCTTCAGGCCCTTGCCAATCTCTTCAAAGCTCGGCGCATACCCATGCTTCGTCTCAAACGCCACCAAATAATCCAACACTTCTTTTTGTCGTTTGGTAAGAGCCATCTGCACACCTCCGCGACGCGAACAGCAAGCGAAACTCTGTCTACACTTTAGGCGAACACAAGGCGAACGTCAAGCTTCTTTCTGTCGGTTTCGGTTTTCCGGTAATCCCGACGAAAAGAGTCTCACTATGGCTTCCCGCAGCACGGCAGCAACCCTGCGCGCGTGGTATAAACTCTGCGTCATCATGCACACGCAACTTCCTCAGCCGCTCTAGGAGGCACCATGGCCACTCGCAAAATCCTCCTCACCGGGCTGAGAATCTTGGCGGTGTGTCTTCTGTTTGCGGTCTGTTTTACTGTCGGCGGTGTGCTTTCCGGAATCGACAAGGCGGCTCAGCAATCGATCGCATCCCCGCCCGATCCGCTCGCCAAACCGCAGATTCCCCCGATGCCCGAGAATTTTCTTCGCAGCTTTCTAATGTTCACGCTCTGTGTTGGCGTCGTCGTCTCCTACTTCATCCTCAGGGCCCGCTGGCACGGCTGGACGCTCGTCGGCGCCATTTTCGTCAGCATGTATGGCATCGGAACGGTCGCCAGTCAGGTCGAATCTGTTGCCTTTCTCTCCAACAAATTGCCGCCTGGAATGATTCGGGCGATTTTCGTCCAAGGCGCGATTGCTGCGGCTCTGTTCGCCCCTCTCGCTGTCCTGGTGCTCGGCAAGTGGCGAGATCCCTCCATTCGCACACCTAAGCCGCCTTTTGTCCCGCCGAACCTGGCTGCGATCCTCCTGCGACTCGTCATCCTCGTCGCCGCCTTCGTCTTCCTATACATGTTCTTCGGCTATTACGTCGCTTGGAGAAACCCAGAATTGCAGCGCTACTACAGCGGGCCGGAACTCGCAACCTTCTGGGCGGCATTGCAGCACAATTGGACAAGCTCCCGTTGGATTTACGCCCTTGCCGCGTTGCGCGCGCTCCTCTACATCGGATGTCTGTACCCACTTGTTCGCATGCTCTACACTCCCCGGCGCGAGTCTGCTTTGGCCGCAGCTCTGTTTTTGGCTTGCTGGAGCACCATCTTGCTGTTGCCGAATCCCTTGATGCCCGCTAGTGTTGCGCGCAGCCATTTTTGGGAGACGCTCGGCTTCAGCTTGGTCTTCGGCGCCCTAGCCGGATGGCTCCTGTGCTTTACTGCGCCCGCACCCCAAGCGGCGCCGCATCTAGCAGCCAACTTGGCGCCTTCGAATCAGTAGCGTAGGGATCACGTGAAAGCCATGAAGAAATACAAATTCAAAGCGAAAATTGAAGCCGGCGATGGCGGAGGGGCTTATGTGCTTTTTCCTTACGATACCGCGAAGGAATTCGCCACCAAAGGGAAAGTTCCTGTAAAGGCGACCTTCGATGGTGTGCCTTATACCGGCTCACTGATCAAGTACGGTCATCCCCTTCATATGCTGGGGATTCTGAAAGCTATACGCGAGCAAGCCGGCAAAGGCCCGGGCGATACCATCGAAGTCGTTGTTTGGAAAGATGAAGAGATAAGAACCCTCGAAGTGCCTGCTCAATTTAAAAGCTTGATGAAGAAAGAAGGCCTGCTTCCAGTCTTCGAAAAACTGAGTTACACCCATCGCAAGGAGTTCTGCCGCTGGATTACCGAAGCCAAAAAGGAAGAAACCCGCGTGAAGCGATTGCAGAAAGCCATCGCCATGCTCAAGAAGGGAGTAAGCACTCCCGGGTAGCTTAAGGTCACTAGAGCGCAATGTTGCCCGGTGAAACTCTCAGGCTCCGTTCCACGTATACATTCACAACGAGAGACCTATGTCTTATTCGCCCGTCCTGCTTGTTCATATTTGCGCTGGGACTCTGGGGTTACTGTCCGGAACCGCCGCCATACTCTTCCGCAAAGGTTCCCCCCGCCATGTCCTGGCGGGACGGATATTTGTCGCTTCCATGCTCATCATGGCCGTCTTCGCGGTGTACCTCGCCATCGTCCGCCATCAACCAAGCAATATCGGCGGCGGGATTCTAACCTTTTATCTCATCGGAACGGCGTGGTTGACCGCCAGGCGCAGAGACGGCAAAGCGAACCGCTTTGACTGGGTTTTATTACTGATTCCTTTGGCTCTGGGTATTCTCAGCTGGTTGAGCGGTATTAAAATCGTGCGCAGCGGCGCGGGTTCACCAGACGGAGTTCCCGTCGGGATGACCTTTTTCATGGGTTCCGTGATGCTGCTGGCCGCCGCCGGGGACGTGCGCATGCTGCTGCGCGGCGGCATTTTCGGAGCACAGCGCATCGCCCGCCATCTCTGGCGCATGTGTTTTGGACTGTTCATCGCCGCAGGCTCTTTCTTCATGGGACCCTCAAACCGCCCACTGAGGTTGCTTTCGGCAGTCGGGCTCGGGCAACATCTCTCCCCCGCGTTGTTCAGCACCACTTTGTATTTAATTCTCACCGTACTTCCGCTGATTTTGCTGATCTTCTGGCTCATCCGCGTGCGCTTCACAAATACCTACCAAGCAAGACCGATACAAGTCGCGCCCGCAAGTTCCGACTGATGCGCTAACCCCAGAAGGAGAACATGGCAGCGCAAGTTAGCCCCGCGTCGGTGCAGCCGAACGACGACCTGCTAACCGTCTGCGCGATTAGTCTCCTAGCTGAGATCATTGCCAATGTCGTGCACGAAGGGTTCGGTCACGCTGCGACGGCTCTGCTCACCGGCGCAAGATCAGGTGTCTTGTCAACAGTTGCGTGGTCCAGCGACTTCGACTCGCGACTGGTTGCCGCCGGTGGAACGCTGGCGAACCTCGCGGCCGGCTTGCTTTTTTGGATTGCTCTTCGCAGCGCGGCGCGCGCATCGGTTCGCTTACGCTTTTTTCTTTTCACCAGTCTTGCGTTCAATCTCCTTGCTGGCACCGGGTATTTCTTCTTCTCCGGCGTTAGCAATTTCGGCGATTGGGCCGAGGTGATTGCCGCCTTGCCCGCGCACTGGTTTTGGCGGGCACTCCTGGTCGTCGCCGGAATAGCCTCGTATTTCGGCGCCGTAGTACTGGTGGGCGCCGCGCTGGTTCGCTACGTCGGAGTTCCTCGCAACGCCACACGTCGCCTGCTGAAACTCACGCTTATTCCTTACTTCTCGGCGGTATTCCTCCTGTGCGCGGGTGGACTCTTGAATCCCATTGGCATTCAGCTGATGTGGCAATCCGCTCTGCCTGCGGCGGCGGGCGCGCACTCCGGGCTTCTGTGGTTGCGGTACTACATTTCAAGAAGAACCGTTCCCGAGCGCCCCTCAGATGGCATTGCCAGAAGCTATGGGTGGATCATGATGGCCGCAGGCCTGTCGCTCGTTTTCATTCTCGTCTTGGGACGCGGGATTCCGCTGCACCAATAGAGCCGTGGTGCTCAGGTGACCGCTGCCGCTGTCTTCTCCACTCCCTTTGGCGTGTAAAGGTACGTCGCGTCACATTCCCCCCAGCAGACGAACTCCGCTGTACGCGAAAGTCTCCCCTGCTGCTTACCTAAGGGCTGGGGGCCACCTGCGGTTTCCTTGGTCTGTAAAAGTAAGTCGCAAACACATAGCCCCACGGAACCGCAACGATCGGCAATGGCAACCACAAGAACGCCGAGGCGATGCCTTCCGCTGGCGAACCCCACAACGCTCCCTTTCGCCAGAGAGGATAGGCCACCAGAATGAGCCACAGCGCTTTGTAAAATATCTCCAGCAGCACCATCGGTATCATTTTCACCGGATGAATAATTCCAATGCCCGCCAAAGTCGCAAACGCCGTCCACAAGCACCACACCACCGCATCGGTCGGGTCCCATGGTCCCTTGTGGGTCAGGAGGTGCGTCCAAGTCTCTTTGCCCAGCACAAAGAACATCAATACATAGAGCAGCCGCAACAGGTAAACGTTGATCCAGCGCACACCATCATGTCGCGCGGCGCGCCGAAAAACGGATTTAAGGCTGAAGCCCATGGAAATGTCCTCGTGGTGCTCGTCGCCTGCGAATTCTATGCCCAATATACGATTTGCGAGATAGAAAGATTTCATGAGCGGGAAAATCGTCCTGCATTACCGCAAACCTTTCTCGAGACCGCAAAAACATCCCAGGCCGCCTTATAGCTCTGTCCCAACGGACTTTTGCAGGAGACCTTGTACTCCGTGGACACATCGAACGGAACAGCTTCGGCGTCCGCTCTCGCTGCCGGGCGGTATGCTATTCTAGAGCTTAGGATCTGTGCGGTTTGCTTCAGCATCGTCTCGCATGCCCGCCGCACCGCACGATTTCCAGACTTACTTACGCGCTTCTGCGAACCCTGAAGTTCGCAGCCGTTGCGCGCGCGATTTTGTCGAGCGAGGACTTGGGGAAACATGTCAACCGTAACAGATGTACCGCTGCCGAAAACAAAGCCTGAGGTAATCGATCGCGCGGTCATCCGCTTCGCCGGAGACTCTGGCGACGGCATGCAGATCACCGGCAGCCAATTTACGAATACCGTAGCGCTCTACGGCAACGATATCGCCACTTTCCCCGACTATCCCGCGGAAATTCGCGCTCCGGCAGGCACCCTTCCCGGCGTCAGCGGCTTCCAGCTGCACTTTTCTTCCGACGACATCAATACTCCCGGCGACGCCATCGACGTTTTGATCGCCATGAATCCCGCGGCGTTGCGCGTAAATCTCGCGGACCTCAAAGCCAACGGCATTCTGATCGTCAATTCCGACAGCTTCACGGAAAACGATTTGCGCAAAGCGCAGATGACCGCGAATCCGCTCGAAGATCATTCGCTCGATAAGTTCCGCCTCTTCCCCGTCGAACTCGAACGTCTTACGCGCCGTGCCTTAGAACATCTCGGCCTCGATGCCAAATCGATGGATCGCTGCAAAAATTTCTTCGCGCTGGGCATGTGCTACTGGCTCTACAACCGCTCCATGGAATCCACCACGCGCTGGATCGGCGACAAGTTCGTGAAGAAGCCGCTGCTCGTCGAAGCCAACACCCTGGCCATGAAAGCCGGCTATTCCTACTGCGAAGCTACCGAAGCGTTTCAGATCAGTTACGAAATTCCGCCCGCGAATTTGAGCCCCGGCTTGTATCGCAGCATGAGCGGAAATCAAGCGCTCGCGCTCGGTTTTGTCACCGCGTCGCAAAAATCCGGTCTCACGCTTTTTCAGGGCAGCTATCCCATCACTCCAGCCTCCGATATTTTGCACGAGCTTTCGCAGTACAAAGATTTTGGCGTCATGACTTTCCAGGCCGAAGATGAAATCGCCGCTATCACTTCTTCCATCGGCGCCGCGTATGCCGGAGCTCTCGCCCTCACGACCACCTCCGGTCCCGGCATGTCGCTGAAAACCGAAGCGCTGGGCCTCGCGGTGGCAATCGAAATTCCGCTGGTCATCGTCAACGTACAGCGCGGCGGACCTTCCACCGGCCTCCCGACAAAAACCGAACAAGCCGACTTGCTGCAAGCCATGTTTGGCCGCAATTCCGAAGCGCCTATTCCCATCATCGCTCCCGCAACGCCCGGCGATTGTTTCTGGATGGCGCTGGAGGCTTGCCGCATCGCCATAAAATATATGGTTCCGGTGATTCTGCTCTCTGACGGCTACCTCGCGAACGGCGCCGAACCGTGGCGCGTTCCGGATGCAGAAGAGATTCCGGATATTCCTGTGCAGTTCGCAAAAGATCCGACCGATTTTAAACCGTATCGCCGCAATCCAGATACGCTCGCGCGTCCGTGGGCCATTCCTGGAACGCCGGGCCTCGAGCACCGCATCGGCGGTCTCGAAAAGCAAGATGTGAGCGGCAACATTAATTACGAACCGCTGAATCACGAAAATATGGTGCGCATCCGCGCCGCCAAAGTTGCCGGCATCGTGCAGGACATTCCGGACGCAATCGCCGCCGGTGATCCGGAAGGCGATTTACTGATCGTCGCGTGGGGTTCGACGCACGGCTCTATCACCGCCGCCGTCAAATCGCAGCGTGCGCAAGGCCGCCGCATCGGCCATCTCCATCTGCGCTATCTGAATCCATTGCCCGCTAACCTCGCGCAAATTTTCAAGCGCTACAAGAAAATTCTTGTACCTGAACTCAACATGGGCCAATTGCTCTGGCTGCTGCGCGCCAAGTATCTCGTCGATGCCATCGGCCTCAACAAAATTCAAGGCCGCCCATTCAAGCAAGCCGAACTAGAACAAAAGATCGAAGAGATTTTAGGCGTCTAATGTCAATACCTATGGTTAACGTCGCTAGAATTTGTCAGCCCGAGCGCCGCGAAGGATCTGCTTTTCGCAACGGCTCGGCAAAGTTTACGCACGAGAGGAAGCCGTAAAAATGACCACAGCATCGTTACCGGTTCTCACCAAAAAAGATTTTCAAACTGACCAGGAAGTCCGCTGGTGCCCCGGCTGCGGCGACTACGCCATTCTCTCCGCCGTGCAAGCGGTCTTCCCCGAACTTGGCATCAAGCGCGAAAATTTCGTCGTCGTCTCTGGCATTGGCTGCTCCAGCCGCTTCCCGTATTACATGAACACTTTCGGCTTTCACACCATCCACGGTCGTGCGCCCGCCGTCGCGACTGGAATCAAAGCGATTCGCCCGGACCTCGAAGTGTGGGTTGCCACCGGCGACGGTGACGCGCTTTCCATCGGCGGCAATCACACCATTCACATGCTGCGCCGCAACGTCGGTCTGAAAGTTCTGCTGTTCAACAATAAAATTTACGGCCTCACTAAAGGCCAGTATTCGCCAACCTCCGAAGTGAACAAAAAAACCAAGTCGACGCCGTTCGGTTCGCTCGACCGTCCATTCAACCCGCTTGCTCTCGCCATCGGCGCCGAAGCCACTTTCGTGGCGCGCTCCGTCGACGTTTTCCAGCAGCATCTCAAAGACACGCTCAAAACCGCGGCCGCGCATCGCGGATCCGCGTTTATCGAAATTCTGCAGAACTGCAACATCTTCAATGACGGCGCATGGTTTTCGCTCACCGAACGCGACGCGCGCAGCGAGCACGTCATGCAACTCGAACACGGCAAGCCCATGATCTTCGGCAAAAACCGCGACAAAGGCATCCGCATGATCGGCATGGACCTGGAGGTCGTGCAGCTCGGCAACGGCACCACCGAAAACGACTTGCTCGTTCACGACATGCACAATCCGAATCCCGCTTACGCTTTCGCGCTCGCGCAAATGGAAAAGCGCGAAGGGTTTCCGACGCCCATTGGCGTGCTGCGCAACTGGAACGATCAGCCGCGCTACGAAGAAGTTTTGAACCAGCAAATCAAAGAAGTCATCGCCAAGCGCGGTCCCGGCGATCTCAGCAAATTGTTGCGCGCCGGCGACACCTGGGAAGTTCGCTAGTCCGCCATCGGCGCTGAAATAGGTTGTCTTCCGTCACCTCTTGCCAATCGCGATGATATTCGCGACTTCCTCGCCCTTGCCGCATCCAATAGCTAACTCGGACGAAAATCCCAGCTATGGACGACTCCACAAAACGCGAACTTTTTGGTCCACTAGGAGACGTGGACCCTCTGCCGCCCAGCCTGCTCGCGCCGCCTTCTGAGCAAAGCAAAACTTTGGCGCTGCTGCAGGAAATCAGCCGCGACTTTTCTCCGCTCGTCGGCCACGTGGTTCTGCTGCGCACCATCGCCGAGCGCATCAAACGCCTTGTTAACTACGACGTTTTCAGCGTGATGATCTGGAACGAAGACGCGCAATTGCTGCAAAGTATTTTTTCCATGCGCTACGAAGAATCCATTCCGTCGCGCCTAAATGTGCGCTTGCACGAAGGGTTGACTGGCTCGGCGGCCGGTCAGCGTGCGCCGCTGCGCGTGAACGATGTACTCAGCGATCCGCGCTACATTCGGTCGGAAACCGGTATTGATGCGCGATCTGAATTGGTCGTGCCGCTGCTGCGGCAGGACCGCTTGATTGGCGTGATCGATCTCGAAAGCACCGTGCCGCAGGCGTTTACCTCCGAACACGAACGGATGCTGGCGACACTCGCTCCTTTTCTTGCGGTGGCGCTGGAAAATTCGCGCCTGTATGAAGAAGCGCGCGACAGTCAGCGCCGTCTGCAAAACGATTTGGACACCGCTCGCGAAATTCAGATGCAGCTTTTGCCGACCGGCGCGAAAGAAATTCCGGGACTCGATCTTGCCGCCGCGTATATTCCTGCGCGCGATTTGGGCGGCGACTTCTACGATTTCCTTCCCTACGGCGAAGGGAAATTGGCGCTCGCGCTCGGCGACGTGTCCGGCAAAGGCACCGCGGCCGCGTTGTACGGCGCGCTGGCGATCGGCATGCTGCGCGAACATGTGGTCACGCATAATTGTCCTCCCGCGGAAATGCTGGAGACACTGAACGCCCGCTTGCAAGGCGGGCGCCTGGAAGCGCGTTTTATCGCTATGCTCTTCGCGGTGTACGAAGCCCCGACGCGTAAGCTGACGATTGCCAACGCCGGTTGCCCGTATCCGCTGCTGCTGCGCGACGGGCAGGTTCGCGAAATGCAACTCGAAGGCATTCCGCTGGGTCTCTTCCCTTCCACGAAATACGACGAGCAAACTTTCGATTTGCTTTCGGGCGACGTAGTGGTGTTCGCGTCGGACGGGATCGTGGAATCGGATAATGCGCAGGACGAAGAGTTTGGCGCCCTGCGTTTGGCGAAAGTGCTGAAGGTTATTGCGCCGAACGATGCGGCGCGCGCAATTTCCACGAACATTCTCGCTGCTACTGACGCGCACAGCGGCCCGGGTTGGGCGCCGCATGACGACCGGACTTTGCTGGTGCTGCGCGTTACGGAAGAGGCGTCTGCCGATTATTCCCGCTTGCCGATCATTTATTAGAATGCTGTTCGCCTTCTATCCGTCTTCCTTACGGACGTGTAACGTCGAAGAGTCTTGGGTTAGCGGGAGCCGCCGATGGCGGCTACGGCGGCGACGGTGGCGGGATTGGCGAAGTAATTTTCTTCGCGCAGGCGGCGGTAGATGTGGCCGGCGACTTGGGCGGCGGTGGGGCCTTTAACGCGGCGCGTGTTGCCGCGGAGGAGGACAGCGATGGCGATCTTGGGATGCTGTTCGTCGGCGTAGCTGACGTACCAGCCGAGGCGCGATGGGGTGACGTGGTCGTCGCAGGTGCCAGTCTTGCCGAGGGAGGTTTCGTCTCCATCGCGGTCGAAGCTGGACTTGGCAGTGCCGTAGAGGACGGCGGCGAGCATACCTTCGCGAATTTCTGGAAGGATGGGCGCGATGTTGAGGTCGCGCTTGATGCGCGGCTGGAAATTTTCCACTTCTTCTTGAGTCCGCGGATACTGTAGATAGTAGAGCGTGCCGCCATTGGCGAACGCGGCGGCGAGGGAAACGAGCTGCAGCGGCGTCATCTGAATGCCTTCACCAAAACTGGACATGCGCGCAATGCCGCCGAACAGAGGCGGCGCGGAGGGAAAGGCTCCAGGATGCTCTTCGGGCAAATTGTAGCCCGCGAGTTCGCCGAGGCCGACGAGGCGCGCGTACTTCGCAACCGTGTCGTAACCCATGCGGCGGCCAAGCTCTTCAAAAAAGACGTTGTTGGAATGCGCCATGGCCTCAGTGAGATTCATGTACTTTTTGCGGCTGACGCGGAGCATGGTGTCGCGGGTGATGACGTTTTCTTCAAGGGCGGCGAGGGCGATGGTGGGCTTGATGGTGGAGCACGGAATGTAGCCTTCACCGAAAGCAATCTTTTGATTTACGACGCTCAGGATGCGGCCCGTGTTGGGATTTACGGCGACTACGGCGCCATTGTATTTGCCGAGGCCTTCGACCAGCGCTTCGCGCACGATGGGATCATCGAAGCCGGTAACATCGTCGCCACCTGATTTGGCGTACGTGGGAACTCCGCGATAAGAAGAGCGATGATGCGCGGCGGAAGCAGCAGGCGTGGCCGGAGCTGCGGGCAAAGGCGCGGCACAGAGCGCCGCAAGTAAAATCGCAAGAGTTGTTTTTCCCCGTTGCTGCGTTGCCATGCCCACCCCTGTTCGATCTTGCCCGGCCGTTGCAACTACTGGCGAAAAAACTGGCCTAAACGCTTTATCAGTCTGGCGCTGGAGCGAGAGTATTGCGGTTCTCGCTACCCAGGTCAACGGCGATTCACACGTAGTGTTCTTCGGCCGTAACGTCTAACTGCTTGAATGAGTGTCACCGCTGGTCCAAAGCCGAACGACCTCGCGATGCCGATTTGATGCAAGTTAAGAGCGGCACGCCTCCTGACGGATGTGTCAGGCTGAAACGCGCTCTCGACTTGAGACGTAGTGTACGTTCCAGAGGGAGCGAAACGCAATAGCCGACTAGGCCCAGTACGGAGCTATGTGCTTTGTTTTGTACAGCTGGCCGAGAGGTCAGGTTTGCTGGGCGCGACCGCGGATTATGGCCGTACGGGCATGATAATGGAGGTGGCCTTGAGCGTCGCGGAAGGGCCGCGTGCCGCTGAGATCGCGGGCCATGTCTTCTTCGAGAAGGCGACGAATTTCGTCGGCTATTTCGCCCGTAGTTTTCGTCGTGGCGAGCCAGCGTGCGATTTCCGGCGTGCGTTCGTTCATGGTGACGCTGTCGACTTCGAGGCCGGCGGCGCAGAAATCCTGCAACAATTCGCTGAGCGGAAGGGCGCGGACGTGGGCGGAATCGCGCAAGACTTCGAAGCGATTTTGGTAGGCGGCGCGATCCGGATGTTCGCTGGCGAAGAGATCTTCGACGAGAACAATGCCCCCGGGGCGGCAAACGCGCGCCATTTCCTGAAGCACAGCGGCAGGCTGTTCGACGTGATGCAGAGCATAGCGGCAAACGACGACGTCGAACATGGCGTCGACGAACGGTAGAGCGCGAACGTCGCCGGCGCGAAAGGTAATATTTTTTAGGCCGCGCTGCGCGGTGCGGGCGCGGGCGATGGCGAGCATGGCGTCGGTGAGATCGATGGCCACGACTTCTTTGGCGTGATGAGCGAAGGCTTCGGCGATGTAGCCGGGGCCGGTGGCGACGTCGAGGACGCGTTCGCAGGCGGTGAGTTGCGCAGCGGCGACCAGGCGTTCGATGAGTTGCTCATCGCTAATCCACGGGCTGCTGGCGAAGGATTGCGCCTGCTTCGTGAATTCCTCGCGAACAACGTCGTTGTGTTGGCTCATGGTGAGGAAATTCTTTAGCGGCCGCGGGTGACTGGAGCTGGGGAAGGCGCGCCACCGGTGCCGTATACAGCACGGTAGACTTCCGCGTTGCGCAGGACCACCTGAACGTATTCGCGCGTTTCGGTGAACGGGATGGATTCGACGAGCTCCGGGATTTCTTCGTAATTGCGCTCGGACTTCCAGAGAGCGATGCGGTCTTCGCCCGCATTGTAAGCGGCTGCGGCGTATTCGGGGGCTCCGGTCGAGCGCAAGAGTTCGGCGATGTAGACCATGCCAAGCTGCAAATTAAAATCCGGCTCAAACAATTTATTTTTGGTGTATTTCACTTTGAGTTGCTTTGCGAGGAGTTTGCCAGTCTTGGGCAACACTTGCATGAGACCAATAGCGTTGGCGCGCGAAACGGCGTCCGCTTGAAAGGTGGACTCCTGGCGGATTAAACCCGCCGCGAGCATGGGATCGAAATTATTTTTTGCGGCTTCGCGACGCAGCGCTGTTTCGTAGGGCAGCGGATAAAGCGTCTTCCAAACAATCGTCGGTACTTCTTCAATTTTGCGCGAATCGAAATTGGGGACGATCAGACGGCCGTAGGCCATGCCGGTGCCAAAATGTCCCTGGTCGAAAGCGGTCTGTGCGGCTTCCAGCAAAAAGCGCGGCGAGTAGGTAGCAAAATACGCGGACTTCAACTCGAGTTCCGCCGAGGCATCAAACGCGATGCTGCGCAGCGCTTGCGAGCGCGCCCAGCGATCGGCGACGGTTGTGTCGATTGGTTCGTCGAAGGCGCGCAACGGCGGAGGCGGAGGTATTTTCTCCAGAAACTCCGGCGGATCGGGATCGCCAGCGGGCAGTTTTTCCAATCGCGCGGCGGCGGCGTGAGCAAAATAGGTTTGCGGAAAGCGCGATATCGCTTCGGCGAAGTAGGCCCGTGCGTGCCCGGGATTGCCGCTGCGCTCGGCGCTTCGCCCCAGCCAGTACAGCGCATCCACCGCATCGGACGAAGCTGGATATTTCAGCAAAAAGGCGGTGAGCCGCTCGTCCGCGTCGGCGTCTTTATTCAGAAAGGCAATCCACGCCACGCGCCATTCCGCGTTGAAGGCATTTTTTCCGCTGGGAAATCCATCCACCACGCGCTTATAAAAAGCCACTGCTTTGATACGGTCCAGCAATACCCAATAATAATTTCCTACCGCCATCAGCGATTCTTCGGCCCATTTGCTCTGCGGATGCTTTTGTTGTTCGAGTTCCACGGTTGTCAGCATCGCAGTTTCGTTCTTTGCCGAACGATACGCTTGCGAGAGCGCGTACAGCAGCTCCGCATCGACTTCCGCATCGCTGACGGCCAGCGATGACAGCGCGCCGATCGACGGCTTCGGATATTGCTTGCATTCCGCGACACGCAATTGCGCTAGCTGCCGCGTGGGATTCTTCGGGTCGCGCACCATGGTCAGCAACTTTTCAAATTCCGCGCGCGCTTCTCGCCATTTGTGCGCGTCAAAAAAAATCTGCGCGCGTTGCTCCTGGAACTCCACGCCGGGATACGGATATTCTTTGCCGAGCAGCTTGACGATCGCCGGCAGCGATGTGCCCGCCGCTTTGCCTTCGTCGGTCAGCGGAAATTTGTAAAACAAGGATTGATAATCTTTGGCAGCACGCGCGAACTGATGCGCGTCTTTGTAGGCCTGCGCGCGCAACAACAGCAGCGCAGGGCGCGTGGCCGTCGCAGAATACGCATTCAGCGCGTCAATAGCATCCTGAAACTTCCCAACCTCGTCCGCTGCCGGCACATACGTCTCCAGAAATTGTTCTCTGAAGGCCACGCTGGGATAATTTTTCTGGATGGCTTGCAAATCCGTGAAGGCTTCGGCATTGCGCTTCAACGAGCGTTTGCTTTCCGCCGACCAGAACAGCGCATATTCGCGCAGTACCGAATCGTTCTGTGCTTTCGCCAGCCAGGTTACCGCCTGCGCCGCGCGATTCTTCGAGTAGTCGTCGTAGCCCAGCGCCAACGCCGCGCGCGCTCCCCAAACGTTGCCGCCGTTCTTAATCGCAAAGGCCGACAGCTTTTCGTAAGCCCCCGGCACCGCGCTGTGCAGTTCGTGCGCCATGTCCGCCATTTCTTTTTGCAACGCCAGTTCTTCCGGAGTGGTCGCGGTCGTTTCGGGCACCGTAGTGTCCGGGCGGCAACCGGTGCGGCACGGCGCAACTGCTGGTTTGCTGGATTTTTTGTGACGCGAGGAACGCTTTTTCGCAGTGGAAGAATTGCTGGAAGTTGGCGAATTTCCTTGCTGAGCAGAAGGCGCGGCTGTCTGCGCCAGCGCCCCGAAGGGCGCACTAAGCGCCAGACACAAACTTAGCGCCGCCGCCAACGGGCGGCTTGCTCCGCCAAAATATTCAGCGCTGTGTTGTGGACGTGGCGTACGGATAGTCGCCGAGGGCGTGAGCGTCGCCTTCAGCCAGAATTTCCACCATCCACCGGTAGAAGTAGTCCACCGGGTGATCCATGATGGGTTTGAAGCGGCGATCGTACTCGCGATGTGCTTTTTCAATGTCGTCTTTCAATCGGATGCAGATGTCTCGATTTTCGCGGCCCAACTTCACTTGATCCGGGCGCAACATCTTTATATCTTGCATCGAAACTTTAGCGACGCGATTGGCTCGCCGGTGCAACTCCTGCTCCTCGGGCGAGAGACGGTTGATGTCGAACTCCGCGCCCAGCTCCTCGCCGACAACGGGCGAGGCCTCTTGCAACGAAATGTGTTCCGCTTCAGCGTGCAGTTCCGGAGGCTGCGCGAAATCCGCTCCCGCGTGCTCCAATTCTTCGACATGCGTTTCCGGCGCCGCCCCGGCCGGCATCGCCACCGTTGCATCTACCTCCGCACGCATGGATGCCGGATGCCCTGGGAGCACGCGCGCTGCCACCGGCGCAGGCGCCGAACCTTGCCCCACCAAGCTCATAATTTGCGCTTCTAGTGGCGACCGTGCGCCACTCTGCAGCGAGCTTGCCACAAATCGTGTCAATACTTCCAACGCCGCGCTGATCGAAGCCGCCGCGGTTTGCGCGCGCAACATCGGCGGCAACGCATTCGTCGGCTTGTTGCTGCTGCATGCGGACACCACGTCGTTGACGGCGTGATGCAGCTCGTCCGTGGTCCGTTGGATGCGCTCCAAATTATCGCGCAACGCTCGCGCTACCGCTTGTTCCACGTTGGTGGGCTCTTGTGCCATACCGTTTTGGCGATTGCGGCCTAAGCGCGCCGCAAATCTCCCTTCCGCCATTCTGAAAGCCACGACGCTGGGAGTCAACGCTCGCTCGCAGCCTTGTCGCTAACAGGTGACTAGTGTGCCGCCCCTTTACCCGAGTGTTATAATGCATGCTGTAGTTCCTGTGGGGGCGACCCGGTTTCGACGGAAGCTGTCGCGCCCTGAAGGCATGCCGGGAGCCAACTGCCCGTAATCGGTTGGAAACTAGAACTGCCAACAACAACTTGGCACTTGCTGCTTAATTAATTAAGCGCAACGGTTGCCCACGTTTTGCCTGCGGGCGTGGGGTCAACCGTCATTCAGCAGGCTGGCTGGAACTTTTCGGTCCGTAAAGTTCCGGCGAGAACCATCGGACTAGCTTGTTGCGTTTCTTGCTCATTCTGAGCGCCGCGGGCGAAACAAACTGAACTGAGCTAAGCATGTAGTCTTCAGGCCGTAGCGCTTTTCGGACGGGGGTTCGACTCCCCCCGCCTCCACCATAATTACCCTCGTTTTTATTGGCTTTTTGTATGTTTTCCCAGTCCACCGAACAGATTATGACGTAGTTATGACGGTTGTGTCAACCAACTTCTTCGAACCTCCGCCTCCAGTTTCTCCTGCTTTTCCTTCACCCAAGACCCGTAATGCTTCTCGGTAATACGTTCGGATTTATGTCCGAGAATCTGCGCCACACCCTTTAAGGACGCTCCGCTAAGAAGTAATTCGCAGGCAAATGTATGACGCCAGCGGTGTGGATGCCCGCCCTCGACCTTCGCAAGTTTGAATAGCCGCTTCATCGCTCGCTGCCAGTTCCCGATTACTGATTTACGCTTGCTCGTTCCGGACCAGAATGGCAACGGCTTTGGACACAAGGCAAGGGCTGCAAGCGTATCAGGCGTCAACGGAACACGGACCCGAGTTTTCTTCTTTTCCGTTCGTAGGAACAGAGAGCCGTCCTCGATGCGGTTAATATCAAGGCACACTGCATCGCCTATCCTCAACCCGCTATACCGCAAGAGCAAAATGAGTGCCTTGAGCCGCACCGCATTTTCCTTGTCAGGGTAATTGGGAATCTCATCAAGAATTGATTGCACTTCCTTCCGCGTGAATGGCTGCACGTCTGGTTCAGCGTCTTCCGGCTTCTTTAATTTCTTCGCATAATTCTCGTCCATCCACTTTCGTTCAACACAAAATTTGCAGAACGTCCTGAGTGCTTCCAGTTTCTTTACTGCGGCTGTACCCGTATTCTTCCAGGTCTGACGGAACTTTGTCATCTTGTCCAGATTGAAGCCGGACATAAAGACGATGCCCGTGTCATCGGCGAACTTTTCCAGTTGCTTCAAAAGCAGTTTGTATTTGTACAGCGATGATTCCCGCATCCTGGATTTAGCATCGTTGATAAAATCTTCGCATGCGCCCTTGACTGGCTTGGCAGCATCGTTCGTCAGCCTTCCCGTTGCCTCAATTTCATTCGCTAGCTGCCTAGCCCTGGTCCAATCCCGCGTGCCAATGGGTTTGCGGACCCGAGAGCCGTTGATGTTCCAGTCGTACCAAATCCTGCACGAGCATTTCTTATTGCCGCGTGAGCGATGATGGCAACCAGGACTATGCATGCGATACAAAGAGAGCATTATGCGGACAGCCTCGTGTGAACCTT
>Ga0182024_10007426_pt1 | contig 23622 bp, 20 predicted proteins | sample P32metaG_FD_120480 | JGI IMG/M metagenome (GOLD analysis project Ga0182024, IMG submission 120480) | Permafrost microbial communities from Stordalen Mire, Sweden - P3-2 metaG (Illumina Assembly) | ecosystem: Environmental > Terrestrial > Soil > Wetlands > Permafrost | place: Sweden: Stordalen... | reverse complement strand
CGGAAGTAAAGAAATGGCTGACAGCACGGCCTCGATATCACGTCCATTTCACGCCAACAAGTTCCTCGTGGCTCAATCAGATCGAACGCTGGTTTGCCGAAATCACACGCAAGCGAATCCGCCGTGGAACCTTCCGCAGCGTTCGTGACCTCATCAAAGCTATCCAGGACTACATCCGGCTATACAACAAGAATCCCCAACCCTTCAGTGGATCGCCAGTGCCAGTCGCATTATCAGGAAGGTCAACAAATATAAAGGAATTTCAGAAACAGGAGACTAGCGAAGAATGTGCCACGTCGGCGCGCGAGCCTTTGGCCAGCTTACCCTCTTTGATCAGGTCATCGATTGCTTCGGTAGTGATGACGGCGACATCGAAGGCTTCGCCGGCCTCGATCTTTTTCTTCACGCCCACGGTGGAGTGAAACTGCACAGCCAACGGATGGCCGATCGCGCGCTCGCATTGCGGCTGGAGTTCCATCAGGGCGGCCTTCATGCCGTTGGAAACCAGGACGCGAACCGGCGCGCCCTGCGCCGCAGCCTCCAGTGCGTAGAAGAAGCTGAGTGCAATCGCAATGAGCGGAGCGCGGAATGATCTTAGGGTCACTGCCGTATTATAGGCAGCTAGACCACGCGCCGTCCCGCGCTTTGGCCAGCCTTGCGCCTGGGTCCGAACGACCGGACATGCCTTTGCGGCGGCCGCGAGATGGATGGAATCACAATAACCGTCGCGGATTGCTTCTGCTCGCGCGCAACGTCGGGGGAAACCTGGCGTCGTACCAGCCGGGTGTCCAGTGTTCGCTCGATGTGCGCAATGTCGGCGCGCTCGGAGCGCGTGGCGAAAGTGGAAGCCGTTCCGTGGGCGCCGGCGCGTCCCGTGCGGCCGACCCGGTGAATGAAGTCCTCCGGGACTTGCGGAAGATCGAAATTCACAACGTGAGATATCCCTTCCACGTGAATTCCGCGGGCTGCGACATCGGTGGCCACCAGCACGCGATAGTCTCCCTGCTGAAACCCGCGCAGCGCTTGATTGCGCTGATTCTGACTGCGGTCGCCATGGATTGCCGCTGTATTTATGCCGCCTCGCGAGAGCTTCTTCGACAGCTTGTCGACGCCGCGCTTGGTGCGCGCAAATACCAGGAACGAGCCCTGCTCCTGCCGCAACATCTTTTCGAGCAGACCCAGCTTGCGATCCTGCTCGACTTCGTAGAGATGCAGAGCTACCTGTTCGATGGGCTTGGTCGCCGAACCGACGGCAACACGCACGGCATTCCGGACGTGCGCCTCCACCAGGTGTTTGACCGAGCTTTCGATGGTCGCCGAAAAGAACATCGTCTGGCGGTCGGATGGTATGGCCGCCATGATCCGTTTAATGGTGGGCAGGAAACCCATGTCCAGCATGCGGTCGGCTTCATCCAGAACCAACATGCGGACGCCGCTGAGATCGATGAGTTTGCGGCCTAGGAAATCGAACAACCTGCCAGGAGTCGCAATCAGAACCTGCGCGCCCTTGCGAATAGATTGCAACTGCGTCCGTTCGTTGAGGCCGCCCACCACTACCGCGGAGCGAATACCCGTACCCGCAGCCATTTTGGCGAAGGTCTCGTTAATTTGGATGGCGAGTTCGCGCGTCGGGCTGAGGATGACGGCGCGGATGCCGGTGTTGGATGGCTGCTTCGAGAGCAGGTGAATCAGGGGTAGGACAAACGCGAGTGTTTTGCCGGTGCCTGTTTGCGCGGTAGCGACGATGTCGCGGCCCTCCAGGGCCGGTCCGATGGCCAGAGCTTGGACGGGGGTTGGTTCAGTAAAACCGTGCTTCGCCAGATTGCTCTTTAAAGGAGCCGAGAGTGAGAATTCAGAGAAACTTTTCATTTATGTGTTGAGGATGAGAATCGGCGAGCCGGCTACCAACGTAGGGAGAAGGGGTTGCGGATCAACTTCCAGTAGTTCTTATTGTACCGCACATGTTCGTGGCGTTGGTATCGGCGGGCTTAATCGGTAACCCCCATGCCGGAGATGCCAGATACCTTTGCGCGCCTCGCGCGCTGAATGAAGGCTTTGTCAAAGGAGACAAAAAGAGCATCGGATGGTCTGCTACTCAAATGCAAGGCGTCGGCGAATTCGATGCCGTGCGTCGTAAGTGCCAGCGCGGCGGCCACCGCTGATTCATCCTCCGCGTGCACATTCCTGAGGCCGAGCAACTTCGTGAAAGCGTCATGGATGGCACTCTCGTCAAATCCATATAGACTACGGAGCACCCAGCCGGTTTCGAGCAAAACCGTTTTCGCTATCCAGATCGGGTCGGAGGCGAAGAGAGATCGCGCAGCGGCCAACTGCTTCGGATCGTCGGCCGTCAGCAAACGGACGAGTACATTAGTATCGACCGCGATCATGCCGTCGCATCACTTCCCGGCCGATGGCGGCGCGCATCTGTGCGGCGGTTTTCGATTTGCGCTTTGACCGCAGACAGCCGGCCACCTCTTCCAAATGGGCATCAGGGAAATGCCCGGCGGGGCGCAGCAGAATGCCTTCTCCAGTTTCCTCGACCGTGAACTTCATGCCCGGCCCCCATGCCCGGGAAACACGGATTTCCTTAGGCAGTACGATCTGACCCTTGGTCGAAAGCCGTGTCGTTCCCACAGGTAAGACTCCAGTAAGATTATCCCACACGCCGTGCTCCTATTGGAGAATAAACCGGCATCCTAAGAATCTCACCGCGAGAGCTTGGTCTCCAGTTCGGCCCATCGCGCGTACAACTCCTCCACTTGCCGATGTGCTTCCTGCATCTTTTCGTAGGCTTCAGTCACTCGCCCGGCATCCGACGCTGCCGCATCAAGTTCCCGCTGACGGGCGGCCAGCGCCTGTTCCGCTTCTAGAATCCGGGCTTCCATCGCATCCCACTCGCGCTGTTCCAGGTAGGCCAGCTTCTTTTTGGGACCTTCCGTGAGAGCCGGGCGTGTGCCCTTCTCCAGCACTCTCTCCGCGGAGGGCTTACTTCGTGAGGCTTCCCACTGCGAGTAATCGGCGAAGATCCCGCCCTCGCCTCCATCCAGACCGATGACGACGGTGGACACGCGATCCAGCAGATACCGATCGTGACTGACCAGAACCACGGCGCCCGAAAAATCGAGCAGGCCGTCCTCCAGCACCTCCAGGGTCGGGATATCCAGGTCATTGGTCGGTTCGTCGAGTAACAGCACGTCCGCCGAGGCCAGCATCAGGCGAGCGATCATCACGCGGGCCCGTTCGCCGCCCGACAATCTCGACACCGGCATCTCCAGCTGCTCATCCCGAAAGAGAAACCGCTTGGCCCAACCCGCGACGTGTACCGCGCGCCCGCGATAAATAACCGAGTCACCCTCCGGACACAACGCCCGCCGCAGGCTGGTTTCCAGATCCAGATGCGCGCCACGGTCTTGCGCGAAGCTCACAATTTGCAGGCGGTCCGCACGCTGGATGGTTCCTTGGTCCGGCTCCAATGACCCTTCGAGAATCTTGAGGAGGGTCGTCTTTCCGCTCCCGTTCGCGCCCACCAGCCCGACACGAACGCCCGGCGCCAGAATCAGGTTCAGATTCTGGAAAAGCCTCCGGCCGCCGAGGGTCTTCGCGATGCCTTCGGCTTCAATCAAGCGCTTGGTGCTTCGATCCGACGCGGTGAAATCGATCTGCGCCGTGCCCGTACGGCTGCGTGTAGTGGCCGCCGCGAGTTCCTCGATGAGCCGGCCGGCCGCGTCCACTCGCGCCTTCGACTTGCCCGTTCTCGCTTTCGGTCCTCGACGGAGCCACTCCACCTCGCGGCGAACCTTTGTAGCCAGCGATTCCTGCTGCTTGGCCTGGACTTCCAAAAACTCCTCGCGACGCTCGAGAAATTCGCTGTAGTTTCCCTTCACCTGGAACGTACCCTGGGGATAAACGCGGTTGACCTCCACCATTTGGTTAGCGACGTTCTCCAGAAAATACCGGTCATGCGTCACCACCAGGCAGGCGTTCACGGTCTGGATCGCAGTCTCCAGCCACAGAATGCCTTCCAGATCGAGATGATTGGTGGGTTCGTCGAGGATCAGCACATCCGGCGAGGTGACCAGCGCAGCCGCAATGGCAAGCCGCTTCTTCCACCCACCGGAGAGCGCCGCGGCCGGAGTATCGGCGGTCTCGAAGCCGGCGCGGTCTAGCATCACAGCCGTGCGAACCCGCTTTTCTTCTTCCTCCAGCGGCAATTGCTCCACCGCCCCTCGAAGAATGGATCTGACCGTGTCCTCCGGCCCAAAAAGAGAATCCTGCGGGACATAGGCAAGTTTGGTCTGTTTTCTCAGCGCGCGAAATCCGGCATCGGGCGCTTCATTGCCGGCCAGAATCTCCAGCAAAGTGGTCTTGCCGCTGCCATTCGGGCCGATCAGGCCAGTGCGGTCTCCTTCAGAAAGGCTGAGGGAAAGATTGTCAAACAGAACTCGCGCGCCAAACGCCCTGCGAAGAGCGACGCCACTTAACAGTACAGCCATCTGTTTCCAGCATGGCATTGCGGACGCCTTCCGAGCCACTTTCACATGCGACATAATGGGAAACGTCGGCGAAGGGAGGCCATGATGCCTGAAGTGCAGTTTCGTGCTACTGGGCTTGTCGCAGCGGTTATTGCGTTGTTTACTTGCGCGGGCCTCAATGCGCAACAACTCGGGAGCATCAGCTTTCCTACCTCCGGCGCGCCGGCCGCCCAACCGAAATTTATCGAGGGAGTAAAGGACCTTCACAGTTTCGAGTTTGACGAAGCGGCGGAAGCCTTCCATCAGGCGCAGCAGATCGATCCGAACTTCGCTTTGGCTTACTGGGGCGAGGCGATGAGTTACAACCATCCGCTATGGGCGCAACTCGATCTGCCGGCGGCCAGGAAGGCGCTGGAGCGGCTGGCGCCGACAGCAGAAGGACGTCTCGCGAAGGCGCATACCGAAAAGGAGAAGGCGTATCTGGGAGCAGTGAATGAGCTGTTCTATGCTCCCGGCGACAAGCTGGCGCGCGACAACGCTTATTCCGACGCAATGGCTCGCCTATACGAGCGCTGGCCGGAAGATAACGAGGTCTCGATCTTTTACGCGCTGTCACTGCTCGGCACGGTGCGGCCGGCCGATAAAGGATTCCGGCGGCAGGCTCTGGCAGCGTCGATCGCCTTCAAAGTATTTCAGGAGAACCCGAATCATCCTGGCGCGGCGCATTTCATCATCCACGCCTTCGACGATCCCGATCATGCGATTCTCGCTCTACCGGCGGCTCGTGTCTACGCCAAGATCGCCCCTGCTGCCCCGCACGCCCTGCATATGCCGTCGCACATTTTTGTCCAGCTCGGCATGTGGCAGGATGTGGTGGCCTCCAACGTGGTCGCCCATCAGGCGGCGGTGGATTTGATCGCGCGGATGCACCTGCCGGAAGGGCGCGAGGATTTTCACACGCTGTCGTGGCTGGAGTACGCGAACCTGATGCTGGGTAAGTTTGACGACGCAAGAAAGAACGTGGATCTCGCCAAGCAGTCCGCCGATCGAAATCCTAAGAACGCCGGCATCGGCCAGCAATACCACACCATGCTGGCTCGCTACATTCTGGAGACTGGCAAGTGGGAAAAGATTCCGCTAGAGGGCGCGAAAGAAGCCGGTGCGGAACACGAGTCGATGCCCGGGATGCCCGGCATGGGCACGCGCTATGCGGGAGAAGGGGCCTGGATCTTTATCGCCGGCCTCAGCGCCGCGAAGCTGGGTGATGCGGATGAGGCTGATCGGGCTCGCGCTAAGCTCGATGCGCTGCGGCAGAGCGTGGAATCGGGAGGAGACGCCTACGCCGCGAAGCCGTTCGCCATTATGGCCGATGAGGTAGCATCGGCGGCGCTACTGGCACGTGGACAGAAGGCCGATGCGGTGCGTCTGGCCAAGCAAGCGGCCGACATCGAATCGACTTTGGCCGCGCCATCCGGACCGCCCGAGCCGATCAAGCCGGCGCTGGAGTTTTACGGGGAAACGTTATTAGACGCCGGCCGGCCGGCCGAAGCCGCTGCGGCGTTCCAGCAGCAGTTGCTCAGAACTCCCAAACGAACGCCCTCGCTAGATGGACTCGCGCGAGCCACTGGCAAAAGCGGCAGTCAAGCGACCGCGAAAAGGTAGCTGAAGATGCGAAGAGCCCTGCTGCTACTCTCCCTCGCCCCGCTTGTGCTCGGCGCCGACAGCCGCCCCAGAATACGGGCGGTGACAGCTTTCATCGAAATCGACCGCAACAACTACGCCGCTAAAATCGATGAGACGCAGAAGTTTTTGGCCGCGGCGAAGGAGGCATTGAACCGCGCCGGATTCGAGGGCGCGGGCGGACGAATCACCACTCAGCCGTTTCCGGTCTATACCAAGGGCATGCAGCGCGAGGATGCTCTCGATTTGATTCGCAAGCTGCGTGAATTGGCGTCGAAGGCGCGCACCGGACTCAACATCGGCGCGGCCATGCTAAACGACAACGACGATCCGGCGCCCATGACTTTGCTGGCCGACGTTTTGTCGTCAATCGGCGTCAACGCCAATGTAGTTATGGCTGATGAGCGGGGTATTCATTGGCATGCAATTGCATTAGCCGCCAAGTTGATTAAGGAAGTCTCCCAGCGTAGCCCGCATGGAGACGGCAACTTCAACTTTGGCGCCATCGCGATGATGAAGCCATATGGGCCGTATTATCCAGGCTCCTATCATCTCGGCAAAGGGCACGCGTTTGCGCTGGCGATGGAGGGCGCCAATGTCGTGGCCGATGTTTTTGCCCGCTATCACGATCCTCGCGAAGCTGAAGAGCATCTGTCGGAGGCGTTCACAAAATACACCCAGGAAGCAGAAACGGTGGCGATGCAGGTGGCTGCGAGCACGGGCTGGACCTACGAAGGAATCGATGCGACGCCGGCGCCGCTGAAGGATATCTCGATCGGCGGAGCTATCGAGTCCTTCATTGGCGGGCCATTCGGGTCCAGTGGGACGCTGACTGCGTCCGGTATCATTACTCGCGCCGTCCAATCGACGCCTGTGAAGCGGACCGGCTATTCGGGACTGATGATTCCCGTTATGGAAGACAACCTGTTGGCTCGCCGGTGGGCGGAGGGCACATTCAATCTGGATTCGATCCTGGCCTATTCGGCGGTTTGCGCCGGTGGAGCGGATACAGTGCCGCTGCCGGGCGATGTGAGCGAGGAACAGATCGCGCGCATCCTCGGAGATGTAGCGTGGCTGGCGTACAAATGGAACAAGCCGCTGGCCGCGCGGTTGCTTCCAGCGCCCGGAAAAAAGGCTGGGCAGCAGACCGAGTTCACAGGCGCCGCTCTCACCAATACAGTGGTTCAGCCGCTATTAGGATCGAAGCGCTAAGACGCCACGCGAACTGCCCTGCCTGTGCGGGCTGATTCGAAAACAGCCTCGATAACCGCCATATTCCCGATCGAATCTTCGAGCGGTGTCGGCACTTCGCCGTCGCCGCGAACGGCTTGAGAAAAAAGATCGCCTTGGATAGTGTATTGATCGCAAATCGGGAATTCTTCCACTCTCACCCCGCTGCCCCACACGTCTGCGCCGTTGTCCACGAACAAGCGAGTCTTGCGATCCGGCGGCGCGTTGAAGGGCACTTCGATTTCGATGCGGCCCTTGGTGCCGAGAATCTGGATCTTCTGATAAGGCACCAACTGGGTGCTGCAGGTGAACGCACACTGGCCGGATGGAAACGTGAGGAGCACGGAACTGAGGCGGTCAGTCTGCATTTGTGGATCGCGATCGATTGTCGCCGACACGCTTTCCGGTTCGCGGCCAAACAGAAAACGCGAGATCTGGATCGGATAGCATCCGATGTCCATGATGGCGCCGCCGCCGAATTCCGGTTTGTTGCGGATGTTTGCCGGGTCGCGATTGAAATAGCTATAGGCGCCCACGATTGCGCGCAACTCCCCGATTTCTCCCGACTGAGCGATTTCGCGGGCGCGCAGCCACTGGGGATGGGTTCGCACCATGAACGCTTCGCCGATCTTAACCCCGGTGCGGTCTCGAGCGGCAATCAACGTCCGGCATTCGGCGACGCTCAGGGCGATAGGCTTTTCGCAGAGCACGTGCTTGCCGGCTTCGGCCGCGCGTATCGACCAAGGGACGTGCAGGTGGTTGGGCAGCGGGTTGTAAATGGCTTCGATTTCGGGGTCGGCGAGCAGTTCTTCGTAGGATCCCAACGCTTTGCGGATTCCCAGATTATCAGCGGCGGTCTTCGCTTTGCTTAAATCGCGCGAGGCGATGGCCGCGACTTCGGACCACTCGCCTTTTTGCATCGCTGGAATTACTTTGGTGGTGGCAATTTTTGCGACGCCGAGAACACCCCAACGCACCTTGTCGGGCATACTGCCGCAGCTACTTCTGGGCCGTAGTCTGGCGCGGTTCTTCATCCAGAGTGAAGGTGATGCCCGAGTACTGCATCTCCTGCCAGGTCTGCTCGCCCCAATGCACCGCTACTTTTGGATCGGGATTCGAAGCATTGTTGACCGAATTGTCGTAATGAGCCGTGGCCTCCAGGTGCGATCCTTTGGGAACAGCCAGCGGAGTAGTGAAGACGTAGTAAGTCTGCCAGTTGAAATCGTACTTGGGCACCGAGAGCACAACTTCGGAGCGGCCGCCGGGATAGACCAGCCGATACTCCCAGCTCTTGCCGCGCAGGTGAGTGTGCGGGAACAGCGCTGTAATGTGCGAATCCTGATTGAACTCGATGGCCGAATCGACCTCTTTGTTGGCTTCCCCGGGCTCCAGCACGAAAGTCGCATTGATAAACGCGCTGTTGCGAACTTCGCGCTGCGGCGGCTCTTTGGCGAAGATGAAGCCCACGCTCGACACGTCGCTGGCCGGTTTGCCGTTAGCTGTGTAATGCACCTGGAAGGTGAGCACCGAGCCGGCCTTGATCAGCAGCGCTGTTCCCGCCTGAAACGTCATGGCGTTGGTGCCGGGCGCGGTGGTGGCGATCAAAGCGCCGCGAGTGCGCGCCAGAGCGGCATTACTGTCGAATGGCTTCTGGCCTTCTTTAGGCGCAGGCGGCTTCGGCACGATGGTACTGAATGCGGACGGCGGTGGCGTACCGCCGGGTTCTTTCGAGAAAACCAGGATGTGGTGCACCACGCCGCGCACACCGGGCTTCACCTCGATGGATTGCACCCACTTGTCCTCGGTGAAGTTGGTGGGCATTTGGAAATATTGGTAGTCGATAGTGCCCGAGGCCGGGACATCAAATGCCTTCACCATGTTGACCACGGCATCCGGTTGACCGATTTCCCAACCTTCCACAAATTTGGGCGCCGGCGGCAGATCTTTCGGATTGCCTTGCGGGGAGCCTCCATCGGCCCAGGCGATTAGAGTTTCCTTTTCCTGATCAGTGAGGCGGCGATCATTCGAGAACGTGCCGACAGGCTCGGTGGCGTGCCAGGGCGGCATTTTGCCGAGAGCAACCGCGGACCGAATAGCCTTGGCCCATGGCCGCGCATCGTCATAAGTGAGCAGCGACATAGGCGCGATGTCGCCCGGGCGATGGCAGCCCGCGCAGTTCTTATTCAGGATGGGCGCGACATCTTTCGAATAGGTCGGCGTTGCGGCTGGTTGAGCCAGCGGGGCCATGCCGAGAGCCAGGAGAAACGTGACGGGCGCCGCCGAGCGTGTTAGACAAGTCTTCATAATGAGGTTCCTCCTGTTTTTGATTGCTTATCGTCATTATCGCATAAGAAATATGTTGACAGGCCCTAAGCCCTCTCTCATAATGATTGCGTTTCATGCATATCGGACGGTGGCTTTACGCCGCTTTAGTTGTATCGTTTGCAGCCACTGGGGCTAGGGACGCCATCGCGGCCAACCCCACGGCCGAACTGCTCTCGGAATTGATTCGCGTCAACACCAGCAATCCGCCCGGCGACGAAGGCCAGATAGACCAGCTGCTGGCCGCCAAGCTGAAGCCGTTGGGCTTCGCGATCGAGATCATTCCTACCCCGCAGGCTGGAAAATCCGTTCTGTTTGCGCGCCTCAAAGGGGACGGAAGCGCCAGGCCGGTGTTAATCGCTTCCCACGGCGACGTGGTGGGCGTGGAGCGGGAGAAATGGACGGTGGATCCTTTTGCCGGCTTGATAAAGGACGGCTACGTGTGGGGGCGCGGCGCAATCGACTTCAAGGGCGGCATGGCGGTTTTCGCGGAAGCGGTGATGCGGTTGGCGCAGAACAAAGTCCCGCTTAAGCGCGACGTTATTTTCCTGGTCGAATCGGACGAGGAAAGCGCGCAGTACAATACGTCCTGGCTGGCTGAATCGCACTGGGACAAAATGGATTGCGAGTTCGCGCTGAATGAAGGCGGCTGGATCATGAAGAGGCCGGATGGCAAGGTCCGCTACGTGAGCATTTCGACCATGGACAAATCCAGCGTGTCGCTGGTGCTGACGGCTCACGGGACTTCGACGCATTCTTCGATGCCGCGGCCGGATCAAGCTATCTTTCGATTGTCGAAAGCGCTGGCCCGGCTGGCCGACTACGACACTAAACCGGAGCTAACAGCCAGCACGCGCGAATTTTTCCTGACGCTCGCGAAAACCAGCGAGCCGCCCATGTCGACGTATTTCAACAATCTGGTGAACAGCAAAGATCCGGCTTTGATTGCGCAGGCGGACAAGGAAATCAGCAAAGATATCCTGTTGCACGCGATCATGCGCAACACCATCGCGCCGGTGCTGATGCAGGCCGGGTTCCGCGGCAATGTGATTCCTGGCTCGGCGGAGGCGACCATCAATTTCAGGATCATTCCGGGAACCACGCCCGAGGACTTGATCGCCGAGATGAAGAAGGTCATCAACGATCCGGACGTGGACGTCGCAGCCGCGCGCTCCACCGCCGCAAATGCCGCGCTCCGGCGCCGGACCTCCGAGGTGAAAGACTCCCCGACTGGCAATCCCCTTTATCAAGCCCTGGCGCATAGCGCCGGCAAAGTTTGGCCGGGAGCGCCCGTGACGCCCTATCTTTTCCAGGCCGGCACGGATGCCGGTGCATGGCGCAGCCGCGGCGTCCCAGTCTACGGAATTTATCCCTATCCGATATCGAACGACGATTTGAGCCGCATGCATGGAAATGATGAGCGCGTGCCGGTGGACTCGCTCGAAGAAGGAACCAACCTGATCTATCAAACCCTGCTCGAGGTCGCGGCCAAATGACTTGCTTTGATTCTATGAGACTGTGGTAGCCTCACTTGCATGAGACTCCGCGGTTTTCTGTTGCGTTTAGTTTGCCTGCTGATATCCGTTTCAATTGCGCTGGCCCAAAACACCGCCGCGGGACGCCGTCAGTTTGACAGCCGCTGCGTAGCTTGCCATGGCGGTGATGCCAACGGGGGCGAGCATGGTCCTGCGATAACCTCTCGTATTTATTCCTACGATGACGCTGGCTTGGCGAAGTTCATCCGCGCCGGCCGGCCGGATGCGGGGATGCCCGCCTTTCGCCTGAATGATCTGGAAATGCGCGAGCTGGTCCAATTTCTGCGCACCCTGGAACGGCCCGAGACCGAACCGCAAATTCGCGGCAAAGCCGAGAAATCGAACGGCGAAGTCTTAGAAGGCCTGATTATGAATCAGACCGCGGATGACATGCAGATGTTGACCGACGATCACCGCCTGCATCTGCTTCGCAAATCGGGCGCCCGTTATCGGGAGGTGAGTTCTGAATCCGACTGGCCCGGTTATAATGGCCAACCCGGCGGCAGCCGCTACAGCAAGCTCTCGCAGATTAACGCGTCCAATATTTCGCGATTAGCCCCGCGCTGGATTTTCCCGGTTCCGAATACTGGAAATCTGCAGGTAACTCCGGTGGTAGTGGAGGGCGTGATGTATGTGACCATCGCTAATGAGTGCTGGGCGCTCGATGCGGGCGACGGCCGCGCCATCTGGCACTACCAGCGTAAGCGGACGCAAGGCCTGGTCGGCAATGCGGCGGGGGGGATCAATCGTGGGGTCGCCGCTGCGGGAGACCGCATCTTCATGGTCACCGACAATGCCCATATTATTGCTCTCCAGCGAGGCACGGGAGAGCTGCTTTGGGAAACCGAAATGGCCGACTGGCATCAGAACTACAACGCCACGTCCGCGCCGCTGGTGGCCGGGAACCTTGTGATCAGTGGGACAGCGGGCGGCGATGAGGGCGTGCGCGGCTTTGTTGCCGCCTTCGATCAAACAACCGGAAAAGAGGCGTGGCGATTCTGGACCGTGCCGGGATCTGGAGAATCAGGCTCCGAAACTTGGAAGGGCAAAGGTATCGCGCATCCGGGCGGTTCCACTTGGTTGACCGGCACCTACGATCCAGAACTTGGCACCGTGTATTGGCCCACTGGCAATGCCGGTCCGGATTTCGACGGCGACGAGCGGCAGGGCGACAATCTGTACACCGCGTCGGTGCTCGCGTTGGACGCCCAGAGCGGCAAGCTCAAATGGTATTTCCAATACACTCCTCATGACGTATGGGACTGGGATGCCGCGCAGACGCAGGCGCTGGTGGATGCCACTTGGAATGGACAGCCCCGCAAGCTGTTGGTGCACGCCAATCGCAACGGGTTCTTCTATGTTCTCGATCGAACGACCGGCAAGCTTCTTCTGGCAAAACCGTTCGTGAAAAAACTAACCTGGGCGTCTGAGATCGGAGCCGACGGGCGTCCGGTGTTGAAGCCGAATCAAGTGCCGACTGCGCAGGGCAATACCATCTGTCCGACCATCGAGGGTGCGACCAATTGGTTCTCAACCTCCTACAGCCCGGAGACCGGCTTTTACTATCTGCAAGCGCTCGAAAAGTGCGGCGTATTCACGAAAATCGACATGGAATGGAAGGCCGGAAAGGGTTATATGGGCGGCACAACCCGCAACGTTCCGGGCGACAATCCGCTGAAAGTTCTGCGTGCCATTGACATCCACACGGGCGCCATCGCGTGGGAGCTGCCGGAACCGGGCCATGCTGAGTCGTGGGGTGGCGTGCTGGGTACGGCGGGTGGCCTCGTATTCTTCTGCGACGACAGCGGCGCTTTTGCGGCCGCCGACGCCCGTAGTGGAAAGCGCCTCTGGGAATTTCCCGCCAATCGCCTTTGGAAAGCGTCGCCCATGACTTATACGTTCGATGGGAAGCAGTACGTGACGGTAGCGTCCGGCCAGTCGATCATCGCGTTTGGGCTGATTGATTGAACCGAGCGCCCGCCTGGCGCAGTCTCCGGCAAAAGAAAACGGCGGGGAGGACTGATCCGCCCCGCCGCCCAAGTTCGATCCTTGGCTATTAGACTACTTGACCCACATTGTGACACCAGACTGGCTGGAAACGGCGGTTCCACCGGTTCCCACGGTGATCGTGAGCGGGTAGGAAACCACCGAGCCGGTGCCGCTGCTCTCCGGTATTACCGCATCGATTTGGTAAAGACCGGCAATGGAGTTGGGGACAAAGCCGGCGTAAGCGATTCCGCCGTTTGCCGCTGTGAGGACCGTCGGGGTACTTGTCCCGATGGTGACGGTTAGCGTGTTGGTTGCGGATGTATCCGTGCCAAGGAAACAAGGAACGAAGACATTCGCGTTGAGGAACGAGGTATTGAGAACCGCGCCGTCAATGGACGACCACAGCGGGCTAGGCACCGCATAGGCGGGTTCAAGGGAGCTGATTGGGTTGTAGGCCAGTGGCGTGTTCAGGGTTTGCATGTAGCTCCCCGGACCAGCAGTTACGTTGCCGGAGGAGCCGACCGCGCCGCCTATCGCCGCCAGGCAGTTGAACGTGCCGGCAGCCCAAGAGCCGCCGCTGCTGGCGTTCGTGGCGTTTGTGCCCGCGCTATCGGGAATGCCCAAGCCGGTCAGATAAATCTGAACCGTGCTGGCTGCCGTGGTGGTATCCGCATAGTGAGTTTGGCTATTCAAGATACCCGTGGTGTTATCCAGAACCGCGCCTTGGCCCTGGCCGCTCGATTCGATTGTGAAGATACCGGGGTCGACGGCGGCATATGCTACCGGGACCGCGGCTGAGAGGTTAACAGCCGGCGTAGCCGTGTCGTAACCCACCTGGACATTTACCAGCCCGACGTTGGGTGACGTCGTGCCCTCAAGAGTGGCGAGAGCTCCTGGAACGACGACGTTGATCTGAGTGTTAGTGGCAAAAAGAATATACCCGGGCAGGTTGGTAGCCGGGGTACCCGGTTTTGAGAACGTGACGGTGACCTTGTGCGAACCGTCCGGGCTCAAGGATGTCGGGAACCGGAAGTAGACCGTATCGGGAGCGCCGACCAAAACAGCACTGGTTCCGGAGCAAAGCGGGCAAAGATTGTTACCGAAGACGCTGATGATGTCGTAGGGGGCGACGGTCGGGTTGGTCCCGGGAGCCGCATCAATGAAGGACGAGGCGCTGGTGATCCCGTTGACGATAGGAGCGGCTGTAACGGTAATCGGCGCTGTGGAGGCAGCCAGAGTGGGGCTGGAACCATTGGCGACACCAATGACGAAAGCCGAGGCGCCGGCAGTAGCGAACGGAGCTCCCGTAGTGGAATAGGGTACCTGAACCTGGATGTAGCTGGAATTGAGTACCGTGACGTAATCGGTCAAAACCGGATTGGTACACGCAGCCGCGGTGGCTCCATAGAAAACGGTTGTTTTCTGAGCGGGTGGGGAACTTACGAAGCCGCTGCCTTTGATCAGGAAACTAACGTACCCGGGGGCTACTCCGGTAACAAGGAGCGGTACCTTACTCGGAGTAACGCCGCTCGCCGCGATGGTGGGCGGTCCAGCGTTCACGTTGATGTAGACCGGAATAACCAGATTGTTCGCGGTCACGCCGTTTGGCGTAATAGTAATTTGTCCCGCCAGTTGGTCGCCGGGGGCGGCGCCAGTGACTGCGGTACCGGTGGTGAAGGAAATGGTGGTGCCAAAGCTATAGACGATGCCACTCGCTGTTCCCGCAGTCAGCCAACTGGTGGCTCCTTCGGGTGTGGTGGTGCTGCTGACAGCCACCGTGAAGGGGACCGGCAATCCAGAGCTGGATAACAAGGTCAGCGACAAAGTTGGAGCCGCGCTGCCTGTCAGGTACAACACGGGATTCAACGTATTCAGTCCGCCCTTCACGCTCAGGGTGGCATTGCCCTCTTGGATCAACAGATTGATGTTGAAGGTGATGCTGGTGCCGTTGCTGGCATCAGCCGACAGCAAAGTAACTGTAGTCTTATTCAGACCTGCATTAAGAGTGGTCCACGCCGATGTGACCGAGAACGTAATGTTGACGCCGGTTGTGCTGGCGACCGGGCTCGATGGGGGTGTCACGCTGATCCACGGCACGCTGAGTGGGCTAATCGCAAAAGGCGCCGAACCGGAGTCCACGGACAGGCTACTGGTGGCCGAGTAGGTGATTCCCGAACCGTTGGAGGTGCAGGCTTGACCGATGGTGCATGTCAGGTTGATTGTTGTTGTTGATGCAGAAAGCGTAGTGGCATGCAGATAACTGGTGCCTGCCGTGATCGCAGAGAGCACAAAAAAGATTCGCAGTAGGCGAAGATGCTTCATTAAAGTCTCCTTGTCACCCGCTCATCTAAATGTGAGTGCGGGCGCTTTTTAGTCCGGTGTACTAGACCGGGGGTACACCCCATCTATCGCGAGACATAGAGCGCTCGTTTAGTATTTATTTACGATTTAGTTGTGCAAGTGCTGATTTTACTGGTACTAAGTCGCTGTATGAGCTAAAGAAAATCGCGGTGAGCTATTTAGCATAGGAGCATTCTTCTCGGAACCTAAGTGCGCCGCTCTATCCGGTGAAGACATGATGGAGAATCGGACGAGGCGAGATTATTTTTTCTTCTTGAACTTCTTAAGACAGCCGAGGTGGGCCGTTAATACAGACGAGGTGGGCCGGTTCAGCGGCTCGCGATCACGGTGTCGTGAATCCTATCGTACGCGGCCAAGGCGGGAACCCTTTCCTGACTGATTACGCCGTATTAAATCTGGTGCCCGGGGCGGGACTTGAACCCGCACTCCCGTTGCCGGAAAAAGGATTTTAAGTCCTTTGCGTCTGCCGATTTCGCCACCCGGGCCCAAACCCTGAGTTTCATTATAATGAATCGACTTGACCGCGATCACAAGATGAGCACATACTCGTCAAGGGGCTGTTTTATGTCCAACCGCGCGTGGGCTTTTTCAACGTTGGCTACGGTCATCGCAGTGACGCTCCCCGTCAACGCACAATCGGTGATCTCCACTCATTCTGGTGTCATTCACTTTTTCGAAGGGGCCGTTTATTTAGGCGACCGTCCCCTGGAATCGCATCTCGGCAGATACCCCAGCGTGCCGCAAGGCGAGGAATTGCGCACTGCCCAAGGGCGGGCGGAGGTGTTGCTTACACCGGGCGTCTTCCTGCGCGTCGGCGAGCAGAGCGCAATTCGCATGGTTCGGAACGATCTCGCGGATACTCAGGTCGAGTTGCGGGCGGGCTCTGCTATCGTCGATTCCGGGGAACCCAATTCAGCGACGTCGGTCACATTAGTCTACAAGGATTGGAGGGTTCACGTCCTCCAGAAAGGCGTTTACCGGCTCAATGCCGATCCGCCGTGCTTGTGGGTTCGCCAAGGCCGAGCCGAAGTCTTCACCGGACCGAACGGGCAGCCGGTATCGGTTGAAGGTGGAATGAGCCTGCCCCTGGCAGCCGTGCTTGTGCCCGAGCAACCAACCGCGCAGCCTAACGACGCCCTCAACGATTGGGCCAACGGCCGCAGCCAATCGATTTCCGCGGATAACGCGATTACCGCCCAGATTGACCAAGATCCTGCCTCGGTGGCCCCCGGTTTCGACGGCTTCACCTATTTTCCGCTACTAGGGCTGCCTTATACCGGCGTGGTTTCGCCCAGCCCTCTGTATAGCGCTTACAATCCTTACCAGCCGGGATTTAACTCGATCTACTTGCCCGGCTACACCTATCAACCCCTCATATTGGGACTAGCGATTCGCGGACTCCCAACTTATATGTCTTCTCCGCTGCGCTTCGGAGTTTCACCAGGCAGCGGCATTATCACTGGACTTCCGCGTTACCCCCCTCCGCGCGTGTCGGTGCCTCGGCCCATGCCCGTACATCCCGGCGCGGTACACGTTGGTGGTCGTCGCTAGTTATTGAGCGGCTGCGTAGTAGCCGAGTCTCCAGTGCGCTTTGACCGCCGAGAGACCCTTCGGCTGTGCAAGCTTCACTTCCACATGCCTGTATTTCCCGTCTCTGGTTTGATTCTTCGGGTAGTAGCCGAGCACGTATTGATTTCGTAGTTCCACCGCGATCCTTGCGGCGACGCTCGGCAGATCGCTGTTGAGCGCCGCGGAAAAAGCACGGCCGCCGGTTTGCGTGGAGATTTCCGACAACAACTTCGGCCCCGAGACCTCCTCGGCTGATAGCCCGAGCGGCAGGCTGGGCTCAAACACCCCCATGGCGTAGATCTGCACATCCGCTTCGCGGACCAGCGACTCGATCTGCGAGGGGATGTATTGGCTATGATTATCTCCGCCATCGGACACGATTACGATTGCCTTGCGGGAGTTCTTCGCCTTTTTCATTTCGCGCAGGGCCAGGTTGATGCCGTCCAGCATCGCGGTCAGGCCGCCGGGTTTTGCGTTCTTAAGCGCTTCTTGAATCTGACTGGTGCTGGATGTGAACTCGACCGAAACTTTGGCTGTGTCGCTGAACTCCACTAGAAACGCTTCATCGTCGGCGTTCAAGGTCTTCAAGAACTGAGCCACGGCTGCCTGAGAAGTCCGCAGCTTGTAGTCCATGCTGCCGCTTTCGTCGAAGACCAGACCAACCGAGAGAGGCGCATCTTCGCCTGAAAAGTGCACAACAGTCTGTTCAACGCTGTCTTCCAACAGATGGAAATCTTCTTTTTGAAGGCCCAGAACGAAACGATTCAGCGAGTCCGTCACCGCTACTGGGATTTCGACCAGAGTGGTGTCCACTCGGAGGTTGTAACCCGTGGCCGGTTCGGTTTCCTGAGCTGGAACGGCTGGCTGAGCCGCGGCCGTGAGGGAAAGCAGCATGCATAAAGCTAAATTTCTGGACTGCATAAAACTATACCCGGCTTCTCAATGAGTTTAGGATTGCACACTTTGGCGAGCGGTGAAGAATGAGCTTCGAAAATGAGCTTTCATCTGCTACGCTTGTGACGATGGTTGTCCCCAGTACCATCAGGCGAATCGAGCCCCTGCCGCCCATCGCCATGGAGCTTCTCAAGAGAATCCCTTTGCACGCTGGCGACAATGCGAGCGTTGAGGTGGCACTACGACGCGAGCCTGAGCTGTGGGACAAAACCAATCAAGTAGCCTTGAACGCCGGCCGTTGCGCGGAGGGCGAGCCGATTATCAATCCGGCGGACATAATTGAATTTGCCATTACGATATCAGTGCACGATTACCTTCGATCCGCGCTAACCGTGGGCGAGGCGAGCGCTTATTGGCGCTACATATTGGCCTGTGCCGATAGCTGCGCGGAATTGGCGGTACCCGCGAAAATAGACCCGCTACTGGCCTATGCCGCTGGATTGCTGCATGACATCGGCCGGCTCGCTTTGATTCAGGCATATCCGGAGCGATACGCAAACCTGTTGGCGCTAACAAATACCATGTTCGCGTCCGATCAACCATTCGACATATTGCATTACGAGCAGATGCTATTTGGTTTCGATCATTTTGCTACTGCCACCTGGTTGGCCGAGGTCTGGAACCTGCCAGCCTGGCTGCGCCCGGTGGTGGGGAAATTCGACGATCAAACTTCAGCGAACTATAAGGTTCTCGTGGCCACCGTCCGGGCCGGTACCCGTCTGGCGCACTCGCTAGGTTTCGGCTATCTTCAAGCCGCCCCGCGCACCGATGTGGGCGTCATCCTGAAGCAGCTCCCCGGCGCCCTGGGTTATTGGAAGGCTTTGGATGTCTGGAAATATGGTGAGGAGCACGTGCGTTCGAAGATACAATCGCGCTTGAATTGGTACGCCGGCCTCTCCGCTCCTCACGCCAGTACTTAGCACCTAGGCGAACCCCACATTTGCGGGTACTATCCCGCAAGGCTCTACAGTCACGACCTTCACGGGCCGATCAAAGGTTGAATCCGTATTTATTTAGGAGACTCCCGATAATGTTCGCGATTGTGGGCATGCTGGTCGTACTGGGCTGTATCGCCGGCGGCTATCTGATGGAAAAGGGCAACCTTTTGGTCTTGATGCAGCCCGCCGAACTCCTGATCATCCTGGGCGCGGCGATCGGCACCGTGTTAATCGGGAATCCTCCGCATCTTTTGAAGGCGATCGTCAGCAGTATCCTGCAAGTGTTCAAAGGAGGCCGCTACACGGCCGGTTTCTATCTCGATACGCTGAAGTTCCTGAATCATTTTTTTAACGCCTCCCGCAAGAATGGCTTGACTGCGCTCGAAAAGGATCTGGACGAGCCCGACAAGAGCGCGTTGTTCAAGGCCCATCCGAACTTCAGCAGCGACAAGGAAACGATGCATTTCTTCTGTGATACCGTGCGCAGCCTGCTGGCCGGCGGCATCGAGATCCATGATCTGGACCAGGTAATGGAGACCGATTTGGAAGTTCTGCACAAGCAGAACCGTTTGCCGGCCGCCGCCTTGTCCACCATGGCGGACAGTCTTCCTGGGCTGGGAATCGTGGCGGCGGTTCTCGGAGTCGTCATTACCATGAGCGCTCTAGGAGGTCCGCCCGAAGAGATCGGACACAAGGTTGCCGCGGCTCTGGTGGGAACATTTCTCGGAATTCTGCTTTGCTATGGCTTCCTGGGGCCGATAGCGGCCAACATCAAAAAACAAAACGACGAGGAAGGAGATTATTTCCTGTGCCTGCGGATGGGGCTGCTGGCCTACATGAAGGGGATTTCTCCGATGCTGGCTCTCGAGGCCGCGCGCCGCGCCATCCCTCACCACGTACGGCCCACCTTCCAGGAAATGGATAAGGCTTGTAGGAAACAGCCCGGCGCTTCCACCACGGAGGCCGCCGCATGAAGGGAAAGGCGCCTCGGCCCATCATCGTCGTCCGCAAAGTTGTGGCTGGTCACGATGACGAGCACGGCGGGGCTTGGAAGGTAGCCTATGCCGATTTTGTGACCGCCATGATGGCGCTTTTCATCGTGCTTTGGTTGTTGAGCGCCAGTGAGAAAGTTCAGAAAGCTGTGGGCGGCTATTTTCAGGATCCTACGGGGAAGGGCCGCCAAACAGGCTCTACCAGCGCCGGCATCGGAGAAACCCTCACTCTGAACCGCACTGATATGGATCGCCTGAAGGAAAAACTCGAACAAGCTATGCATCAGATTCCATCCTTCGAGCATTTGGCCAAGCAGGTCAGAATGACCATCACCGCCGAAGGATTGCGGATCGATCTGCTCGAGACCCAGCGAGGTCTCTTCTTTGAGACCGGCAATCCGCGGCCAACCGAAGCCGGCGCCGACCTTCTCAAAGTGCTGTCCAATGAACTACTGAAATTACCGAACAAGATCGCCATCGAAGGCCACACCGACGCTATTCCCTACGGACGTCCTGATTATTCCAACTGGGAGCTGTCGTCCGATCGAGCCAATGCGGCGCGCAGGATCTTGGTAGCCTCGGGATTGGCTGAAAACCGGATCAGTCAGGTGCGTGGATTCGCCGACCAAAGGTTGTATGTAAAGAGCAACCCCACCGACCCCTCCAACCGCCGCATCTCGATCATCGTCCGAAATCAAGGTTTGGACGAGCAAGAAGACGCGTTCACACAGTGGCAGCTCAACCAGCAAAACAACAAGAAATAAAAATTCGGCGGTGTTATTTCGTGCCGGCCGCGATGCGCGCTTTCTCCGGATGCAGGATAATCTTCTGTACGCGCCAGTTGTTCATATCGGCGACATACAGCATATTCTCGGATGGACACGCCAACCCGTGCGTCCAACTGAATTGACCCAGGTCGTGTCCCGATTCACCGAACATCCCCACCATCTTGCCGTCCAGCGTGAGCTTGTAGATGCGGCCCGGTTCCTGATCCGACGTGTATAAATACTGCGTGGGGCCCTCGGTGATGCAGATGGTCCACGGCTGCGTCTCATCCGGAGGATTCGGTGAGAGGTTGCCCAGCACCGGATGCCTGGTCTTGTCATATGGCGCGTTGAGGAAGATAAATCGTTGGAAATTGCCGTCGCGGTCGAAAACTTGGATGCGCCGGTTCCCACGGTCAGCGACGTAGACGTTGTTCTGGCGATCGATTCCGATATTGTGAGGAGTGTTGAACTGGCCGGGATTTTGATCGGCATGCGGCCCGCTGACGCCGCGCGCTCCCCACGATTTGATCCAGTTGCCGTGTTTGTCGAATTTCGCCACTCGCGAATTGATGTAGCCGTCGCTGACGTAGATGTTGTCGTCGCTGTCAAAGGCGATGTCGGTTGGGGCCCGGAACGTCCCGTCCACGTGCTCCTGCGCCGGACGGATTTCTCCTCCGCGTCCCAGGCCGTTGCCGCGATAGTAATTGGGCTCATCGGGTCCCTCCGGCCGACGGCCGAGGTTCAGCGTCACGTATCCGGCCGCGTTAAACCTCATCACCGAATGCGTGCCTTTATCCACGATCCACAGATTGTCGTACTTGTCGTAGCGCGCGCTGTGCGCGTATCCCAAGCCGTAAACGCCGCGGCCCACCTCGCGCAGAAACTTGCCGGTCTCGTCGAATTCGAGCAGTTGCGTCGACGCATTTCCGTATAGCGGACCCGTCGTCCCGCTGCCGGGATGATTGACCACCAGGATGTGGCCCTTGGAGTTGACGGCTACCGACAGCACCTCGCCCAGATTCATATCGGCCGAATACTTCAACGGCTGAGGTACGGACTCGAAGGGAATTTTGGGAGCGTTCTGCTGCGCCAACAGCGGAACTGAAAGCAGCGTAAACATCGCAATGCGCATCCTGCCTCCTTGCATCGTTTAATCCCACTACCGGCTGTCGGTGGATGGCGGGACCAGGCCTTTTAGGCGCAGATACATCGCCAGGTAGCCATATTCCTCGTTGTCGTGAAGGGTCGCGTAAAGCAGCGTACCGAGTTTCGAGCGTTCGCCGCCGGCCTTTATCATCTGAGCGGCGGTGCTGTCGGTCATCAAAGCGAACGCGCTGTCGCACTCCTCGAACGACGTCTTAAGGGCAGCCACCAACTCGGCCTTAGAAGTTTTGGAGGCGGCGTCGATTTTTCGCGGTTCACCCTTGACCGCCGAGCAGAAGCCCATCTGAGCATCTATGACATGGGCTAAGAGTTGAGCGAAGGTCCGGACCGCGGGGGTGGGTCTGAAGTCGTAATCTTCAGCAGGCATCCGATCGGCGGCCTTGAGGAGATCGCCTTTTCGGATGTTATAAAACTGTTTCAACTCACCGATGAACGGCAGCGGAGTTTGTGCAATCGCGCATGTGCCGGCGAACAAGCCGGCGATGATCCATCTGTAACGGTGCCACGAGCTGTAACGGTGCAAAAGAGGCCTCCTTGGGCTGGGTCGCGTTTCACGATACAGTATCGTAGCCGTCGCGTCAAGATGAAAAATGAGGCAATAACTACGTCGACAAATCCGGGGTACGGTGGGAAGATGCACAGGTTGAGGATGCAATTGAAGTGTGGTTGAGCATGATCGAGTGCTATGGAGCAAGCACCGGAAATTCGGATTCAGGTAATGGCTGACTACCTCTTTTTCTGAATTCTAGGAACCTATCCATGATGATCCATGTTCTCTTAAGAATCTCCGTTGTTAACGGCCCAGGAATGTGGGTTCTGTCTCCGTGCCTTGGGCCGGTCGAGAGATCGGTTACTAGCTGCAAGTACTCTCTTTCTGCTCGCAGGTTTGTCCTTAGCGCTTCCCAACTCTGTTTGACGGAGGCGTTAGCCGTTGGTGGCGTTACCATATTGCGTATACTATCGAGAACTCGACCGCAATTAGTCGGACAGCAGTGCGGAAAAGTGTTCGCTGCAATCAGGTCATTCAGGGCCATGAATAGTGATGGCTCCTGAAGTAGGATCACGATAAGTTTAGAAAAGTTGCCGCCCGAAGCGTCGCCCGGTCCGAAGGAGGTACAAAGCGGCGGAAGACTTGCGTCGGAGGTTGCCCACTGAGAAGAGGCACCATTCGGATCAACGAAGGTTTCGAAGACAACCAGCAATCCCCACCCTCTAGAAAACGACACCAAATCGACTGCCGCTCTGGCAAGGTCAAACGCACGCGTCCATATAGACGCCAGGTCATCTCGGGAGAAACGATTGACGACGCATTCCACATCTACGGCCGAGTCCTTTATGTGAAGCTGAAATTCCATTTGCAAGCCGACTTCTGGCTGCTCCCATTTGACGGGTGGAATGTCTTGGACGGATACTCTGAAAGCTGCCGGAAATACTCTGCCTAAAAAGTGGACCGTCGGCATGCCGTGTTTACCCAACTTTGCCGCTAACGCTTTGATGATTTCTTTTTCTTTCGGCCGCGTTGCCATGAGGATGCCCGTTAGTTCGTAGAAAGTAAGCGACTCTCAAACCTGGAGGCGTAAACGCCTCTGGGTGGTTTTTCTGCCAAGAAAAAAGGAGAGAGTCGCTATGAAGAAACGATACCAGAT
>Ga0182024_10007425_pt1 | contig 23622 bp, 26 predicted proteins | sample P32metaG_FD_120480 | JGI IMG/M metagenome (GOLD analysis project Ga0182024, IMG submission 120480) | Permafrost microbial communities from Stordalen Mire, Sweden - P3-2 metaG (Illumina Assembly) | ecosystem: Environmental > Terrestrial > Soil > Wetlands > Permafrost | place: Sweden: Stordalen... | reverse complement strand
GGCTCGGTCAATTCCGACGATTGCTGGTCCGTCATGAGCATCTGCTTTCCACTTACCGCGCCTTCTTCTATCTCGCCTGCTTCTGGATTACCCTGAGACACTGTTTATGAAACACGCTCTAGAATAACAGCGAGAAATCTGGAGCGCGGACACTCCTGTCCGCGTGTTTACAGCAATTCCGCCCCTCCAATTGCCCCTACGTAATCGACGTCTGCAGCCGGTTAGCTTAACCGGCGGTCAGCAAGACGGGTGCGCCGGAAGTGATCACCAAAGTGTGCTCAAAATGGGCTGAGAGCGCGTGATCGCTGGTGCGCACCGTCCAGCCATCTTTGTCGGTAAAGACGTACCCCGAGCCACTCGAGATGATCGGCTCGACGGTGATGACGAGGCCCTCGTTCATGATCTGCCGGGCCTGCGGGTCGGGATAATTTGGGACATGCGGCAACTCGTGGATGGTGCGCCCGATACCGTGTCCGCCCAGTTCGCGGATGACCGCGAAGCCGGACTTGCGCACCTCGCGCTCCACGATCTTTCCGATTTCAAACACGCGGAACCCGGCGCGGGCAACCAGCATCGCTTTATGAAAAGCGCGTTCCGCGCAGGCCAGCAATTTTTCAGCCTGCGGACTCACTCGGCCCACAGGCACGGTAATGGCGGCGTCGGCCATATAACCGTCCTTTTCAACGGTCACGTCAAGTTTCACCAGGTCGCCTTCCTTAAGCTCGCGCTCCCCGGGAATTCCGTGGACGGCCTCATCGTTCAAGCTGATGCAACTGGCGCCCGGGAACTGGTAGACCATCGAAGGAGCGGATTGCGCTCCATTCTCCCGCATAACGCGCGCGCCGACTTCATCCAGGAATCGGGTGGTGACGCCTGGGCGCACTTCGGCCTTCATCGCATCCAGCATCCTGCGGACGATGCGGCCAGCCGCTTTTAGGGAAACAAGTTCCTGCTCATCCTGAATGCTCAACAATCGACTCCCTTCTCGATGGCATCATCTCATAGAAGCTATCGCGTTCGTGGACGGTTGGGATAGTTGACGTAAAACGTCTATGACAAATAAGCTCACAATCTTCACAAAACTTTACGCGCGAATCGAAGATACTGAACAACATGCCGTCTGACGAGGTGTTCCATTCATTCATCAGCGTAAGTCGCTTGCGCTCTTGAAATGAAACTGGAAATGCGAGACCCGCTCTGATTCTTCAATCACTTTTGACAGGAGCAAGCTATGTCGAGAATCGCCAGAATTGGAACTATATGGATCGCCGCAATTGCGCTCTTAGCCGTCCCAATCGCAGCGGCGAAGAATGCGGCAGATCCGCCCGCAGCGCCGATCCCCACACAACTCCTCACGGGGAAGAAAGTATTTATTTCCAACAGCGAAAGCACTGCAGATGTCATATTCAGAGTGCCCAACCTCACTTACAACGCGCTCTATGAGCACATGAAGAACTGGGGAGGATATGAGCTGGTATCGGCTCCAGCAGACGCCGATTTGGTCCTCAACATCAATTTTGTCGACTCGTTAGGTCCGCAGCTTCGCTTGGTCGTCCTCGATCCCAAGACACATGTCGTACTTTGGACATTCGCCGAGCAAGTGCAACCGTGGAACCGTCAATCGACCGGGCGTAAGAACTTCGATCAGGCGATGGCCACCCTTGTGGACGACGTCAGAAGCCTTACGGCCACATCGGGCGCCGCACGGAGCAAATAGAATTGTCTGGGATCGATTTACTCAGCAGCGCGCTGCTTTATTTCAGGCCGAGGCCACCATTAAAATGCTGGATGACACCGTAGCACTCACAGGCGACCTCTTCGAGACGCTTGCGTTTCAATATCTTCATCGTGCCGCGCAAGTTTTCAATCAGCCCGGCATTTTCCAGGACGCCTACGGCCAAACTTACGCTGGGACGTCCGGTGCCGAGCATCTGCGCGAGGAATTCATGGGTCAGAGGAAGCATGGGTGAATCCACGCGGTCCTGACACATCAGCAGCCAGCGGACCAGCCGCTGCTCCACCTCGTGGAGCCGGTTGCAAGCGGCAAGCTGGGCGACCTGCATCCCATGCATCAGGGCGAAGCGGCTGAGTTCCGATCGCAGAGTGGGAGCGACGAGCAAGACATCTTGAAAAACCTTCGAGGGTATACGCAACCCACTTCCGGGCATTTGCATGATTGCTCGAAAGGTCCCCTGCCGTAGGCCCACCGTCAGGGGCATTCCCACCATTCCTTCCCGGCCGACAATTCCGACTTCGACGCTTCTGCCATCCTGGCTAAGAGCCACGAGCGAAACCATGCCTTCATTCACAAAATATGCGGATTCAATCTTCTGCCCAGGCTCGTGCAGGATTTCGTACTGTGCCAGCGGGACCGGCTCCAGGTAAGGTCGAAGCAGGCTGTACTCTTCATCGGGCAGCGACAGCAGAATTACATTGCTTACCGCCCTTCCCGCCGCGTCGGAGCGGGCGCCGGAATGCAGCGGAGCCGGTTTGACCGTCCCTATCGCTTTTCTAACGTCTATTGTGTTTTCTTTCGCCAAGGGATCCATGTCCGTTTTGATGCGAGGGGCCGCTTCGGTTCATATCGGGGAACCAATATAGTTTTGGGCAAAACCGTACGGATGTTGGAAACGATTACGAGGGGAGACGGTACCGAAGTCCCCGTTTTAGTGCTCGACTGAATTGGATCTTCTTACGTTAGACTTCCGCCCTTGAGTCGCACTGCACACGAGAATTAATCGACCGTTTCGCCGCCGGGATTGCCCTTCTTTAGTCGCTCGTCTTTAGTGCTCAGGATGCGATTCAGCTCTTCGCAAAGCTCCAGGAACTTTTGTCGATCCTGCTCCACCGCAATAAGCGAGCAGAGCTCGTGAATGCGATCACTGGCGGCTTTATTCATCGAAGCGGCAGTATTACAACCGCCGCCATGTTCGGTATGTTCGATGTCGAACGCTGGTAAACCTTCTAGCCATGCCGATCGGGAGGGATCGGGCGCTGTGTGGCCTGTTTCCTCAAACGTTAGGAGGTATGCATGGATCGGAATTCTGAGGTGGTGAACGGCAATCGAAGTCACGATTTTCGCGCGGCTGGCGCGTCGGCATTGAATCAGTTTTTGTGCTGGCGATGGTTCTGGGCCGGGCGCACCCTCAGAAATATCTGGAATGAAATTGGGTTATTCCCGTAAGCGGAGTCGAGCGTTGGAGGCTTCGAGTACAACGTAAGGTCTGCGCCCAGCGCCAACTGCCAGAGCCGGCTTTGGACGAAGTCGTGCGCGCCTCCGAGTGTATACGCCCCAATGCGGAAGCTCGGAAGCAAAGGATCGTCGGGAAATAATTCGTCCTTGTCGACCAGTTCCAACCGCGAGAATGCATAATTGCGCGTTTTGAAGTTGGCCGTTGTCTCCAGCAAGTAGCCGTTCAGATTGTGATTGTTCACGTCCTTGTGCACTCGTCCCCAGATTAGGGACGTTGCCCACGAGCCGCTCGCAAACGGGCGCAGATATTCGACCGAAGCCGACTGCCGTCGTTGGCTGCCGGGTTCTAGTGCCTCGGGATGCTCCAGACGCCCGTAGCTGTATTGCGCGGTCCAGTTCGGCGACGGCGCTACGCTCAAGCGCGCCGACCAGGAGTCGAGCGGTGCGAACTGGATGGTGTAACGCTTCTCGTCCGGCTCCCGGCCGTTGAATACCGAGCCTTCGATCTTGATCCGGGCATTGAACTGGACACTGAATGGGTTAATGACGAGCCCGGTGGTGAGCACTCCAAAGCTGATATGAGTGGAATCCTGCAGATGGTGCGATAACGGCGCCATGGGCAACTCTGACGCGGAGGCGCGGTGCATGTAGGCGACGGGACCGAGCGCCGGCTCGCCCGCGGCCGCCGCGTAGAATTCCCACGACAATTTGTCCTTGCCAGGAACCTTGCCGGGAATTCCGATCGGGCGCGCGTAATACAGCGCGAGTTCGGAAAACACGTTGTGCGGATGCTGATGATCGACCAGCGGTTGACCGTGATAGGTTTCGCCTGTCTGAAATAACTCGGGGAATCCTGGATGCGGCGAGGTCAGCGACTCGGCCGAAAACATTTCGCGAAACAGAATGCTGCCGCGGTCCAGTTTGTGCTGCTCCATCAGCATCAGCGAGTTCACGGACTCAGCCTTGCCGGCTCCGCGCGGGTCGCCCTGCTGGTTGTAAGCCACAAACACGACGCCATGCGCCATCACGTCCCAGGCCCCGAATGACTTCATCCACATAGGAGTAGGCGTCACAGCCGGCTGCCACCCCGTGCCCGAACTGGCGTGCGGCGAGGGCATCCAGTCCGGCGCGGGCTGCGACCTATCCATGTTCATGCCGGGCATGTCCATGCCTTGCCTGCCTGGCATGTCGGTCTTTTGTTCCGGCGAAGTGTCTGCCGCCGAGACGCCAACTCCAAAGACGCCGGGCAATGCCTCCTGCGCGCGAGCAAGAGGGGTCCACAAGATGATTACAAAGAGACCACGGATCAACGTGCGCACATCATGCTCCTCATAAGTAGTAATAAGTTTGAGAAATAAAATGCTTGATCGGGTTAGTTGAGGAGGGAGATCAGATTCGCAGCGGAGTCATACTGGGCGGGTCCAGGGCGAAGACCCTGGAAACTTCCGACCCGTTGAAAAAGCATTCGGTCGGCGCAGGCGCGATTTGGAGAGTAACTCGTGTCCCCTGATGGGAAGGCGGCGTGTAATGGGAAACCGGCACTACCGCCACGTCATGACCAATCAGGCAACACCGGTGGCTTACGGGTGTTGGGGGCGAGGAATGGGTTGGAGGTATAGAGGGACTGGTGCCTCCGTGGGCAGGGCAACCCGGGGTGCGCTCACTGGGGGCTGCTAATGGCCGGGCAGACGCACGGTCCGCCTCGGCGCGAATATCCGCCGACGTCGCTATCACGAGCGCCGCGATCAGCAGAAATCCAAGAATTCTTGGTCCGACCTTCATGCCTTGAAACCCAGCCCTGAACTCAACGTCATTTACCTTGAACCCCCAGCTCTTTGGTTTACGATCCGGGCTTACGATCCGGTAAGCTTCACCCGAATCTCTTCCGGCAGGCGCTCGCGAATCTCCGCAGGCAGCCGGTCATGGACGTGTCGCGCCCCGAGCCTGGCGACATCCACGACCGCTGTGGGCGCGGGCGTTGCCACGGCTACGATCAGCCAGATCAGCGCCGACAGGGCGAAACCGGCCAGCGCGCCAACCTCCAGCCAGAAGGCATGGCGCGGTCCAAAATAACGGATCACGGCAAACGCCAGCAGAAACACGGCAGCCGATGCCGAGGCCAGCACGATCAGCGAAATATCGATGATGCGGTGCAGTCTCTGGCGGCTGCGGCAACGCTCGCAGGTGGCGAAATGCAGCTCGTAGTCTCCGCGCATTTCCGCAGCGAGGCCGGAAATATCATAGCGCCATCCGGCAAGGATTTTCCCCACCATCGGTTCAACGCAATCACTCATAAAAGGTTATAACCGGATGGATTCGAGAACCTGCGTCTGGGTTGCCAGCAGCACACGGTTGTGCCACAGCCCCTGACGGCCGGCAAGCGCCTGTTCGGCCGCGATTCGAGCTCTTTCGGGATGGTTATTCTGTTCAGAGAGATGCGCCAGAATTATGTATTCAGCTCCTCCATCATAGTCGTTGGAGAAGAATTCCGCGAGGGCGTCATTCGAGAGATGCCCGACCCGGCTCATTACCCGCTGCTTCACTGACCACGGGTAGGGGCCTGAACGCAGCATCTCCACATCGTGATTCGATTCGATTAGCAACAGGCTGCAGCCCCGCAGGTGGTCGGGCACATTCCGCGGGATGTAACCCAGGTCAGTGGCAAAACCAATCTTGACGCCTTCCATGCGAAACGTGAAGCCTACCGGGTCGACGGCGTCATGCGGAATCCCAAAGGGCATCACCTCGATATCGCCCACGCGAAATCCCCGCCCGGTGCAGAAGTGTTCCGCCTTCGGCAGTTCGGGAATGGCACCCTCAGCGTCGCGCACCGCCCGGTTCCAGGCATGATGCGTTGGCGCGGTCAGAAAGACAGGGATGTTCAGCTTTGAGGCCAGCCGCTGCAATCCGGCGACGTGGTCGGAGTGCTCGTGCGTGATCAGGATCGCGGAAATTTCCTCGGCACGCTCGCCCAGCGCCCGCAGCCGCTTGAAAGTTTCACGGCCCGAGAGGCCGGCATCCACCAGAATGTGGGTTGAGCTTGTCGCCACCAACGCACAGTTTCCACGGCTGCCGCTGGCGAGCACGGACACGGACACTGCCATAGCCCGTAGCTTACCCCCAGCGGCTGTGGAAACGGCAACACTTTTTGAGTGGCCGGTACCTTTGGTGGGACTGCCGCGAGGAAACTCTGGCGCTACGCTTAGCGCCTAAGCCAGGAGTTTCTCGAGCGGTTCCCAATAATGCGCTTTCCATCCCGAAGCCAAGACCTCCGCCTCGCCTTTAGGAAAGCCGGTATGGTCAAATACGATCCTAGTTCCGGAACCTTGTTCCACCAGTTCGAATTTCGCAATCGAATAAACGCCCGGAGGCCAGCCGCCCGTTCGCCAGGCTTGGACGATTCGCTCGTTGGGAACAAGTTCGACGTGTCGTCCCGTAATATAACCGCCGAAGAGCGAGAACGCGCCACCCACTTCACGCCTGATCTCCGCGGGCTTGTCGCCGAGGTGCATGGACTGCATGACCCCGCTGAGCTGTATGACCTTGTCGAACTGTTTCGCGTCGGTGAGCGCTTCGTAGACTCTCTTCCGGCTCGCTTTGAAAACAGGCTCCTGGTGAATAGCTTCCGCCGTATGGGAAATCTCGTCCGCGGCTACCGCCCAACCCTTGGTTGACCCCAGGGTTAAACCACCGAGTGACATCGCAACACCCACGATCGCCTGCCGTCGCGTGGGCCCATCCGCCAGTGCTTCCGGATTCGTACTCTTAGCTATCATCGTCATCCTCGACTTCTTGAATTTCTGGGTTCAATCGTCCCATTGTGAACCCGCCCGCTCACTTCTTCGCAAACAGATTATCCAACACGCCCCGCCCGACCGCTGCGCCATACGCGCCCGCAATTCCCGGGACAAATGCCAGAAAGGACTCATAAATCTGTGCCCGCGTCGGCTTCTCCGAAAGAAAGTAATAAGCTAGCCACTCCACCACCGGCACAAACACACCGACCAGGACAACCCAGCGCCAAGGCTGGCGCGGACTCAGGAAACCAAGCAACATGTTCGCCATCAGCACCACCATCGCGGTCAGCAGCAAATCGCCCACTTTGATGTCCAGCCCGCCTGCCAGCGTTCCCGAGAGCGCCGCCAGCAAGTAATAGAAAGCGTCGCCCCCCGGTTTTCGCTCCGGAATAATTCCGCCCCACCTTGTCGTCATAGTCTCATCCCGGATGGTGAGCCAAATTGCGCGAAGGCTGCGAGTTTCGAGCACCGAGCTTCGAGCAAATCGGTTGCCCCGCAGCTCGCAGTCCGTACCTCGCAGCCGCGCATCACGAGTAACTGTAGAACCCGCGCCCGGTCTTGCGTCCGAGCCAGCCTGCATCGACCATCTTGATCAGCAGCGGACACGGCCGGTACTTCGGATCGCCAAGCCCATCTTGCAGCACCCGCATGATGTCGAGACATACGTCAAGCCCAATAAAATCCGCCAGCGTCAGCGGGCCCATCGGATGCGCCATACCCAGCTTGAACACTTCATCCACTGCCTCGGCCGTGGCCACGCCCTCCATCACCGCGTACATTGCCTCGTTCAGCAGCGGCATCAGCACGCGGTTCGATACAAATCCCGGAGCGTCATTCACCTCCACCGGCGTCTTTTCCAATTTAACGGCCAAGTCGCGCACCGTCTCAAATGTAGCCTGCGAGGTCGCGAGGCCTCGAATCACTTCGACCAGTTTCATCACCGGGACCGGATTAAAGAAGTGCATGCCGATGACTTTGTCGGCGCGCCCGGTCAGCGCCCCGAGCTTGGTAATCGAAATTGAAGACGTATTTGTGGCCAGAATCACGTCCGGCTTTGGCTTCATCAGGCGATCCAGTTCGCGGAAGATCTCCACTTTGATCTCAAACTTTTCCGTCGCCGCCTCGATCACCAGATCGCAATCCGCGAGCTTCGCCCGATCGAGCACCGCCGTAATCCGCCCCAGAGTAGAGATCTTGTCGCCCGCCGCAATTTTGTTTTTTCTGACTTCGCGATCCAGGTTCTTCGCAATCGTTGCGAGCCCCCGATCCAGAAATCGCTGCTCCACATCGCAAAGCACGACTTTGAACCCGCTTCGCGCAAACACGTGGGCAATCCCGTTGCCCATCGTGCCTGCCCCAATTACTCCGACAATCTGAATTGCCATGGTTGCCTTTCTGAAGATTGACGCCAAGGGATGATTATCCTCGTTGCCGGGGGTAGTGACCCAGGTGAAGGAAGGCTACTTTTCTTTTGCAACGTTCAGGCGCGTGTCCGCTCGCTGCAAGGCGTCTTCCGCGCGCGGGTAATCCACCTGAGGATCGTTGCTCTTCAAGCGCTGTTCGGCCCGGTCTTTGGCTTGTTGCGCCCGCGCCACGTCGATTTCCTGCGGACGCTCCGCCGCCTCGGCCAGGATCGTCACCTTGTCCGGCAGCACTTCCGCAAATCCCCACGCCACCGACAATGTGTGCGTTGTACCGCCCGCCTTGTAAGTAATCGTGCCAACGGCAAGCTCGGTGAGAAGGGGAGCGTGTCCAGGAAGAATTCCCAGATAGCCGCTCAGTCCCGGGATCTGCGCCTCCTCCGCCGCATCCTTGACCAGGAGCTTGGTGGGAGTAACTACTTCGAGTTGGAAAGTGTCAGGCACAGTTCTCGGTTATTGGTAATCAATTCTCAGTTCTCAGTAAGCACCCGCAATTATTGGCGAGGTGCCAAGTACTAAGTGCTAATGGCTGTCCCTATGCTGCCGCGCCCTTCATTTTCTCCGCCGTTTCCAGCACTTCTTCGATTGTTCCCTTCATGTAAAAAGCCTGCTCGGGAATGTCATCGTACTTCCCTTCCACAATGTCGCGGAAACCTTTCACCGTGTCGGCAATCTTCACATAGCGTCCGGGAGTGCCGGTGAATTGCTCGGCCACAAAGAAGGGCTGCGAGAGGAATTTCTGAATCTTTCGCGCTCGGGCTACCGTTACTTTCTGGTCTTCGCTTAGTTCGTCGATACCGAGAATGGCGATGATGTCCTGCAAGTCTTTGTAAGTCTGCAACGTCTTCTTGACCATCTGCGCTACATCATAATGATCCTGCCCGACGATTCTAGGATCAAGAATGCGCGATGTAGAAGCCAGCGGATCGACCGCCGGGTAAATTCCAATCTCCGTTAACGCGCGGGAAAGCACCGTCGTAGCGTCGAGGTGTGCGAATGTCGTCGCTGGCGCAGGATCCGTCAAGTCGTCGGCCGGCACATAGATCGCCTGCACTGAAGTTACCGACCCCTTCTTAGTAGAAGTAATCCGTTCTTGTAACTCTCCCATCTCGGTCGCTAAGTTTGGCTGATATCCCACGGCACTCGGCATGCGGCCCAATAGGGCGGATACTTCGCTGCCGGCTTGCGTGAAGCGGAAAATATTGTCGATAAAGAGCAGCGTATCGGAACCTTCTTCATCGCGAAAGTATTCGGCTACAGTAAGGGCGGTTAGAGCCACTCGAAGACGGGCCCCGGGAGGCTCGGTCATCTGGCCATAGATCAATGCTGCCTTTGACTCGGCGGGTTTGCCGGGCTTGATTACTCCGGACTCGGTCATCTCCAGCCAGAGATCATTGCCCTCTCTGGTCCGTTCGCCTACTCCAGCGAACACGGAAAATCCGCCGTGCTGCTTGGCCACGTTGTTGATCAACTCCATGATGACTACGGTCTTGCCGACACCGGCGCCGCCGAAGAGGCCGATTTTGCCGCCTTTCAAGAAAGGCTGGATTAGATCGACTACTTTTACTCCGGTCTCGAACATTTCCGCAGTTGTCGCCTGTTCATCGAAGGCGGGCGCGAGACGGTGGATGGGCATTCTCTTGTCGGAGGCGATGGGGCCGAGATTGTCGACGGGTTCGCCGATCACGTTCATCACGCGGCCCAGCGTGCCGCGGCCGACGGGCACGGAAATGGGCCCACCCTGATCAATAGCCTTCATGCCGCGCACCATGCCGTCGGTCGCTTCCATGGCGACGCAGCGGACGCGGCCTTCGCCGAGGTGCTGCTGCACTTCAAGAATGACGTTGATGGGGAACGGCACGGTAAAGCCGTCGCTGACGACGCGAAGCGCCTGGTAGACGGGAGGGATGGAGCCTTCGATAAACTGGACGTCGACGGCGGGGCCGGCGATTTGGATTACGTGGCCGATATTTTCTGACATAGATAAGGTCTCAAAATCGTTAGTCGTTAGTCGTTCGGGTAGCTTCCCAGCCCCTAAAAGGGGCCTCTGATCTCTACGCTTGCGGTATCGGTAAAGTGATACCCTGATACGAACCCGTGTTGGCTAAGTCTGCCTGATAGCACCGCTACTGCGCTGCCGCTCCGCTTACTATCTCGATAATTTCTTTTGTGATCTTGGCCTGGCGCGCTCGATTCATGATCAGCGTCAGCGAATCGATCATGTCGCTGGCGTTGTTGGTTGCCGCGTCCATCGCGGTCATACGGGCGGCGTGCTCGGCGGCCACCGATTCCAGCAACGCATGAAAAATCTGGATGCCGATGTACTTCGGCAAAATTCCCTCGAAAAGCTGCTGGGGCGGTTGCTCGTAGATGTAATCGACGTGTGCGGTTCCAAATTTCGCAGCTTCTTCGTCTACTGCGGCGGTATCCGGTGGACGCAAGCCTACCCCCGCCGACTTCGCCGCTTCCAACCGCTGTTTGCGTTCCGCTTCGGAAGCCTCTTCCGCCAATTGGACGTCGACTTCGCCTATCTTTCTTATGGGCAGCAAACGCTCGGCTACCAGGCGCTGCGCGATAACCGACTTGAATTCGTTGAACAGGAGATAGACGCCGTCAATCTCGCGGCGGGTATAGCGGGCGATTACGCTTTCACTCAGAGTCTTGGCGAAATTGTAATCGACTCTGCCCAGGACTCCTACATGTTCGCCCACGATTTGCACTCGATCAGTTCGCTTTGGAGCGGCCGCATCGTCAGACGGGACAGGCGCTGCGCCTGTCTCTCCATCCGCTCCGTCGGCTCCATCGGAGGTGGGCCTTTCGGGCGCTATGGGATAGCGGCGGCGCATGAAGTCTCGGCCCTTGCGTCCAATGCATTCTATGTCTATGTTCCGATCCGGCTTGGATTGGATAAATTTTGACGCCATCTTCAAGATGTTTGTGTTGAAAGCGCCGGCGAGACCCTTGTCTCCGGTAACTACGATCAGCAGGGCGGTCTTCTCTTCGCGCTCGGCCAGCAGCGGATGAATCGGCTGCCCGGTAACGGGATCGTAGATATCGGCTCGCGCAACCAGCGATTTTAGAACGTTGGTGAGCATCTGCGCGTAGGGGCGGGCGGCCATTGCGGCCTCTTGCGCGCGTCGCAATTTGGCGGCGGAGACAGTCTTCATGGCCTTGGTGATCTGCCGCGTGTTGACCACGCTGCGGATACGGCGCCGGATGTCGAGAATGTTAGCCATGAAAAATCAGGTCTCAGGTCGTAGGTCTCAAGTCTCCGATGTCATCCGGTCTCCGATTCCGGAAGGAATTTCCTGAGACCTGACACCTAAGACCTGCGACCTGCTATTTCGCTGCTTGTCTCGAATCTACGAATTGCTGTTTGGCTTCTTTGATTATTCTGGACATTTCTGCTTTCAGATTGTCGTCCAGCACTTTCTTTTCCATGATCGTGTTGAGCAGGCCTGGGTTTGTGGTATCCACGTATTTGTATAAATCTTGCTCGAAGTCTCGGACTTGATCGACTGGCATATCGTCCAGCACTCCGCTGGTGCCGGCAAAGATGATCAGGATTTGTTTGGAGAACGGAAGCGGGCTGAACTGGCCCTGCTTCAGCAATTCCACCAGGCGCTGGCCGCGATTCAGCTGGGCTTGCGTGGCTTTGTCCAGGTCGCTTCCGAATTGGGCGAAGGCGGCTAGTTCGCGGTATTGAGCGAGTTCCAGCTTTAACGTTCCAGCCACCTGGCGCATGGCTTTGATCTGCGCACTGCCGCCTACGCGACTTACGGATAGTCCTACGTTCACTGCTGGACGAACGCCCTGGTTGAATAAGTCGGTTTCCAGATAAATCTGGCCGTCGGTGATCGAAATCACATTGGTTGGAATATAGGCGGAGACGTCTCCTGCCTGGGTTTCGATTACAGGAAGCGCGGTCAGCGATCCTCCACCGTTCTTATCGCTGAGCTTCGCGGCGCGCTCTAACAGGCGCGAGTGGAGATAGAAAACGTCTCCCGGATAAGCTTCGCGACCGGGAGGACGACGGAGCAGGAGCGAAATTTCACGATAGGAAGCGGCGTGCTTGGAAAGATCGTCGTAGATGCAGAGAGCATGGCGTCCGGAATCGCGGAAAAACTCGCCCATGGCGCAGGCGGCGTACGGAGAGATGTATTGCATCGGAGCGGGTTCAGACGCCGAGGCAGCGACCACAATGCTGTATTCCATGGCGCCGGCGTCTTCGAGAATCTTGACCACCTGGGCAATTGAACTGCGCTTCTGGCCGATCGCGTTATAGATGCAGATCAGGTTATTGCCCTTGCTGTTGATGATGGTGTCGAGGGCTACGGCGGTTTTGCCGGTTTGGCGATCGCCGATGATCAGCTCGCGCTGTCCCCGACCGATTGGAATCATGGAGTCGATGGCCTTGAGTCCCGTAGCCATGGGCTCACGCACGGGTTGGCGGGCAATCACTCCCGGAGCGATGCGCTCGATGGGAATAAACTTGTCGGTGGCGATGGGACCCTTGTCGTCGATCGGCAGGCCGAGCGAGTTGACGACACGGCCAACCAACGCCTCGCCGACAGGCACGCTCATAATGCGGCCGGTGCGCTTGACTTCGTCGCCTTCTTCGATCTCGGTGTACTCGCCGAGGATGACCACGCCTACCTGATCTTCTTCCAGGTTCATGGCGATTCCGGATACGCCGTGGGGGAAGCTGAGGAGTTCTCCGGCCATGACTTTGTCGAGGCCGTAGACGCGGGCGATGCCGTCACCGAGGGTAATGACGGTGCCAACTTCGTCGACCGCGATTTTCGATTCGTAGTTCTCGATTTGCTCGCGGATTAATTGGGTGATTTCGTCTGCTTTGATTTGTGCCATAAAGTCAGCTATCAGCTTTCAGCTCTCAGTTCTCTCGATATAAGGACGCTTGTTTTCCGCGTCTCCCCCGGCTTCGAGCTGCGGGCTTCGAGCTACGAGCGAACTGACCTACTCGAAGCTCGTGGCTCGTGGCTCGAAGCGGTTAGCTCTCCGCTAACTGCTCCTCTATTCGGTCTAACTGGCCTCTTACTGAGCCGTCGTAGATCGTGCTGCCCACTTGCACTACGGCTCCGCCTAATAGCGAGGAATCTTGTTCGTATCTTGCCTTGATCTTTTTACCGGTCACCTTCGCAATCTCGGACTCCAGCATTTGTCTCTCCGGGTCGCTCAACTGGCGCGCACTGCTGATTTGGGCTTCCGCGAGGCCTTGGCGATCGTTCAATTCCCGCTCTAACTGTTTCAGGATCTCACCGAACAGCGACAACCTTCGGTGATCGGTTATCACGGCGACGAAATTCCTAACCTGACGTGTCGTACTCATCCTCGCAGTGACGGCATCGATCACGGCGCGTTTGCTGTTTCCCGGAATGGACGGGTTTTCGAGGACACGGCGCAGCTGTTCGCTTTCCTTGAGCAACGCTTCAATGGCGTGCAATTCCTCCAGCGCCCGGGCGGGATCGAGATGGCTGCTTCCGGTCTTCACTGCATCGGCAAAGACTACATCGGCGAACGCGCGGGCGTAGGTGCCGACGACGGAAGCCATGGTTAGCGACCTTTCTTTCCGCCGCCGTCGTCATCGGAAGATCGCGACGCCAGGTTCGAGGCAAAACTGCGGACCAGCACCTGGTCGGTATTGGAATCGATGTTAATCTGCTGGCGGGCAAGGGCAACAGCGAGACTGGCGGTATGGATGGCCAATTCTCGACGGGCTTGCTTGGCTGCGGCGGCGATTTCCTGCTCGGCGGCGGCGACCACTTTGCGAATCTCTTCCTCGGTGGCTTTCTGGATGCGGGCTTCTTCAGCGTCGGCTTCCTTTTCCGCGGCGGCCTGCATTCGTCCGATCTCAACATCCAACTGTCGGAGACGATTCTCGATGTCGGCCAGGCGGCGCTTAGCATCCTGGCTGGCAGCGCGCGCTTCTTCCAAAGCCTGCTGAATGGATTGGTTGCGGTTGCGCAGCATGTCCGGCACGTATTTGCGCCCGGCCCAGAACAAAATCACCGCTATGATGGCGAAGTTGAGACCGGACAGCAGGAGGTGCGTTCCATGCACGCTCCAACCGATTTTGCGGGCGAGCCATTGTATTGGCTTGGCGTGTTTTAGATCCGCGTGTTCTTCCTGATCTTCTCCGGCCGCCTCGCGAGTCTCCTTGACTAGTTCTCCGGCGATACCGTGGTGGTTTTGGTCGGCTTGTTTTTGGGGCTCGGCGGTTTGTTGGGAAGGCTGGGCTGGGGGTTGTTGCTGCGCGCGTGCGGGCGTGGGAAGTGCGGAGGTGAATGCGAAGAGCAAGAGCGCGAGCAAGACGGTCGCTAGAGCGGTTGATCGCAGACGGTTTATGGCATCGCTTAAGCGACCCGATACGGAGCCAGCATGCAACCGCCGAGCTTCGCTCGGCCTGGACGGGCGGGGGCGCCCGTCCCCACACGAACCGGCCCGTCCCCGCACAAATTGTCGCACACCGAGCAATCTCATTGGCCACCGACCTGGGCGGCGGAAACCACGGGGCGCAGGACGATCCGCACTATATCGGCGGCGAGTCTGGCTGCGTCCGATTGCAGCTTCGACATGGCCTGCTTTTTATCCTCTTCTATCGCAGCGCGGGCCTGCTCGACCTGCTTCTGGGCTCGGGTGCACGCCTGGTTCACGGCTTGAATGCGGGACTGGCTGGCCCGCTGACGACGGGCTTCCTGGTTCTTGAAGATTTTCTGGCGGGCTTCCCGGAGACGCTGCTCGTAGTCGGCAGTGCGGGCCTCGGCGGCGGCAATATCGGCGCGCGCTTTTTCCATCGCTCCCTGGGTACGGCTGCGGCGCTCGTCGAGGACGGTGGTAAGCGGGCGATGAACCAGGAAATTATAAAGAATGGATAGCGTTGCCAGCAGGATGACGGTGGGCACGGCTCCGAGCAGTAATTCGCCTAGTTGTCGGAGTGTCTGGTCCATTTTCTGATGATCGAACTGACTCTATGAATTGGTAACCGAATCCGTGCTGATCGTCTTGGCTGATTCTGCTGGAAGAAGAGCCGCTTCTAAAACCAATAAAACTAACACTATGGCGGGGAAGGTGTCAATGATCGGAGACACATTTGGACGGGTAAATTTCCCAAATCGGAAGAAACTTGGGGCTGGAAGTTGATCCTTGACAATCGAGGAGGAGGGTTTACGATGTAACTATCACCTCCGATCCCAGTCCGGATCGAATGGGCCGATAGTCAAGGAAGAGTCACCGCTTCTTGGCTGGCGGCCCATTTTAAGTTTTAGAGAACTTATGAATGCCGGATCCTCGGGCATGAGACCGAAGTCGTCTGATGCGGGGGTACCCGGTCGTTCATGTCCTCTGGGAATCTAGCCGATAAGAAGTCTCTTATCCTATTCTGATAGCCGGGTCTATCGCTGTCCGCCGCCCCCGGCGGAGAGTTCCATTGAACGCTTGCCGGAGACGGCATTAGAAATCGACGCGAAGCTAGAAAAGGATCATCGGTGATGCGAAGAATTGGCAGTAAATGTTGTCTGCTACTGACGCTCTGTTTCGCTTCCGCGGCCGTGCTTTCAGCACAGAGCAACTACCAGGTGATCAAAGTCTCCGACGGCGGGACCATCACAGGCACAGTGAAATGGTCCGGCCCGTTGCCTCATGGGCTGGATTTCCCCATCACCAAGGATCCCCAGATCTGCGACCCTGAATCCAAGAAGAGGGCTGACCTGGAGCGCCTGGAGGTTGGGTCGCAAGGAGGTGTCGCCAACACCATCGTTTACCTCAAGAACATCTATAGCGGGAAAGCGATGGCCCTGCCTGAGCAGAGACGTCATCTGGATCAAAAACGTTGCCGCTACGTCCCGCACATTCTCTTGGTCCCACAGAATGCCGAGCTACAAATGACGAGCTCCGACGCCACGCTGCACACGATTCATATGGAGGGCGCGGCCACGTTCAACCTGCCCTTTCCGTTCACCAACCAGATCACCTCGCGCACCATGTCCACGCCGGGACTGGTCCATCTTCGGTGCAACGGCGGCCATGTCTGGATGAACGCGGAAATGATGGTGGTGCCGCATCCCTATTATTCCGTCACCGACGAAAGCGGACACTTTGAATTTACCGATGTGCCGCCTGGAACCTATCAGATCGTGGCCTGGCATGAGGGCTGGGGCCAAGAAGGAAAAGAGCAGGTCTACGACGTTCTGACGCAACGCCGCGTTGACCGTCCTCTCTTCACCGCACCGGAGATCTGGGAGAAATCGGTCACGGTCACCGGGAACAACGAAAGCGTGGTCAACTTTGTGATTTCTGGGGGAAATGGGGCTCCCGGCCAGTCACGAAAGGTCGCTTCTCCGTAACGATCAGTTCCCGATCGCGCGTAAAAACCCTAGCTAACCGAACGTGGTCATTTCACTGACGGCGAGGCGAAGGGGCGCCAGTGACCCTAGAACAAGCCGATTTAACCCATGGCTCGGCTGTTTGCGGAACGAGATTGCAATCGAAACCAGAGTCGCCAATGCGAGCCAAGGTAGTGCGAATGACTTGACGAGATAGGCCAAGCCATGGAAGAGTCCAAGCAGGGCCCAGTCTCGGGTCCGGTCGGTGCGGAAGCATTGGAGGAGAATCAAGAAGTAGATGAGGACCAGAGCGGTCAACAGGAAATCGGGAACGATGAGGATGACCGATGTCGCAGCCAGACCGCGCGCCAAACTGAACCACAGACTTGCGATCGAAGCTACCAACCTCGAATGCCATAACCGCTCGGTCAGCCAGTAGAGAAGGGCGACGGACGCGAGGAAACTGCCGATATTTGTGAACTTTCCGACCTGAAGGAGATTTCCGTCCAGCCGCGAGCCGGCAGCAATGATCCACGAAATTAACGGGCTGCGGAATGCATTAATGGCGGCATGGAATTGACCCTCGCTGAGACGACGCGCAATCCCCACATAGCTTATACCGTCGTAGTCGATTTGACTAAAACATTTGGACGCGAACCAAGCGACTTGAGCGACACAGCCGATTACGGTTTCGAGAATGAACCAGTTTGAGAGCTTACGTTCGCGCTCGGGGATCATGTTTGCAGGAAGGTATCAGAGTCCGAACCGGGAGTTCAAGAAAGAGTGGATGCGGACGCGTATCGGCCGGGCTCCGCAATTCCATGCTCACAGGCCTAATTCCCTCACCTGTTCTTCAGTTTCATAGCCGAGCCAGTGTGCGACTTCATGCCAGACCACTCGCTTTACTTCGGCTCGCAAATCACCTTTTGAACAACGGAGAACGGGCCCCCGAAAAACAAATATCAGATCGGGAGCCATTTTCACTAGAGTGTGTTGCAGTTTGGTTCTGAACACGCCGCTATAGCACCCGAGCATCTCAGTTCCCGGCGGCCAATGTTTTGCCCTCAGGATCTCTTCCGGTGGCTCCTCGGCTATCTGAATGCCGGGGAAGTCCGGCTGATCCTTAACTTTTTCTGGCAGAGTGCCGTATGCCCACTCCACAATCTCCTCAAAGCTTTCGGTCTTTGTAGCTTCGGGCATGACGCCAAGGTCGACGGCAATCACATTCTACTTCACAACTTCTTCACAGAACTTCCTTACAGAACTATGGCGGCAGCTCCGTCGATGGAATCCTCTTTCACGGCAAGCAAAGCTTCGTTGGCCTGGTCGAGCGGGAAGGCAGTTACTTGCGGCTTCAGACCGATCTCGCTCGCGAGCTGGAGGAAGTCCCTGGCATCGGCGCGAGTCATGTTCGCGACACTCCGAATCTGCCGCTCACCCCACAGCAGGCGGTCATAGTCAAACTGCGGAATCCGGTCGAGGTGAATCGCGTTGATAGCTACCACGCCCCCCTTTCGCAGGCTGGCAAGAGCTGCTACGACGACATCGCCGCTAGGAGCGAAAGTCACGGCGCAGTCGAGCTCAGCGGGCGGTTTGTCAGTCTCGCTTCCCACCCACACCGCTCCGAGAGAAGCTGCTAACTGGCGGTGAGTCGCTCCGCGCGTGGAAACGTACACCTCGCAATTCCACGCTCGCAAGACCGCAATCGCCAGATGAGCGGAAGCACCGAACCCGAACAGGCCGACACGATCGCCGTGCTTGACTCCGGCCACGCGAAGGCTGCGAAAGCCAATAATACCCGCGCACAGCAGCGGGGCGGCATGTAAATCGTCGAGTTGATGGGGAAGAGGAAAAGTAAAATCGGCGCGAACGACCGCGTATTCAGCATAGCCGCCGTCTACGTTATACCCGGTAAACGTTGGAGAATCGCATAGATTCTCCAAGCCGAGGTGACAATACCGGCAAGTGCCATCGGTTCCTCCCATCCAGGAAACGCCTACCCGGGTGCCGACAGGAAAGTCCTCTGTAGATCCAGCGCCTGTATTTCCTGCCATGACTTCGCCGACAATCTGATGCCCTGGGATTACTCCCGGGCGAGCGGACGGCAAGTCGCCTTCCACGATATGCAAATCGGTGCGGCATACTCCACACGCACGCACACGCAAGAGAACTTGACCTGGCTTCGGTTCAGGCGTAGCAATTTCGCCAATCCGAAGCGGCCGCTTCCGAATTTCTTGAGGGGAGGTAAGGGTAACGGCTTTCATCAGACCCCCTTCCTGGTTTGTTCGGCTTGGTTTAACTATTTCGTTCAACCGCTTCGCTCAAACATGAATTTTTCCGGAATAAAGCGCCATTCCAACGACGGCATCAATTCCCAGCGCGTCGAGGGCGTCGATTTCCCGCTGCTCGCTGATGCCGCCGGCCACCACCAGATGCCGTTGCGTTGCGCTCTGGAGAGCATGAACCGAATCCATCGGGATTCCGCCCATCAAGCCCTCGGTGTCGATATGGGTGTAGAGAAAACTCCCGCAGAACGGTTCCAATTCGCGAATCATCTCGAGGGCAGTGACAGTAGTCTGCGTGCGCCAACCGTCGATCGCAACTCGACCGCCTCGCGAATCGAGCGCAAACATGAGCGCCTCTTTCGGAAGGGTATCTGCGAGCATGCGCGCGTACTCCTGGTTAATTCGGCCTTCGGTCAACAGTGCCGAACCGATGATGACCTTGCGCGCCCCGAGGTTCAGAAGTTCCTGCGCCGCTTTGATGTCGCGAATGCCGCCGCCAACCTGGCATTTGAGTTGACTGACGGTTTGCTGCACGAGCGCCCGATTGTTACCGGTGCCGCGCGCGGCATCCAGGTCGATGAGTTGGACGACGGGATAACTGGAAAAGCGGTCGATCCAATAGTCGAAATTGTCGAACTCCAGCTTCTTTTTTTCGCCCTGGACCAACTGCACGATCTTGCCACCCATCAGGTCGATCGAGGGAATCAGCATGGCCACCTCACGGGCACGTTGGCAGCAAGAAGTTCGCGTTTCAGCTGTCCGATGTTTTCGAGGCCGAAATGGAAGATAGACGCGGCCAAAGCCGCGTCCGCGCGTCCGTCGCGGAAGACGTCGATAAAGTGTTGCGCCGAACCGGCGCCCCCCGAGGCGATCACAGGGATAGAAACCGTGTCGGCCACCCTCTGCGTCAACTCACAATCGAAACCAGCTTTGGTGCCATCGCGGTCCATGGAAGTGAGCATGATTTCGCCTGCGCCGCAAGCCGCCGCTTCCCGCGCCCATTGAATTGCGTCCCGGCCTGTGGGAGTACGCCCTCCGGCAACGAACACCTCGAAACCGCCGGAACCTCCTTTTACGCGCCGGGCATCGATGGCCACCACTACCGCCTGCGAACCGAAACGAGCGGCGATCCTCCCGATTAGCGCCGGATCCTGCACGGCGGCAGAGTTGATGGCGATCTTGTCGGCGCCTGCGTCGAACGCGGCCGCGGCGTCGGAGAGTTCGCGGATTCCTCCACCGACGGTAAACGGAATAAACAAACAGCGCGCCGTACGGGAGACTACATCGAGCATCGTGTTGCGTTTGTCGCTGGTCGCCGTAATGTCGAGCAGAACGATTTCATCCGCGCCATTGCGAGCATGAGCAGCGGCGCATTCGGCCGGATCGCCGGCGTCGCGCAGATTAACGAACCGGACTCCTTTCACGACCCGGCCGTTGTCCACGTCGAGACAGGCGATGATGCGCTTGGTCAACACTTATCGAACTCCACAAGTCGGCCTCAAAATCCGGCCTCACAAAATCCCACTTACAAATCGCAGAAATTCTTTAGAATGAGCAGCCCCACACTCCACGATTTCTCCGGATGGAACTGCACTCCGAAAATGTTTTCTTGTTCGACGACAGCGGAAAAGGGCGCTCCATATTCAGTTGCCGCCGTGGTAGCGGGCACCACCGGCGCTTGAAATGAATGGGAGTAATAAACAAAGGATTCTGGCGCGACATTGCGCAGCAAGCGCGAGCCTTCCCGCACCGTCAGCGAATTCCATCCAACATGCGGTGACTTCACTGACGATGGAAATGGCCGGCAGCGACCCGCAAAAATTTCCGCTCCCGCAAACTCGGGAGCCTCGTCACTGCCCTCGAACAGCCACTGCATTCCCAGGCAGATCCCGAGAAATGGCTTGCTGGCACTCGCGCCTTGCAGCACGGCGTCTCGCAAGCCGGTGTTATCGAGGCCACTCAGCGCGGAGAAGTGGCCGACGCCGGGCAGAACGATCTTGTCCGCCGTTGCTATGGTTTCAAGCTGCGTAGTTACTATGACGTCGGCGCCGAGATAGTCAAATGCCTTCTTCACTGAATTCAGGTTGCCCGCGCCGTAATCCACGATGGCAATCTTTGCACCGGTCGTTCGCCCGCTCATAGCAGCCCCTTGGTGCTGGGCAGCATGCGTCCAAGTTGGCGGTCGCGGGAGCAGGCCACACGCAGAGCGCGCGCGAAAGCTTTGAAGAGCGCTTCAATCTTGTGGTGGCTGGAGCGTCCGTACATCACACGCGCATGAACATTGGCGCGCGCGCCGCGTGCAAAACCCTCGAAGAAGTCGGACACCAGTTCTGTCTGCAGATCGCCGACTCGCGTAGCGCGGACTCTAGTTTGAACAACAGCCACTGCGCGGCCGCCAAAGTCCACTGCCGCCAATCCAAGAGTTTCATCCATGGTCATGAGAAAGTAGCCGGCGCGCAGGATGCCGCGCCGGTCGCCCAGAGCGCGGTTGAACGCCTCACCCAGAGCGATGCCGACGTCTTCCACGGTGTGGTGCTGGTCCACTTCGAGATCGCCCACAGCGGCCAGTTTCAGGTCGAAGCCGCCGTGACGCGTGAACAGTTCCAGCATGTGATCAAGAAAACGGATTCCGGTGGAGACTTCGTATTTTCCACGGCCCTCGATGGTGAGAGCGATTCGAATTTCCGTTTCGGCGGTCTTGCGATGGAGCTTCGCTTTCCTCACGCCCGCACCTCATTTTGCAAAGCGCGTCGTAATCCGGATCGCAATCCAAGCTGTTCAACCACGTCGCGCAGCGCGGCGATGAGGGTCTCTGTGTGTTCGTCCGTTCCGATGGTCAGGCGGACGCAGCCTTCGCATAAGGGGTCGGAGTTCCGGTCCCGGACCAGAATTCCGCGGTCGCGCAACGCTCGAACGAACTCCGCGTGGGCGGGGCCGATGTTTACCAGGACAAAATTGGCGTGGCTCGGCCAGTAATGCAACCCGAGATTGCCAAGTTCCCGCTGCAATCGGTCGCGGTTGCTTAGCACTTGCGCGACATAGCGATCGACATACTCCTGATCTTGAAGTGCCGCGGGGAGAACTGCAAGGGCGGCCGCGTTGACGTTATAGGGCGAGGCGACGCGGCGGACCATCGCCATCTGCCGCGCTTCTCCCGCAAGAATGCCAATGCGCAAACCGGCAAGGCCGTACGCCTTAGAGAAAGTCCGGGCAATGAAAAGATTCTCGGTTTGCCGCGTGTAGTCGATAAGCGTTTCTCCGTGAAATTCGAAATACGCCTCGTCGACGAGCACAGCAGCCTGTTGCGCTGCTTGCGCAATCTGTCTCAGGACATTGCCAGCGACCGCTGAACCAGTCGGGTTGTTCGGATTCGCCACAGCAATTAGCCGCGTGCGTGAGCTGAGTTGAGCGAGCAGGTCTGTTGCCGGAAATGTGAAGTTGTCGCCCGCGCATACTTCGACAACGCGCGCGCCTTCAGCCTGAGCGAAGATCGCGTACATGGCAAAGGTGGGCACGACGATGAGCGCCTCGTCCCCAGGATCGAGATACGTGGAACAAAGAAGATGAATCGCTTCGTCTACTCCGTTGGTGAGCAAGACCCGTTCCGGGTCGAGTCCGAGGAACCCTGCAACTTCTTTTTCAACCGGCTCACGCTCGGGATAGCGCGCCAGCAGTTCCGAATCGAGCGATCGCAGCCGGGCCAGCACGCGCGGCGAACATCCGACAGTGCTCTCGTTGAAATCGAGGCGCAGGCCGGTTCGGCCAGCCAAAGGCGGCCGATAGGGGTGCAGATTCCTTACCGCTTCGCGCGCTTCAAGCATGCGAACTCCTCACTCGGAACGCCTCTGCGTGTCCCTTCAAGCCCTCGGCAGTTGCCAGCGTAATGCCCGCAGGCCCGATCTGGCGAATTCCTGCGCGAGACACTTGCTGGCAAGCAATGACGCGGACAAAGTCGAGCACGCTGAGGCCGCCTCGCACACGCGCCATCCCACCCGTGGGCAGCACGTGGTTCGGTCCGGAGACGTAATCGCCAGCGGCCTGAGGAGTGAACTCTCCGAGGAAAACCGCGCCCGCATGCTGCACTGCCGGCACTAGCGACTCGGGGAGTGTGAGATGCTCGGGCGCGATGCGATTCGATATCTCGGCCGCCTGTTCAAGAGAAGCGACCAGCAGAATAGCGCCGCGGCCCGAGAGTGATTGCGCCGCAATCGGGTTGGTGCGGGTGCGCTTTTGTACTTCCTTCTGAACTTTTCCGGCTAACGCGCGTGATGTTGTGATGAAGATGCACAGCGCGTCCGGATCATGTTCCCCCTGCGCCACCAGATCGGAAGCGATGCAAGCGGGATCGCCGTCGGCACTGATGACGACGGCTTCGGTTGGTCCCGCCAAAAATTCAATGGCGCAATCGAAAGCCACCATCTTCTTGGCTGCGGTCACGTATCGATTGCCCGGACCAACAATCTTGTCGACGCGCGGAATACTTTCAGTTCCATAAGCAAGGGCAGCGATCGCCTGCGCTCCGCCGACGCGGTAGAACTCGCGCACACCGAGAAATGCAGCCGCCGCCAGAGTTGCCTGCGCCGG
>Ga0182024_10007424_pt1 | contig 23625 bp, 27 predicted proteins | sample P32metaG_FD_120480 | JGI IMG/M metagenome (GOLD analysis project Ga0182024, IMG submission 120480) | Permafrost microbial communities from Stordalen Mire, Sweden - P3-2 metaG (Illumina Assembly) | ecosystem: Environmental > Terrestrial > Soil > Wetlands > Permafrost | place: Sweden: Stordalen... | reverse complement strand
CGCCGTCGTTCTCCGGAGTAGCCGCATGATCATCGAATACCGCGGAAAGCGGCCGAAAGTCGCAGCCTCCGCCTTCGTCGCGCCGACCGCCGTCCTGATCGGCGACGTCGAGGTCGGTGAGGAGGCCTCGATCTGGTTCGGCACCGTCATCCGCGGCGACAACGGACCGATTCGTATCGGTGCGCGTGCCAACGTCCAGGACAACTCGGTCGTGCACGTCAGCGAGAACTGCACGACCGTGATCGAAGACGACGCCACGGTCGGACATTGCGCCGTGCTCGAGGACTGCCGGATCGGCCGCGGTGCGCTGATCGGCTCGAACGCCGTGATCCTCAACGGCGCCGTCATCGGCGAGCAGAGTTTGATCGCGGCCGGGGCGGTCGTCGCCGTCAACGCGCAGATCCCGGCGCGGGTCGTCGCGGCCGGCGCGCCGGCCGTGGTGAAAAAAGAACTCGTCGGCGCGGCCGTCGGCTGGGTCGAGCACGCCGGGCCCGAATACGTGGCGCTCTCGCGTTCGTATCTCCGGCACGGTTTGGGCGATCCGGAGATGCACGAGATCGCTCAAACGCACGTCGCGCCCTAGCTCGCCCGCGACGGGCGCCGTGCGGTATGCGCCGGGGATCGTCGTCGCCATCGGCGTCGCCGTGCTGGCCACGCTCGCCGGACGGTTCGTGCCGCTCGTCGGCGCGCCGGTGCTCGCGATCGTGCTGGGAATCGTGGTACGCGCCGTTGCGCCGCTGCCGGACCGGTACCGGCCAGGAATCGTGTTTTCCGCGCGCACGATCCTGCAAGCAGCGATCGTGCTGTCGGGACTCAGCCTCTCGATCGCGGCGGTCGTGCGCACCGGTTTGGGAACGCTGCCGGTAACGCTCGGAACCGTCGCCGTCGCGTTGCTGCTCGCGCCGCTCGCCGGGCGCCTGCTCGGCATCGAGCGCACGCTGCAAACCCTGATCGGCGCCGGCACCGCGATCTGCGGCGCGTCGGCGATTGCGGCCGTGTCGGCCGTGATCGAGCCGGCCGAATCCGAGATCGCGCTCGCGATCGCGACGGTCTTCTTCTACAACATCGTCGCGGTGCTGGTCTTTCCGCCGATCGGGCATCTGCTGCAGCTTTCGCAAGACGCGTTCGGCCTGTGGGCCGGGACCGCCATCAACGATACCTCGTCGGTCGTCGCGGCGGGGTATGTCTACGGGCAGCAGGCCGGCGCGCACGCCACGATCGTCAAGCTCACGCGCGCCATGCTGATCCTGCCGCTGGTCGCCGCGATCGCGTTTCTCCGCGCGCGGCGGAATCACGCCCAAGGCATCGCCCTGCCGTGGCGTCAGATCGTCCCCTGGTTCATCCTGTGGTTTCTGGTCGCGGCGCTCGCCAGCGGAGCCGGATTCGTCCCCGCACGTTGGCACGAGGCGATCGGCGTCCTGTCGACCTTCTTGATCGCGGTCGCCCTGGGCGCGATCGGCTTGCAGACGGAACCGCGCGGTTTGCTGCGCGCGGGCGCGCGTCCGCTCGCGCTGGGCTTCGTCCTGTGGGTCGCGGTCGCGCTCTCGTCGCTAACGATTCAGCGCCTGACCGGCCTGTAAGCGTGCAGCTTCGGCAAAAGCGCTGAACAACGCGCGGCTCGCGCCGCGGTCGAGATCGCGGGTCGATTCGGGATGCCATTGGACCGCCAGCCAAAACGGTGAGGCGAAGCGCGCCTCCATACCTTCGACGATGCCGTCAACGGTACGCGCGACGATGTGCAGATCGGGCGCGCATGCGTCGATGGCCTGATGGTGCCGCGCGCCGGTCGCGAGTTCGGTTGTCCCGACGATGCCGGCCAGCGCGCTGTCGGCATCGATACGAACGACGTGGTCGTCGATGAGGCCGCGCTCGTTCCGCCCATCGGCGCGTTTGCGTTCGTGCGGAACCGCGACGCTACCGAGCGTGGCCTGGATATCGGCCATCAACGTGCCGCCGAAGGCAACGTTCGCCACCTGCAGGCCGCGGCAGATGCACAACGTCGGCACGCTGCGTTCCCGCGTCGCGCGGAGCAGGTCAATCTCGAGGTCGTCACGCTCGGGATCGGTCTCGTCGATCAGCGGCGAGCGCGCTGCACCATAGCGCGACGGGCTGACGTCGACCCCACCGCTCACCAGCAGGCCGTGTGCGACGTTGAGCGCGGCGGTCCCGGCGCCGTCGACGTCGAGACGCACGGGCTCGCCGCCTGCCTCGCTCACCGCTTGCGCGTACTCATCGATTTTCGCGCCGGCCGAGGCGGTGATGAGCACGATGGGGCGACGCACGTCCCTACGGGTTCGGGTAGTGCGATTCGTCGCCGTACGGCACGAACAGCGTATGCTCGGGCTGGAAGCGCAGTTTGACCGTCCCGACCCGACCATTGCGGTGCTTCGCGATGATCAACTCCGTCAGATCCGGCTCCGGCGACGTTTCCTTATTGTAGTAAACATCGCGATACAAAAACGTCACGATATCCGCTTCCTGCTCGATCGCGCCGGAGTCCCTAAGGTCCGAGAGCAGCGGTCGTTTGTCGGATCGCGTTTCGACGGCACGGTTCAATTGGGCCAGGGCGATGATCGGGACGCCGAGGTCTTTGGCGGTCGCTTTGAGCGTGCGGCAGATGTCGGAGAGTTCTTCGTTGCGATTGACCTGGCGCGCGAGCGTCGGCGGCCGCACCAGCTGAAGGTAGTCGACGAATACGGCGGCGAGCCCGTGCGCGCTCTTGAGCCGGCGCAGGCGGCTGCGGATTTCGGTGACCGTAATGGCACCGGCGTCGTCGAGATAGATGGGCAGTTCATGCAGCACGCCCATCGCGTGGCCGATCTTCTCCCAGTCGCGGTCGGCGATCGCGCCGCGGCGGAGCTTGGAGGCGTCGAGCCGAGCTTCCGACGACAGCAGACGCTCGACCAGCTCTTGTTTGGTCATCTCCAGCGAGAAGACGGCGATGGGCTTCTTTTCGTCCTTGGCAGCGGCGACCGCCATGTTGAGCGCCAGCGACGTCTTGCCCATTGCGGGCCGCGCCGCGACGATGATCAAGTTGCCGGGCTGCCAGCCCGCCGTGTAGTCGTCGATGTCGCGGAAGCCGGCCGTGACTCCGGTGCGGTCGCCCTTCTGTTCGTGGCGGCGTTCCAGTTCCTGAAACACGTTGAACAGCAGCGACGGGACCGTGGCGAAGGCATTGTGCTCGCTGCGATTGCCGACTTCGTAGACGACCTGTTCGGCGCGGTCGAGCGCACCGGGAACGTCGTCCTCCGATTCGAACCCGAGCCGCGTCACCAGCGTGCCGGCTCGGATCAACCCGCGCAGGCTGGCCTTCTCGCGCACGATGCGAGCGTAGTATTCCGCCGACGCCGCGGTCGGCACCGTGTCCATCAGCGAGTTGAGGTACGCCATCCCGCCGATCTTGTCGAGCATGCCTTGGTTCTTGAGTTCTTCGGCAAGCGCGACTTTGTCGAGCGGCTGGCCGCGCTCGTAGAGCGCGAAGAGGGCCAGGAAGATCGTCTCGTGCAGCGGCGCGTGAAAGTCGGCCGGCGCAACGATGTCGATCACGGTCGCCATCATCTCTTTGTCGACCAGCACCGAGCCGAGGAGTGCCATCTCCGCCTCGATGTTGTTGGGCGGAATCCGGTCGACGCTGGAAACGAACGGGGCGACGTTCACCGGGTGACCTTCGTACGGCGTGTGCGGGGCGGAGGCGGAGCGGGGATGCGGAGATCGAGCGCGGCCAGGGCTTCGACGACGGTCGCGACGACGATCACCTCGATACCCTCTGGTGCCGCCTCGATATCGCGCGCATTCTCGCGCGGGATGACGATCGCCCGCATCCCCGCCTGCCGCGCCGCATAGAGTTTCTCGACCACGCCGCCGACTCCGCGTACGGCGCCCGCCAGCGACACTTCCCCGGTCACGGCAACGTCTTGCGGCAGCGCAATGCGGTCCAGCGCACTATACAACGCCAGGAAAAACGCGAGGCCTGCCGACGGGCCGTCGATGTTCCCGCCGCCGACCACGTTGACGTGCAGGTCCCAATCGGCCGGATCGACGCCGGTCACGGCGCGTATGACCGAGGCGGCATTGAAAACGGCGTCGCGTGCCATCGAACCGGCCGTGTCGTTGAAGCGAACGCTGCCCTTGTGCGTTTCGCGCGCCGGAAATGCGGCGGCTTCGATCTCGATGATCGAGCCGACGTACTGCAGCACGCCCAGACCATGCGCCTTGCCGATCACTTTGCGCCGCCGCGCGCGCGCCGGCGTGTGCTGGACGATGCGGCCGGCCTGGACGACTTCGAGCACGTCTTCCTCGCGCACGCTCGCCGCGCGCTGCGAACCGGCGCGCTCGAGCGCGTGCCCGTAGGCGTCGGCCAGGACCTGCACCGCCTTGCGGCCCTCGATCGTATACGACGCGATCAGCTCCGGCACGCGCCGCGTCACCTTCGCGCCCAGCCGCTGCGCCGCTTCGCGGACGATGCGGGCCACCTGCACGTGGGTCAGCGGCTCGAAATAGACCGCGGCGCAGCGCGAGCGGATTGCGGCGTCGATCGCCTCGGGGTCGCGCGTGGTCGCGCCGATCAGGACGAAATCCGCCGGCGCGCCGTCGCGGAAGAGCTTCTTCACATAGGCCGGGACGTTCGGATCGTGCTCGTCGTAGTACGACGACTCGAAGCTCACGCGCTTGTCCTCGAGGACTTTGAGCAGCCGGGTCTGCATCGCCGGATCCATCTCGCCGATCTCGTCGATGAACAGCACGCCCCCGTGGGCTTTGGTGACCAGGCCCAGCTTGGGCTCGGGAACGCCGCCGTCGGCGAAGTCGCGCCGGGCACCCTGGTAGATCGGATCGTGGACGCTGCCGAGCAGAGGGTTCGTCGTTTCGCGATTGTCCCAGCGCAGCGTCGGTCCGGCTGCCTCCACGAACGGGGCGTCGGGGGCGAACGGCGCGTGCGCGCGCGACTTCGCGCGTTCGAGCGCCAAGCGGGCGACCGTCGTTTTCCCGACCCCGGGCGGCCCGTAGAGGATCACGTGCTGGGGGTACGGCGAGGCGAGCTTCGCGATCAGCGCTTTGATCGCGGGCTCCTGCCCGACGACTTGGCCGAGCGATTTCGGACGCAGTACGTCGAGCGCGGCGCGCGCCAGCCCGCGCCGGTCGAGTGCGGTCAGATCGTGCAGACGCTTCTCGGTCGCCGGCGTCTCCGGCCCGGTCGCTTCGCGCAACGCTTCGAGCCGCAGCTCGCGCAAGTACTCATTGTGCCGCGCGACCATCTTCGCGCTGACCTTCGCTTCGAGCTGATCGCCGACGGTGCGTTGGGCGAGCAGGTCGGCCAGGCGGTCCTCGATCTCCGCGATGACCTGCTTATACTGCGCCTTCGCGGGGCGCGTCTCGAGCGTCGGATCCTCGAAGACCAGGCGCTGCAGCGCGAGCAGCCGCTCGGGGATGGCGGACGAGCGCATCTCCTTGAGCGTGCCGAGCTTCCCCGCCCGCATGACGACCTTTTCGGTCCCCAATGCCTCGCCGAGGACGTCGTAGAGTGCGGCGATCTCGCGGCGAAGTTTCTCGTCCGTGCTTAGGCGCACGCTACTTTAGCGCGACGACCTGTACGGCGGACTTCGCAATGACGTTGTTGCCGAGCCGAATCTCGACCGGATACGTCCCCAGCGCCTTGATGCCGTCCTTCAGCTCGATCTTGTGCCGATCGATGGCTACACCGATCTGCTGGTGCAGAGCGTCGGCGACTTGGGCGTTGGTTACGGTACCGAACAGACGCCCGTTGCCGCCGGCCTTGGCCATGACCCGGATCGTCGTTTCCTCGAGCTGCGTGGCGACGTCCTGAGCGTTGGCGACCTCTTCGGCCTGTTTGCGCTTCTTCGCGCTCTGCTGCTGTTCGAGCTGTTTCATCGCGCCGGGCGTCGCGGCAACGGCCAGACGATTGGGCAGCAGGTAGTTATTGGCGTAGCCGTCTTTGACGTCGACGAGCGTCCCGCGCCCGCCGAGCGGCTTGACATCGCTGGTGAGGATGACCTTCATGACGGCCTCCTACTGAACCACGAACGGCAGCAGCGCGATGATGCGCGCGCGCTTCACGGCTCGCGTGAGCGCTCGCTGATGCGAGGCGCAATTCCCGGAGATGCGGCGCGGCAGAATCTTCCCGCGTTCGCTGATGTACTTGCGCAGGCGCGTCGTGTCCTTATAGTCCAGATCGTGCAGTTTTTCGGCGCAGAAATTACAGACTTTGCGCTTGGGGCGGCGATCTTTCTTCGCAGCCGCACGCTTGCTCTTGGGAGGAGCCATGTGGGGTAACCTCGTGGTGATGTAGGTGGAAAATGGTCCGGCTGGCGGACCCTACACACGTGGCGTCCGAAGACGCCACGACCCCGGACGCTCGAAAAACGGCCGGCGCCGCCCGGAGGCAGCAACGGCTATGGTACCACCTCGGGCTGCCGGTGCCAATCCCCGGCCGGATGCCCGCGCCACGGCAATCCCTCGCCGGCGGCGAAGGGCGGCGGGTGGACTACCGTAAGAAGTTCGTGGTCGAGCCGGACAGCAAGGTCGACCTGGCCCGCGTCGACCCGAAGTTTACCGGGAAGCTTTCCAGCGAAGCCGACGCCAAGGCGGAATTGGACGCGCACTGCGAGCGCTTCACGAAACTGCAGTATCTGCTCTATGCCGACGGAACGCAGTCGCTGCTGGTCGTGCTCCAAGGCATGGACGCCAGCGGCAAAGACGGCACCGTCCGGCACGTGTTCCGCGACATCGACCCCCAAGGTATCACGGTCCGCTCGTTCAAGGTGCCGACGCCCGAGGAACTCGCGCACGACTTTCTCTGGCGCGTCCACGCTGCCGCACCGCGGCGCGGGTCGGTCGCGATCTTCAATCGTTCCCACTACGAGGACGTGCTGGTGGCCCGCGTGCACGAGCTCGTGCCCAAAGAGGTCTGGTCGAAGCGCTACGGGCGCATCGTCGACTTCGAGAAGAACCTCGTCCAGAGCGACACGCACATCCTAAAGTTCTTCCTCCACATCAGCCCCGAGGAGCAGCTGCGACGATTCAAGCAGCGTCTGGAGGACCCGGCGCGGCAGTGGAAGATCTCCGAGAGCGACTACACCGAACGCGATTACTGGGACGACTACGTCCGCGCCTACGAAGCGGCGCTCGAGAAGACGAGCACCGAGCGCGCGCCCTGGTTCATCATCCCCAGCGACCACAAGTGGTTTCGCGATTTGGTCGTGTCGACGATCATCGTGGACACGCTCGAGGACCTGCACATGCGCCTGCCGCAGCCGCACGTCAACCTCGCCGACATCGCCCGCAAGTATCACGCGGCCGACGCGAAGGGTTCGCTCGGTTAGGGGAGGCGCATCGAGCGGCGCACCGCGCGGTCGCGCAGCGAAGCGGGCAGAACGGCGAGAAGTGCGCCGGCGCGCCCCCGCGCGCCGAGCAAGTAGTTTGCGCGCGGCTTCGATGCCGTCAGCGCGTGGGCGATCGCGTCGCTGACGAGCTCGACCGGCATCCCGCCGCGCTCCTCACCCTCGGTGGCAGCATAGACGGACTCGATCTGGTCGCCGTACGCGTCGAGCGCCTCGGGCGGGAGCGCGGCGAGCAGCTCCGCCTTCGAATCGCGGCCCTTCTGCCAAATCGGCGTCTTGACCGAACTCGGCTCGATCAGCGCCACCGCGATTCCCGCCTGCCGCAGCTCGATGCGCAGCGCGTCGGCGGCGGCACGCAGCGCGAACTTCGAGGTGCTGTACGGCGCGATGAACGGCACCGCGAGGCGGCCCGAAATCGAGCCCACGAAGACGATGCGGCCGCGCGCCGGACGCAGCAGCGGCAGAAACGCCTGCGTCACCGCCAACGTGCCGAAAAAGTTGACCTCGAATTGCCGGCGCAGCAAGTCCAACGGAAGAAACTCGAGCGGCCCCGCGACCGCGATCCCCGCATTGTTGACGAGTCCCCGCAACGGAACGTTCGCGCCGGCGACGGTCGTCGCTGCCGCAGCGACTGACGCCGGGTCGGTGACGTCGAGCCGGAGGCTGCGCACGTTGGGATGCAGGGCCTCTACGCTCGCCGCATCGGCGTCCGAACGCACCCCCGCAAACACCGCAAAACCGTCGCGGGCGAGACGCTCGGCAGCGGAGGCTCCGATTCCGGTCGATGCGCCGGTGACGACGACGGCGCCGCGCGAGGCAGCGCTTGTCATGACGATTCGCCGGCGGAGCGGGCGGCCCGCGCGTCGCGGTTCAAACGCGCCTGGATGCGCGCGTCGCCGAACACGCGATCGACCAGACCCGGAAACGCCTTGATCAGCGCGACCGGGAGCCGGTAATTGGCCGGCACGATCAGCGCGCGGCGCGGCCGGCGGATCGCCTCCACGATGGCGTCGGCGACGATCTCCGGCCCCGGGAGTCCTTCCATCGCCGCGTTCATCGGCGAACGCACGAAGCCGGGCTCGATCAGGGTCACGCCGATGTTCTCGCTGCGCACCTCGCGGCGCACCGAATCGGTGAGTCCGCGCAGGCCGAATTTCGAACCCGAATACATCCCCATCACTCCCGCTTCGCCGGCGATCGAGCCGACGTTCACGATCGAACCGCGGCGCTGGGCCTTCATGATCGGCAGAACGGCGTGCATCATCCGCGCGGCGCCGAGCAGGTTCACGGCCAGGACCCGCTCGAGTTCCTCATCGGTGCTGTCGCAGAACGACGGCGACGAGCCGACTCCGGCCACGTTCGCGAGCACGTCGAGCCGCCCGAATGTAACCAGCGTCCGCGCCACCAGCACATCGACGTCGCGGCGGTTCGTGATGTCGGTAGCGACGACCAACGTGCGCGGTCCGAGGGGCGCAACTTCGCGCGCGATCGCGTCCAAGTGCTCGTCCTGCGGCGCTGCGAGAACGACCGACATCCCGCTGCGTAAAAAAGCTCGGACGGTCGCGGCGCCGATTCCACCCGACGCGCCGGCGATGACACCAACGCTGCCGGCAGGTTCCATGCGTCACGCTTATCGGAGCGGGTGACGCGCTCCTGGCGCGAAGTCCTACGTCAGGTCGAACAGCGGCGGAACGCGGTGCAGGTAAAAACAGCGGGGACACTGCTGGATGTAGCGCGTCGACCCCTCGATCGCGATCTGCTCGCCTTCGGTGATGCGCCGTCCTTCATCGTCGATCCGAACGTTCATCGCCGCCTTCTTGCCGCAGGCGCAGATCGTCTTGATCTCCTCGAGGCTGTCGGCCAAGGTGAGCAGGAACGCCGCACCCGGGAAGGGGTCGCCGCGGAAATCACTGCGGATGCCGTAGGCGATGACCGGGACGCCCAGGAGGTGCGCGGCGCGGTGCAACTGACGGACCTGGTCGGGGGTGAGAAACTGCGCCTCGTCGACGAGCACGCATGAGAGCCCCTCGGCCGCTGCCAAGCGTTCGTAGAAATCGAGCGCGGCATCGAACGTGAACGCTTCGCGCTGCGGGCCCAGCCGCGAGGTCACCGCGCCCGCACCGTACCGGTCGTCCAGCGCCGAGGTGAAGATCCAGACCTTGCGGCCGTGCTCTTCGTAGTTGTGCGCGACTTGCAGCAGCGCGGTCGACTTGCCGGCGTTCATCGCAGAGTATCGGAAGTACAGCTTCGCCATCGCTGGACCACGCGCTTTCGCGCTCGTCGCGGAACACCCCCGGGCGGCCGCGAAGGAAGCACACGAGCGACGCCGCAGACGGTCTGGGGCTCGCAGGAGGATTGCGCGATGGTGCAAGTCGGTGACCAAGTGCCGGCTCTGGGGGCGGATTTTTCGTGGCTATGGGCGAGCCGGCCCGCGCTCGTCGTGTGGCTGCGGCACTTCGGCTGCCGATTCTATCCGGAAATGCTGACCGAACTGCGCGACGCGCTGCCGCAGTTCGACGAGTTCGGCGTGAACGTGCGCGCCGTTGTGCAAGGGGATAAGGCCGAAGCCAAGCAGTTCTGCGGTGCGCTCGGCGCCGAAACGCTGTGCATCGCCGATCCCCTGCGCCGGTCGTACAACATGATGGGGTTCGAACGCGCGCCGCTGACCAGCGTGCTCTTTCCAAGCAAGGAACTCAAGGAACGGGGGCGCGAGGTGCGCACGAAAGGCTTCAAACAGGACTGGAAAAACACGTTCCGACGCAACGGCGACGCGTTGCAGCTCCCGGGCGCAGCGCTGATCGATAAGCGCGGGATCGTGCGCTGGCTCTACCGCGGCGGCCACGCCGGCGACCTGCCGCCCGTCACGACGCTGCTCAGCATCGCCAAGCATCACGGCGCGCGCGCGCACTCGTAAATGCTCGATCTCGACCTCCACGGACGCACGGCCGTCGTAACCGGCTCGACGGCCGGAATCGGGCAGGCCATCGCGGCCGGTTTGGCCGCGCAAGGCGCGCACGTCGTCGTCACGGGCCGCACCCAAGCGCGCGTCGATGCGGCGCTCGCCGCGATCGTCCAGCGTGATCCCGCCGCGCGGCTCTCCGGTTTTGCCGCCGATCTGGCGACGGCCGACGGTGCGCGGGCGCTGGTCGCGGCCTTCCCCAGCGCAGACATCCTCGTCAACAATCTTGGAATCTTCGCGCCGGTACCGTTCCTCGAGATCGAGGACGCCGAGTGGATGCGGTTCTTCGAAACCAACGTGCTCAGCGGCGTTCGTTTGACCCGCGCCTACCTGCCGGGAATGCGCGAACGGGGATGGGGCCGCGTGGTCTTCATCTCGAGCGAGTCGGGACTGCAGATTCCGGTCGAGATGATCCATTACGGTGTCACCAAGACGGCGCAGATCGCGCTGGCCCGGGGCATCGCGGAGAGCGTCGCGAGAACCGGCATCACCGTGAACAGCGTCCTGCCGGGACCGACGAAATCGGAAGGCGTCGGCGATTTCGTGACGCGCCTGGCCGCCCAGCGGAACATCAGCTTTGCGGACATGGAGAAAGAGTTCTTCGAGACCGCCCGGCCGACGTCGCTGATCAAACGCTTCGCGACCAACGAAGAAGTCGCGAACATGGTGGTCTACGTCTGCTCGCCGGCCGCCTCGGCGACTACGGGCGCCGCGCTGCGCGTCGACGGCGGCGTCGTGCGCGCGATCCCGTAGGGTCGCAGCTCAGGCTTTGGCCAGCTCCGCTTCGATCACTTCGATCAGCATCGGGTCATCCGGCGTGACGTCCGGGGCGAAGCGGGCGACGACGTCGCCGTTGCGATCGACGACGAATTTCTCGAAGTTCCATAGGATCTCGTCGGCGCCGCGATCGGGCGAGATGCGTCCGCGCTCTTCGAGCCGCGCTTTCAGCGTGCCATCGGGTTTCTCGCGCGCCTGGGGCTGCGCTTCGGTGAGCGCCTTGTAGAGCGGGTGCTGCCCGGGTCCCTTGACGACGATCTTTTCGAACAGCGGGAACTGCACCGCGAACTGCGTCTCGCAGAACTGGGCGATCTCTTCGTTCGTCCCCGGCTCTTGCGCACCGAATTCGTTGGCGGGAAACCCGAGCACGACGAAACCGCGATCGCGGTACCGCTCGTACAACGATTCCAGCCCCGCGTACTGCGGCGTCAGCCCGCACTGCGAGGCGACGTTCACGACCAGGGAAACGGTGCCGCCGGCCTCGCCGAGGTTCGTTTGCGTCCCATCGATACGTTTGACCGGAATCTCCGTAATACGCTCAGTCATGTCCAGTGTTTCCCCGCCGGCACCGCGGAACCCGGCTCAGCTGAGGCCCGGATTTCGGCCACGATTTCGAACGAGCGCAGGCGCGCCGCGTGGTCGAAGACCTGTGCCGTGGCGAGAAACTCGTCGGCGCCCGTCAGCGCGATAAAGCGCTCGATGCCGGCCCGCACCGTGTCTCGCGAACCGACCACCGCTTGTGCGAGCGCGGTCTCGAGCCCCATCCGCTCCGCTAGCGAGATGCTCGCCCCAAAATCTTCGACCGGCGCCGGAAGCAGCCCGGGGCGGCCGCGCCGCAGGTTCACGAACGATTGCTGCAACGAGGTGAACAAGTGCGCCGCTTCCCCATCGGTGTCGGCGGCGACCACCGAAGCCGCGACCATGACGTACGGCCGGTCGAGAAAGGCCGACGGCCGAAAGCGGGTGCGGTACTCCTCGAGCGCCTCGATCAGGTACTGCGGTGCGAAGTGCGAGGCGAACGCGAACGGCAGCCCGAGCGCGGCGGCGAGCTGCGCGCTGTACAGGCTCGAACCGAGCAGCCAGATCGGCACGTTGAGGCCCGCGCCCGGTACGGCGCGGACGGCCTGCTCCGCGGCGTCGGCCTGAAAATAGCGCAGCAGTTCGACGACGTCGTGCGGGAAGTTGTCGGCGCCGTCGAGATCGCGACGCAGCGCCCGCACGGTCAGCGCATCGGTCCCCGGCGCGCGACCGAGCCCGAGATCGATGCGCCCCGGAAACAAGGCTTCGAGCGTGCCGAATTGTTCGGCGATCACCAGCGGCGCGTGGTTGGGGAGCATCACCCCGCCCGCGCCGACCCGAATGGTCGACGTTCCCGCCGCAACGTGACCGATCACCACCGCCGTCGCTGCGCTTGCGATTCCCGGCATGTTGTGATGCTCGGCGAGCCAGTACCGGCGGAAACCCCAGCGCTCGGCGTGCTGCGCGAGATCGAGCGTGTTGCGAAGCGCCGTGCTTGCGTCGGCCCCGGCCGGCACGGGCGCTAAGTCGAGGACCGAAAACGGAATCATAACTGCTCGACCTTGGACGGCCGAGCGGACCGGAAAGGTTGCGCCCTAGCCGCCGCTGCGGTCGAGGAGTTCGCCCAGCGCGACGGCGGCCGCAAGCGGCGCTTCCAGCGGAATCGAATGGCCGATACCTTCGAGTACGACCAGAGTCGCGCCGGCGACTCCGTCGGCGACCGCGCGCGATGCTTCGAGCGGGATCAGCGCATCGAGTTCGCCCACGACGACCAGCGCCGGTACGGCGATGTCGGCAAAGAGATCGGCCGAATCGAGACGCGCCTTCATGCCGCGCAGCAGTTGACCGGCACCGCGCGGATTCTGCCGCGCCATCAGCGCGATGAGCTCGTCCAGCACGCCGCTCTGGGCGGCCGACGGAGCCGCGAGCCGCGGCGCATACCAAGCAACGATCGCGTCCATGTTTCCGTCGCGCTCGGCCGCCTGCGCGAGCGACTCGCGCCAGGCAGCGGCCTCCGGCGTATCGCTGCGGGCGTGGCTCGCGACGAACCCCAGCCCGGCGCAGCGTTCGGCGTACATGCGAAAAAACGCGAAGGTCACATACCCGCCGAGCGAGTGCCCGGCGACCACGGCGCGCTCGACTTGGAGCACGTCGAGCAGTGCGGCGAGGTCGCCGGCCAGCACTTCCATCAGCGCCGGCCCGTCCCCGGGCTCCGATTCGCCGCAACCGCGCAGATCGGGCCGGATCACCCGATGCCCGGAGAGCCCCGCGACGATGGGATCCCACACGGTACGGTCGCAGCCGAACCCGTGCACCAGGACGAGCGGGAGGCCCGGTGCGGCGGTATCGTCGTAGCCCAGCACACGCCCGTCGAGCGAAATCTGCACGCCCGACGGTACTCGGAGCGGCGGACGAGCCCTGCCTCGCCGGGCAGGAATGGTTGTGAAACGATGGCCGCGGTTTTCATGATCGGCGCCCGTGGATTCAGGGCTCCGATGAATACGAGGAGTGAGCGTCGCCGATCGCGTGCAGCAGGGTCAGCAGCGTGCGGTTGAGCGGCGTCGGAAGATCGAGGCGGTCGCCGGCCGCGACGATCGCGCCGGTCAGCGCGTCGACCTCGAACGGGCGGCCCGCGAGGCGATCGAAGTACATTGACGTGCCGGCTTCCGGCGGATAGGTGAGCAGCAGCGACAGCATCTGCTCGGGCTCATCGGGAGCCAAGTGCGCGCCGTCGGCGCGTCCGACCGCCGCCGCCTCACGGAGAACCGCCAGACACAGTTCTTGGATGTCGTCGCGCCGGAATACCGCCTGACGCTGAAGCGTCAGCGCCGTGATCGGGTTCGCGACGGAATTGATCAGCAGCTTACGCCAAGCCAAGGTTGCGAAGTCGTCGCTGAAGAGCAGCCGCATCGGCGTGCCGGCGAGCAGCTGCGCGAACGCGCGGCCGTCCGGATCGTCGCGCACTGCGATATCGTATGGACCGGCCTGGCGGAAACGGACGCGATCCGCGGCCAGCCGCTCCCCGTTGTAGTACACGATCGTCGGGACGACCGTCGCCGGGCCGATCAGCGGTTTGAGTCGGGCTTCATGATCGATACCGTTCTGCAGCACGGCGACGCGAGTCGCCGGTCCGCACAACTGCGCCAGCCATGGCGCGGTCGACGGCGTCTGGTGCGCCTTCGTGCACAGCAGGACCCAATCGACGGGCGCGGCGCCGGCGGGATCGGTCAGCGCGCGGATCGGCACTTCAATCGTGTCGCTGGGCCGTTCGACGATCAGCCGTTCGAGCGGCTGCCGCACGCACACGACGACGTCGTGCCGCCCGGCGCCGACGAGCGACCCCGCAACGACGCCGCCGATGCTGCCAAAGCCGACGACGGCAATCGTCGAGTCCGCTTTCTCCATCGAGGCTCGACGACTAGGGGCAGGTCAGTTACGTGAAGCCCGCGCGACGACGGTCGTCTGGTCGATCTGGATCAGACCGCCATTGGGGAGATTCGGCTCCCCGCGGCCGGTCTTCAGCCGGACCCAATTCCGGTCAACCCGCTGGAGCAATCCGATGCGGTGCGTTCCATCGATCATCGTCAGATCGACGATGTTGCCGTTCCAGGGTTCGAGATGTTCTACGGTGAGGGCCGGCGCGACGTCCATACCCTGCGGTTCAGCAGGAGACTCCTTCTTCCCTGCCCGGCTCGCGTCGACCATCGTGCGCTTACTCTTCGCCGTCGAAATAATCGAGCGGCTCCGAGCGGATGATCCGGCGTTCCGGCGAGCGGACTGCCCATTTCCGGCTGTCGGGATAGTAGGTGGACTCGCCGATTGGATTATCGGCCACGACGAACACCACCAGATCGACGTCGCCGTCGTTCGTCATCGTGTGCGCCTGGCCGGGTTCGAACAGAAACGCGTCGCCGGCTTCGATCCGGGTCATGCCGTCCGCGTCGCGCACCTGCCCAGTCCCGGAGAGCACGTAGTAGAACTCCCACTGCGCGCTGTGCGAATGGTAGGGGTACGGCGTCTTCCCGGGCGCAAAGCGCGCCAGTTCGACGTCGAACGGGTGCCGTTCGCGCAGGTCCGTCGAGGTGGGCTTGCGGCCCAGGGCCTCGGAGATCTGCTTCCCGCTCCCGGCAAACGTACCGCCGGGTGACGACCACTCCACCGCTTCGAGTTCGTTCACGTTCACCTTGCGCATGGAACCCCTCGTTCGACGAGCCGGTTCGATTACCGAGCGCAACCCGCCGCCGCTCCGCGCTCATTGAATCAAGCGCGTGGTTACCTCCGAGAATCCGGCCGCCGGCCGTTATCCGATCGCTGCCGTCGCGCTCGCGCTGATGCTGGCCGGGACGCTCTTGCCGACGCCGCTCTTCGAACTCTACCGCCACACCTGGAACCTGACGCCGGGCTCGATCAGCCTCGTCTTCGCGGTGTACGCCGCGTCGCTGATTCCGTCGCTGATCTTTTTGGGCGGCCTCTCCGACAGCATCGGCCGCCGGCGCACGATCCTGCTGGCGTTTGCGCTCTTGACGGCGGGATCGCTGATCTTCGCTTTTGCGCAAGGTCTGGCGTGGCTGATCGCAGCGCGCGTCGTGCAAGGCGTCGGCATGGGACTCGGTACCGGGGCGGCCGCCGCGGCGATTCGCGAATGGATGCCGGACAACGCGCGCGCACGCGCCGGGATGGTGACCGTGATCGCGGTCGCCGCGGGCTCCGCGCTGGGCGCGCTCCTGGGCGGCATTCTCGCAGAATATGCGCCTCATCCGCTCTCGCTGGCCTACTTCGTCCACGTCGGCTTGGTAGCGGTAGCGGCCGTGGCGGTCGCACGCGTTCCCAAGTGTCCGCACCCGCGTCCGTCGGCGCATACGGTCATCCCGACGATTCCGGGTCCGATTCGCCGGCCGTTCTTCATCGCGTCGGCGCAGGCGTTCATCGGCTGGGGTTCGTTCGCGATCTTCGTCGGGCTCGTGCCGGCGTTTCTCGCCAACGTCCTGAATCTCCATAACTTGCTGACCGGCGCCTTCGTCATCACCGGGATTCAAATCGGATCCGTGACGGCATCGATCTTCGCTCAACGCTTGACGACGCGCCGGGCGATCATTTCGGCGCTGCTGACGCTCGGTGCCGGAATGTGGCTGCTGCTGCTGGGCGTCGCCGTGCACGCCTACGTGCTCGTCGGCATCGCGACGCTCGTGACCGGTGCAGGGGGCGGGCTCTCCTACCTGGTCGGACTCAACATCGTGGCGGGCATCTCACCGCCCGATCACCGCGGCGAGATGCTCTCGGCCTTCCTCGTCTCCTGCTATCTGGGTTTCAGCGTGCCGGCACTGGCGCTGGGGATTGCCGCGAACGAGTTTGGCCTTTTCGCCGCGTTCATCGGCGCGGCGATCGTGCTCGGCGCGATCGCGACCACGATCATCGCGCTGACCTCGGAGCGAAACCTGCGCGTCGCCTAGCGTTATTTCCGCCGGTGGAGCACCAGTTTGTTGCCCTCGGTATCTTCGGCAAACGACATGTAGCAGACGGGCGATTCTCCGGGCTCCTCCGCCGTGCCGCCCAGCTTGCGCACGAGTTCCGCGGCAGCGGGGACGTCGGGCACCGCAAACATGACCATCGTGCCGGCCTGCCACGGAAAGTTTTCGTGCTTGCCGATCGCAAACGCCGATCCGTCGGCGAACTCAAACTCCGCCCAGGTGCCCGGCATGCTCGTCCCCGGCTCACGCTCGAAAAGCGCGCGATAGAACGCCAGGGCACGATCGAAATCCTTCACCGTGTAGACGTGCGTATCGATTCCCGTTACCACCCGTACCTCCTAAACGAACGTGCGAACCGGTGGCCCCGTTCGACGCGGCGATTTCAGTGCCCGCGCGTCACGACCACCCAGATCGAACTCGCCTTCGTGTACCCCGCCGGAACCTTGAAACGCGAGAGGGGCGGGAGACCGCGGGTCAGCTCGTCGACGGCGTAGGTCAGGTTCGCCTTGTTCGGAGATCCCTCGCGCTCGACGGAGACGTTGAGGTTCATCGGAACACCGGCCGAGGCGTCGACGATCTGCGCATCCGCCAGGACGTGCACCGGTGCGGCGTCCCCCTTCTTCGCGACCTCGAGGTCGAACGACAAGCCGGTCGTGGGCACGCCGTTGGTCATCGTGTGACCGGTCATTTTGATCGTCACCGAGAGCACATCGAGGTTGGCGAACGGCGACATCGCTTGGGGCGGCACGCTCGCACTGGGCGTCGGAGTCGGTCGCGGCGACGCGCCGGGCGATGCCTGCGGCAGAAACGGCTGGACGTAGTAGTTCTTGGTGAGGTCGTTCCAGACGGTGAGCGTGTTGGCACGCCGATCGACGACCGCAGTGACGCGAATCGGTGGAATCGGCATCGCGTCGGTCTTCACCGCGAGGAGGTCGATGCGGACCAGCCCCGGGCGCTCCGCCATACCGAGCTGAAGGCTTCCGGTGATGGTGCGACCCTGCGTCACGATCGTACCGTCGGCGTGCGCGGTCGCGCTGAAGCCGGCCGGAGTCGCCACCGGGACCGGAGCCGGCGTTTGAGCCGCGGCCGGCCGCATCAGCGCAGCGACTGCCGCCGCGCACGCGATGATGTATCGGGCACGCCGGCCGAGCCGTATCGCCATCCCTGCTAGGCTTGGCTGCCTGCGCGCGCGGACCTGGCCGGTTGCAGCGCGCGCATCCGACGGGAACCGGCGCGCGGCGGTCCAAAGGGAGTCGGTCACGCGTCATTCGCTTGAGGGGGACTTGATGACGGTCAACATTGCCACCGGCCGGTGGCTTCGATTCGAACACGATGGGCGGCCGGCGTTCGGCATGCTGGACGGCGACACCATTACCGAGTTCGAAGGCGATATGTTCGGCAGACCGACGTCGACGAACCGGACCTACGCGGCGGCCGGTGTGCGGCTCCTCACGCCGACGCAGCCGACGAAAATGATCGGGCTCTGGAACAACTTCGGCGCTTTGGGCAAGAAGCTCGAACTCGCCATTCCTCCCGAGCCGTTGTACTTCATCAAAGGTTCGAACGCGTTCATCGCCGCCGGCGATACGATCCGCAAGCCGCCCTTCTACGACGGCCGGGTGCTCTTCGAAGCCGAGCTGGGCATCGTGATCGGGAGACGCTGCGCCGGGATCGACGAGGCGAACGCGGACGACTACATCTTCGGTTATACGTGCGTCAACGACGTCACCGCGTTCGACGTGCTCAACGCGGACCCGTCGTTCGCGCAGTGGGCCCGTGCCAAGAGTTTCGATACGTTCGGCGTCTTCGGTCCGGTCATCGCGACCGGTCTCGATCCCGAGACGCTGACCATTCGCGCCGTGCTCGACGGCGAGGAGCGGCAGAACTATCCCGTCAGCGACATGCTGATGAAGCCCAAGCGTCTGGTGAGCGCGATCTCACGCGACATGACGCTGATGCCCGGTGACGTGATCGCCTGCGGAACCTCGATCGGTGCCGGCAAGATGAAACCCGGCAGTACGATCGAGGTCGTGATCGACGGCATCGGCACGCTGACCAACCGCTTCGAATAGGGGACACGGTGCGAATCGCAATCATCGGCGCAGGCGCGATCGGCGGCGTGCTCGGTGCACGGCTGGCTCTCGCGGGCGAAACGGTCACGTTCATCGAGGCGAACCCCGCCCATGCGGACGCCATCCGCAGCCAGGGCATCCGCGTGCAGTCCGAAGGCGACGACATCGTCGCGCGGGACGTGAAGGTGACGGCGACGTTCGATGACGCCGGGCCGCAAGATCTCGTCATCATCGCCGTCAAGGCGCATCAGATCGCGCGGCTGGTTCCGGGCATCCGCAAGCTCTTCGGGCCGGAGACGATCGTCATGACCGTGCAGAATGGCGTGCCGTGGTGGTACTTCTTCCGCAACGGCGGGCCGCACGAGGGCCGCACGATCGCGGCAGTCGATCCCGACGGCACGATCGACGCGGCGATCGAACGCGAACGGATTATCGGCTGCATCGTGTACCCCGCCGGCGAGGTCGTCGCGCCGGGCGTCGTGCGCGTCGTCGACGGCAACCGTTTCTCGGTCGGCGAACTGGACGGTTCGCACAGCGAACGGGTCGAGGCGCTGGCGGCGATGCTGAACCGCGCGGGGTTCAAGTCGTACGTACTCGACGACATCCGCGCCGAGATCTGGTTGAAACTCTGGGGCAACCTCTCGTTCAACCCGATCAGCGCCTTGACGCACGGGACGTTGGCCGGAATCTGCCGCAACCCGCAAACCCGTGCCCTCGCTGCGGCAATGATGGGCGAGGCTCAGCAGATCGGCGAGAAGCTCGGCATCGTCTTCCGGCACACGATCGAGAAGCGCATCGCCGGTGCCGAAGGCGTCGGCGAGCACAAGACCTCCATGCTGCAGGACGTCGAGGCGGGCCGGCCGCTCGAAATCGATGCGCTGGTCGGCGCGGTGATCGAGTTAGGGCGGCTGACCGAGACGCCGACCCCGCACATCGATTCCGTGTATGCCTGCGTGACGCTGCTCAACGAGTCGCTGGCCCGGTGAGCATGCTGCCGCGCGCCCTTGCTCCATGACATCGGAGATCCGGTCGCGGCCGGCCCCGAGCCGGCGCAGGCGAAGCTCGCCCTGATCCGATCAGCCGGCGTCGCGGCGACGTGCGCCGTCGCTGCTCTCGCGGCTGCGGTCGCGATGGCCGGCTTTGCGCGCGGCGCGATCGTTCCGGTAGCCACGATTCAGGGAAGCGTTGCAGCTCTCACGTTGACAGCTGCGATAACGCCGTTGAGCGCGCCGTTCTGTGCGCTTCTCGCGATCCTAGCAGTGGCCGTGGCCCTGTGGTGCGCGCGCCGAGGCGCGGCGCAGGACCCGCTGCTCATCGCTGCGTTCACGGCTGCGATGCTGTTGGTGCTTATCGCCCGCAGCGTGGCCCTGTTCTTGTTCGCGTGGGAGGCGATGTCGCTGATTTCGGCCTTCCTGGTCGCCGCTCATCACGAACGCCGCGGCGTGCGTCGCGCGACTTTTACGTACTTGGTCGTCGCCCAGAGCGGTGCCCTCTGCGTGCTCGTCGCGCTCACCCTGCTGGCAGTCGCCGCGGGGGGCACGTCGTTTGATGCAATCGCCGCGCACGCGCCGCTCCTGTCACCGGCAGTCCGCGACACCGTCTTCGTTTTCGCACTGCTCGGCTTCGGTTCGAAAGCGGGCTTGATACCATTGCACTTCTGGCTGCCGCGCGCTCATCCGGTGGCTCCGCCGAGCGCGTCCGCAATGCTCTCCGGCGCAATGCTCAAAGTCGCCCTGTTCGGGTTGCTCGTCGTGACGCTCGAACTCGCCGCGCCGGGCGCCCCGTGGTGGGGCATCGTGCTGGTCGGGCTCGGCACGCTCAGCGCCATCGGCGGCGTCCTGTACGCACTCGTCGATCACGACCTCAAACGGTTGCTCGCCTATCACTCGGTCGAAAACGTCGGCATCATCGTGATCGGTATCGGCGTCGCTCTCGCGGCACGATCCGGTGGGAACTCGGTGCTCGCGGGCCTGGCGCTGCTCGCGGCGCTCTTCCATACCATCAACCATGGGCTGTTCAAGGCGCTGCTGTTCTTGGGCGCCGGGGCGGTCAACGACGCGGAGGGTACGGTCGATCTCGAGCGACTGGGTGGTCTCTGGGGCCAGCTCGTGTGGACGGCGCCGCTCTTTCTTATCGGATGTGCCGCGATCGTCGGTCTGCCGCCGTTCAACGGTTTTGCCTCGGAGTGGCTGACTTTTCAGAGTCTCATCGGCGGAATGGTTGGCAACGGTCTGACCATGACGGTCGCGTTCGTTGCCGCAATCGCAGGCCTGGCGCTCACCGGAGGGCTCGCGGCCGCCTGTTTCGTCAAGGTCTTCGGCATGGTATTCTTGGGCGGGTCGCGACGCCCCAGCGCACGGGCCGCGGTGCGCGAGCGGCCCGACGCATCGACGATCGGCATGGGATTGCTGGCCGCTCTCTGCATCCTGTTCGGCGTCGTCCCAGCGCTTGCCGTCGTGCCGCTGGCCGCCGTCGTCGGAGAAACGCTCCACGTGCCGGCACGGATTCCGCCAGCTCTGCCGGCTTTGCCGCTCACCGTGGCGCTGCTGCCGCTCGCCGGCGCTCTGTTCTGCGTCATGCTTGCGGGCCGCCGCGGCGTGCGCAGCGTGCCGACCTGGACCTGCGGATCGCCGGTCACTCCGGCCGCGCAGTATACCGCGACGGCATTCTCCAAGCCCCTCCGCACGATCTTCGCCTTCGTGCTGTTCCCGGACCGTCAGCGTCGATACGAGGTGGGATCGTCGCCTTGGTTCCCGTCGCTGATCTCGTATCGGACCCGCAGCCGCTACATCGTCGATGAGGCGGCGCGAGGCTTTGCGGCGGCGGTCCTGCGGTTCGCACGCGGTTCACGTCTGGTCCAAAGCGGCAGTTTGCGGCTCTATGTCGCCTATGCCGTCGCCGCGCTGATCGTCACGGTCGCGCTCGCGCGGTGATCCTGCTCGCTCAGGTCCTGGCGATCGCCGGGCTCGCGCCCTTGGTGCAGGGCGTGATGAAGCGGCTGCGGGCAAACCTCCAAGGCCGCCCCGGCCCGTCACCGCTGCAGCCGTATCGCGATCTGGCAAAGCTCGCTAACAAGGAAGTGCTGCTTCCCAACGGCGTCTCGCCGATTCCGTTGATCGCGCCCGGTATCGCTCTCGGCGTCGCCGTGACGTTCGCAGCGCTCCTGCCGATCGTCGTGCCGAATGCACTCGGCAGCATCGTCGACATCATCGCATTAGTGTTCCTCCTGGGCCTCGGCCGTTTCGTCCTGACGCTGGCAGCACTCGATAGCCGAAGCGCCTTCGCCGGGATGGCGGCCAGTCGCGAGATGACCTTCGGCAGCCTCGTCGAGCCGGCACTGCTCTTGGCGCTCCTCGGGGGAGCCGTCGTCGGCAAGGGGACGCACCTCTGGTCCGTGATGGACGTGCCCTTCGGCCTCGCCGGAACGCTGGCGTTCGCGGCGTTTTTCTTGGTGCTGCTCGCCGAGACCGCACGCGTTCCGATCGACAACCAGGAGACGCACTACGAACTCACGATGATTCACGAAGGGCTGGTCCTGGAGTACTCGGGCTGGCAGCTGGCGATGCTGCAGCTGGCCGGTTTCATTCGTCAGCTTTGCTTCTTCGTGCTGGCGTCGATGCTGCTTCCCGGCGGCGCCGAGGGCTGGCGCCACCTGCCGTGGGTCCTCGCCATCATCTGTATGGTCCCCGCGGTCGAAACACTTTTCGCGAAGCTCAGGCTGTTCGAAGTCCCGCAACTCTTCGCGACCGCGCTCATCTTGGCCGCGACCAGCATCGGATTGCGCGTGTTCGGCGTGCTCGTATGACGACGAGCCTGATCGTTCTCGTTGCGGGTGCCGTCCTGATCCTCAGTGGGCGTGCCGTCGGGGTGTTGATCGCTTACGTCGTGCTCGCCCTGATGGTGGCCGCGCTCGGCGCAGGCGCGGCCCTCGCGTCGCCCGCAACCTTTGCGCTGTTCGGCGTTGCAACGCTGCTCAAGGTTGTACTTGCACCGCTCGCGATCGGACTGTTCGTGCGCGTCAATCCGGCCGCCGAGGATTTGCGGCCGTCGGTTCCCGTGCCGGTGCGTCTCTTGCTCGTGATCGCTTTTGCGCTGGCGGCCGAATTGGCGTCCGGTATGGCGGCGCTCGCGGCGGTGCCGATGCTGAACCTGGTTGCGTTCATCGTCTTGTGCGGCGTCGGCATGCTCATCGTCCACCGAAACCTGCTCGCGCACATGATCGGCTTGCTCGTGCTCGGAATCGGGATCGGGTTCGCCGGTTCGATGCTGGCTCCGGGGCTGCCTGAGCCGATCGAGCTTGGCACCGCCTTCGACGCGCTGGTCGCAACCTTCATCGGCCTTGCACTCGTGAGGGCAATCATCGTGCACGATCCTCTGCTCGATGTCGAGTCGCTACGGAGACTCCGCGGATGATCGCCTGGGTTGTCGCCGCGCCGCTGCTCGCGGCGATCGTAACGACGGCGTTTCCCGACCTTCGCACGCGGCGGCTCGTGCGCGTCTTCCTTGCCGCGGTCGCGGCCGTGCTGCCGCTCTCGGTCGCCGGATCGATCGGCTGGTTGTCGCTTACGTTTACCGTCATCGTCTCGGCACTCAGCTTTCTTGCGACCGTCTTCTCCACCGGGACGTTCGCACCCGAGTGGGGGGGCAGCGAGACAATCTGGTCTCGAAAGTCGGTGTACTTCGTGCTGCTCGGCGCGTTCTGGAGCGCGATGCTGCTGGTCGTGCTGGCACAGAACTTCGCCGCACTCTGGCTCGGCATCTCGGCCACGACGCTCGCGACCGCCTTCCTGGTGGGGTTCAGCGGCGAGGCGGCAGCCCTCGAGGCGGCTTGGAAGTATCTCGTGCTCTGCAGTGTCGGGATCGGTTTTGCGCTGCTCGGGATCGTCGTTTTAGCGCACGTCACCATCGCCGGCGGGATCGATTCGCGGCTGGCGTTGTCGTGGACGGCGATCGTGGGTCACGGCTTTGGGGCGCCT
>Ga0182024_10007423_pt1 | contig 23629 bp, 22 predicted proteins | sample P32metaG_FD_120480 | JGI IMG/M metagenome (GOLD analysis project Ga0182024, IMG submission 120480) | Permafrost microbial communities from Stordalen Mire, Sweden - P3-2 metaG (Illumina Assembly) | ecosystem: Environmental > Terrestrial > Soil > Wetlands > Permafrost | place: Sweden: Stordalen... | reverse complement strand
CGCGTACGAGAACATCAACCCCAACCTGCCCACCGGGGAGATCGAGCTGGCGGTCGCCGAGCTCGAGATCCTCGCCGACGCCGACACGCCGCCGTTTCCGCTCGATGAGGACATCGCCGTCGACGAGAACCTGCGCCTTCGCCATCGCTCGCTGGACCTGCGCCGCGCTCCCATGCAGGACGCCATCGCGCTTCGCCACCGGGTGATCGCGGCCATTCGTGCAGTCCTGGACGAGCGCGACTTCCTGGAGATCGAGACCCCGTTTCTGACGCGCTCGACCCCCGAGGGGGCCCGTGACTTCCTGGTGCCGGCCCGCATCGCGGGTGGGCGGGGACCGGGTCTGTTCTACGCGCTGCCCCAGTCGCCCCAGCTCTTCAAGCAGCTGCTCATGATCGGCGGCTTCGAGCGCTATTACCAGATAGTGCGGTGCTTTCGCGACGAGGACTCCCGCGCCGACCGGCTGCCCGAGTTCACCCAGCTCGACCTGGAGATGGCGTTCATCGAGGAGGAGAACGTGCTCGAGACCACCGAGGCGGTGATGGGCGCCGTGTTCGCCCGCGCCGGCTTCGACGTGCCCGAGCCGCCGTGGCCCCGCATGACCCACGCCGAGGCGGTCAGCCGGTATGGGTCCGACCGCCCCGAGACCCGGTTCGGCCTCGAGCTCGTCGATCTCGGCGGAGCCCTGGAGGGGACCGAGTTCAACGTCTTCGCCGGCGCGCTGGAGAGCGGCGGAGTGGTGCGGGGCATCAACGCCGGCGCCCGCGAGCTTCCCCGTTCCGAGCTGGACGCCGTGACCGAGCTGGCCAAGCAGCACGGCGCCAAGGGCCTGGTGTGGGCGTTCGTCGAGCACGAAGGGTGGCGCTCGCCGGTGGCCAAGTTCCTGAGCCCCGCGGAGCTCGCAGGCATCAACGAGCGCCTGCAGGCCTCGCCCGGGGACCTGCTGCTGATCGTGGCCGATCAGGCGGCGACCGCCGGCCAGGCGCTCGGCGCCCTGCGCCTCGAGCTCGCCCGCCGGTTCGGCCTGATCGACGAGAGCCGGCACGACATCCGTTGGGTGGTCCAGTTCCCGATGTTCACCTGGCGCCCCGAGGAGGGGCGCTGGGACGCCGAGCACCATCCGTTCACAGCTCCGGCCACGGCCGCGGGCGCGCCCGCCTCGGCCGCCGACATGGACGACCCGGGCAGCCTGCTGTCTCGCTCCTACGATCTGGTGCTGGACGGCAACGAGATCGGCGGCGGATCGATCCGCAACCATCGCTCAGACGTGCAGGAGCGGGTGTTCGACCTGATCGGCATCGATGAGCAGGAGGCTCAGGCCCGGTTCGGCTTCCTGCTGGACGCGCTGCGCTACGGGGCCCCGCCCCACGGGGGCATCGCGATGGGAATCGACCGGATCGTGGCCATCCTGGCCGGCCGGGACAACATCCGCGAGGTGATCGCGTTTCCCAAGGCGACCAGCGGGGGCGATCCCCTGACCGGGGCGCCGGCGCCTGTGGACGCCGGCCAGCTGCGCGAGCTCGGGATCCGCCTGGCCTGAAGACGGCGCTGGCCACGGCGCCAAAGGCGACGCGCGGCCGACGGTGCAAACGTCCCACTCGAGTCCTTGAAACAGACCGCCGGAACGTTTGCGCCCGGGACAGCTGCAAACGCCCCACGGAGGCCACGGCCTGAAATGCACCGGGACGTTTGCGCCCTGGGTGGATGCAAACATCCCGCGCCTCCTCGGAGCGACGTCGAGTGGGACGTTTGCTTGCCTCGGTCGCCGGTCGCCGGTCGCCGGTCGCCGGTCGCCGGTCGCCGGTCGCCGGTCGCCGGTCGCCGGTCGCCACAGGTAACGCCGGGCTCTAACCTGCGTCACATCATGGACGCGCTGGCCTTCGAGCACCACCTGACCTCACCCCAGGGGCAGGGCCACCATCCGCCGCACGCCCACACGATCACCGCCGACGGCGGCTCGTGCTGCGATCGGATCACCTTCTCGATCGCCGTGGCCGCCGATCGGGTGACCGCGGCCGGGTTCGACGCCCATGGCTGCGGAGCGACCACGGCCGCCGGCAGCGCCGCGGTGGAGCTCGTGCGCGGCGCCTCGGTGCTCGAGGCCGCCCGGATCGGGCCCGCCCAGGTCGCCGAGGAGCTCGGCGGGCTCAGCCTGGCCAAGTGGCACGCCGCCGAGCTGGCCGCGGACGGGCTGGCCCGCGCGCTGGGGGCCGCAGTGCGCGCCGACGGGCAGCTGCCCCGCGGTCCGGGGGCGACGCTGGTGGCGATGAGCGGCGGGGTCGACAGCGCGGTCGCGGCCCACCTGTGCGCCGCAGACGCGCCCGGGCACACGGTCGCGGCGACGCTCGAGCTGTGGTCGGATCCCGAGAACGACGCCGAGAGCAGCTGCTGCTCCTCCTCGGCGGTCGCCCAGGCGCGCGCGCTGGCGCACTCGATGGGCCTGGCGCACTTCACGATCGACCTTCGGCAGGAGTTCCGCGCCGGCGTGGTCGATCCGTTCATCGCCGGCTACGCCGCCGGCGAGACCCCGAACCCGTGCGTGGGATGTAACGGCCACGTCCGCCTGGACGCCCTGCTCGAGCTGGCCGACCGCCTCGGCGCCGAGCACCTGGCCACCGGGCACTACGCCCGCACGGCCGAGCCCGACGACGAACGGGGGCCGCTCCTGCGCACGGCCGCCGATCCCGCCAAGGACCAGACCTACATGCTCGCCGCGCTGGCCCCCGGGTCGCTGGCCCGGATGCGGTTTCCGCTGGGCGACCTGCGCAAGCCCGAGGTGCGCGAGATCGCGGCCGCGGCCGGGCTCCCGGTCGCCGCCAAGGCCGATTCCCAGGACCTGTGCTTCCTGGCCGGCACGGATCGCGCCCGGTTCCTCGAGCGCCACGGAGACCTCGGTGACCGGCCCGGTGAGATCGTCGACAGCCAGGGGACCGTGCTCGGGACCCATCTCGGCCAGCATCGCTTCACGGTCGGTCAGCGCCGCGGGATAGGCCTCGATCACGGAGGGCCGTGGTTCGTGCTCGACAAGGACGCGTCGAGTCGCCGGGTGACGGTGGGCGAGCGCAGCGAGCTGCGCCGCGACCACGTCGCCGTTCGGTCCGCGCGCCTGCACCGGTCGGCCTCGCGCGTGGATCGGGTCAAGCTGCGCTACCGGTCGCGCGCCCTGGGCGCGCGGGTGCTCGGGGACCTGACCGCCGGTCGCCACGCCGAGCTGGCGCTCGCGCTCGACGAGCCGGTGGACGGCGCCGCGCCCGGTCAGCTGGCCTGCCTGATGGACGGCGAGCTGGTGGTGGGGTGGGGCACGATCACCCGCTCCCGGTAGATCCCGCCGGCAGCTCCGGCGATGCCTCCGGGCGGGACTTGAGTCTCACGAGCGTTCAGGACCGACCCCCCGCCTAAACTGCGACTGGCCGTGACCTCCGACGAGATCCGCCGCACCTTCATCGAGTTCTTCCAGTCCCAGGATCACCTGCGGCTGCCCTCGGCACCCCTGATCCCGCCCGAGTACGACCCCTCGGTCCTGTTCACGATCGCCGGGATGGTGCCCTTCAAGCCCTACTTCCTGGGTCGCGAAACCCCGCCGCATCCGCGGCTCACCACCTGTCAGAAGACGTTTCGGACCTCGGACATCGAGATCATCGGGACCACCACTCGGCACCTGACGTTCTTCGAGATGCTCGGCAACTTCTCGTTCGGGGACTACTTCAAGGCAGAGGCGGCTCGCTTTGCCTGGGCGCTCTCGCGTGAGGGCTTCGGCTTCCCCGAGCAGGACATCTGGGTCACCGTGTTCGCGGGCGACGACGAGCTCGGCCTCGGGCCCGATCAGGAGGCCATCGATGCCTGGCTGGAGATCGGCGTGCCCCGGGAGCGAATCGTCGAGTGCCCTCGCGAGGAGAACTTCTGGCAGATGGGGCCCACCGGCCCCTGTGGCCCGTGCTCGGAGCTCTATCTGGATCGCGGGGTCGACCACGGCAAGGCCGATGATCTGCCCGGCGGCGACAACGAGCGCTTCCTCGAGTACTGGAACCTGGTGTTCATGGAGCTCGAGCAGAACCCCGAGGGCGTGCTCACTCCGCTACCCGCCAAGAACATCGACACGGGCCTGGGCCTCAACCGGCTGGCCTCGATCGTCCAGGGCACCCCGACGGTGTTCGAGACCGACCAGTTCGCGCCCCTGATCGCCCTCGGCGAGGAGCTCTCGGGACGGCGCTACCGCCAGGAGTTCCCCACCGACAAGGCGCTGCGCGTCCTCGCCGACCACTCCCGGGCGATGACGTTCTTGATCGCCGACGGCGTGGTTCCCTCCAACGAGGATCGTGGCTACGTGTTGCGGCGGGTGATGCGCCGCGCCATCCAGCACGGTCGCACGATCGGCCTGGAGCCGGGCTTCCTGCAGCGCTACGCCGACGTCGTGACCGAGATCATGGGGTCTGAGTATCCCGAGCTGCACGAGCAGCAGGACCTTATCCGGCGCTGGCTCGTCTCCGAGGAGGAGAGCTTCGGCCGCGCGCTCGAGCAGGGGCTCAAGCGCCTGGACGAGTTGATCGAGCGGACCCGCGACGCCGGTGCCGAGGGGATCTCGGGAGCCGACGCCTTCCTGCTCCACGACACCTACGGCTTCCCGATCGATATGACGCTGGAGATCGTCGCCGAGCGCGGGCTCGGGGTCGACGAGGCCGGATTCGAGGCGCTGATGGAGGGACAGCGCACCCGCGCGCGGGAGCACAGCGGCCGAGCCCGCAGCGGCGACGCGGCGCGAGAGCGCGCTCAGGCGCTGTCGGGCAGCGCGGGCTTTGCCACAGACTTCATCGGATATGAGACGACCGAGGCCCAGACCACAATAGGAGCCGTGACCGGCGAGGACGGGCATGTCCTGGTCAAGCTGCTCGAGTCCCCCTTCTACGCCACCGGGGGAGGCCAGGTGGCCGACTCCGGAGTGCTGGAGTGCGTCAGCGGAGGTTGCCGGGCCCGCGTGGTCGACGTGATCCGGCTGGGATCCGATCAGGTGATCGAGCTAGAGGCCGAGCACGGGAGCTTCGAGCCCGGCGAGAGTGTCCATGTGCAGGTCGATCGCGCGGCGCGCCACGCCACCGAGGCCAATCACACCGCCACTCACCTGCTGCACGCCGCGCTGCGGCGGCGTCTCGGCACCCACGTCCATCAGGCCGGCTCCTACGTCGGCCCCGACAAGCTGCGCTTCGACTTCACCCACACCGGTTCGCTGAGTCCCCAGGAGCTCCGCGACGTCGAGGAGGACGTCAACCGCTGGATCCAGGAGAGCCACCCGGTGCACGCGCTGACCACCACGCTCGACGAGGCCAAGCGACTCGGGGCGATGGCGCTGTTCAACGAGAAGTACGGCGACATCGTGCGGATGGTGGAGGTCGGCGACGGCTCCTTCTCCCGGGAGTTGTGCGGCGGCACCCACGTCTCCAGCACGGCCGAGGTCGGGCTGTTGCGCGTGCTCAGCGAGACCTCCAGCGCCGCCAACGTACGCCGGATCGAGGCCATCACGGGACCCGAGGCGATCGCCCTGGTGCGTGAGCGCGACCGCGAGCTCGAGCAGGCGGCGGAGGTGCTGCGGGTGCCCCCCGAGCGGGTGCTCGACTCGGTGAAGGAGCTGACCCAGCGCGTGCGCGAGCTGGACCGGGCAGCTCGCCGCTCGGGTAGCGGAAACGGGGCCGTGGACATCGACCGGCTCGCGGCCGGGGCCGTGCAGACGGCCGGTGCCAGCATGCTCACGGCCGCCGTCCAGGTTGCCGACAGCCAGGCTCTCCTCGAGCTCGCCGACCGTCTGAAGGGCAAGCTGGGCGACGCGGCGATCGTGCTCGGCCGGGCCGGGGACGGGCGGGTGGACCTGATCGCCAGCGTCGCGCCCGCGCTCGTGAGCCGGGGCGTGCGCGCCGACGAGATCGTCAAGATCGCCGCCGCCGAGGTCGGTGGTGGAGGCGGTGGCCGCGACACGCTGGCGCGCGCCGGAGGCCGTGACCCCGAGCGGCTGGACGCCGCCATAGATGCCGCCCAGGCCGCGATCGAGGCCGCGCTGAATTCTTAGGCATGCGAGTCCTCGCGCTCGATTACGGCAGCGCCCGCTGCGGATGCGCGGTCAGCGACCCCACCGGCGTTCTGGCCACGCCGCTCGAGCCGGTGCTCGCGCCGGCCTCTCGGCGAGGTCTGGGGCGCCTACGGAGCCTGGTCGCCGAGATGCGGGTGGACCTGGTGCTGGTCGGCCTGCCCCTCTCGCTGTCGGGACGTGACTCCGCCCAGACACGCGAGGCCCGGCGATTCGCGGCGACCCTGGAGCGGTCGCTGCCGGTGCCAGTCACGTTGTATGACGAGCGCTTCACGACCGCGCTGGCCGCCCGGTCTCCGGGACGGGCCAGCGAGGACTCGCGCGCGGCGGCCCATCTGCTCCAGGACTGGCTGTCGGCCCAAACCGCCCATGCTTGACCGGCGAGGGCGCACCCGGGAGGAGCGCGAGGCCGCTCGGCTGGAGCGCGAGGCGGCTCGGCTGGAGCGCGAGCGCCGGCGGGCCGGGCAATCGGGCTCCGCGCCCAGCCAGCAGGTCCCCGAGCCTGCGCCGCCGGTTGAGGCCGACCAGCGCGACCTCGCGGACGGGCGCGCGCCCGAGCCGTCGGCGCCCGAGCCGTCGGCGGCCGACCTTCCGGCGGCCGACCTTCCGGCGGCCGACCTTCCGGCGGCGCACCCTCCGGCAGCACGCCCGCGCTCGGCCGACCCGGTCGCAGATCCGGATCGGGCTCCCGATCCGGTCTCCGCCGAGCGCGTCCCGCAGCCCGCCGGGGTGTCGAGCCGGCCGATGGTCGGGTCGTTTCCCTCGCCGCCGGACCCCGACTTCTACGGCGACGAGGATGGCGGCGAGGAGGACGAGCTTCCGTCGGGGACGCGCCGCGTCAGCCGGCTGCACACGCGTGCCGACCGCCCGGGCCAGGTACGCCGGACAAAGGGCCGGCGCCCGGTGCGCGCCCGGCGCCCGGTGCGCGCCCGGCGCCGTCCGCCGGTCCATGGCCAGCGGACGCGCCACTCCTGGCCGCGGCGGATCGCGTCGCTGGTCGCCCTCCTCGCGGCCGCCGCCCTGATCTGGTTCCTGATCGAGCTGTTTCAGCCGTTTGGCACCTCGCCCCACGGGCAGGTGACGGTCCGCATCCCTCCCATGTCCGGAGCGAGCGAGATCGGGGATCAGCTCGAGCGCGACGGCGTCATCTCCTCGAGCTTCTTCTTCAAGCTGCGCGCGACGCTCGCCGGAGAGCGCAGCGACATGCGCTCGGGGACCTATCGCCTCCAGCTCGGGATGAGCTACGACTCGGTGCTGAAGATCCTCACCCGGGTGCCCCCGGCGGCCAAGGTCACCGAGGTGACGATCACCGAGGGACGTACCCGCACGGAGATCGCGGCGCTCCTGCGCCAGCAAAAGGTGCGGGGCAACTACCTGGCCGCCACCCGCCACTCGCCTTTGCTGAACCCGCGGGAGTACGGGGCCCGCAGCCAGCCTCCCTCACTCGAGGGCTTCCTGTTTCCCGACACCTACCAGCTGGTGGTTCCGGTGAGCGCGTCGGCCCTGGCCGCCGATCAGCTGCGCGACTTCAAGCGACGGTTCGCAACCGTCAACATGTCCTACGCGCGGCGCAAGCACCTGACCCGCTACGACGTGCTGAAGATCGCCTCGCTGGTCGAGGCGGAGTCCGCGACCGCGCATGACCGGCCACTGGTGGCCTCGGTCGTCTACAACCGTCTCGCCGCCGGGATGATGCTCCAGTTCGACTCGACCACCCGGTATGCGACCGGCAACTACAACCATCCGCTCACCGTCTCGCAGCTGCGCTCGCCATCGCCCTGGAACACCCACACGCACTTCGGGCTGCCACCCACGCCAATCGGGAATCCCGGGCTCGCCGCCATCCAGGCGGCCGCTCACCCGGCGCGCACCAAGTACCTGTACTTCTTCGCCAAGCCCTGCAGCCGGGGCACCGTCTTTGCCACCAACTACAACCAGTTCCTGAACCAGGGCCAGCGCTACGCGGCCAAGCGTTGCTGAGCCCTACGGCCCGCTCCTCCGTGATTCGTCTGGGAGTGCTCGGCTGGCCCGTGGCCCACAGCCGCTCCCCGGCCATCCAGAATGCGGCGCTGGCCGCGGCGGGGCTCTCGGACTGGCGCTATCAGCTGCTGCCCGTACCCCCTGACCTCCTGACCGAGGTGGTGGCCGCTCTGCCGGCCGCCGGCTTCCGCGGCGTCAACGTCACCATCCCGCACAAGCAAGCGGTACTCGCTCTCGCCACCGAGCCCACCCGGCGCGCGCGGACAATCGGTGCCGCCAACACCCTCAGCTTCGGACCCGGTGGACGGGTGGCCGCCGACAACACCGACGCTCCCGGCCTGATCGCCTCGCTCCCGCTTCCCCCCCAGGGCCGGACCGCGCTCGTGCTCGGCGCCGGGGGCAGCGCCCGGGCTGCCGTCTGGGCGCTGCTCGACGCCGGGGCCGCCGAGGTCCGGGTCTGGAACCGGACCCCCGAGCGCGCTCGGGCGCTGTGCGCCAGCCTCGGGGCGACCCCCGTGACTCAGGCCCGGCCGGCGGACATCCTGGTCAACTGCACCTCGGTGGGGCTGGATGGGACCTCGCCCTTTGACCGCCTCCCGGTCACCGCCGAGAATCTGGTTTGGTTCGGCTGTGTAGTCGATCTCGTCTACACGCCGAAGGGCACCGAACTGGTGCGGGCGGCGCGCGACCGGGCGGTGGCCACCGTGGATGGACTCGAGCTGCTGGTGGCCCAGGGAGCGCTGAGCTTCGAGGTGTGGACGGGGCTGGCGCCCCCGGTGGCGGTGATGCGCGCAGCGGCGCTCGGGGAGGTCGCCGCCGCCGCTGACAGCTATCGTGGCCGGCGGTGATGGCTACGTGGTGAACGGCGAACCCCAGGGCGACGACGCCCAGATCCAGGGCGGCGGCGACGCCCCGACGTGCATGCCGTGCCGGGGCACCGGCCGGCTGATCTCGGGGCTGGGGGGCACCCCGCATGAGGTGGTGTGCCCGTGGTGTCGCGGCACCGGCAAACGAATTCCGGGGATCGACGCCCAGGAGTCGCCCGCGGAGGGCGCGGCGCCGGCCGAGCCCGGCGACTCACCCCTAACCTAGGTCGAGATGGCGCTGACCCTGACCACCGCCGGCGAGTCGCACGGCCCCGGCCTCACCTGCCTGATCGAGGGCTTTCCCGCGGGCCTGGAGCTCGACCGCGAGGCGCTTGACCGTGACCTGGCGCGCCGCCAGCTGGGTCACGGCCGGGGCGGCCGGATGAAGATCGAGAGCGATCGGGTGCAGGTCAGCGGGGGCGTCCGCCACGGCCGCACCCTCGGCGGCCCGATCGCGCTGCAGGTCGTCAACCGCGACTTCGCCAACTGGGAGGAGCGGATGAACCCGTGGCCGGTGGATGGCAATCTGGCCGAGGTGCACCTGCCGCGTCCCGGCCACGCCGATCTGGTCGGGACCCAGAAGTACGGCGTGAGCGACGTACGCGACATCCTGGAGCGCGCGAGCGCTCGCGAGACCGCGGCGCGAGTGGCCGGCGGCGCGGTCGCCAAGGCGTTTCTCAGGGCGCTCGGGGTGACCGTCTTCTCACACGTCATCCAGATCACCGGCGTCAGCGCCCCCCGTCGCGACGATCTGCAGCCCGCTGACTTCGCGGAGGTCGACGAGTCGCCGGTGCGCTGCCTGGATCCGGAGGCCAGCCGCGCGATGGTGGCCGAGATAAACCGGCTGCGCAAGGCCAACGAGTCGTTGGGAGGTGTCTTCGAGGTCCGCGCCTTCGGGCTGCTTCCCGGCCTGGGGTCCCACGTCTCGTGGCAGGAGCGGATGGATGGGCTGCTCGGCCAGGCGATCCTCTCGATCCAGGCGGTCAAGGCGGTGGCCATCGGCGACGGCCTGGAGGTCGCCGGCCTCCCTGGATCCCAGGCCCACGACGAGATCTTCTACGACGATGAGCAGAGCTTCTACCGCCAGACCAACCGCTCGGGCGGGGTGGAGGGGGGAATGACCACCGGTGATCCGCTGGTCGTGCGCGGCGCCATGAAGCCGCTGCCGACGCTTACCAAGCCACTGCGCTCGGTCGACATCGCCACCCATGAACCCGCCGAGGCGCTGCGTGAGCGGACCGATTCGTGCACCGTGCCGGCCGCCGGAGTGGTCGGGGAGGCGATGGTCGCCTTCGTGCTCGCCGACGCCTACCGGCGCAAGTTCGGCGGCGACCACATCGACGATGTGCGTCAGGCAGTGGGGGCCTATCGCGAGCGGATCGGATGGACGCGTCGGTGAACCCCGCCGCGCTCGGCGCCGAGCGCCGCGTGCTGGCGATGGTCGGCTTCATGGGCGCGGGCAAGACGACCGCCGCCCGGAGCGCGGCCGCCGTCCTGGGCGCCGACGCGGTGGACGTGGACGCGGTGATCGAGCAGCGGGTCGGCAAGCCGGTGGCCGAGGTCTTCGCGCAGGACGGCGAACCGGCCTTCAGGGAGATCGAGGAGCGGGTCACGCTGGAGCTCCTGCAAGCGCCCGGAACCCGGGTGCTGGCGCTCGGGGGCGGCGCGCTGGGCTCGGCGCCGGTGCGCGAGGCCCTGCGCGACCACCTGGTGACGTGGATCGACGTCGACCCCGAGACGGCGTGGGCGAGATGTGCGGACAGCGGACGCCCGCTGGCCCGGGATCGCGACGAGTTCACGCGGCTCCACGAGACGCGAGAACCCGTCTATGCCGACGCGGCGGACGTCGTCGTGCCCCACGAGCGCTCCTTCGACATGGCGCGCATACTCGAGGCCGTCGCCGGGTTGCCGCACGGCGTCCGGATGCTGTGGGCGACCAGCGCCTCCGGCGACTACCCCGCCTACATCGGGCCCGGCCTGCTGGCCGAGCACCGGTTCTGGCCCGCACAGGTGGCGGGCCGACGATTCCTGATCACCGACGGCAACGCCGGCCGGCTGTACGGAAATTGCCTGGAGCCGCTCGACGGCCGGGTGGCGATCATGCCCGGGGAGCAGTCAAAGACGATCGCCCACGCCGAGATCGTGTGGTCAGAGCTGGCGCGCGGAGGCATGACCCGCACCGATGTCGTGGTCGCGCTCGGCGGAGGCGTGGTCGGTGACCTGGCCGGATTCTGTGCCGCGACCTATCAGCGCGGCGTCCGCTTCGTGCAGGTGCCCACGACCCTCATGGCCCAGGTCGACTCCGCCTACGGAGGCAAGACCGGCGTCGACCTGTCGGAGGCCAAGAACTACGTCGGCGCCTATCACCAGCCCCAGGCGGTGATCGCCGACACCGACGCCCTGGCCACACTGCCGGGGGCCGAGCTCGCAGCGGGCTACGCGGAGGTCGTCAAGATCGCCCTGATCGCCGGCGGCGGGCTCTGGGAGCGGGTCCGGGCCGGCGCCGAGCCGAGCACTCCCGAGGTGATCGCCGCCTGCGCGCGCACCAAGCTCAGAATCGTCTCCCGTGACGAGCGCGACTCCGGGGAGCGCCAGGTGCTGAACCTCGGTCACACCGTGGCCCACGCCATCGAGACGGTGACCGGATACGCCAACTACCGTCACGGCGAGGCGGTGGCCCTCGGCCTGCTGGCGGCGCTGCGGTTGTCGGGAAGCCACGATCTGCGCGCCGAGGTCGCCGAGCTGCTGCGCTCCCGAGGGCTGCCCACCGCGCTCACCGACGTCGATCCCGATGCCGTCGTGATGGCCACGGCGCGCGACAAGAAACGCGTCGGCGAGGGCGAGGTGCCCTTCGTGCTGCTGCCGGCTCCGGGCCAGCCCCGGCCCGGCAGCGTGGTGGCTCCCCGCGAGCTGATCGCCGCCGTGCGAGAACTGGCAAGCTAGTCGGCACCATGCAAGACGTTCGCAATCGAGTCGAGGTGATGCACGGCGTCAACCTCGATCAGCTGGGCCGGCGGGACCCCGCCCACTACGGGGAGCTGACCTTCACCAAGCTCGAGCTCGAGATCTCCCAGGCCGCCGGGGAGCTGGGCCTGGCCACGCGCTTCTTTCAGACCAACCACGAGGGCGAGTTCGTCGAGCACCTGCACGGTCTCGACGGTCTCGCGGACGGGATCCTGCTCAACCCGGGCGCCTGGACGCATTACTCCTACGCGATCCGCGACGCCCTGGAGCTGACTCGCCTGCCGGCCGTGGAGGTCCATCTGTCAGACGTCGACTCCCGTGAGGAGTTCCGGCGCCACTCGGTGCTCGGTGACCTGTGCTTCGCGCGGGTGGCCGGCAAGGGCGAGGACGGCTATCGAGTGGCGCTGACGCATCTGCGGGAGCGGCTGTCGACGTGAGACGGCGCGCCGCCGCACTCGCCGAGCGCCTACCCGGTGCGCCCGCCGACCTGGCGCTCATCACCTCGCTGGTCAACGTCCGCTACCTGACCGGGTACACGGGCTCGAACGGCCTGGCGCTGGTGGGCCCCGACACGCTGGCGTTCATGACCGACTTCCGCTACATCGAGCAGTCGGCGGCCGAGGTCGATCCGGCCTTCGAGCGCACGATCGCGATCGTCGAGCTGCTGGACGAGGTCTCTGAGCTGCTGCCGCCCGGCCCGGTGCGGCTGGCCTTCGAGGACGCCGATCTGAGCGTCCGCTCGCATACCCGACTCCGTGAGCGGCTGGACGATCGCGTCGAGCTGGTCGCCGGCGGTGACCTGGTCGAGCCCCTGCGGGCGATCAAGGAGCCCGACGAGATCCAGCGGATCCGACGGGCTGCCGAGATCGCCGACGCCGCCCTGCGTCAGGTGATGGCCGACGGGCTGATCGGCCGGACCGAGCTCGAGGTGGCCGACGCGCTCGAGCGGTCGATGCGCGCGCTCGGCGCCCGCGGACCCTCGTTTGATTCGATCGTGGCCGCCGGGCCCCACGGGGCCCTGCCCCACGCGGAGCCCCGACCGGTGACGATCGGGGCCGGCGAGCTGGTGGTGATCGATTGGGGAGCCGAGTTCGAGGGCTACTGCTCCGATTGCACGCGGACGCTGGCCACCGGCGATCCGGGGGAGCCGGCGCAGGCCGCCTACGAGCTGGTTCGCGAGGCCCAACTGGCCGGGCTGGAGGCGGTCCGGGCCGGCGTGAGCGGCCGCGACGCCGACCTGGCTGCCCGCGCGGTCATCGACGCCGCCGGCCATGCAGAGCATTTCGGGCATGGTCTCGGCCACGGCGTGGGACTGGAGATCCATGAGGGACCGCGGCTGTCGCGCCGCTCGGACTCCGTGCTCGAGAGCGGCAACGTGGTGACGGTCGAGCCGGGGGTGTACGTGCCCGGCGAATTCGGGGTGCGGATCGAGGATCTGGTGGTCGTGACCGACTCCGGGCCGGAGATCCTCACCACCGTGCCCAAAGAGCTCATCTTCGTCGACTGAGTAAGCGGTCGTGCGTCGAACCGAGCAGCGCCGTGCCGCCGTGTGGGCGCTCTATCAGAGCGACCTGCTCGAGCGCCCGCTCGGGGACATGCTCCCGGGGGACGTGCACACGTTCACATTTGCCCTCGCCGAGCAGGTCCGCGAGCATCAGGACGAGCTCGACGCGCTCATCCGTGAATACGCGACCGACTGGCCGCTGGAGCGGATCGCCCCCCTCGAGCGCTCGATCCTCCGGGTCGGCCTGCTCGAGCTCCTGTATCCCGATGTCGCCGGTGGCGATCAGCCGATTCCCCCGGAGGGCGCGATCGACGAGGCCGTGGAGACGGCCAAGCGCTTCTGTGGCCCCAACGCCCCGGGCTTCGTCAACGGGATCCTCGGAGCGGTGCTCCGCGAGCGCATAAGCAGAACGTAGGAAATTCGGGCCCGACGCCTGACCAGCGACGACAATCAGGCCATGAGATTGCTCGTCGTCGATGATGACCGCGCCCTGCGCGATGTCCTGCGTCGGGCCCTGAGCCTCTCGGGATACGACATCCGCCTGGCCCAGAGTGGAGCCGATGCCCTGGCTGAGATCGCCGCCTCGGTCCCCGACGCGGTCGTGCTGGACGTCGGGCTGCCCGACCTCGACGGGCTGGAGGTCTGCCGGCTGCTTCGCCGGGAGGGAAACCGGGTGCCCGTGCTGATGCTGACCGCTCATGATGCCGTCTCAGACCGGATCGACGGCCTCGATGCCGGCGCCGACGACTACCTGGTCAAGCCCTTCGATATCGACGAGCTCAGAGCCCGCCTGCGCGCGCTGCTGCGCCGCGCCGGAGGCGAGGGGGACGTGGACGGAGGCCTGTCCTTCGGTGAGCTCAAGCTCGATCCGGCCCGCCATGGGGCGGTCGTCACCGACACGTTCGTGGAGCTCACCCGGACCGAGTATCAGCTCCTGGAGCTCCTCATGCTCAATCCCCGCCGGGTGCTTCCCCACAGCCTCATCTATGACCGGGTGTGGGGGTATGACTTCGGCCCCACCTCCAATGCGTTGCGCGTCTACGTCGGCTATCTGCGGCGCAAGCTCGAGGACGCCGGCTCCCGGCCCCTGATCCACACCGTTCGCGGAGTGGGCTACGTCCTGCGGGAGCCCGCGCCGTGAGCCTGCGCGCCCGCATGGGCCTGGCGGCTGGGGTGGCGGTCGCGCTGGCGGTGATCGCGGTCGCGGTCTCGGCGTACGCTGGGACGAGGTCCGTGCTGCGCGGCCAGCTGGACCGCTCGCTGCACAACCTGACGGCTCAGGTCCTCGGGCCCGTCGAGCACCCGAACGGCCAGGCCACGGGCGGCGGGTCTTCGCCGGGAACGGATGGCCAGGGGCCGGGACCGGCGCTGCGCCCCGGTGATCCGGACGAGGGCCTTGGGCTCAACGAGCGGGGCCGGCCTGCATTCGGGGGTGCTCCCGGAACCTTGACGCTGGTCAGGCGCAACGGCACCACGTTTGTGCCGCAGGGCCAGCACTCGAGTATTCCCGTCGACGCCCAGGCGCGAGCGCTCGCGGCTCGCGGCACCGGCAGCTACTTCACCGACATGACCGTGAGCGGCACGAGGATCCGCGTCCTGGCGACCGGGATCCAGTCGCGGGGAGCGCTGCTCGTGGCGCTCCCACTCAAGGATGTCGACAGCGCGCTCTCCAGCCAGCTGCTGCTGCTGATCATCATCGCGGCCGCCGGGATCGCCCTGGCCGGGCTGCTGGGATTCCTGGTGGCACGCACCGCGTTGGCGCCGATCGCGCGTTTCACCCGCCAGACCGAGGTCATCGCCGCCCACCCGCAGCGGCTGCCCGAGAAGCGGCTGGAAGTCCAGGGTGGCGACGAGCTCGCGCGCCTGGCCCAGACCTTCAACCGGACCCTCGATGCGCTGGATACTTCGGTGCAGGCCCAGCGCAACCTGATCGCCGACGCTTCGCACGAGCTGCGCACCCCGATCGCGAGCATCCGCGCCAACCTCCAGCTGATGCGCGACGAGCAGCTCCTGTCGTCCGAGGACCGGGAGGCCCTGCGAACCGACGTGATCGATGAGCTCGACGAGCTGACCGCTCTCGTCGGGGATGTCGTGGAGCTCGCCCGGGGCACCAAGCCCAGCGGCGAGGCCGGAGACCTCAGGCTCGATGAGATCGTCGCCGCCGCGGTGGACCGAACCCGTCGCCGCGCGCCCGGCCTGTCGGTGCGGCCTCGCCTCGAGCCGACGCTGGTGCACGGCGAGGGCGACCAGATCGCCCGGGCCGTGGGGAACCTGCTCGACAACGCCGCCAAGTGGAGCCCGCCCGATGGCGTGATCGAGCTCGAGCTGCGCGACGGTGTCCTGTCCGTTCGCGACCATGGTCCCGGATTTGACGACGAGGATCTGCCGCTGGTCTTCGATCGCTTCCATCGTGCCGCCGACGCGCGCTCCAAGCCGGGCTCCGGCCTGGGCCTGGCAATCGTGCGCCAGGCCGCTGAGGCCCACGGCGGGTTCGCCACAGCTCAGAACGCGTCCGGGGGCGGTGCCCTGATGCGCATCGGCTTCGGCCCGGCGCAGAAGCCCGAGACGACGGAGCCCGGCGCGGTCACCGCCGGCGGAGGAGCGACCACAACCCGTAATCCGGTCTGACTCGCACCGGTTTTTTGACTGGCTGTTGCAAGGCGGTTTGTTGCAGTCTCAGCTCCGCAACCCGCTGTTTTTCCGCGCACCGTTTTGCGGGTCTCCCGGTGGAGCCCAACCTGAGCGGTGAGGGGGTGCCGGCATGTTCCCCAGGTGGGCGCCGCGGAGGGCCCGTCCGCCGGCACACCCCGTCAATCGCGCCGCCGGCCGCTGACTGCTAGTCGCGGCCGGCGCCGCGGATCACGGTGCGCCGAGAATCCGGCGCAGCCACACGCCCACCGCCTCGCCGACCGCCCCGAGGTCGGATTTGAGGGCGTGGTCGCCGGCCACCCGCACGACCGTCCGGCCAGGCCCCGGGGGTGGGATCCCGAATCTGTCGCGCTCGCCCTGGACGACCAGCGTCGGAACCCTTACAGCGTCCAGCTCGGGCAGCCGGCTCGAGGCCGGGCGCGTGGCCCGCGCGCGAGTCACCGGCAACAGTGGAAAGGCCAGGCAGAGCACGGCGACGGCATGCGTGGGCGAGACGGTCCGGCAGGCCACGCGGGCACCCATCGAACGTCCCCCGCAGATCAGGGCCAGGCCTTGCAGCCGATCGCCCGCCAGGTGGTTCACCACCGCCGACCAGGCCTCGTCGAGATGGGCAGCGGGCGCGGGCGCCCGCCGGCCGGCGACCCGATAAGGCTGCTCGACGAGCGCCACCGCGACCCCGAGCGAGAGCGCGACCTCCCGGGCGCGCTGGAGGTCAGGCGCGCCGACGCCACCGCCGGCGCCGTGCCCGAGCACCATCGCCATGGACGCGGGCTCGCCCGTCGGCCGGCTCAGGTGCGCGCGGGCTCGCCCGCGCGGGGTGTCGATCGCGATCTCCGTCACCCATCGGATGGTGGCACCCCGCACGCCGACTCCGATTGCGGAGGGGGCGTTTATCACCCTTGTCGCTCGGGTACCGATGGGTGTGGGTCGGGAGGACTCGTGGCTCAGGGAGGCCAGATGAACCGGACGATCACGTGCATTGCGGCACTTCTGATGTGCGCCATGTTCAGCTGCTCGGCATCGGCCGCCACGTCGAGCGCCGATCCTCCGACGGGGGTGACGGCCCTGGCGGGCTCAAGCTCGGCGACCGTCCATTGGATGAGCCCGGCGACCGTTGACGGCGCTCCGGTCACGTCGTTCACGGTGACCGCCTCCACCGGTCAGCGGATGATGGCCGACGAGCCCAACCACTGGGCGATCGTGCCGGGCCTCACCGACGGGCGGCCGGTCACCTTCACCGTCACCGCCTCGAGCTCCGCCGGCACCTCACCGGTCTCGGTGGCCAGCCGCCCGGTCACTCCGCAACCGGTTGCGCCGCCCCGTCGCGTGCTGCTCGGAACCCCCAAGCAGGTGAGCTATGACCATTACTCGGTGATCATCGGCGGGCGGCGCGTGCTGCTGTGGGCGGGCGAGTTCGACTACTACCGCCTGCCTTCGCCGTCGTTGTGGATCGACCGTCTGGAGGAGATGAAGGCGGCCGGCTTCAACGCGGTCAGCATCTATTTCGACTGGGACTACCACTCGGCGGCCCCCGGCGTCTACAACTTCGCGGGGGTGCGGGACATCAACCGGCTGCTCAACGAGGCTCAGCGCGTGGGCCTGTACGTGATCGCCCGCCCGGGCCCGTACATCAACGCCGAGACCGATGCCGGCGGTCTCGCCGGTTGGCTGGCGTCCGAGCCCGCCGGGTCACGCACCGACGACCCCCAGTACCTGGCGGCCGCCGACCAGTGGCTGTCGGAGATCGATCCGATCATCGCCGCTCATCAGATCACTCGGGGCGGCGATGTGATCCAGTACCAGATCGAGAACGAGTACGGCTACACCGACCCCGCCGGGGAGGCCTACTTCGAGAACCTCGAGTCCCAGGCCAAGCAGTACGGGATAGACGTCCCCACCTACACCAACAACGTGGGCGGGTTCGCCAATGGCTGGTCCCCCGGGACCCCCGGCGCCCCCGACCTCAATGGCTCAGACCAGTATCCCGAGGCGTTTGACTGCTCGCGGACCAACGTCTTCAACAGCCCGCCCGTCCTGACCGGTGACCACAACCCGAACACGCCGCTGATGGTGCCCGAGTACCAGGGAGGTTCGTTCGACTCCTGGGGCGGCGTCGGATACTCGGACTGCGCGGTCATGACCGGGCCCAACTTCGAGAACACGTTCTACAAGTACTACATCGCCCAGGGCGCGACGATGCAGAGCATCTACATGACGGTGGGGGGGACCGACTGGGGATTCAACCCGGCTCCGTTCATGTACACCTCCTATGACTACGGCTCGGCGATCTCCGAGCCCGGGACGCTGTCGTTCAAGTACCCCGAGCTCAAGCTCGTCGGCGAGATGTCCCAGGCGCTACCCGACCTGACCCAGACCGACCAGGTTGCGCCGCCGACCATCTCGGGGCTGATCACCTTCGAGGAGCGCAACCCGCGCACCGGCGCGACCTTCCTGTACCTGGGCAACGACGGCACCACCCCGGTCACCACGGCGCTCCCCAGCGACCCGAGCGCGACCGTGACGGTGTCCGGCCACGAAGCGAAGTTCCTGGTCTCAGATGCCCGCTTCGGCCGCCAGCGCCTGGTCTCGACCAGCTCGGAGCTGATCACCCAGATGAGTCTCGGCGCCCGGGATCTGGCGCTCCTGAGCGGAGATTCCGGGTCCGCCGGGGAGACCAGCCTGTCGTATCCGAGCAAGCCCCAGGTAAGAGTGCTCGCCGATCCGTCCGGTGACCCGGTCCGGTCCCAGTGGGACGCCCAGACACACGTCCTGCGGCTGACCTACACCCACGACGGACTTGACCAGGTGTCGATCAGCTCGCGAGGCTCACATCTGCTCCTGCTGCTCGCCGACAGCACCACGGCGGGGCAGTTCTGGGTGGAGCACACCTCCGGCGGTCCGCTGCTCGTGCACGGGTCCTCGCTGCTGCGGACGGCGGCGATCCGCGGAAGCCGGGCCGTGCTGACGGGTGACACATCGGCGGCCGGCGAGGTCACCGTGTGGGGCCCCGAGGCGGTTCGCTCCCTGGGCTGGAACGGCCGGCCACTGCCCGGGAGCCCGAGCCGCGGCGGAGCCCTGAGCGCGCCGCTGCCCGGCCCTCCGTCAGCGCTCTCGCTGCCGGCGCTGGACCAGGGCTGGCGCTTTGAGTTCGAATCCGGCGAGCGCCTGCCGAGCTTCGACGACACCAACTGGCCGGTCGCCAACCATTCGGTGACCGACAATCCCGAGCAGCCGGCCACCAAGCCCGTCCTCTACGCCCAGGACTATGGCTTCGATCACGGCTTCGTGTGGTACCGCGGCCACTTCACCGCGACCGGCCACGAGACCGCCATAACCCTGACCGCCGACACCGGTCCGTTCGGGTCCTTCGCGGTCTGGCTGGACGGGCGCGACCTGGGCTCGGCGACCACCCCGACAGCGGTCCAGAGCATGTCCGACACTCCGGTGACCAAGACCTTCACCATCCCCTCCGGCACGGTCACCGCGGGCAAGGACAACGTGATCTCGGTGCTGACCGAGAACATGGACCAGGACGAATCGTTCGAGAACACGCTCGGGCTGGATTCCGACAAGACCCCCCGGGGACTCGAGACGGCAAGCGTCTCGGTCTCCAGCGGCTCCACCCCGACCGTGACGTGGCGGCTCCAGGGAGCCTCCGCGGCCCAGACCCAGCGCGACCCCGTGCGCGGGCCGACGAACCCAGCCGGGCTCGGGGGCTCGAACGCCGGCTGGGCACTGCCCAACTATCCGGACGGGTCGTGGGACCGGGTGAGCCTCCCGGATTCCTGGGCGGCCCGTGGCGTCCCGGCGGGCGTCGGCTGGTACCGCACGCAGTTCTCGCTCCACGTTCCCCAGGGCGTGTGGGCGCCGCTGGGACTCAAGCTCACTCCACGCGGCGGGGGGACGCCCGGTCCCGGCGGCCAGAACTTCCAGGCGCTGATCTACCTAAACGGCTGGTTGATCGGCCGCTACATCGACAACCTCGGTCCGCAGAACACGTTCTACCTGCCCCAAGGGCTGCTGCGCACCGACGGCCGAAATACGCTGGCGATCGCCGAGTGGAGCCTCGCCGACGGCGCCGGAGGACTGGGTGGAGTCTCGCTGGTTCCCTACGAGATCCTGCGCGGCGGGATCCCGGTCCAGGCGGTGGCCAGCCCCGGTTGAGCTCAAGGAAAAGGCCCACGAAGGCGTTGAGGCCTGGTAGAACTGCGCCAGCCGGGAGGCCGGACTCGCCCGGACGTCTCAGGAGGTGGAGATGAACATTCGTGCCGCCGTCACCGAGGCCAAGGGCGCTCCGTTCGTGATCCAGGAGCTCGAGCTTTCCGAGCTGCGTGGGGACGAGGTTCTGGTCCGGGTCAGCGCCGTGGGAATCTGCCACACGGATCTGATCGTTCGCGATCAGTGGTACCCGGTCCCGTTGCCGGCGGTGCTCGGTCACGCTGGGGGCGCAACTTCGGCGCGATCCGTCCGGATGGATCCACCTCTTTGACCCGAGACGGCCAGCCGATCCACTCGCACTTCTTTGGCCAGTCGAGCTTTGCCACGCACGCGGTCGCCACCGAGCGCAACGTGGCCAGGCTCGATCGGTCGATACCGCTTGACGTCGTGGCGCCTTTTGGCTGTGGGATCCAGACCGGAGCCGGCGCGGTGCTCAACGCCCTGCGACCGCAGGCCGGAACGAGCATCGCGGTGTTCGGTACCGGCACGGTTGGACTGTCGGCGGTCATGGCCGCGCGGTTGACGGGCTGCACGACGATCATCGGCGTCGACGTGCGGCCGGCGCGGCTGGTGCTCGCGCAGGAACCTTGGAGCGACGGCGGTGGTCGATGGCTCCGCCGTTGACGCGGTCGAGGCGATCAATGACTTGACCCGCGGGGTCGGCGTGGACTTCAGTATCGGCTCCACCGGGTCGCCGAAGGTGCTGGCCCAAGCGGTGTATTGCACCGGGCGCGGGGGCACCTGCGGTCTGATTGGCGCACCGCCGTTCGGGACCGAGGTCGCGCTCGACATGAACCAGATCCTCGGGCCGGGTCGCATTGTGCGCGGCATCGTGGAGGGCGAGGCCGTGCCCGAGGTGTTCCTGCCCAGGTTGATCGAGCTATGGCAGCAGGGCCGCTTTCCGGTCGACCGCATCATGTCGCACTACGACTTCGACGAGATCGACACCGCCGCCCATGACGCAGAGGAAGGGCGGGTGATCAAGCCGGTACTTCGCATGTGAGCCCACGCGCCCACCGGCCGCCCGCGCGGGCCGCCGCCGGGGCGAAGTCGCCCGCCTATTGGAGGGCTTTGGCCTTTGCGCGGTCGAACTCCTCGCTGGTCAGCACGCCACGGTCCCTGAGGTCGGCGAGCTTGCTCACGTCGTCCGTCGAGTCACCAGAACCCCCGCGGCGCTGGAACTGGCGAAACGATGCGTATTGGGCCTGCTCGGCCGCTTGGTGCTCGTGCATGGTGTGGCCGCGGATGATGAGATATCCGAGCACGCCGATGAGTGGGAACACGAAGATGAACAGGACCCACAGCGCCTTAGCCCCGTTGGAGAGGTCCGGGCTGCGGAAGATGTCGAAGACCACGCCGACCGCGATCCAGATCCATAGGAACAGGAAGGCGAGCTCGACGACTGTGAGTAGCGCGTCTCCGAAGGTGAACGTTGCGAAGGGCACTAGAGGCATTTGCTTCCTTTCTGGCGGGTTTACGGATGGGGTCTCGGATCCTCGAGGCAAGCGCCGATCGGCCCTTGTCGTGGGATCCTAAGCCCGCGAAGCGGCCCCGTGAAGCGGCCATCTCTTCTTTCAGATGACCGTCGCCCAGGGGCAACGAGGTTAGTGCGGCGCTCAGATCCCGTGGACGGCGCTGACGCGAATCCGCACAGGAACGCTGAAGCGCTGCGCGAACGACTCGGCCGTCATCCCGAAGCGCTCCCGGTCAGTGGTGTACTTGGCCACCCATGCCGTGTCCTCAGCGGCGCTCGCACCTGATTCGTCCACCTCGGCCGTGCCCGACAGCACGACGATGTCGCCGCCGTCCCACAGGAGCCCCGCCGGCCGCGGGAGCGGCGCGCCCGACGGCGTCACGGTCGTCAGCCAAACGACATCTCCTCGCGCAGGTGTCGAGCGACGCGCGCGCCGAACTCGGTGCTCTCGTCGATCATGCGCCGATCGAGGGTCGGTCGCTGATCAGAAGGGTCCGTGGGGCTCATACGATCCCCGGCGGGCTCCGACTGAGATAAAGCTCATCCCATCCTGGCCCGCGATCGGGCACCGCAGTGTTTCGGGATCGACCCGGATGAAGCTGCCTTCCCGGACCGGAACCTCGGTGTCGCCGATCCGCCAGTGTCCAGATCCTCTGACGACGACGTACACCTCTTCTTGTCCTGACGCGGCTTCGTCGTGCTCCATGCCCGCCTGGCCGGAGGGCAGGTCAAACCAGTTGATGCCGAAGGCCTCAACGCCGACTTCTCGGCGCACGAACCGCACAATCCCGCCGGGCCCGGCGCCCTCGATGTCCTCCACGTTCACCATCGCGTACCCCACGATGCCCAACGCTATCGAAGCTCGCGGCCGCTCTGATTGCAGAGCCAGTGCCCGACCTCGCACGCCGGCGACATGGCTCCAGGCGCGTGGTTCCGGAAGCCCGGCCAATCCGCGCCAGGCTTCTGTATCGATCCAATCGCTAGCGGCGGGCCTGCAAGCACCGAGGGGCGATTTTGCCGATTTGCGAGACTGGCCGCACCCACGAGCATGGGCACCTTCGTGTTCGCGCGACTCCTGCCCTAATTAGGCGGATGATTCGGGAATCACGCGTGAACCGCCACGCGAAGAGCATGATCACCGCAATGACCCCGACGACGATCACGACGATGTGGCCAAATGAAGCGGCTTCGATGCTCGACGCCCCAACCATCACCGACTTCCTGCAAACGCTTCCCGACCGCGAAGATCAACAGAAGATCGCTCGCGCCAACGCCGAGTCGCTCGACGGCTTTGAACAGCCTCCCTCCGAAGCAGACGTCCAAGCGGCGCCGCAACTCCACGAGCAGTCATGAGCTCGGTCTCAACAAACGGGACCGTTCTCCTCATCGGCGCCTCTCGCGGCCTGGGATACGCGATGGCCGCGGAGTACTGCGACCGGGGATCTCACGTCGTGGCGACCGTTCGCAGCCCTGCCCGCAACGCGCTGCACGAGCTGCAGGGCACCGCCGGCGGGCGGCTTGAGATCGAGCTAGTCGACATCAACGCGCCGGAGCAGGTCCAAACCCTCCGCGATCGGCTCGGCGCCCGCAGGTTCGATCTCCTCTTCGTCAACGCGGGCGTCACCAACGACCCAGATGAGACCAGCGCGGATGTCACGACCGAGGAGTTCACCCGCCTGATGGTCACCAACGCGCTGAGCCCGATGCGGGTCATCGAAACGCTCGGCGATCTCATCGACCCGAACGGCACGATCGCGGTCATGTCCTCCGGCCAGGGCAGCATTGAACCGTCCTGGGGTTGTTGGAGACTTCTGGCCTTGGAAACGAGGACGGAGTTATGCCGACAGATCATGGAGCTGGAAGGTCAACGAGCAGGCGCTACTCGGATGAGGAGAAGCGGGCTG
>Ga0182024_10007422_pt1 | contig 23629 bp, 16 predicted proteins | sample P32metaG_FD_120480 | JGI IMG/M metagenome (GOLD analysis project Ga0182024, IMG submission 120480) | Permafrost microbial communities from Stordalen Mire, Sweden - P3-2 metaG (Illumina Assembly) | ecosystem: Environmental > Terrestrial > Soil > Wetlands > Permafrost | place: Sweden: Stordalen... | reverse complement strand
CAGAGGCAGCCTGCGAAGAGGCTACGGCTTGGACACGGCTGGAGCTGGTGTCGCGTTGCAAGCGCTTGAGATCGGCGCGAAGTTCGGCGGCGCTTTGATAGCGCATGGTGCGATCTTTTTCGAGAGCTTTGTTGACGATACGTTCGAGTTCTGCAGGAAGCTCGGGATTGAGGCGCACCGGAGAAATGGGGGCGCGATTTAAGATGGCGTCGAATATCGCGGCGGAAGTGGCGCCGGAAAATGCGGGGCGGCCAGTGCCCATTTCGTAGAGCACAACGCCGAAGGAGAAAAGATCAGTGCGCGCGTCGAGTTCTTTGCCGAGAGTTTGCTCGGGCGACATGTAAGCGACGGTGCCGAGAGCGACGCCGGGACTGGTGAGGTTGGCTTCGTCCATGGTGACGTTGCCGTGGGTGGCGCCTTCGGCGGCGGTTTGCATGACTTTGGCGAGGCCGAAGTCGAGGACTTTGGCTTGGCCGCGATCGGTGACGAAGATGTTGGCGGGCTTGATGTCGCGATGGACGATATTTTCGGAGTGAGCGGCGTCGAGAGCGTCGGCGGATTGGATGCCGAGCTCAACGAGAGTGTCGACGGGGAAAGGGCCTCCGGCAATGCGATGTTTTAATGTTTGGCCCTTGAGGAGTTCCATGACGATGAAGCGCTGGCCGTTTTCGTACTCGCCAATCTCGTGGATGGTACAAATGTTGGGGTGGTTCAAAGCGGCGGCGGCGCGGGCTTCGCGGAGGAAGCGGTCGAGGGCGATTTTGTCGCGGGAGACTTCTTCGGGAAGAAATTTCAGTGCGACCATGCGGCCGAGGGTGGTGTCTTCGGCCTTGTAGACGACGCCCATGCCGCCGCCGCCGAGTTGTTCAATGATGCGATAGTGCGAGAAAGTTTGGCCGAGGATGGGGTGGGATTCGGTCACAGTGACAAGGAATCTTAGGTTGGGAGCGGGATGAAGTCAACGTGGCGTTGACACGTGGCGTTGACACGTGGCGGCGACACGTGGCGGCGACACGTGTGGCGGCGACACGTGTGGCGGAGGCCCCACTGACGCAGGATGTGGAAAAGTGTTTGCGGCGGAGATTCTGTCGCGGTTATTCGCCCGGTAAAACATAATGTTACGATGCGTTGCGGCGATTCGGAGGACTGGATGAGATGTATCGTGAACGTGGTGATGGCGACAATTTGGTTGGTTGGCGTCTTGACGCCTACGGGCGCGCTCGCGCGAATTGCCGCGACAGATGAAGCGCGGACACAGCGGAAGCCGGATCAGGAATTGTTGCAGGCGATCGCGGAAAAGAATTCGAAAGCGATAGGACAGTTTTTGGATGAACAATTCGAATTCACCACTGTGGATGGGAAGACCCTAGGCAAAGCGGAGACGCTGAAAGACTTGTCTGCGATTACGACCGCTGGTGCGGGGGCTGCGGACGTTCATTCGTTTAACTATGGCGACCTCGAATATGTGATTGGGATTCAGGGGAACACACGCTTTCTACGGATCTGGGTGAAGAGGGCGGCGGGCTGGCGGGTATTTATTTATCTGGAGACGCCAATTGCGGAGCGGGCTCCGGTGGCGGCTGGTGGCGGGGAATGCGTGAATCCTTGCAAGACAATTCCCTTCTCGCCAAAAACGAAAGCGGATAAAGAGATTTTGGAATCGTGGCAGAAATTAAAAAATGCTGAGTGGCATCCGAATGCGCAGGAATGGGCTTTGTACATTGCTGACGAATTTTTGCTGATCAATGCGCGTGCGGAACGGCCGAAAGCGGTGCGCGTGGAGTTGATTGCGAAGCAGGAGGCGAATCATGAAATTGGGCCGCCGGGCGATCCGGTGCATTCGATGCGGATGTTCGATTTCGGCGGGAACTCGGCGGTGATGCTTTCGGTGCATACGCCGTATCACGGCGGGAAGCCTTATTACAACGTGCGGGTATGGGTGCTGCGGGATGAGCGCTGGCAGTTGAGTGTGAGCCAGCAGACGATCGAGCAGGCGGCGGCTGCAGTGGTGGGTGTCGGATAGACTTCTTCCGGACTAGCTAGAATCAGTTTTGGCCGGCTTTCGGATTTATCGAGGTGTTGTTCTGCGTATTAGTGGCCGCTCGTATTGGACTGCATGTGGAGGAGAAGCTGTTTGAAGCGAGGGTCGTCGCGGAGCGGCGCGAACGCGGGTTCGGCGTTTATTGCGGCGGTGTCACGGAAACCCAAATCGAAGGATTGCTGCAGAGTCTGCAGGGATTTCTCTTTATCGCCGTTGCCTGCGTAAAAAACGCTTAACCAATATTTGTCTACTTCGGTTTGCCGCTCTCGCTTCTGCATCAGGGCGAGCGCTTCGATGTAGTGCTTTTGCGCACCGAGCGCCTGCGCGCGGCCGAGGTCGGCGCCGGCGGAGTTTCCCGCCACTTCTTCGCAGCGGTCAAAGGCGGCCATAGCCTCTTGGAAGCGTCCCTGTTCATAAAGTGCGCGTCCGAGATGATAGTACGCATAGGCGAAACTGGGATTGAGGCGAATCGTGGTGCGCGCCGCCTTCTCTGCCTCCACTGGTTCTGGAGGGACTTGATACGTCAAGGCCCAGGACAATAGATCCCATCCCGAGGTGTTGTCTGGCTCTTCCTGTGTGGCCAAGCGAGATTCGGCAGCGGCTTCTGCATAGCGGAATTTTGCACCAAGGACGCGTCCCATGGCGACGTGGCCCTCGGCCAATTGCGGATCGATGGCCAGGGATTGCTTGGCAAGTTGCTCGGCACGAAGCAGATGCGCGGGATCGCTTTTTACGTCGCGGTAGTAATATCCCTCGACACTGGAAAGCCCGGCGAGAGCTAACGCGTACTTGGGGTCGAGGTCGAGAGCAACTTGGAAGTGTTTGCGAGAGGCTTCGAGGGCTTGCGGTTGATCTTCGTGCACGAGGAGCGCACGACCCAGCAGAAACTCTTCATAGGCTTTGGCGTTTTGCGTATAGCGGCGCTGCACCGCCTGCTGCTCTTGAGGCGTGAGGTGCAGATTGAGAGCCTCCGCGATCTTCAATGCGGCTTGCTCTTGCAGGGAAAAAACATTCTGCATATCGCCGGTGAAATCGTCGGCCCAGGTTTGGAAGCCAGTGGTGGAGTCGATCAACTGGACGTTTATGCGGACTTGCGGGCCGGATTTGCGCACGCTGCCTTCGAGGAGATAGCGGACGTTCAGGAGGCGGCCGATGTCGGCGCTGCTCTTGTCCGCGAGTTTTAGCGTGGCACCGGCATCGCGCGAAGCCACGTCAATGCCTTGGATTTTAGAAAGCTTGGTGGAGATTTCGTCGGCCATGCCATCCGTGAAATAGGCACTATCGGATTCGGTGCTGAGATTTTTCAGCGGCAGCACGGCGATGGAGGGGCGGCCGGAGGTACTCGCGCCGGCAGCTCCGGAATTCTTGCGATACCACAAGAATCCGCCGCTGAACAGCAACAATAACAACGCGGCAGCGGCGACGTACCCTAAGCTGCGAGAGGCAGGCGCGGAAGCCGTGAAAGCTGGAGAGATCGCAGACGCCACGGGAAGAGATTGGCTCGAAGAAATTTTGGCGGAAGCAGGTTCTGGTGTGAGTGCCGCAGTGGAGGAACGCGCGTCGCTTATGGAAACTGGGTCGGCGGACGAGTGTGCAACGGAGCGGCCGGAAGCTTCGCGGCGCAGGCGTTTCAGGTCGGCGCGTAGTTCGGCGGCGGACTGGCATCGAAGGTCGCGGTCTTTCTCGAGAGCTTTGTTGATGATGCGCTCGAGTTCGGAAGGCACCCCGGCATTCAAACGGATTGGAGAGACTGGAGTTTTGCGAAGAATGCCATCGAAAACAGCGGCGGAAGTGTCGCCTTGAAACGGAAGAACTCCGGTGGCCATTTCGTAGAGGACGATGCCAAAGGAAAAGAGGTCGCTGCGGGCGTCGAGCGACTGGCCAAGAGCCTGCTCAGGAGACATGTAGGCGACGGTGCCGAGGGTGCTGCCAGGACTGGTTAGAAATTCATCGCGGGCTTTTTCCACTGTGACGGTAGCGTGGTCATGGGGATCGGCGTCGCGATTTAATTTGGCGAGGCCGAAGTCCAAGATTTTTGCGTGACCACGAGTGGTGACAAAAATGTTGGCGGGCTTAATGTCGCGATGGAGGATGCCTTTGGCGTGCGCGGCGTCGAGGGCATCGGCAACGTTGATGGCGGTGTCGAGGAGCCGGTCGAGTTCCATTGGACGACCGTTAATCACGTGCTTGAGGGTCTCGCCCTCCATCAATTCCATGATGAGAAAGACGCGGCCGGCTTCTTCGCCGATGTCGTGCACGATGCAGATATTAGGATGGTTTAGCGCGGAGGCGGCTTTGGCTTCGCGGCGAAAGCGATCCAGCGTTGCCGGATCGCCTGCCAAGTTTTCCGGCAAGAATTTAATGGCAACGAAGCGGTCGAGGCGGGTGTCCTCGGCCTTGTACACAACGCCCATGCCACCGCCGCCTAGTTTTTCGAGGATGCGATAGTGGGAGAACGTGTGTCCGACGATGGAATCAGTTTCGGTCAAGGCAGTTACGGCATGTTAGGTGGTGCCACGAAGCAAGTCAACGCGCGGCCGGCCATTGGGCACACTGTTCATCCGTGCTGAGTGTGGACTGCTGAGCGGATATTGAAAAGCTGCGGCTCAGTGATATGCCAAGCCAAAGAAAATAACGTTCGTGCGACGGGCCCTATGCCGAAGGATCTTTTTGACGCGTCGCCTTTACGCCAGAAAGAATTCCGATTCCTAGCAGGATGATGGCGCCGACGGCAATCCAGTGCGCCGGGACGTGCATCAGGTGCGCGGCGTAAATCAGGCCACCGATCACGATCACGAAGCCGGCTGAATAAAGAGCGAATGACATGGCGCCTCCAACTGAGTATCAGTTCAACAGAAACAAATCCGTCTGTACAGCAAGAGCCTATATTTTTCCAAACGTCTGTTCCGGTGGGCGCGCTCATTGCGTTCCAGTGTGCTTGGGAGCCGTGGCAGAAATCTTGTGCCAATTTAGAGTTGCGGGGCGGCCCATCAGGAAAGCGCCATCTGCGGAAATTTCGCCATCCTTTATTGTGCCCTTCATATCGATGGTAGCGAGCCGGGAGCCATCTGGTTTTTCACTGTGCAGTTCCATTTTAACAGCGCCGGATGGCGAAATTTCTCCGACGAGAAACATCGGGATGCGCAAATTTGCGCCAGTCATCCAGTCTCCCGTGATTTTGTTGCCGCTGATGGTGCCCTCTCCGCGGGCGCAACGTTCCGGCTCGAGTTTTGTTTTGGCGTAACAAACGGGTCCGGCGTAGAGGCCATCGTATTTTTTCCCTACGAGCGTAGCAGTCGCACTGCCCGCAGCGGCGTGCGCGGGAGTGTGCGCGCTTGGTGGGTTCGCGCCTGCATGCACTATGGCGGCTTTCTTGGGCTGCGGGGCACTTGGCGACGGTGCCGCGGTGATGGTTGCGGAGGATGCACTATCGCCCGGTGGAACGACCGGGGCGCTTGCGGGCGATGGCTGAGGAGGAGTTGCGATGGGGTTTTGCGCACTTGGTTTTGCAGCATCGACCGGCAGCACTCGTTGTTGCGAACTTGCCGCGGCTTCGCTGGCGTGCTCCGCTTTGCTGCGCTGGATGACGGTGTAGGCCCAAAAGCCTCCGCCTGCAACTAACAGCACGACGGCAGCGGCGATCCATTTCGCAGCGCTTGCTTTTCTGGCGCTTGCTTGGAAAGATGCGGACGGTAGCGTCCCGCCACTCTCGGCTTCCGTGATGGAAAAAGTGCGCACCGGCTGCTGAATATTTTTGAAGCTTCTTTCGCCAAGCGATTGGAAGGAGAGAGAAAGTTTGTTGCGAATTTGATCGTGCACGCTCCCGGAAATGCAGACGCCGCCCGGCTCAGCAGCGGTCTGGATGCGTGCGGCAACGTTGACGCCGTCGCCCATCAAGTCCTGGCCCTGGACCATCACGTCGCCAAGATTGATGCCGATGCGGAAGCGCACTTGCCGATTGGGAGGAAGCTTGTCGTTGAGGGTGCGTAGCGCAGCTTGAATGTCGGTGGCGCAACGAACGGCTTCGACAGCGCTGTTGAATTCGGCGAGGATGGCGTCGCCGGCGGTATTAAAAATGCGGCCGCGATGCATGGCCACCAGCGACTCAAAAACTTGCTTGTGTCCACGGAAAGTACGCAGCGTGCCTTCCTCATCTTCGCCCATCAGGCGGCTGTATTCGGCCACGTCGGCGGAGAGAATGGTGGCGAGTTTGCGCTCCAGCGTTTGCGATATGGGGCGATCGATTTCTTCGGGCATGAGGCGGAGCTCCGGATGGCGTTTTGCCGCGTATGATAGCACCGCTAGCGTGTTTTATTGCGGAGCGCAGACGAGTCTGGTTCCCTGGCGCCCCTGGCGCGCGGTTTGTTGGAGTTGCGCAGCGGGAGTGCTAAAATCAAGCAGGAACGCTCGCGAAACTCGACTGCCACTATGACTGAGAACACCGCACCCAAAACGCTTTACCAAAAAATCTGGGAGAGCCATGTCGTCTGCGAAACGCCGGGCCAGCCGTCCATCATTTATATTGACCGGCACCTGGTACACGAAGGCACCTCCCCGCAGGCTTTTGCCGGGCTACGCGCGGAAGGCCGCAAAGTGCGGCGGCCCGATCTTACGTTTGCGGTGATGGACCATTCAGTCTCCACGACGGATCGCACGTTGCCGATTCTCGACAATGACGCCAAGCTGCAATTTGAGGCTCTCGAAAAAAATTGCCGCGAGACTGGCGTGCGACTGTTTGATATGAACAGCAAAAATCAGGGCATCGTGCACATCATCGGCCCGGAGCTGGGCATCACGCAGCCGGGACAGACCATTGTTTGCGGCGACAGCCATACTTCAACGCATGGCGCATTTGGCACATTGGCGTTTGGCATCGGCACCAGCGAAGTGGAACACGTGCTAGCCACGCAGACGCTGGTGCAATCGAAATCCAAGACCATGCACATTGTGGTGCACGGCAAACGCCCCAAAGGCGTCACCGCGAAAGACATTATTCTCGCGATTATCGGAAAAATTGGGATCGGCGGTGGGACGTCGCACGTGGTGGAATATGCCGGCCAAGCCATTCGCGAGCTCTCCATGGAAGGGCGCATGACCGTTTGCAATATGACGGTGGAAGCCGGGGCGCGCGCAGGCATGGTCGCGCCTGACGAGACTACTTTTAGCTATCTCGAAGGCCGGCCGTTCGTTCCGCGCGGTAAAGAGTTTCAGGAAGCGGTCGCGCACTGGAAGCAACTGCCGAGCGACGAGGGCGCAACATTTGACGTCACCGTGGAATTGCAGGCGGAGCAGATCGCGCCGCAAGTGACGTGGGGCACCAATCCCGGCATGGTCACGGGCGTGACTGCGCGCGTGCCCGACCCGCATGATTTCAAGGATCTCAACGATCAAAAAGCTACTGAGCGGGCGCTGCAATACATGGGATTGAAAGCGGGCACGCCGATCGTGGACATCCCTGTGGACCGCGTGTTTATCGGAAGCTGCACGAATTCGCGTCTAGATGATTTGCGCGCTGCTGCGCATTTTGTGGAAGGCAAGCACGTCAGCAAGACCATCAAGCAGGCGCTGATCGTGCCGGGTTCCCGCGGGATCAAGGCGCAGGCTGAAAAAGAAGGCCTCGATAAAATTTTCACGGCCGCTGGTTTTGAGTGGCGCGATGCCGGTTGTAGCATGTGCATCGGCATGAATGCGGATGTCCTGCCGCCGAACGAACGAAGTGCTAGCACCAGCAATCGTAACTTTGAGGGGCGCCAGGGCCGCGATAGTCGCACGCATTTGGTTAGCCCGGTGATGGCGGCGGCCGCGGCGATTGCGGGGCATTTTGTCGATGTGCGTGACTTTGCTTTGGATTCAGTGGAGTAGATTACAAATGAAACCATTTGTTACGCATACAGGATTGGCGCTGCCGCTGGATCGCGTCAACGTCGATACCGACCAGATGGTGCCGAAACAATTCTTGAAGGCGCTTACGCGCGAAGGATTTGGGCGAATACTCTTTTATGACTGGCGCTATCTGGCGGGCGAAAAACCGAATCCAGAATTCGTCTTGAATTTCCCGCGATACAACGGCGCCTCGGTTCTACTGACGCGCGCGAATTTCGGCTGCGGCTCTAGCCGCGAGCACGCACCCTGGGCCATCGGCGACTACGGTTTCCGCGTAATCCTGGCTCCCAGCTATGCCGACATTTTTTACAATAATTGCTTCAAGAATGGCATCCTCCCTGCGGAACTCAGCGAAGCGCAAATCGAAGAGCTTTTCCAGCGCGCGGAAAAATATCCCGGCTACCAACTCAGCATCGACCTGCCCAACCAAACGGCAAGCGACAACTACGGCCTTACGTACAAGTTTGAAATCGCCCCGTCGCGCAAGGAAGTCTTGCTCGAAGGCTTAGACGATATCGCCACCACGCTAAAACGCGAGCCGGATATTACGGCCTATGAAAAAACGCATTCGGCCAAGGCAACAATGTACGATCAAGTCGACGTAAAAAACTATTCGCCAGCACCCTAGGGATTAGCGGCCCACGAACAATCAGGTCGGATCTCCCCGTAAGCCAACGCCGCGAAACGGAGTCATTTCTTGTGACCCGTGAAGGCCTGCTCAAGCACTCCTCTAAAATTGGTAAATGCTACAAAAATTTATATACCGAATTCTAAAAAATAGATGCAGAAGTGATGCAGCGACCCGCTAACACCATAAACACATGAAAATAATCACGTTATAAGCACAGCCTCCGTGGCTAACCTCTTGCATAGGTGCGTATATCACGCGGACAACTACAACGGTGTTGATTAATCACCTTAATTGATATAAACCGTGATGTCTCGCGACAGGGAAGCACGTTTTTGAGATTGGGATTCCTGGTTAGTGGCACGGCTCTAAGCTTTGAGAACGGCAGACAATTTGTCTTGGCGCTTTCGCAAGGCCGAAGGGCAACGCTGGGGTATTTCGATTTGAGAAATAAATTGGAGGGGTGATGGGAAACCAAAAAACGAGCGTTATATTTGTCGCCTTTGCTTTTTTTCTGCTGATGCTATGTGCGTCTTTGAGCTCGGTCATGGCTCCTGTCGCGCATGCACAAGCGACAGTCAGCACGGGGAGCATTCAGGGAACGGTAACTGACTCGACCGGGGCTACGGTAGCCGCGGCCAAAATAACCATCACCGATAAGGATACGGGAAAATCACTCAAGACGACTACTAACGACGATGGGTCGTACTCTTCAGGAACTCTCCAGCCAGGAAATTATGGCGTCAAAATCGAAGCTCCTGGATTCAAGACCGCAGATTTGACTGTTGTCGTCCAGGTTGGCAACGCGGTGAGCGGCAGCATAGCCTTGCAATTGGGCCAAGGTTCGGATGTCATCGAAGTATCTGCCTCCAGCGTACAGGTGAACAATGAGCAGGTGAGCGTGCAGGGAGTCATCACCGCGAGTCAGATCGACAATCTACCGGTTAACGGGCGCAATTTTCTCGATCTAGCGCAACTAGAACCGGGCGTACAGATTCAGGAAGGCAGCACTTTTGACCCTACCAAAAATGGCTTCTCGTCCATTTCCTTTGAAGGGCGGTTTGGGCGCACGGCGAGAATCGAAGTCGACGGCGTCGACATTTCGGACGAAACCGTTGGTACAACTACGCAGAACATTCCCGCTAGCGCGATTCAGGAATTTCAACTTGCGCAGGCTTCATTAGATTTGTCGAGTGAACTGACGTCCTCTGGGGCCGTCAATGTCACCACGAGGTCTGGAACCAATGATGTACATGGACAGCTTTTCGGATTATTCCGCAAGAATTCCATCGCTGCAGCCCTTCCCGGCAGCACGCCTCCGCCCTTTGAGCGCGAACAATTTGGTGGGCGCGCTGGGGGCCGTATTATCAAGGACAAAGTGTTCTGGTTTCTGGATGCCGAACGTTCGAAACAAGACCTCACCGGAGCGGAGCCTTTCTCTTCGCCCTTCGATACGCTGGGTACCACTCTACAGGAGCCATTCCGCGAAGTGCAGACCGACGCTCGGATGGACTGGAACATTACGAACACCGCGCAGTTGTTCTACCGCTTTAATTTCGACCAGAACAGTCAGATTCGGCCTTTCGGATCAGCGAGTTCCTTGCAAGGATTCAAGAATGTGAACCATACGCCTACCCACGCAGTGGGGCTAGACTTCAACACCGGTTCGTTCACGCACAGCATTCGATTCGAATATCTGAAATTCCGTAACCAGATAGCCGATGGCACTTCCAGTATTGCTGCCGGCGCAGACAACCCGATACCAGGGCTCGGCATTAATATCGGCGCACCGATAGCAGGAAATTGCGTGATTAGTGGCGGGGGCTCCTACTGCGGAGGCCCGAACCTGCTCGCACCGCAACAGACCATCCAATCCAACCACCAAATCAAGTATGACGGCAGCAAGCCCTTCGGTAAGCACCTGCTGCGTTACGGTATGGCATTCAATCACATCCAGGGCGGTGGACTGGCAGCGTTCTTCACTTTCCCACAGGTCGGCACTGCCGCCGCCTGCCTTCCTGCCACAATGACGAATATGTGCCCCACGAGTACCGATCCCACCGCCTACCCCATCGAGTTTGCTTTCCTTGGGAATGGTGTTGGTTTTTCAACAGCGGAAAAATCATTTAATTTCCCGGCTGGCGGACTCGGTCCTGACAACCGCCTAGAGTGGTATGTGGGAGATTCCTGGAGGGTGCGACATAACATCACGGTTACTGCCGGGCTGCGCTACGTGCGAGATACTGGACGCGTGGACAGCAATCTGGGGCCTGAGCCGACCCTGAATATGTGGGCTCCGGGCTTGGGCAATACGGTACGCACGCCCAATGACAACTTCGCGCCGGAACTAGGAGTTGCTTGGGATCCAACCGGCCACGGCAAGACCGTAATTCGAGTTGGCGGCGGGTTGGCTTACGAGAATTCGATCTGGAACAACGTGCTCTTCGATAGCCCGGCGCGAATCGCCCAGGGAGTCTTTTCATATACTCCACTGGTATGCGCGGGCGGCTCAGCCAATGCGTTCAACTGGCCGACAGCGCTCACGCCCGGAGCCTCAGTTGCTGGCGGAGCAGGCACAGTGCAAGCCAACGGTCAGGTGTCCCCAAACTTCTGCGGAGAGACGATTGCCGCCGGCGGCAGCGCAGTTCTTGCGCTGAGTAGCGCGTTTAAGACTGCAACGGCAGGCGTAACTGGGCTTCAGCCGAATTCCAATTACATTGGAAATACTCTGAATGCCGCTAATGCCAACGGATTCGACGTGTTCAATCCAAACTACCGGACACCACGTTCCTGGGGGTTCAATGTCGGCTTTCAACATGAACTACTACCGGGCATGGTCCTGAGCGCAGACTACATCCGCAATATCGGCGAACACTACCTCTTGGCGCAGGACATGAACCACAGCGGCTCTGCGCGTTCCTTCAATCTCCCCAATGCCGTCGCAGCGCGCGACGCTGCTCAGCTCGCTAACGGCTGCGCAGCTGGACCCGGACAAGTAACCTGCATGATCACGGCTCTGGGGCAATCCGGTGCGCAGGCTGCGTATTCTGGGGCAGGGTTGGACTCCAATATTGCGGTCACCGGCGGTGCGCCCTGCAACTTCTGCGCATTCCCCGGCACGAACCCTGTTAGCGGCAACAGCGGGACGGTCGGCGTTTTGGACATGCTCAATCCAGTCGGCCGTTCGGTCTACAACGGGCTTCAGGTGAAGCTGGTGCAAAACGTAAAGAATCCTTTGCGGGGCATCAAATCGTCCAACTTCCAATTCTCATATGCTTTGTCCAAATTTGTCAGCCAAGTACAGGATCAGGACTTTATCAACCTGGCCACGAACAACGACAATCCGCTGCAATTTACCGGTCCGAACTCGTTGGATCGCAGACACCAGATCTCATTCGGCGGGACGTTAGTCCTTCCCTGGTATACCCAACTTAGCTTGATCGGGCATTTCTACAGTCCCCTGCCGCAAAACATCCTGCTACCGGAATTGACGAGTGGCGGCGAAATCTACGCAACTGACTGGTTGGGTTCCGGTCTGGGTTCCAACGGTACTGCCGAGCCCGTTCCGGGTACGCAGATCGGTCAGTTCCAACGCGGAACCAACGCGGCGGGCCTGCAAAATGTAATCAACACTTACAACGGCACGTATGCAGGAACCTTAACACCCGCCGGAAAGCAACTCGTCAACAACGGCGTGCTGACGTCGGCGGATATGACGGCTCTCGGCTGGGTTATGCCGTCGCTCGCTAACGTTGCTCCGGGCGCGCTGAACTTTCCGTGGTTAAAGTCATTTGACCTGGGCATGGCCTGGCCGATTCCCGTCTGGCGAGAAGGCAGGGTGAAGATCACACCGAGCATGAGCGTGTTCAACCTATTTAACTTCCACAACGCATTCCTGCCAGGAAATTTGCCGCTGCCAAACCTGTTGCCAGGTGGTGCTGGTGGCACGCTGGCGTCGAACGTAATCGGTGGCGTCACAGGCCCAACTCAAACGCCATACCTGGCCAGTTTTCAATCCGGAACGTACGCGCTGGGAGCACCCCGGCAGTTTGAATTTGGGCTGAAGATTGACTTCTAGCTATAGCTAAGCTAGCCCGTGCTTTTCATTCTTCCGGCGGGGGGCGTTGCTCCCCGCCGCTTTTTATTTTACCTTCTTGATTTGATCGAAGAGCGCGCAATGAACTCCGTGCTACTGAAGCGCAGCGCGGTGCAGTTATCGCGGGGGTTGGTAGACGGTGCGGCCGGATACTACTGTGCGGAGCACTTGGGTGGTGGTGTATTGGGCGGGGGGAATTTTGGTTAGGTCGACGGACAGGATGATGAAGTCGGCGTACTGGCCAGGGCGTAGCTGACCCTTTTTGGTTTCGGCGAATTCGGCGTAGGCGGAGCCGCTGGTGTAGTTGCGAATGCAAACTTCTAGAGAGATGCGCTCTTGCGGCTGCCAACTGTTGCTGGCTGGGCTCGCGGGCACGGCAGCGGCCGTTGGAGCACTTCCACTTGCGGCTGCAGTGCCCGTTGGGACTCCTCCGGCTGCGCCGTCGCTGTCGGCTGGAAGCGCACGCGTGGTGCAGGCATACAGTCCGCGCATGGGATTCAGCACCTCCACGTCATAGTCCGTGCCAAACGCGAGATGCGCGCCAGATTTCTGCAGGCTGGACCATGCGTAAGCGCCTTTGCTGCGCTCTGGCCCCAGACGCTGCTCGGCCCAGCGCATGTCCGTGGTTTCGTGGCTGGGCTGCATGCTGGCAATCACGTTGAGTGCAGCGAAACGCGGAAGGTCCTCCGGAGCGATAACCTGCGCGTGTTCGACGCGGTCACGGCGATCGCGCGGGCCGTTGGCTTTGGCGACGGCTTCGAAAATGTCCAAAGCCGCGCGATTCGCTTTGTCTCCAATGGCGTGAAAATTAATTTGAAATCCCGCCTTGTCACGCTCGATAGCCATCTTGCGATATTCCTCGATGTTCGCGGTGAGGATGCCACTGGTCGTCGGATCGTCGGAGTACGGCGCAAGCAACGCGGCAGTGCGCGAACCGAGAGCGCCGTCGAGAAAGCCCTTCAGTGCGCCAGTGCGCAGCATCGGATCGCTGACGCCGCCTTCGGCGCGTGTGTTCCGCAGCTCCGCGAGCGGCGTTTCAAAATCCAGCCACTCGGTGATGCGAACCGTCAACTTCCCTTCGTCTTTCAGCGCGTGATACAAATTAAAAAATTGCCACTCGGAATTGTCCTGCACGCTGGTAATGCCGCTTTGCGCGACGTCGGCCAGCACCATTTCGAGGCCCTGGCGCAGTTGCGCTTCGGTCATGTCCGGAATTTTCACTTTGACGAGGTGCATCGCGGAATCTTCAAGCAGCATGCCAGTGGCTTGGCCGTCGCCGTCGCGCTCGATTTTTCCGCCGGCAGGGTCCGCGGTGGTTTTGCTGATGGCCGCTAGCTGCAGCGCCAGTGTGTTTGCGACACCCACGTGACCGGAAATGTGCGTCAAGAAAACGGGATTTTTCGGCGAGACCGCGTCAAGTTCTTGGCGCGTGGGAAATTTTCCATCGGGCCATCGCGTCTGGTCCCATCCGCTGCCCGTGACCCATTCGTTCTCCTGATGCCGCGCGACGGAAGCGGCCACACGTTTTTGCAGCTCTTCGATGCTGGTCACGCCGTTGAGTTGCACGGTAAGTTTGTCGATGGCCGCGCCGCCGAGGTGCACGTGCGCATCGTTGAAGCCGGGCATCACGAAATGCCCGTTAAGCTGGACGGTCTCCGGATCGTCGCCGGTGGCGCACTCGAGCATCACCGTTGCCAATTCGCCGATGCAAATAATTTTGCCGTCGCGAACGGCCATCGCGGTGGCCCAGGGATGCGCAGGGTCGTTGGTGTAAATGCGACCGTGGAGATAAAGCGTGGTATGCGCTTCCTCTGTGGATGTTTGCGCGTCGAGTGGCGAGACTCGAAACCCAGCGATCAGAATTAGCCCGCACAGCAGCCGGTAATTTGTGTTTTTCATTTTGCTGGGGCCACGCCCGAAACGCCCAGCAGCGTGAGCAGCGCGCGCTGTAAGCCCATTTCGCGGCCTGCTGGGTCGTACCACTCCTGCAGGGAATGCGCGCCGCCACCGTTGCCGCCCGCGCCGATGGAGATGGCATCAATGCCGAGAGACAGCGGAATATTCGCGTCCGTCGAGGAGCGCTCCGCACGCGACTGGTTGCCGACGAAATCGTCCGCGGCACGCAGCGCGCCGAGCAACGGCGAGTCAGAGCGCAATTCCCCGCCGGGTCGGCTGCCGAGCAAATCTACTTTGAACTCGAGCTTCCCGCGCGAACGATCGCGCGAGGATTCCATCTCATCACGCACGCCCGCGGCGATGCACTCGCGCAGCGCCGATTCCAAACGCGCAAGTTCGTCATCGCTCTCCGAGCGGATGTCGACCTTGAGGCTGGCTTCGTGCGGAATCGAATTAACGGACGTGCCGCCGGAGATCTGCCCCAGATTAAAAGTGGTTCGCGGCGAAGCGGGAACTTTCGTGTTGATGAAGCGAACGCTGGCGCGCACCAAGGCATTGATGGGATTGGGCAAACCAAAATCCGACCAACTGTGGCCGCCCGGACCAGTGATCACCACCTCCACGCGGCGCGAAGCTAGCGCTTTGGTGGTGACATGGTCAATGCTCGAACCATCCAACGCGATCACCGCCTTGAGCCGCGGGCCGTACGCGTCGATCATCGCGCGCATGCCGCGCAGGTTGCCTTCGCCTTCTTCCCCAACATTGGCGACGAACAGAATCGTGAGCTGCGGCTTAATTTGCGCGGCATGCAGCGCGCGCGCAATGGCGAGCAGCGCGGCCAAGCCCGTGCCATTGTCGGAAATTCCGGGTGCCGTCCAGCGGCTCGCCTCGTACTGCACCTGCACATCGGTGCCCGCGGGAAACACCGTGTCCAGATGTGCGGAGAGCATCACCGTGTCGCGGCGATCCGCGCCTGCAGCGGAATTTGCGCCGGGCAGAGTGGCGACCACGTTGCCGGTGCGGTCGATTTCCACGTGCAGGCCGGCTTGCTCGAAGAGAGATTTGACGGCGGCGGCGCGCGCGGATTCTTGAAACGACGGAGCGGGAATTTCCGTCAGGCGAATTTGTGTGTCGTTGATCGACGCGAGATGTTGATGAAACCAATCGAGCGCCACGCTAACCCGCGAGTCATCGGTCAGCCGACGAGCGCGGTCCTGCAAACCGGGGGAAGCGTATGCGCGAAGGGAGTGCGCCTGCATGGTAACGAGAATAACCCAAAGGGTGGTTTGTTTCATCGGAGAGATGTTGGAGCGCGTGCGCATTTTGTTCTTACGAATATTGAACATATCGCTGGCGCGAGAATTTAATCCCCAATGCGTTAGACGGCAGCAGCTATCAACGCCTGAAGCTCGTGGTCGGTAAGAACCCGGGATGATCTTTTTGCGGCGTCGAGAATGCGTGTCACCAAAGCGTCGGTGGCGGGGATTTTCTGGCGATCGAGCCAATACAAGACGTTGGATTTGCCGCTCATCGGACCAATTTCGATGATCTGCTCGAGGCCAAACAAGCTGGCCGGCACCGCGCTGTAAACGGCATCCGCCAGCGCGGAATCGTTTTTGGCGAAGGCTTTTTGCAGCGCGGAAGCGTGAACGCCGGTCGCGGTGCGAAAAGCGTCCCGGCCTACCACCGGGTAATTCGGCGGAATCGTGGTGTGCGTGATGCGCGCGACCGTTTCGCAATATTCTTTCAAGCGGCTGAGATCGCGGTCGATCAAATTGAGCAGGCGGAGATTTACGAGCATCAACTCCATGGGCGTGTTGCCGACGCGTTCGCCGAGAGCGTTAGCGGCGGCGTGCACTTGATCCACGCCTGCTGCAAAAGCCGCCAGCGAATTGGCGACCGCGAGGCCGCGATCGTTGTGGCCGTGCCAATCCACGCGAATATTTTCACCACTGGGCCGCACCACCTCGGCGATGGCAAATTTTATGAGATTGCACGCTCCGGCGGGCGTAGCGTGGCCGACGGTGTCGCACAACACGATCGCCTTTGCGCCACTGCGGATGGCGGCAGCATAGAGCCGTTTTACGGTAGCGGGATCGGTGCGCGTGGTGTCTTCGGTGACGTACATCGACGGAAGATTGTGGGCGACGGCAAAGCTCACGGCTTTTTCCGTGATGCGCAGCAGATGATCGACGGTCCAGTCTTCAACCAGTCGCCGGATCGGGCTGGTGCCGAGAAACGTGGCCGCTTCGATCGCGATGCCCACGCGCTGCGATATTTCCGCGATGGGGCGAATATCGTTCTCGTGCGTGCGCGCCGCGCAGTTGGGCTTGATGCGCATGCGATTCGCTGCGATTTCGCGCGCCAGTGCTTCTGTGTCGGCCGCGGCGCGCGCTCCGGCGCCGGGCAGGCCGATATTGACGGACTCGATGCCGAGGGCCTCCATCAAATGGAGCACTTGAATTTTTTCGGCGATAGAAGGGTCGGTGACCGAGGGATTCTGCAAACCGTCGCGCAGAGTCTCGTCGTTCAAGAGCACACGCGTGCCTGGGGCGATGGGCGGCGGCGTGGCCGCATTCCAATCGTAAATCCAGTCGCGATGATTATTCTCTGAAGGCATTTTTTCTAACGCCATCCGTGATCGCGGAACATGGTTTTTAGGCCGTGGCGCGCGTTGCGAAGCTTCGTGAACATCGTAGCGCCGAATTCGAAGTTCAAAAATGCGGTAGCGGATTTTTCCACATTTCCGCCGTAGCGGAACCACCAGGGCTTCTCTCTTCCGGGAAGAAGATCTGCGGCGATATATTTCGGCTGCACCATTTCCATCAAGCCAGCTTTGCCGTGCGTTCGTCCCCACCCGCTGTGTTTCGAGCCGCCATGCGGAGCTTCGGCAATTCCGAAATAGCTGATGGCGTCGTTGATCATCACGGCGCCTGCTTTGAGCCGTCGTGCGACTCGTTGTCCACGCGCGGTATCGCCCGTAAAAACACTGGCGGCCAGCGAAAACTCGGAATCGTTGCACTTGGCGATAGCTTCCTCTTCGTTTTCCACAATTTGTACCGCCAAGATTGGCCCGAACGTTTCTTCCTGAAAAAGTTTCATCGCGTGATCCACGCCGGAAAGCACCGTGGGCGCAAAGAAATTTGGCCCTAGCTCTGGAAGTGCATGTCCGCCGCAGAGAATTGTCGCTCCCAAATCTACCGCATCGTCGAGCAAGTCGCGCATGCGCGGCACTTGTTGCGGCCGGATAAGCGGTCCGATGTCGGTGGCGGGATCGTTGCCAGGACCAACACGAAGTTTTTTCGTTTTTTCCGCGACCAGAGCGAGAAACTTTTGCGCAACTGCCGCTTCCACATACAGCCGTTCCACGGAAAGGCACACTTGGCCGCAATTCGTAAAGGCTCCCCACACCGCAGCGCTCGCCGCAATTTCCAGGTTAGCGTCGACCAGCACCAGCATGGCGTCTTTGCCGCCCAGCTCCAGCACGCTAGGAATCAATTCCTTGGCGCATGCTTCCGCAACGCGTTTTCCGGTAGCCACGCTGCCAGTAAAGAAAACCTTGTCGGGCTTCTCCGCAATCAGCGACTGCGCCACCTCAGCCCCGCCTTGCACCACGTTCACTAGTCCCTCTGGAAAGCCAGTGTCCGCAAAAAGTTTCTGAATCAATTCACCACAGCGCGGCGTGAAGTCGCTGGTCTTAGAAACAACGGCGTTCCCCGCGGCAATCGCCGGGATTATCTGACCGAGTGGAATGGCCAGCGGATAATTCCAGGAACTAATGATGGCCAACAAACCCAGTGGCTCGTAAACAAGTTTTCCAGTTTTCGTTTTCGCGGCCAAGGAATGATGCAGCACGCGCTCGCTGCGCAGTAGGGTCGCAGTATGTTTGGAATAATACGCGGCCGTATCCAGAGAAACGAAAATGTCAGCGAATAGCGCTTCCACGCGCGGCTTGCCTGATTCCAGCACCACGGCGTCCGCAAGCAAATCGCGCGAAGCCAACATCCGCTCACGCAGCTTGGCCAGCAACGCGCAGCGTTCCGCAAGAGACCTCGCGGCCCACGCCCCTTGCGCCACCCTGGCCGCCTCGACGATCCGGGCAATCAACGGGAGCGGAGTAGCCGGAACTTGGCCAACAACTTGGCCTGTGGCCGGATCAATCGAAGGAAGTGCGCTCACCGGGATGGCCGTCGCCGCCATACGAAGCATTCTACTCCGATACAGCCGGAGGCTCTCTGACAGTACCCCCTACCAAATCCTCTTTACGCCCTGTCGGTCAAAGAATTTGTCCGCGCTGATAATCGGAATATTTTCAAGTTGGGCTTGGGCGGCCAACAATTGGTCGAAGGAATCTTGATTGGCGCTTTTCATGGAACCCGCATGTAGCGCGTGTGCCGTGGTGATCGCTAATTGTGAGAAACCTTCCTCTTCAAGTACACGTTCAAAATCGGCGAGAATTTCTCGAGCTCGCAACTTTCCCAAGCGGTTCTTGATCGCAATCTCCCAGGCCGTCGCGGCGGATACGAACGCCCTATTGCCATGGTCCTCGATAATCGTTCGTGCGGCATCTGATAAGAGCGCGCGATTCCCTAGCCACCAGAGCAGCGTGTGCGTGTCCAGGAGAATAGCGGTCAGATAAGTCCCCATTCCGCCAATTCACGCTTCGACATCGGAGCGAACGCCTTCGGAGGCGCATAAATTTTGCCCTCGAAGCGTCCCGGAACGCGCTTCTTGCGACGCGAACGAATCGCCACGAGCTTTACCACTGGCTCCTTACCACGGGCGATAACTACGGTATCCCCAGCGCACGCTTTACGTATGAGCTTCGATAAATTGGTCTTTGCTTCGTGTACGGTATACATGATTAGCTAAGTTCCGATCGTTTGATTCACTTATGCGGGTAGCCGTGCAACGTCCTACTCTACGCGGTACGATTCATCGAGATGCACTTCCACCATGGTGAGCCCTTGCGAAGGCACCGTGGGCCCGGATTTTGAGCGGTCCTTAAGCTCAAATAGCCGGTCGATGTCCGCCACAGCAAGTTTCCCGCGCCCCACATCAAGCAGCGTCCCCACAATTTTACGCACCATGTAGCGCAAGAACGACCGGCCGCGCACCGTGAAGACCAGTTCTTCGTTATCCGCGGTGCGCACCAGTTCCGCGGAATAAATTTCGCGTTCCATGGTGCGATCTTTATCTTCGTCCTCCGAACCCGTACTTGCCGCGAACGACGAAAAATCGTGCGCGCCCACAAAACGCGCCGCCGCCTCGCGCATGGCCTCTTCATCCAGCGGAAATGGATAGTGCAACACGTAGCGATGCAAATGGGGCGGCACCACTTTGCCGCGATAAATCCGGTAACGATAAATCTTCCCGTACGCCGACCAGCGCGCGTTAAATTCCGGCCCGGTCTCTTCCGCTTGCATGATGCGAATGGTGGGCGGCAAAATCGCGTTCAGCGCGCGCTGAAATTCCGCCGCCGATAGCGCCGACTGCGTGCGAAAGCTGCCGACCTGGCCCAGGGCATGCACGCCCGCATCCGTGCGCCCCGCTCCGTGCAGCGTGATATTTTCCTGCGTCAACCGCCGCAGCACATTAATAATTTCGCCCTGCACCGTCGGTTTGTTTTTTTGGATTTGCCAGCCGTGGAAATCGGTCCCATCGTAAGCGATGGTCAGTTTAATATACCGCATGCGCGCGTTGGGTTTTATGGCGCGGACCGCACAAATCGGCTGCCTGGCTTCACCGCCGTGCCGCCCTGCCGGCAGAGCGGACAATCGTCTGCGTCATAACTAGGAATATTCAGCCCCAGCAGCGATTGCGACTCCACCGGAAACTCAATCTTGCCGCCGCTGCGATCGATTAGCGCGCCCACTGCAATCACGCGGCCGCCGGCTTCTTCGATCACCTGAATCGTGTCCAGCGTCGACCCGCCGGTCGTCCACACGTCTTCGACTACCAACACCTGTTCGCCCGGCTGCAACGAAAAACCGCGCCGCAAACACAAGCTTCCGCCCGCATTGCGCTCCACAAATATCGCCGGCACTCCCCCGCCCGTGCTGTGCTTAGGCTCCGGAAGCGCACGAGCCACTTCCTGTCCGATAATCACGCCGCCCAGCGCGGGCGACACCACCGCTTGCACCGTGATGTCAGAAAACAGCGCTGCCAGCGCCTGCCCCAATTTTTCCGCATATCGCGGATAGCGCAACACCAGCGCACACTGCACATACGTCCCGCTGTGCAGTCCGCTGGACAATGCAAAATGCCCGTGGCGAATCGCCCCCGCCGCCTCAAACATCTTCAACAATTCTTCGGACTTCACCATAACGTCCAGCTAACCACCGCGCGCCTTTAAGCGTCGAAACCTCAGCAGCCTAGCCGCCGCCTGCTGCGTTGTCAAGGCGCGGCGGCCCCTGCTAGACTGACCAATCGTTTCAGTTCATTGCGGAGCACCAGCGCCACTCCTTTTCGTGGCATGGTGTGCGAATAAGTGAAACAATTTCCATCCCACTAGCGTTTTACAGGTGAGGGTAGCGTCTGTCCCCGAGGGGCAAACGAACGAGGGTGAGGAGCACCATGACGAAGCTGTTCGCGCGACCGCTGTTGGCCGGCATCCTGGCTGGTGTGGTGGCCCTGGGGCCGGTTTCCCAGGGTTATGCCCAAGAACCGCCGCCGACGCCAGTGCCTGGAACACAGGATCCCAACGTCACGAAAAATCAAGTAGCCGTTCCACCGCCCGCGGCGCCGCAGCCGCCAGAGCCCGCTATTCCCGTTTCCTTGGGCATCTCGAAGCACGATTTTTCGAACGGGCCACGCGTGTTTCCTACGCTGATCCCCGCCTATCGGCAGATTCACATTGAGCAACCCGACCTCGCCAATTCGCCGCGTATCGATCAGCTTATTCACGATGGCAAGCTGCAACTCACGCTGCAAGACGCCGTTGAGCTGGCGCTGGAAAATAGCCTGGACATTGCCGTGCAGCGCTACACTCCCTGGCTCGCGGACACCGACATTTTGATGGCCAAGTCCGGTGGCTCGGGCCGCGGCTTTCTCAGCGTCGCCGCCACCGGCGCAATCAACGAAGACATCATCGCCTCCAGCGCCAATTTGCCGTCCCTCAACTACGACCCGGTGCTCACCGGCTCGGTCTCGATCTTTGATGGCAACACCCCCATTAACAATCCTTTTATCTCCGGCGTCGGTACCACGTCGTCTTCGTCGCTCGTCGCCGAAAAAATTCACTCCACGCAATTCAATTTTGGCTACGCGCAGGCTTTCAGTTCCGGAACCTCGTTCAGCGCCTCGTGGGATAATACGCGCGGTTCCACCAGTCCCACCGCTAACCTGTTTAATCCTTCCGTGCAAGGCACGCTGACCGCCACCATCTCGCAGCAACTTCTTGCCGGTTGCTGCTTTCAAGTCAACCATCGCAACATCGTCATCGCCCAGAACAATCGCAAAATTGCCGAGCTGGTCTTCGAGCAGCAGGCCATCACCACGGTCACCAACACCGTCACCGCGTATTGGGAACTTGTCTATGCCCGCGAAAACGTCAAAGTTGAACAGCAAGCCGTGGCCGTTTCGCAAAAACTTTACAACGACAACAAGAAACAGCTCGAAATCGGCACCATGGCCCCGCTCGACGTTACCCGCGCGGAATCCGAACTTGCCGCCGACCAGGGCAACCTGCTCGTAGCGCAAACCACGCAGTTGCAGGACGAACAGGTTCTGAAAAACGCCATTTCCAAAGATCCCCTCGCACGCAATTTAATCAACGTCGAAATTATCCCGCTCGATTTGCCCGCGCGCCCCGAAGCCATTGAAGCCGCCTCTTTCGAGGACGCCATCAAGGAAGCCTTCACCAAGCGCCCCGACATCTTGCAGCAGGTCTACAACCTCAAAAATGCGGACGTCGACGTCAAAGCCACCGCAAATGCCCTTCTCCCGCTGCTCACGCTGTCCGGCCAATACACCAGCAACGGTCTCGCCGGCAACGTGGTCACCACGGGAACGCCGGTCACCACCTTCTCTAGCGGAACCACTCCCATCGTCGACGCCAACGGCAATCCCGTCAGCATCACCGGCACCGGCGGTGTACAAATCCCGATTTTTGAGCCGACGGTCAGCACCACGGCGCCCGTCACCGGCGTCAGCCACGGCGGATTCGGCAACGCACAAAATCAAATTTTCCGCAACGAATTTCCCGGCTACGCGATATCTCTGAATCTGACGCTGCCTCTGCGCAACCGCGCTGCCCAGTCCGACAGCACCCGCTCGCTCATCGTGCAGCGCCAGATTGAAGCGCAAACCCTGCAAATCAAGAACGCCGCGCTGCTCGACGTGCGCAACACCTTCATCGCGCTCGAACAAGACCGCGCCCGCGTCGACGCCGCCGTAAAGGCCCGCCAACTTCAACAAGAAACCTTCGACGCCGAGCAGAAAAAATATCAACTCGGCGCTTCCACCGTGTATTTGGTCATCCAGACGCAGCGCGACCTAGTCACCGCACAGGGCACTGAATTGCGCGCGCTTGCCGACCTCGTCGAAGCGAAAGCCAATTACGAGCGCGCAGTGGGGCGTACACTAGAAACGAATCGCGTGACTATCGCTAGCGGCCACCAGTTCGAACACGATACGCTGATCCCGGGAACGCTGGACGGCAAAGTCGTCGGCACCGATAAAATATTCTCGAGCAGCGACGCCAGCCGCGGCGAAAAATAAAAGTCGAATCTGCCTTCAGCGTTGGCTATAAAAAATTTATGCCTGAGAAAAAAATCCGCGTCTTGATTGCCAAGCCCGGACTCGACGGCCACGACCGCGGCGCAAAAATTATCGCTCGCGCCCTCCGCGACGCCGGAATGGAAGTGATTTATACCGGCCTCAGGCAAACTCCGGAAATGATCGCTTCCGCCGCCGTTCAGGAAGACGTCGACGTCATCGGCCTCTCCATCCTGAGCGGCGCCCACAACACCATCTGCCCGCAACTCATGTCCCTGCTCCACGCCAAAGGCATGGACGACGTCACCGTCCTCGTCGGTGGCATCATACCCGGCGCCGACATTCCCGCCCTAAAAAAATCCGGCAT
>Ga0182024_10007421_pt1 | contig 23631 bp, 28 predicted proteins | sample P32metaG_FD_120480 | JGI IMG/M metagenome (GOLD analysis project Ga0182024, IMG submission 120480) | Permafrost microbial communities from Stordalen Mire, Sweden - P3-2 metaG (Illumina Assembly) | ecosystem: Environmental > Terrestrial > Soil > Wetlands > Permafrost | place: Sweden: Stordalen... | reverse complement strand
TGCTGTTCAGTGCGCTCGAAGAGATTCGAACTCCCAACCTTCTGATCCGTAGTCAGATGCTCTAATCCGTTGAGCTACGAGCGCGGGGTGCAACCAACAACCAGTGCTTAGGTTATCGCTCCCGGCCGGCGCCGGGACAGGGCAGCAAACTTACACGCCGCAAAGGCCCCACACGGCTAGGACGCTCTTGGGGACCCAACTGCTGGGGCAGCTACCTGAGCTCACCTCTCCAAGAAGCGTCCACACTGGCCCGCCCTTCCAGGAGAACACGTAGACGCTGTTTTGGAACTGGGCGAGTTTTGTCTGCCCGGCCGCCGTCGAAGACGCCGCGAGCAGCGCGGCCGAGGGTTTGAAAACCACCGTCGCCCAATAGGTGGCTGAAGCCGGCTGCACGGCGTAATAGAGCTGGCGAGGGACCGTGCCCGCCACATCTCTCGGTACGAGGTCGAGGCCCCCTGGGTTGGTCGCAAGCCAGGATTTGATGAGCGACTGCGCCACGCCCGGCTTCACGGCGAGGTTTGTAGCTCCCTTGCTGGCGGCTTTCACCTTGGCCGCCTTCGAAGTCGTGGGGGTCGATGTGTGCTGGGTGACCCTTGAAGTGGCAGGCGGGGACGTGCTCTTAGATGACTTCCCGCTGGCCGGTACCGAAGAATGCGTCCGCTGGGCAGTTATGGCTGGCAAGGTTGTCGGGGCAGCCTGGGGGCCAGACCCTGTGTTCCGGTCGGCGCTGGTGACGGCGAGGATCACGGCTGCGACGATCACCGCAACGGCGGTGATCATTACGAGCTCCGGCCACGGCCCGTTCCCCCGGGCCCGTTGGCGCCTAGGCCCACGCGGTGCCTCTTGGGCCCATCCCGTTTCGCGCTCTAGGGTCCCGTAGTCCTGGTAGGCGGCCAACGCCTCGTCCCTGGAACGCGGGTAGGCCGCCGTATAGCCCCGCTCGTACCCGGGTTCCGACCAGCCCGGTTCGACCCAAATTTCTCCCTCCTCCGCTCCCTCATCGGCCTCCCAGGAGGTGGCTTCGAGCCCGCCGTCCCAACCGGTCTGCTCCTCCCAGGCTTCACCCTGGTCCTCGGCGCCCCACACGGTTGCTGCGTCCCATACACCGGTGCCGTCGCCGTCCCAGCCCGCCGCCCCGATCGAGGGCCACTGTGAAGAGCCCCCTGCGACCCCGGGTTGGCCGTAGCCACGTTGGGCGAGGTCGGTCCCCTGGCCTTGGTCGTGGCTATCTTCTGCCTGGTAGACGACGTTTTCGTCGAGATCCGTCAATTCTGGGGCTACCGACGCCTCAGCCGGGGCATCGCTCGCCTCGACTTTGCCTCTCCCGTTGGCGGTCCCGCCCAACGCCCCCTCTGAGGGAGCCCCGGGTGACTTGCGTGGCCGAGCTTTAGCCATTGATCATCCTCTTAGTCCACAAAGCGATGAGGGATCTCGCTGCCAGCTGTCACTACCCAAAGTTACAACCCCAGCCCCCGACGTGTTACGACTCTGGCTCAGGGTCTGCTCCCCCCAGCCATTGGCGGGTAAGGCGGTAGGCGGAACTAATGAGCTCCTGGCTCTTGGTGAAACTGAACGGCGAGACCCCCGGTACTAGCGGACCTGGGACCACGAACAGCTCGCAGCGGCTCGCCCAGGTTGCGACAGCCCCCTCTGCCTGACGGGCGAGGACGATCGAAGTGGACCTTAGTACCACGTCGAGCGCGCCTCTCGGACGGGGCATCGGGACCGTCGGGGCGCTCGCCAGCAACCAGACCCGGCTTGCCCCGGCCTTGACGGCTGCACCTATAGGGCTGTCAGAGGCGGCGCTCCCGTCGACCAGCCAGCGGTCCCCGATGCGGACCGGGGGGAAAATGCCGGGCATTGCGGAGGAGGCCAGCAGGGCCGGGACCGCCGGCCCGGTATCGAGTAGGACCTCCTGCCCGCTCTCCAGGTCCGCAGCCACCACCGTTAGAGGGAGCACGCCGTCCTCCAAGCGGCGCAGCAGGGTAGTGGCGCGGAGCCAATAGGCCAGGCCATCGGCGCTTACGGTGAAGTCCCTCCAACCGACTAGGCCGAAGAGCACGTGCCAGGGCCGCAGCGGGAACACATCGCTGCGCCGCACTGTCGTCCACAGTCGGGCGAGCTTGTCGAGGCCTTCAAGCGTCGGGTCCGCGGCCAACCAGGAGGCGTTGAGCGCTCCGGAAGACGTCCCGTAGACCATGTCAGGGTGGTGGCCCGCCTCCAGGAGAGCCCGTGCCATGCCCACTTGTGCTGCTCCGAAGCTTGCGCCCCCGCGGAGTACCCACGCAGTGCTCACCCTGTCGCGGGCGACGTGGGCGTCGTGGGTGGTGGCAATGTTGTGCCCAGCGGGGTGGTCGAAGTCGTCGCAGCCACGATGGGAGGCGTGATCGTGGTGGCCGTTGTCGGCGGTGGCGCCGTGGTCGCGGGGGCCGTGGTCGCCGGGAGCGTTGCGGTGGTGGTCGTGGCGATAGTGGTCGTTGGCCTGCGGGTCGTCGTCGTCACCCGGCGCGCCGTGGTTGAAGTGGTGGCGCGCACGGTCGTCGTAGTGGCCCGGGTCGTAGTCGTAGCTCGGGTCGTAGTGGTGGGGCGGCGGGTTGTCGTCGTTTCTCGGGTGGTCGGTGTGGGCCGGCTCGTAGTCGTGGCGCGGGTCGTGGGCGTGTGGTCGGAGGTCGGGGTCGCGAGCGTCGTCGCTACGGCGAGGGTCACCGAGGTCACCGAGGTCGCCGGGGCGGTCGGTGGCACGGCCACGTTGGTTGTTCCCGTGGCGAGCGAAGTCGAAGTGGTCGTCGCGGCGGCTCCGCCCCGGGTTGTCACGGTGGAGGTGGCCCTGAAGTTCGGCCCTGGCACTTCGACGTCGATCGATTTGGAAGCGCTGCCCGGTTCGCCGGCAGGTTCGATGGCCTCGACGCTCAGGACGGTGCGGGCCGAAGGGGCGAGGCTCAGGGCGGGGAGGGTCACGGCGTGGGCCTGCCCCGGAGAAAGGTTGACCGACGCCGAGACATGCTCGCTCAGTGCACCTTCGGCCGGCGTTATCTCGGCCGTCACCCGGACGCCATGTTCGGACGACTGGCCTACGTCCGCAACGACTACCGTCACCGACACCGTGCTTGCCGGCGAGAGGATCTCGAGCTTGCCTTGCAGGCTCAATGCGGGTGGCTCGGTTGCGATCGAGTCAATTGCTAAGTGGTGTTGAGGGGACCTGACCACACCGGCGAGCAGCCTTGACGCGAACGCGCCGAGGCTGGTCGGCTGGTCGAGGCTGCTGCCGGTCGCCCACTGAGAGCCCGGCATCGTCACGCCCAGCCTGGGGAAATCCTGAGCGAAGAGCTGGTATGCGCTGTCCCCGACCTTGAAGTCCGCCGCCGCCGCGCCCATTTGCTCCAAAGCTGAGGTGGGGCCATCGCCGCGCACGAGATCTCGGACCGCAGACGCCAGCTGGGCGGAGCCGGACTTGCGGGCTGCCAGGCAGGCGTCCAGCAATCCGGCCGCCAGGGAAACCTCGGAAGGTGCTTCATAACCCGTGACTGCGCCGTACGTTGCTGCAGCGGCCGAAGCGATCTTCGTGAGCTCATTTGCGACGATGCCCGAATTGCTGGTGTGCCGGGCGGAGCTGAGCTGAGCGATCTCGCGCCCTTGAGCGCTTGATTGGGCTATTTCCGGGAGGACCCTGTCTACCCAGGCCTCGCTGTTCATCGTTGCCTGGGGTTGCGTCGACCGAGCGTGCATGGACGCATCGACCAGTAGGACGAAGATCGTGATGACCAGGGGGATGACAAGCCAACGTTGGGATCCCCCGCGGCGGCTCGACGACCGGGGCGGCATCGCCATAACCCTCAACCATACAAAGACCAGGAGAAAGAGGGGGCCGGGCGCAGCCACGCCGGGCCTGAGTGCTTTAGAGGCCTGCGCTCAAGATGTCGACCACCGCACCAGTGGCTGTCAGGTCCGCCAACACGGCGTCGGCCCCGAGACCTGAAAGTTCGTCGACCTTGTAGCCCCCGGTTGCAACAAGAAGGCAGTGCGCACCAGCCGCTGCCGCGCACTCGTAGTCGCGGGGCGTGTCCCCGATCACCCAGGTCTCCTCGGCTGAGATGTGAACACCCCGGAGGGACGCCAGCCGCCCGATCGCTATCGGGACCAGGTCCCTGCGGTCCTCACTGTCGCTGCCATAGGCGCCGGTCTCCATGTCCACCCACTTCTCCAGCCCGAATGCCGCCAGCTTGACGACGGCGTTGGGAGCGATGTTGCCGGTCAGCACCGAGGAGTAGAAGCGGTCGTCCTTTGCCACGGCTTCGAGCAGCTCAAGGGCCCCAGGGCACGGCGATCCGTCCTTGGTGATCTCTGCTGCCGCGGCAGCCAGTTCACGCTCGAGGTGCTCGAGGATCGAAGGCAGGTGGCCCGGGTCGTCGGACTCCATCAACGCGAGGTACTCGCGCACGATCTGAGGGTCGGTCTTGCCGCTCATGCGGACGCTCCCGGAAGGCACTTCGCCTAGCACCGCTTCGAGCGCCCGGTTGAAAACCACCCCTCCCACCGGCCCTGCCCGCACCAGTGTCCCGTCTATGTCGAACAGCAGCAGCCGCCGTGTGCTCACACGTCGACCTTAACCGCTCCGGCGGGTTGGTCGACCAGACGGCCTTGCTCGGTTTGCTTGCCAATCAGGCCCTGCGTGGTGACAGACTGCGAACATGGAGATCACCCCCGTTCGCATCACGGCCACGCCGGAGTGGAAGGCGCTGGCCGACCACTTCGCCAAGTTGCGCGACGTCCACTTGCGCGACCTGTTCGCGGAAGACCCGCACCGCGGCGAGTCGATGACAGTTGAAGCTTCAGACCTTCTGCTCGACTATTCCAAGAACAGGCTTACGGCGGAGACGGTGCGCCTCCTGGTCGCGGTCGCCCAGCGGGCCGGCCTGCACGAGCGGACGGAGGCCATGTTCTCGGGCGAGCACATCAACGTGACCGAGGACCGGGCGGTGCTGCACGTTGCGCTCCGGGCTCCTAAGGACGTAGAGATCGACGACGAGGGCCACAACGTAGTCCCAGAAGTCCACCAGGTACTCGACAAGATGGCAGCCTTCGCCCAGGGCGTCCGGACCGGGAAATGGCGTGGGTTTACGGGCAAGCAGATCAAGAACGTCATAAATATTGGCATCGGGGGCTCTGACCTAGGCCCGGCGATGGCCTACGCGGCGTTATTGCCGTACTCGGAGAGATCGCTCAGCTTCCAGTTTGTCTCGAACGTCGATGGGGCCGACATCTGGGAGGCCACAGCCCATATTGACCCCGCCGAGACCCTTTTCATCGTGAGCTCTAAGACTTTCACGACTCTGGAGACGATTGGTAATGCCAAAACAGCTAGGGAATGGTTGCTCTCAAGCCTCGGTGACCCAGCAGCTGTAAAGAACCATTTCGTGGCTGTGTCGACGAACACCAAGGAAGTTGCGGCCTTCGGGATCGACACGGCCAACATGTTCGAGTTCTGGGACTGGGTCGGAGGTCGTTATTCCTACGATTCAGCGATCGGCCTTTCGCTAATGATATCGATCGGCCCTGAATTTTTTACTGAAATGCTGGCGGGTTTCAGGTCGATCGACGAGCATTTCAGGAAAACTCCATTCGAGCGCAATATGCCGGTGCTCCTCGGGCTCATCGGCGTCTGGTACAACGACCTCTTCGGCGCGGAGACTCACGCCGTACTGCCCTATAGCAACTACCTGTCCAAGTTCTCGGCCTACCTCCAGCAGCTCGACATGGAAAGCAACGGTAAGTCTGTGACCCTGGACGGCCAGCCCGTTGACCTACCTACAGGCCCGGTTGTATGGGGCACCCCAGGCACCAACGGCCAGCATGCCTACTACCAGTTGCTCCACCAGGGGACTCGGATCATCCCGGCAGACTTCATCGGGTTCCTTCGGCCGGCTCATCGGGTCGGCGACCATCAAGACCTCTTGATGGCTAATTTCTTTGCCCAGACGGAAGCTCTTGCGTTCGGCAAGACGCCGGACCAGGCGCGTGCCGAGGGCATACCGGAGCGCCTTGTGCCCCACCGCACGTTCCCTGGCAACCGGCCGACGAACACGATCCTGGCGCCCGAGCTAAGCCCCCGGGTGCTGGGCGAGCTGGTCGCAACCTATGAGCACAAAGTCCTCACCCAGGGCGTGATCTGGGGCGTGAACAGTTTCGACCAGTGGGGTGTCGAGCTCGGCAAGTCGCTCGCGTTGCGGATCGTCCCCGAGATCACCTCCGAGGCTGAGCCGGCCCTCGCCCATGACAGCTCGACCAACGCTCTTATCCGGCGTTACAGAGCGGCTCGCCGGCGATGACAACGCCGCGCCAGCCAGAGGGGTCAGCGCATGCTCCGGCTGCCTACCGCGTCCCCGAGGCCGCGGAGCTGCTCGGGGTGAGCGCGGACACCGTGAGGCGTTGGGCCGATACGGGACGGCTCGCCTCGAGCCGCGACAGCGCGGGCAGGAGGGTCATCGAAGGTTCCGTCCTTGCCGCGTTCGCCGCTCAGCCTGGGAGGGCTCAATCGCTCGAGGTCGGCCCTACAGGAGGGCACTCGGCTCGCAACAGGTTCGTCGGTATCGTCACGAAGGTGACGAAGGACATCGTGATGGCTCAGGTCGAGATGCAGGCTGGCCCGTTCCGGGTGGTCTCGCTGATGAGCCGCGAAGCTGCCGACGATCTGGGCTTAGCTCCTGGTGTCGCAGCAGTGGCTTCGGTGAAGGCCACGAATGTGACCGTGGAACTCCCGGCGTCTCCCCAGGTGCTCTGAAGGCGACCTAGGTCAGAGCTGCCCCATGTAGCGGTACAGGGCGCTGCGGACAAGGATGTCCAGGTCTTGCGGGGTGGTAAGGGTCTCTCGGTTGGCCCAGATGCTGAGCTCGAGGGGGACGAGGGCTTTGCGCTGGACCGCGGTCAGCTCGTCCTCCGAGGGCGCCGAGTTGAGGATGTCGACGATCAAGTCGAAAACGACAGTCCCCCAGCCCGAAAGGGGCCGGCGTGACTGGTTGAAGTCCCTCACTCGCCGCAGCGAGGTCCGGTCACTGTGGGCGAGCAGGTTAAGGTAGCCCCAAGCCGGCGCGGCCTCCCCGCGTTCTTGGAGAGCTATCAGCACATCTCCCTGGATCAATGCCTCGGCCAGCTGGACCACCGAGATGTCCGACTTCTGTTGTGGATGGCTCGGGTTCACACCCCTGCTCCTATCGTTTGCACGCTCTGCAGCCTTGCCCTTCGACCTGTGGCCCTTCACCGTTGACCCGAGCCTTCCTGCTAGGAAGTCACGGCCCAATTGGCGAATGGCGCTTGGCCAACAATGGCACGCGCGGGGGGCCCGTCGCACATGTTGCTTAGAAGACCAGACATTCGTCCGATAGAAGCCGCGTTGGGATGTCGTGGGCGCGCGCTGAGCGCAAAGACCCGATCAGCCGACCGGCGCGGCTTGCCCTGCGGCAGCCTCGAGCGCATCGATCAGACGCGCCGAGCACGAGGTCATCTGCAGCACCGGGCAACGTTCGACGATGGCCTCGACCAGGCCGGCGAAGGCCCTACCTGCCTCGGTGCCCTCGTCCAGAGCTGCTGGCTCACCCCGGTCGCCCCCCAAGGCCACGGCAGGGACAAGCGGGATGCTGGCTAGCAAGGGGGCCCCGATCTCTTCGGCGAGCCTCCGCCCGCCCCCGCTGCCGAACAGCTCGTACCGTTCGCCGTGGTCGCAGGTGAAGGCAGTCATGTTCTCGACGACGCCGACGATCCTCAGGTAGCTCTTTCGGGCCATACTGGCCGCCCGCCCGGCAACCTTTTGGGCTGCCTGGGCTGGGGTCGTCACAACCAGGACCTCAGCGCTCGGCAACATGCGCGCAAGTCCCATCTGGATGTCGCCCGTCCCGGGGGGCATGTCGACGACCAGATAGTCGATGTCGCCCCAGGCGACCTCTTCCAGGAAGTGCTGGACGGCCCGGTTGAGCATTAGGGCGCGCCACATGACGGCCTCGTCCTCTCCGGCGAGGAAACCCATCGACACGACCCGTAGCTCTCCTTTCCCGAGGCGCCGCACCAGGGGCTGGATCAACTTTCGCCCTGGTTTGTCCGGGTCGGGGCCAGCCTCCAGCTGGCCTGCCACGCCGAGCATCCGCGGCACCGAGAAACCTGCGATGTCCGCGTCGAGGACCCCGACGGTGAAGCCCCTCATGGCGAGACCGGCAGCCAGGTTGACCGATATAGACGACTTGCCTACTCCACCCTTGCCCGACGAAACGGCGAGCACCCTTGCCCTCGGGGGCACCGCGGTCTTCGGCGCGCCCTCCCGCGCCTTCCAGCGAGCTCGCGCCATCACGGCGGCCTTTTGCTCCCGGTCCATCTCGCTCGTCTCGACCTTGACGGCACTGACACCCGGCAAGGCGCCGACGCGCCCCGTCACTTCTGCCTTGATCTGGCCTCTGAGAGGGCACGAGGGTGTCGTGAGGGCGACTCGGACCATGACGACCCCGCCCGGCTGCAGCTCGATACGGTCGACCATCTTGAGCTCGACGATGTTGTCACCGAGCTCAGGATCCACTACGCCCCGTAGCGCATCGCGCACTGCCGCCTCGGTGAGCTGGGCAAACGGTTCCACGACAACATGGTACGGCCGTTTGAGACGGCCGGATGCCCGCAGGTGCCCAATAGCGAGGGAGCCTGTAGGATGGTCTGCAACGCAAAGTCTGCAGGGAGGCCTCGTGAGCACGACATCGACTGAAGGTTCCGTCGGGACGTTGGCATTGTCCGACGCTGCGGCTGCAAAGGTAATTGAGCTGCTCGAAGAAGAGGGCAACCCCGAGTTGTTCCTTCGAGTGGCGGTCCGACCGGGTGGTTGTTCGGGCTTCTCTTACGAGATGTTCTTCGACACTGAGCTTGCCGAAGACGACGTTCAGTCCGGCGCAGGCGGTGTCAAGGTCGTTGTAGACCCGGCAAGCGCGACGCTGATCGCAGGCGCGACGCTTGAGTACAAGGACGGCTTGCAGGGAGCTGGGTTCTCGATCAACAACCCCAACGCCACACGTACCTGCGGCTGCGGGCAGTCCTTCAGCTAGCCTTCCCGGCCGCCCCTAAGGCCTGGGTACTCGCCCTATCACGATGAGCGCCGCACCGGTGGGCCCGTACACGCCTGTTGTCGCAGCTGGGCCGTGGCTTGTCGTGTCCGGCCAGTTGGGAGTGCGAGACGGGGCGATCGTCCCGGGCGGGACCGCTGCACAGACGGCACAAGCCGTGGCCAATCTGGCCAACCTTCTGGCCGAGCACGGTGCGAGCCTGGTCGACGTGGTGAAAACCACCGTCTTTATGACAGATATTGCTGATTTCGCTGCGGTCAATGAGGCGTACGTGGCCGCTTTCGGCGACCATCGCCCGGCCCGCTCCGCGATAGCAGTAGCCGCGCTGCCTCTGGGAGCTTCGGTCGAGGTAGAGGCCTGGGCCTACCGGCCTTAACTGGTCGGGCCCTAGAGCGCCCACCGGCTCTGGCCGAAGCGGTAGCCGACCGACCGCACCGTCGATGTGAGGTTGGCGTGTTCCTCGCCGAGCTTGGCGCGCAGGCGCCGGACGTGGACGTCCACCGTGCGTGCGCCCCCGTAGTACTCGTAGCCCCACACCCTGGACAGCAATGTCTCCCTCGTGAACACCTTGCCAGGGTGGGTGGCCAGGAACTTCAGCAACTCGTACTCCATGAAGGTAAGCGACAGCGGTTTGCTGGTAACCGACGCCTGGTAGGTCTCGAGGTTGAGCACGAGCGGCCCGTACTCGACCAGCTCGGGACGCAGCCCGCGCCCCGTGCGCCAGAACAGGTGTGATAGCCGGGCTTCCAGTTCCCTCGGGTCACAAGGGGTCGCGCAGAAGTCGTCGAACAGGTCTTCGCGTAGCTCCAGGGCCCCAAGTTGCTGAGGCGAGAGGAGCAGGAGCAGCGGGGCGAAGGGTACGTCCCTTTTGCGCAGCGACCTGCACAGGCCGAAAGCGGCGTCGGGAAGCTCGTCGGCACAAACAACTCCACCGGACCATCCGTCCTCGGGCTCGGCGTCCTCTACTTCGTCCAGTGAGCCGACTGCTTTCCAGGTGTAGCTCGCCAATCCTAGAGCCTGCGCCACCACCGCAGGCGCCGGATCAGGGAAAACTAGCAGTGGCTCCAACGACGTACCTCCGCTCAGGACCAACGTTAGAGCGCCGTGAGGTAACGGCGGAGCTCGAACGGGGTGACCTCGGCCTTGTAGGCCGCCCACTCTGCGCGCTTGTTGCGCAGGAACCATTCGAACACGTGCTCGCCGAGCGTCTCCGCGACCAGCTCGGAGGTTTCCATGGCATCGAGTGCGTCGTTGAGCGACGCCGGCAAGGGTTTGATCCCTTCTGCGATGCGCTCCTGGGCGGACATCTTGTAGATGTTGGCTGACGCCTCGGTCGGTAGTTCGTAGTGGCCGCGGATCCCGGCGAGGCCGGCCGCCAGGATGACAGCCCATGCCAGGTAAGGGTTGGCGCCTGGGTCGGGCGAACGGTACTCGACGCGTGTCGAATCCCTCTTGCCCTTCTTGGTCGGTGGTACCCGGACCAGTGCAGAGCGGTTGTTCTGGGCCCAGGAGATGTACACGGGCGCTTCTATCAGCGGTTGGTCTTCTTGGGACACGATGAGGCGCTTGTAGGAGTTGACCCACTGGTTCGTTATGGCTGTTATTTCGCTGGCGTGGTGGAGCACTCCCGCCATGAACTGCCTTGCCACGGTAGAGAGGTGGTACTCGTCGGAATCGTCGTAGAAGGCATTGGTATCCCCGTCGAACAAGGAAACGTGCGTGTGCATACCGGAGCCCTGTACCCCACCGAGCGGTTTGGGCATGAAGGTCGCCAAGATCCCCTTGCGAGTGGCCATCTCCTTTACGACCACCCGTACAAGCATGACGGTGTCCGCCATCGTCATGGCGTCGGTGTAGCGCAGGTCGATCTCGTGTTGGCTAGGCGCGTCCTCGTGCTGGCTGTACTCGACGGGGATGCCCATTTCCTCGAGCATCAGGACGGTCTCGCGCCGCAGCGCCGTTGCCTCGTTGTTGCCCATTAACTCGAAGTAGGACCCCTTGTCGAGCGGTACCGGGGGTTGGTCCTCGGCGCCAGCGGGTTGCTCGAAGTAGAAGTACTCCAGCTCGGGAGCGACGTAGAAAGAAAATCCCTGGTCGCGGGCCTGGTCGAGCACCCGGCGCAGGACGTTGCGCGAGTCCCCCTCGAAGGCCGTCCCGTCGAGGTTGAAGATATCGCAGACCACGCGTGCAACTGGGGCTTCCGACGAGAGGTAGGGGAGCATCTGGAAGGTCTTCGGGTCGGGTACCGCCAAGACGTCGCTTTCTTGGACGCGGGAGAACCCGTCGATCGCGGACCCGTCGAAGGTCATACCCTCGTCGAGGGCGTTCTCCAACTCCGCTGGGGTGATGTTGAAAGCTTTGGGAATGCCGAGCACGTCTGTGAACCAGAGCTGGACGAAGCGGATGCCGCGCTCTTCGACGGTCCTCAGCACGTAGTCCTTTTGGGAATCCATCGGTCTCTCCTCGCCCGCGCGCCGTTGTGCGCCGGGCCCTTCGCCTATGTCACGATAGGTCCTGCGTAGGGGGCCTGCTGCCTGCAACGGCCGGCGACCTGCGGCGTTTACACAGAGTTCACACAGGAGCAACGAACCGGCCACATGAAGATGGAATCGTGGTCTGCCGCGGATATGCCTGACCGGCGTTGCCGCCGTTAACCATAGAAAGGGGATCCAACCTTGTCCTTCACGAGGCGCACGCCTGAGGAGGTGCTGTCGCAGCTCAAAAAGGATGGAGTCGAGATAGTCGATATCCGTTTTTGCGACCTGCCCGGGCTCATGCAGCACTTCTCAATTCCGGCTCACGAGCTGACCGAGGGTGCCTTCGAGGATGGCCTCGGCTTCGACGGCTCGTCGATCCGTGGCTTCCAGGAGATCCAGGAGTCGGACATGCTCCTCGTGCCCGACCCGGACACTGCCGTCCTGGACCCGTTCCGCCAGCACAAAACCCTCAACATCAACGCCTTCGTACGCGACCCCGTGACCGGGGAGTCGTACTCGCGCGACCCCCGCTATGTCGCCAAAAAGGCTGAGGACTATTTAATCTCCACCGGAGTTGCCGACACGGCCTATTTCGGTCCCGAGGCCGAGTTCTTCATCTTCAATAACATCCGTTTCGACCAGAACGCCCACGAGGGGTACTACTACATCGACTCCGTCGAAGGAATCTGGAACGCAGGCAGCGCCGACGGGCCCAACCTGGGCTTCAAGCCTCGCCACAAGGAAGGCTATTTCCCGGTCCCGCCCATGGACCATTTCCAGGACCTGCGTTCGGAGATGATCATCACAATGGAGCAAATGGGGATCGAGATCGAGGTGCAGCACCACGAAGTCGGCACCGCCGGTCAGGCCGAGATCGACATGCGTTTCGACACTCTGCTCACGATGGCGGACAAGCTCATGCTGTACAAGTACGTAGTCAAGAGCGTGGCGCGAGCCAATGGTCTCACGGCTACGTTCATGCCGAAGCCGCTCTACGGTGACAATGGTTCCGGGATGCACGTGCACAGTTCGCTCTGGCGCGGTGGCGAGCCACTGTTCGCTTCTGAGCTCGGCTACGCCGGCCTCTCCGAAATGGGCCGCCACTACATCGGTGGCCTGCTCAAGCACGCCCCCGCCATACTTGCCTTTGCAGCACCCACGACCAACAGCTACAAGCGCCTGGTCCCAGGGTACGAAGCCCCGGTCAACCTGGTCTACTCCCAGCGCAACCGCTCGGCCGCCTGCCGCATCCCGCTGTACTCCAAGAGCCCGAAGGCAAAGCGCGTCGAGTTCCGCTGCCCCGACCCGTCGGCCAACCCTTACCTCGCTTTTTCCGCCATCTTGATGGCCGGGCTCGACGGGGTCCTCAACAAGATCGAGCCTCCCGACCCGGTGGACAAGGACCTCTACGACCTGCCGCCCGAGGAGCTGGCTCTCGTGCCTCAGGTCCCCGGCTCGTTGCAGGAGTCGCTTGCAGCCCTGGAAGCCGACCGCGACTTCTTGCAGGCCGGGGGGGTCTTTACCGACGACCTCATCGAGACCTGGATCGAGTACAAGCGCATCCATGAGATCGACCCAGTGCGTCTCCGGCCGCACCCCTGGGAGTTCTACCTCTACTACGACATCTAGCCTGACCTGCTGGTTTATGCCAGCTTGGTCTAGAAACAGGTCTTCCTGGAGCGTCGGGCACGCGACAACCGCCATAAACAAGCGGAAAAGCAAGCTCACGGCGCTCCAGCGCGATGCGCGCAATGCTGGTCGTACGAGCGTGTTCCCGGACGACATGGACTGGGCCGTCGCCGAGCGGCAGGTTTCCCTAGAAACATGGAAATCGAATAGACTGCATCTGTGATGCCAGCTGTCGAGGTCGTGTGGAGGCACCTACTCGATGGCGCGCGCCACGGTCAGCGTCGCTGGCCCTCGATGACGGCCGTCGCGGCCGAGCTGGAAGCACCTATCTCGACTGTGCACCGTTCGCTTTCACACCCCATTGAGATCGGGGCTGTGAGTATCACGGCCATGGGCGGTCTACAGGTCCTCGACCCCGCCCGTTTGTTGGTGCTCTTCGCGGCGCACCGCCGTGTGCAGCGGGACATCACGCGGCGCTTCCAAGTTGGCCTGCCAGTCTCCGAGGTCGAAAGCCTCGTAAGAAGCTCAACCGTCATCCTCGGAGGTTTTGGAGCCGTCGTTGCCCACCTCGGCGGAGTGAACAGGATCGCCGACTACACGGCTGTTCTGTTCTATGGCGATCCTGACTTGCCCGACCTACCGCCCGCATCTGAGTACGAAGGCACGGAGGTGCTCATAGCGGAGCCTGATCCTTTGCTGAGGAAGTACGGGCGTGTTACGCCGTTCTCGCAGGCTTATGCGGACTTGTTCTCGTTGCCTGGATGGCAGTCCGCGCGCTTTGTTGAAGAGCTTGATGTTCGGGAAGTAGCTGCGAGTGACGAACCCGTTTTACTCGTCTGACGAGACCGAGCGGTCGCGGGCCGTCCTCGGCGAGGTGGTGGCTGCCCTTCCCGATGTCATCCTGATCGGCGGGTGGGGGACGTGGGTGCGCACCAAAGGCCCGATGAGCCATGACATAGACCTGATTGTGAGCCACCACGACCTCGGTCGGCTGCAGGGCCTTGCGGAGGATGTGTCTGCCTCCCACCACATTGGCGGGACGAAATGGAGAGGCACTTGGCGCTCGATCCACCTGGATCTGTACGTTCCTTATCAGTCCCGGCTAGGCGCCAACCTCCAGTTGAGAGCCGAGACGCTCCAGGCGCTGTCAGAGACCGTTGACGGGTACCGCGTGCTGACTGTTCCAGCCCATTTGGCCACGAAAATCGCCGCGCTGTTGGACAGGCCGGACAGCCTGCCCGGCCGTAAAGACCGGCAGGAGATCTTGGCCCTTCTCAACGAGCCCGCCAGTTTCGAAACTCCGATTGTGATCGCCTTGTGTTCGGCGCGCAGCGCAACCGACATTCAGGCCCTTGTCAAGCAGGCCTTCGCATTCCTCATTGAAGCCCAAGAGCTCAATCAGCGAGACCGTTTGCGGCTACGGCAGGTCGAGGTGAGCTGGCAACAAGCGCTTGCCGCAACTATCGAGCGCGGACTTGTGCGAGACAACGCCCCGGGGCGGGACAGGGCTCCCGGCCTTGGTCTCTGAGCCGGGCCACTGGTCTAACCCTGGTCTAGAACTACAGTCGCCTGTAGTTGCCTCGCGCCATGTGCAGGTGCTTCGCGCCTACGCTCACTTGCACTTCTGTTGTTTCGAGTCGTCAACCTAGACTATCCGGGTCGACCTACCTCTACTACGACATCTAGCGGTTTCGGGGTAACTGGCCCTGAGGCCAAGATGCGGTACACCTCGAACCCTCCCCGCCGGAAGGAACGGGTGAGGGTTCGAGGCGACCACGCTTGGTCTTTTGTAACTCACGTTGATGCGTCACTCGACTGAAGCAAGCGACGACGCCGAGATTGGCATGCGGCGATGAATATCTGCGTCCTTGATCTGCGCTCGTTTGTGGGCCGCATCATGGCCTGTAAGAAAGCAGCTTCTCGGGCACCGGGAGACCGAAGACCTCAGGCAGGACGCCGTCGGGGCACGCGTTGGAACCGATTTCGAGGGCAACTGTGGATACCGGTGCTGTTGCAGAGACGGTTTCGTCGGCAAACCAGTAGAAGTGGGGGCCGGCCAAGGGTACGGAGGGGAAGTACGCGCTAAGTTGTGAGCTCCCGAGAAGAGAGATCTCGAGCCATGAGTTGGGTGTTCGCCCAGGAAAGGGGCTCGGTCAATGTGGTCGAGAAGACGACCTTCGACATTCCCGCGAGGGCATCGATGCCCGGCTCACCCTCGGCGGCGAACCTTGACATAACGCGGTAAGTCGTCGCGCCCATCAAGACCGTGTAGTTGGCTTCGGGCTGCTCTGCCAACCACGCGAGGTACTCGGGCCCTTGCAGCCCCCACCAGCCCGGCCAGCCCTCGGCGGCCGCATAACCATCGAGCGAAGTGATGAAGTCGATGAGAAGTTCTGGCATCGTCGTGTCCGTGTCCTTGTCCTTGGATCTCGGGACGGGCTCCCGGTTTGGCTACCACGAAGGTAGCAACGGCGAATAGGACGTGCAGCGAGCGAAGAACTCATCGCCGTGCTACCTCAAGCGTCGAGGCTGAAGGGCGGGTAACGATCCGTGAGGAACCCGACGTAGGCCTCAACCCGCACGCCATAGCGATAGGCGCTGACGAGGAAGTCTCGAATCCCTTCGGGGTACTGCCCGGTGACGAGAACGGCGATAAGGCCGGCGAAGAGGCCAACGCTGGCGGCGATGGCCAACGCGACCAGGACGGCGAACTGGGGAATGGCCAGGAACCACTTGTACAATGGCTTCCACCGCTCGAGATGCTCGGGATAGTCCAGGCGTAGTGACGTGTGGGGCTCCAGCCCGTCATCCTCACCAGAGAGGTCGAAGTCGAACGGGGGGTAGTCCCCGTGCATGAAAAGGGCGTAGCTCATGGCCCGCCACTCGTAGCGGTAGGTCATGACAACGGCGTCGAAGATCGGTCGCGGGATGCGCTTGGTGAACAGCACCGTGAAGAAGCTGATCAGGCTCAGGACCTGGCGGAGGGAACGCAGCGCCCAGGCGATCATCAGGTGCGGGATGGCGAGTAGCCACTGCACGAGAGGGCGCCACCGGGTGATGCTCCGGGCGGCGTGGATCTCCAGCTGCAGAGGATAAGGGGCGGACATGGGCACAAGGACTCCTTTGGTGGATTAGGTGGAACTGGACATGGCTGACGCCGTGGGGCGTACCAAGCGGCGACAGGGAGGATAGAGATGGCGCCTCGGACCGAGGCGCTTCGATCAGCGCCCGATTTGGTGGGAAGTGAAGCCCCTGGTGAAAAGCCAGATCGGGAGGACCAACTCGAAGAGGCCGCCGGGGACCAACGCAAGCATCCCTGCGCCGTGTGTGATGTCCATCAAGTTGAACATCGCCAAGATGCTTCCTACCAAGAACACCGGATAGCCGATGAGACCCAGCATGGACAGGTTCCTCGGCACGATCCTCGATGTCAGCAACGCAGACGACAGGACGAGGCCCGCGGCACCAGAAACCGCATAGACGGCGAGCACGTACGCATCCCACCGCCCGTGGCTTGTCAAGAAGTACATGCCCACCGCCACGAGTGTGAGGCACTCCGCCATCCTGAGGACGAAGTAGGCCTGCGAGCGGACCGGTGTATACGACCTGAGGGTTCGCCGCATCGCCGCACCGTTGGCAGCGACCGCGAAGCCGCAGCAACCTAGGAGGAGCACCCCGGCGATGAGGGCGGTGTGGGCCGCCGCGCTCGAAAAGTACGAGCTGATGAGCGCGTTGCCGATCGCGAAAGTGAAAGTGGCAGTGAGGAAAAAGAGCCCGACATGGACTGCGGTCTTGCTAACGGATGTTGTGGTCGGCGTCGCAGCGGCGATGGCTGCCACGGACGAGGCGGGTGCCTGTTGCCGGGATCGGTCGAGGGTTGCTGTTTTCATGGTCACTCCATTCGTGAACTTACGGTGTAAGTAGAACTCTACACTTACACCGTAAGGTTGTCAAGGCGCACCGAAAGTGGCGCGATAGCTCAGGGCGGACCGAAACTCCCTGTCGCGGGCAAGGGTGCCCATAGGCGGGGATGGGTGCAGCGGTCAGGTCGAGTCGCGGGCTCTTTCGAGGCCATCGAGGATCAGGTCGAGCCCGAACCCGAACTCCTCGCCATAGTCGTAGCCGGGCTGGAGGATGTGCTCTTTGGTGAACTCGGTGAGGTGGGGGTACTCATCGGCGGGGACCTGGGCCATCATCATCTGCGCCACCTCGACGGTCTCCTCCTCGGTGTCGCCTAAGGGCAGGGTGGCCTCTTGCAGCGCGAAACCGTAGATGTAACTGTCAAGGGCGGAGAAGGCATGGGCGGCCATTGGGACCGAGAAGCCGCCCGCCCGGAGGCAGCCGATGACGGCGTTGTGGTGGCGCAGCGTGGCGGAACCGGGTGAGGTCCGCGTCGACATGAGGGCGATCGCCCAAGGATGGTGCCGCAGCGCCTGCCGGGCGGACTCGGCCCGCTCACGCATCACCGTCTTCCAGTCGGCTCCTCCCGCGGGAAGGACGATCTCGCCGAAGACCAGGTCGACCATGCCGTCGAGGAGCTGGTCCTTGTTGGCCAAATGGTTGTACAGGGACATGGCCTCGACCCCGAGGGCTTCGCCGAGCTTGCGCATGCTGAGCGCTGCGATCCCGCTCTCGTCGGCGAAGGCGACGGCAGCAAGCAGCACTCTCTCCCTGCTCAGAGGGATTCGGAGCTTTGCGGCCGGCTTGGTCTTCGGAACCATCTGCTGTCCTCCCTGTCAATGTCCTTGACTTCCTTACGCCGTAAGTATACAATCAACTTACACCGTAAGCCACCGACCATCGGAGAGATCATGAAGACAGCAACGCCCCACCGGCCCACCGGCTGGACGACTGCGTCCCTCGGCACCTGCACGAAGTCGGTCCCCAGAGACGACCTGGGCTCCCGACCCGTCGATGCCCTCCGAGTGGGCGAGGTCAACGGGCTCGCTGAGACGAGCCGCTCGGTTCGCAAGGCCAGCACCACTGCGGGAGTCGCACTCCTGGCGATGTCGGTGCTCTCGGCTTTTGGGTACCTCGTCGCCGTAAAGGGGGTCGTCGCTTCTGCGAATGCCGCACGGACGTCGACGAACCTCGCGGGCCACGAGGGTTTGTTCGGGTTCGGCATTCTGAGCCTGTACGTCGTGGCCGCGCTCGATGTCGTGGTCGCATGCGCTCTGTACCGCCTGTTCAAGCCAGTAAGCGCAGGCCTTTCGAGGCTCGCTGCAGGGCTTCCGCATCGCCTACGCCGCGGTCTTCATGGTTGCTATCAGCCAGCTGGTGGAAGCGCTCCGGGTGCACACCCAGGCACTGCGGCACATCAACAGCTTCACCAACATCTGGGACGCTGCGCTCGTCCTCTTCGGTCTGAACCTGTTTGTCCTGGCCTACATGGCCTACAGATTGGTTTATGTCCCGAAGGTGCTGGCCGTCCTGCTCGCTATCGCGGGCTTCGGCTATGTCTTCGACACCGTCGCCCGGGCAGTCGTGCAAGGCTCCTCGTCCGATGTCTCCGCGATCACGGGCATGGGTGAGTTCGTGTTCGCACTTTGGCTTGTGATCCGAGGACGCCGAATCGCATTGTTCGACTCGGGTTCGCACGACGACTCGATTGGAGCAGGACGATGACCTCGAAAAGTCAAGCGATCAAGACCGCAGCGCTCGATCACCCGATTGAGTCGACGCCCAAGCCCGCTGGCGCAAAGATGATGAAAGCGATTGTCCAAACCGAATACGGCTCCACGGCCGAAGAGGTCCTGCTGTTTGACGAAATCGCCAGGCCCACCATCGGCGCCGACGAAGTTCTGGTGCAGGTACGTGCCGCAAGTGTGGACATGGGCACTTGGCATCTGATGACCGGCCTCCCCAAGCTCATGCGCATCATGGGCTTCGGGTTCCGCCAGCCCAAGCAAGCCAACCCGGGGCGGTCTTTGGCCGGCACCGTCGAGGCCGTCGGCCATCACGTGACCGACTTCAAGCCCGGCGACGAGGTCTACGGCACCTGTGACGGCTCCTTCGCTGAGTATGTCCGCGCTCAAGTGGGACTCCTCGCCCTCAAGCCGGCCAACCTATCCTTTGAGCAGGCGGCGGCGGTCCCCGTCTCTGGGGTCACCGCGTTGCAGGGTGTGCGGGACCGCGCCCAGGTGAAACCCGAGGAGAAGGTTCTCATCATCGGTGCCTCGGGCGGTGTTGGGACTTTCGCAGTCCAGATCGCCAAGTCCTTGGGTGCTGAGGTCACCGGCCGTCTGCAGCACGGCCAAGATGGGCCTCGTCCGGGCCCTCGGCGCCGATCATGTTGTCGACTACAGGGCCGACGAGTTCCCAGGCAGCGAGCGGCGCTACGACGTCATCCTCGACGTCGGCGGCAACAGCCGGTTATCCCACTTACGTCGCGCTCTCACCCCTGGTGGAAGGCTCGTTATCGTCGGAGGCGAAACCGGCGGGCGGTGGCTGGGCGGCTTCGACCGCCAGATTCGGGCGATGTTGTTGTCACCGCTGGTGAGCCAGAAGCTGGGCATCCTCGGTGCGAAGGAGAACGCATCGGACCTGTCGGTTCTCCGAGACTTGCTGGAATCGGGGGACGTTGTGCCGGCCGTCGACCGGACGTTCCCGCTGAGCGAGGTCTCAGGGGCTATCCGGTACCTCAAGGAGGGCAACGCCCGCGGCAAGATCGTCATCGCCGTATGAGGCCTGGCCGTTCGATCATGCTCAACCTGGACTTGCCGGTGGGACGGAGGCAATCAAAAGGGGGCAATCGAAGGGATTACCCCAGCCGCACCCTCGGCGTTCCGGCAGCAACACTCAGAACGACTGCGGCAAAATGGTGAGCCTTCCGTCTTGGTGCCACCTCGGGGACGCGGGGGCGAGGTTTAACAGACAACCGGTCCCTCCCCATCGTCGGTAACGGAAAGGTTCTTGCCGCTCGCCGAAGGGCGTTAGACACGGCCAGCGAGAGAAAGCGGTGTTGCGGGGGCTGCGATCGGGCTTGAGAAAGTCACCAAGGAGCCGGCGTCGTAGTAGCGCGTCGTGGGCCGCTGTTCTTTCGTCTAATCCTGGTCTAGAACATCGGTTGGCGGGCGTTGTCGCGAGTGGTCTGTCGTTTTACTCGCGCATCTCTGAACTGCACTCCTGTGGTCCGTGGCGGTCCCCGTGGACGGCCCGGATCGACCTACCTCTCCTACGACATCTAGAGCCTTCGCGGTAACCGACCTAGGCCGAGCGTGGCCACCTCGAACCCTCCCCGCAGGACGAACGGGGAAGGTTTTAGAGGTAGTCACGCTCGGCCTTTTTCGTTCACATTGGCTGGTCATTTCGACTGAGGCAGAGGAGCGGTTGGTGTGACGACGTTTCGCGGCGGTTCCCTCCGCTGGCGACTAGCGACCGGTGTCGCTGCTAGCCTCAAAAGTCACGCCGGCCTCCCCGGCGGACCAGATCTGAATGGTGGTTATCGTGCGCAAACGCTGGCCAGGCGGCCTGTTGCCAAAGACGTGTGGAGACCCGAGATGACGGCCGAGGTAGCACCTACGGCGGTCGAGGACCTCGTGAGCGGCGGAGCCGTGGTAATCGACGTACGGGAGCCGAACGAGTGGGATGCCGGGCATGCCCCCGGAGCGCTCTTCATCCCCATGGGCCAGGTCGAAGCGAGGCTGGACGAGGTACCGCGAGATGTGACTTCAGTGATCGTCTGTCGTTCGGGCGGCCGATCGGGCACCGTCACCCAGTACCTCAACTCGCAGGGTTTCAACGCCCTCAACATGTCCGGAGGCATGAACGCCTGGGAGAAGGCCGGCCTGCCTGTCGTGACCGACGCCGGCGACCCAGGCCGGGTCATCTGAACCGCCTGCGCCGGGTTCTCGCCGAGGCGCTGGGAGGTCAGCGATCGGGTTGCTGATCCCCATACGCCCGAGCCAGGATCCTCACGAGGGACTCCAGGTCATCGGCCGGTAGCTCGAGCAGGCCGGCAGGTGGCCGGTCGAGGATTTTCTCCGCCCGCCGTGCAAGTGCAACCCCATCCGGGGTTGCCACCACGACCTTGACTCGACGGTCCGTGGGATGGGGTTGGCGCTCCACCAGGCCGGAGCGCTCCAGGTCATCGATGACCGGGGTCAGGTTGGGCGGTTCCATGCCAAGGAGCCCAGCCAGCTCGCTCATAGGCATAGGCCGGCGGGCGATCCGTCGCAAGGCCTTCATGGTCCCAAAGCTCACGCCGGTTTGCTCACTCACCTCCCGTCGGCGCTGGTTGTCCAGCACCAAAGCGGCCATCGCTTGCCAAGCCTGGCGAGCCGAACGGTCGTGATCAGCGCTCGCTTTCACCGTGCTGCGTTCCCTTCGAGGAACTCAGGGTTGAACGACTCGGCCGTGCGTTGCGCCGTGCCCCGGGCCCACGCCGATGTCGCCACGAGGCCGAGCACTAACAAAGCTGCTCCGCAGCCGGCAAGGGCCCACCACCCGGCCCGGCTCGCCAGCGCGAAGTCCGAGTGGCTTGTGCTGCGTAACGAGACGGACACAAGCGAGCCGACCACTGCTACGCCGAGGGTCTGGCCGACCTGGCGCGAGGTGGAGGCGATGGCTGCAGCCACGCCGGCCTGGGCACGGGGCATGCCCGAGACTGCGGTATTGGTGATCGGCGCGTTCACGAGGCCGAAGCCGATCCCGAAGATGACGTATGCGGCGAACAACCAGGAGAACGGGGTCGTCGGGCTCAGCCTGACGAGCATGAGGCAGGACGCACTAAGAGCGATGCCGGCGATCACCAGGGGGATCCTCGCCCCTTGCCTGCCGACGATGCGTCCCGACAACGGCGGGAAGAGCATGGTCATCGCTGCCATCGGCAGCGTGTCGAGCCCGGCGTGCAGCGGAGAAAGCCCACGTACGTCCTGGAGGTAGAGGGTGTTGAGGAACAGGAACCCACCGAGCGCGGCGAACGCCGCCATAGCAATGACTGCGGCCGAGGAGAAGGGGACCGACCGGAAGAAGCTGAGCTCGATAAGCGGCGTGTCGACTCGGCGCTCCCAGACCAGAAGTGCAGCCAGCGACACGGCGGCCACGGTGGCGGCGCCAATGATGAGGGGCGACGACCAGCCCCGGCTGGGGCCCTCAATAATGCCGTATGTCAGAGAGGAGAGGAGCGTGATCACGAGGGCCTGTCCCGGGATGTCCACCCTTCTTGCCACGGCTGCCTTGGACTCAGGGATGTACCGGCGGGCCAGGACTACTGCCGTGAGGCCGACCGGGATGTTGATCCAGAAGATCGACCGCCACCCGACCGAGCTCACCAGTACCCCACCCACCACCGGGCCGAGCGCCATGGACACCCCGACCACGGCGGCCCAAACCCCGATCGCCTGAGCCCGTTCCCGAGGGACGGTGAAGGTGTTCGTGATTATGGAGATGGCGACAGGGTTCAGCATCGACCCGCCCACGGCCTGGACCATGCGGAAGACGATAAGCAGTGCAAGGTTGGGTGCGAGGCTGCAGAGCAAGGAGCCCGCCGAGAAGGTCACTAGCCCGATGAGGAACGTGCGCCGACGCCCGAGCCGGTCGGCCGTGGACCCGGAGAGCATCAGCAGGCTTGCCAACGCCAAGGTGTAGGCGTCGATCGTCCACTGGAGGCCCGACAACGAGGCGTGGAAATCACGGCCGATCGAGGGCAGGGCGATGTTGACGATAGTGACGTCAAGCCCCACGATCAGGAGGCTCATCGAGCAGATGAGCAGGATACCGATGCGCCGCGCACGGCTCGGCTCATCGATCATGGCCTGGCTCGTCCCTCGTTGTTGTGACCTCATCATTATTATGTTACCATAACGATGAGGTCATTGGGCACCTCAAACGGCGGGCAGCACCGACATTAAAGGAGCCGTATTAGCCTGCGAATGCCAACAGGTCTTTGATCAGCTTGTCCTCCACCTCGAAGTTCCAGGCACTCTCGGCTACGTCTATGGGAAGGAACAAGTCCGAGATAAGCAAGGTCTCGATGACCGCCACGCCGAGGTGCTCGAGCCATTTGCCGATGCCGACGCGGACCGTGAAGTCGGCGGGAGACCCCGAGATTGTGATCGTCAACGCGCGGTCTGCGTCGACCAGGCCAGCCAAGAAGCCGCCCTTTTGGGCTTGGATTACGACGCCTTGCGCGCTCGCCGAGGAGCTTTGGATCCTAAAGCCGTCGTCCTTCAGGTATTCGGTGATGTGGGACTGCAAGGCTCCCAGGTCTGTGCCCTTGCCTTGAAAGTGTTCCACTTTCTCGCCGATCATGACGTCCTCCTATGTGATGGTCACCGGGTCGTTGACCTGCTAGGTGAGAACTTCGTGACCAACCTAACCCAGTGCACCGGCTGAGCGGGAGGACATGATCTGCTGAGGGCACCGGGACTGCTAGCCTCCTTCGATTAACCCTGGACAGGGTCGCCTCAGAGAGGACCTCCCCCTATGCGCAGATG
>Ga0182024_10007420_pt1 | contig 23635 bp, 20 predicted proteins | sample P32metaG_FD_120480 | JGI IMG/M metagenome (GOLD analysis project Ga0182024, IMG submission 120480) | Permafrost microbial communities from Stordalen Mire, Sweden - P3-2 metaG (Illumina Assembly) | ecosystem: Environmental > Terrestrial > Soil > Wetlands > Permafrost | place: Sweden: Stordalen... | reverse complement strand
TACGAGTCCTGCGCCACACCATGGCTAGTGTCGGAACCATGTTCCGTAGCTTGCTGAACAAAACGGCTCAAGTCATTATCACGTGGTGGCATCGGCTATTCTCCTTGGGGGCGCTGCAATATTGCCGGAAAAGCAAGAGGGTGTCACGCGGGAAATACGTACGTTTTGATGAAATCTACATTTAATCGCTCCGTCGGCTTCGTACCTCGCCTCCTCCGCTCTGTCCTCGCTTCGGCTGCGACGGCTCCTCGCCGCCTTGCCTTCGCTGACTCGGAGTTTTTCAATTCTCTCGCCGCCCAAAGCGTTATTGCTCAGCCTATATGGCGTGCGTCCTATAAGCTTCGGGTGCGAACATCGTAGATTCCGTGCATATTAAAGACGTTGTCGAGTTGTTAAACTCGACAACCGGTCTGTTTGATAAGATTGTTTCGCCGCAAGACAGGGTTGACGCAACCAGATCAAATGCCACCAACTGCGACATGAATGCAGGGGTCTAATGAAACCGATCGCCGCCATAGCGGAGAAAATCACGCAATCATTGTCTGCTCATTCCATCCACGCGGTCATGATCAATGTATTGATCATGATCGCTCTCGGCTTACCCGGGCTGGCAGCAACCGATTGGCAAACTTTTACGCCCCGCGATTTCGAGTTCAGTATTCTGATGCCACATCCGGTGGAAACGGAGGAAGTGCACAAAGGCACGCTAACCGCGTCGGTTTTCAAATCGAAGGAAGACGGCTCGGTATATACGATATCGGTGCTCGATCTTAAGCGGAGACCTAACTTCGAAAAATACTTCAAAGAAGTACTAACAGGGCTGAAAGAAAAAGGCTCGGTCGCTACTGCAATCAGTAACATTAAAGGCAGCGGTTGGAAAGGCAAGTGCTGCGCGCTCTCGAAAGACGGTGAGCAAGTTGGACTGTGTCTCGTCGCTCTGGGTGAGGGAACTAGCGTCGTCTACACTCTCAACGTTCGCTCGCCTTCGAGCCCAAGTGACGCAGAACAATTTTTCAAGTCGTTTATGGTCTATCCCGATGAAGCCGTCGAGGCACACGGGAAACCCGCACCAGGCTTCTTCGACAAGACGTTTCAGGCTGGACTGGTGATTGGATTATTGGCGGGTATCGCCCTGATGACAATCGTGTGGCTGTCCACTAATTTCATGCGCAAGAAAAAATAGTCGAAGCAACGCCACACTTAACAAACCATGCCGGTTAAAATGCATCAGTTACGTTTGAGGGCACTGAATTATGATTACAAGCGCGGCAATCGAGAGCATCGATCTGAAAATCAGTAGGGCCAAATTCGCTTCCCGACGTCAATGTGTTTTACGCACACCGCTCTCGCAACCGCAAATCCCTCTTGTCCGAAATTGCTTCTCATTGGTCGCGCTAATATTTAGCTTGCTGGCGGGACTCCACTGTCTGCCCGCCATGGCGGATGACGACGGCTGGCAAGACTTCAACTCGTCCAAGTATCATTTCAAAATCAAAGTGCCGGGTGACGTGAAAGAGTCGGTGTCGAAGGATACCGGTCTCCCTGTGTACACCACCATAAAAGACCATTGTCAGTACTTGGTGATCATAGGCGATGCGTCCAAAATTACTGGAGATCCGACAACTCCGCAATACATTGACGCGCTCTGGGGGATGTTCAAGTTAGGAGACAAGACCACTTCAGACCCAGAAGACGTGAGTGGCAAGGGATGGAAAGGAAAGACTTTTAAAAACGCTATCAACGGCAAACAATTTTCGGGGATGTTTGCAGTCGGCACTCGCGGTTACTTGTATTGCTTGCTCGTGGATGACGCCGCTGGCACCGAAAATAGAGACAAGTTCATTGATTCGCTTGCAGTCGACAGTGGTTCCAGTTCAACTTCAGACTCCAGCGCCTCCGATAGCTCTTCTACATCATCAACGTCAACCACCACTTCAAGCGATAGTTCCGACGACCCGGCAATGAAACAGCTTAATCAACAAGCAGAAGGCGCCGGTAGACAGGCCGGTGAAGCACTGGCCAAGGCACTTCCATGGCTGATCGTGTTCTTCGTCCTTTTCATGATCTTTCTGGTTGGCGTGATCGTGCTGGTGGTATGGCTGGTTAAACGCAACAACAACAAACGTCAATAGGCCGAGCCAGCTTTGCCTGGAACGAGCCTGCTGATGGCGATGGTTCAAGGAGCAGGGTTCGGATCAGGTTGCGAAAGGTGCAGATCCGGTTGCGACCACATTTTGTGGAACGGTGAGTCACCAAAAACGGAACCACGCAGGTGGATTCGCAGTGGATTTTCATTAGGCTGGTTTTCTGAGCCCACTGTACCGCTTGTGATATCAAGCACATGCTGCTGCAGTTGCAGTTGTTCAGGATCATTGATGAAACGATTAGCTCCATCTGCGGTGCCTGCCATATTCAATTGTGCCGGACCGCTGTCGCCGGCAAGTCCGACTTGATGTTCGGCCACAGTCGATCCGATTGGAACAAGAGAAGCGCCCGCGGTACTGTAGGGCACTGGATAGCGCGAATAATAGTAAGGATAGTAGTAAGCCCATGGCGGAAGCATAACGTACTGCCACTGTTGTTGCGGAGGTTGTGGTGGAACCTTGTGGTGACGGAAGATGTTGAACAGCCAACCGAATGGATTGAAATAGTACTCCTCGTAGTCAGCGCTGCCGCTAAGCATAGAAGAAGTACCGCCCGTCTGCGGAATATAGTAATTGATCGGCATCAGCGAATTAGTTGCCACAAGCGATTCCGTAGCAACCAGATTCTGCGGCATAACATTCATGGCCGGAACGCATTGAAGATGAGCAACCAGACGCATGTGCGCAGCGTAGGAACTATGTCCGCAGTGAAATACGTGACCAATCAGTCCACGAGATGAGACCTGTGTCTCGTGTATCCGTGGAATATTGTGAGATGGCGCCAAGCTCTCAGCGCTTTCATGCATCCTCGGAAAACTGAAGCTGCTGGTATGAATAACATGCAAGCTTGCAACGTGCGTAGTCGAATGAAAGCAGTCGCCACCAAAATGACCGCTACCGCCAATATGACTGCTACCGCCAATATGACCGCCGCCGCCACCGAAATGTCCACCGGAACTATGTCCACTGGAACTATGGCCGCCACCGCAGTGTCCACCTCCACCGTGCCCTCCGCCACCACCACCACCGTGGGACCACGAAGGCGAAGCAACAAGAACTAAAGCTGCGGCAAAGCACACCGCAAGCGGCATAGCGAGTTTTTTCATAAACCGAGCTGGACCAGAAAAAGAACAACTAACTGCTTAGAACCTACTCGGAACTTGTGCAGAACTCGTGTATGACCTCGGGCGATGCCTTGCATCGCCCGGGCACGATTTGCGCGGCATCACAAACTACCTGCGCGAGACGGATTCAGCCGATGGTTGCCGGGCGGCATCGCGTGGGCGCGACGAGCCATTTTCGTGGTTTCGCTTCCAGTGATGACCGATCGAGTCGGCGGCTCGAATTGCATCTGAAATTATCTCCGCTGTCACCTCGAACGGCTCGTTATGCGCGGTTTCACCAGGTGCAGTGGCACGCTTAGCCACAGTCTCCAACGCCACATCAGACAACTCTTGAATGTCGAGTTCCTTCAAAGTAAGCGGCAATCCAACACTGCAAGAAAACTCCAGCACCTCTTCGAGAACGGCTTTCTCAGCACCTTCGGCGACCAGTTGCACCAGCAATCCGAAAGCAACCTTCTCGCCGTGATAATAATGATGCGTCTGCGGAATTGTCGTTAATCCGTTATGCACGGAGTGCGCGATCGCCAGCCCTCCTGATTCGAAGCCCAGACCAGAAAGGGGTGTTCGCCTCAACCAGGCGTTCCAGCGCCGGCGTGACGGAATGCGTGCGCACTGCTTGCAGCGCATCCAAGCCGTCGTTCATTAACGTGTCGTAGCAAAGCCTGGCGAGCGCCTCTGCGGAGAGCGTGGTCGCCCCACCCAACTGATTTTTCTTCTTCGCCGCGATCACAGTCTTGGCTTCGAACCAAGTCGCCAGCGCATCTCCCATTCCTGCGACAAGCAGCCGCGCCGGTGCCTTGGCCACGACAGTCGTGTCAACCAGGACCAGGTCTGGATTCCTCTTATAGAACATGTACCGATCGAATTGGCCATCTGCAGTGTATACGACGGAAAGCGCGCTGCAAGGCGCATCGCTCGATGCGACTGTAGGGCAATTGACGATCGGCAACTCGAGCTCGGAAGCCACTGCCCGAGCGGTGTCCAGCACCTTGCCGCCGCCGGAGCCGACAATCACCTCAGCATTGCATTTCAATGCGGCGGATTTTGCCGCGTCGATCTCGCCGCGCGAGCACTCGCCGGCAAAATCGTAGATGTGAAACTTGATTCCCGCCTGGCGAAACGTTTCCGACCACGCAGAATCGAGATGTTTACGCGCCGACTTGCCCGCCACCACTAGCGCCATCCCGCCAAAGCCTAGCGCTTTCATCTCAGCACCGAGCTGATCCGTTGCATTGCGGCCTTGAACATATCGGCTGGGCGCGCCTAATACAGCAAGCATCGTCGCATCCTCCTGAATGGAAAGAGCATTGTAGCTCAACGCCAGACCACAAGTGCCAAACGCAGACTAAGGGATCATTTCAAGTTCAGCGCCTTGACCGCCTCGTCATGAAGCCGCTTCGCCTCCGCTCGATTGTCGACGGAGATAAAGTCCTCACGAATATCCTCAGGTTTGAACATAATCTTGCGATGCCACGCGCCATTCAAGAACGAGACCGCATAGCTCTCCGTGATGATCAGCACGCGCCCATCGTCGGTTTTGGAAACATCGTAATCCTCATCTGTCATCATCTTTTACTCGATTGGAGTTCTCTATTAGTTCTTCTGCGTATCCTACCGTAGCCCGGTGTCCCGGCGTTATTAAAATTCGGCGAACTTGGGTATATACGAAGAGCACCTGGAGGCACCGATATGGCAAGCCCTGACAGACGTCGAAAGCTTACAATCGATGAAATAAATGAATACTGGCGGCGGCTGAAAGAGGGCGTGGATAGCCCTTCAGCCCACAAAATCTGCAACGCTATCCGCATATTGGATCTGGCGTTAGCCGACTCAGAATCCCAGTTGAACCACCGCCTATCCAAACCTGTCTGGTCGAGAATTCGCGATGATCTCTTCGATATGCTCGTTTCCACGGTCGCCGGACACTTCCTCGTTTACCCGGATTACGATGACGCTCCTGCCGAGCCGGGCTCGACCTGGCCAAATTCGGGAACACTGGAATTCTATCCCGAGCACGTAAAGCGGCGCGACGACTCCTGCCAGGCTGACCTGACGCGAGTGCATCCGGCCATCATTCTCAGGTTCCGCTGGTGTTTTGCCGATGGTCGACAAAGTACGACTCCGCAAGAGTTCGAATCGTATCGCGAATGCGCTGACAGAGGTGAACAGGAAACTGAAGAAGCCCAGTCGTTCCTGGACGAACTATATCAAATCTGCGCCGGAGAAGCCTCGAAACTAAAGAAAATTGCGCATCGCAAGTGGTGGCAACTGCACTACGAAGCTAGCAACTGCGCCGATCGCACTCACAAGACTCAATTACGCAAGCAGATGCTTAACCTCGAGTTGATCTGGGGAAGAACAAGTTCCTAGCTGATCCAAGTTGTCTTAATTACTCTGATGATTGCGATCGCTGCTCTATCAATGCAGCCACAAAGCCATCGGTACTTACATGTTCTCTTGCGCCCACAGAGCTGCTTGGGTACGATCCCGTGCACCGATGGCCGTAAAGATACTGGTGATGTGGTTCTTGACTGTGCCTTCGGTAATCGCCAGTTGCTCGGCGATCTCCTTGTTGCTCTGGCCGCGCCCAATCAATCTGAGAACTTCAAGTTCGCGCGAAGTTAGTCGAGCCAGAGCGGAAGCGCATACTTTGGACGGCGCTCTCTGAATTCGGGAGATCAGCTTCGAGGCTATAGTCGGCCCAACATACATATTGCCGGAGTGCACAGCCCTTACAGCTGCTGCGACTTGCTCGCGGGGGGTATCTTTGAGAAGGTATCCAGAAACTCCGGCATGCACCGCATCTAGTATCAGATCATCCTCGTCGAACGTGGTTAAAGCTAAGATTTTTACGAATGGAAAACGCGCGCAGATGCGCTTTGTCGCTGTTATGCCGTCGCAAACAGGCATCCGCAAATCCATCAACACAACATCCGGACTGAGTTTTTCCACCAGCAAAACGGCTTCAGTTCCATCGCCCGCCTCCCCGACAATATCGAAATCATCTTCAATGGATAGTAATGTTGCCAATCCCTGCCGAACGAGGTTTTGGTCGTCGACAACCAGAATCTTGATTTTCTTGGCACTATTTGTCATAGGTCTACGTTGCGACCGGCATACCGATGGGGACACGAACATTCACTTGCGTTCCGGAATCAGGCGCACTGTCGATCACCAAAGTGCCGCCGAGCAGCTGGACGCGTTCCCTGATACTCTGCAAACCAAGTCCCTGCATCTGTGAACCTACATCGAATCCGGCGCCGTCGTCAATAATACGCAGCACTAATTGATCCTCTTGCTGGTTCAACGCGATGCCGATTTTCTTAGCACTGGCATGTCTCTGGGCGTTGGTGAGCGATTCTTGGACAATGCAAAATAAGTTGTGCGACTTGAATAACGGCAAGTCCGGCAGATCAAAATCAAGACTGATCTCCACATCGTGATTCAGGCGGGCACGCGATACAAGCGCGGTCACAGATTCCTTCAAGTTATAAGAGGAACCGTCCTCATCTCTGATCATATGGACGGAACGGCGAACGTCGGCCAGAGAATTCGCAGCCAACTGTTTCGCACTGACAAGGGCTTCCCGAGCCTTCTTCTCATTTTTCTCGTACATGGTGCTGGCTACATCCAACTGAATGTTCAATGAGGTAAGCGTGTGACCAAGAGCATCATGAATGTCTCTGGAAATCCTGGCTCGTTCGTACTTCACAACCATGTCTTCCACTTCATCGCTGAGCCGCTCGGCCCGCATCCGATTTTCCCTTTCGGCTACCATCGCTCTAGCCATAGCTGCAACAACGATCATAGCGAAGATGAAATAGAGATGTATCTCCGCATGCAAAAGTGGCGGATATTTGCCAGGAAGGGCCGCTCTGCTCGCAATTTCAAGATAATGGTAATATGCACCAGTTTTGGCGTTGGCGGTGGAAATATGCGCCACCAGCACCGCAATCATTATCGCAGCCAATCCCTTGAATTGAAGCTGCAATGCGGCTTTCGCTATGATGCACATATAGACGAAGTAATAAAGTCGTGGCATGCCCAACAAACTCGCCCCAACAATAACACTTATCTCCAGAAGCAGCGCGCCCAATCGCACAGGAGTCGACCATCTATAAGAAGGTGCAAACCAGGTCCAGAGTCCGAATAGAAGCAGCAAACCCTCGGAGCACCATGTATCGCGGACAGTCATAATCGGCGACCAAAACGGTTGCAACATCACCTGAGTAAACGCCGTCAGCACCACGATAATTAGTGTAACTATGCGCACGCGGTGCTGAAAGTCACTGATCGGTACGGCTTGGGTGTGCGGCTTCATCTCTGCGTCCTGGCATTCCTGTCGGCTTACAGCGCGTAAATTCAGCATACACCGGTTTTTAACCGCCTCGCATGACAAAGGTCATGCCTGAATGAATGACCTTTTGTGGATGTTACTTCCGCAGCCGGAATCTATCATGACCCATTGTCGGCGGCAAACCATTCGATTACAACAGAACCGTCACCGACAATGGAGTAATGACAAACAACAGCTCAGCTCCTGCACCGAATACTTCGACAGCGTCGGCGCCCACCAGTTTCGAGCCGCCTGCGACCGGTTTGTGACGCAGCGGTGTTCAACTGTAGACCAGCGAAACCGTTATCGCGATCCACGGCAGCGAGGTGCAAGCGCGAAATACGTCACGTCAGTGATTTTTCAACAGCTCGAACAGGACTTACTTCGTTCATTGAACTGACCAAGCCCAACAGCTTCATCAGACGCAGCGTTAACCAAGAAGCATCAACTTCATGCGCAGCCAGACCACTGCGTGCCGAGCCGGGAAACGCGTGATGATTGTTGTGCCAGCCTTCACCGGCGGTCAAAAGAGCAACCCACCACACGTTAACGCTGTCGTCTTTGGTGTCGTAGTTCTTATAGCCTAATTTTGGAATATGACAAATCACATTCAACAGAAGTGGCACCTGCTGTACTAAAAGGCCTGCAAGAGTACTGGCGAGAGCCACTTGCCAGCCGAAACAAGCCCACAAAATCAGCCTGAAACCAAATCCGATAAACGTGTTAGTCAGGTGCGCGTTATGCCAATTTCCGCCCCTCTCTAGAAACCGATAGACCGGATCTTTCATCAGATCCTTAGCCTGGGTGACTGGATCGATGTGGGCCGGGTAATGTGTCTGGAAAAACCAACCAAAGTAGGCATGTGCGAAACCATGCCGGGGAGAATGCGGATCGAGAACGTCATCTGTGTCCCGGTGATGAGCACGATGAAGCGTAGCCCACCAAATTGGAGAACTTTCCCAGGCTAGATAGCCTCCGGCAACCCAAAAATACTCGACCAGTTTCGGACAAGTAAACGAGCGGTGCGCCAGCAGCCGGTGATAGCCGATTGTCGTGCCCATGATGTGCCAGACATATGACAGAACAAAAGCCCAAATAAATTCACTCATTGCGTCCACCCGCTTCGATCGACCTTGGGTTCCCTGTGCTGTCCACGCGCATTCATTTTAACACATTTTGTAGTGGCGTAACTACAAAATGTAATCGTCGTACTATTGAGCGCTGTAGGCAGCCCCAACGTTGAACTTGGACTTGATGATATCTATCCCTGTTCGGAATAACCACCCTGCATCCTAGACGCTGGTAAGTTGCACATAAATGCTACGACATCCGCCCCAGAAGCACCTGAAGGCTAGAAGCCGCCTGATCAGTTCGCTACCTTGCGTTTTCTGTCCGAAGGCTGTAAGCCCCTTGGTGCGAGGGCTGTTCTTTTTGCATGATGCAGAAATTTAGGCCGAAAATCCAACTGGAAATGTTTACAATAAAACTCAGGGCGAGGTACGTTGTCGACTTTAATACTGCTATAAAAGGACGTTTCCAATGGGTACGCAGTAAAGCTTGGGGTGGGAAAATTTACAGGACAAGGTGGAGCTCGAACGATGTCTGGTCGGGGGTAATATATGAAGCGCGATGCGTCGGATGTCTTGGTTGACACGCTAGTTGATTGGGGTGTTGATACCGTATTCGGTTTACCGGGCGACGGCATCAACGGCATCATGGAAGCACTGCGCAAACAGAAAGAGCGCGTGAAATTCATTCAAGTTCGTCACGAAGAATCCGCCGCTTTCATGGCTTGCGCATATGCCAAATACACCGGCAAATTAGGTTGCTGCCTCGCCACTTCCGGACCTGGTGGCATTCATCTCCTCAACGGTTTATATGACGCAAAGCTAGATCAGGCGCCGGTATTGGCAATCACGGGCCAGACTTATTCCGACTTGCAAGGAAGCAACTTTCAGCAAGAAATGAATATGTGCCTTTTGTATGAAGACGTGACTTGCTACAACCAGCAAGTGATCAATCCAAACAGTGTACATATGCTAGTCAATGAAGCCTGTCGACATGCCCTCAATCACCGGGGCGTGGCTCATATCAACTTCCCCGTGGACTATCAAGTTGCGCCGGAAACTCGCGAGCATACTCCTTTTAAGAAATTTGGTTCGACAAACAGTGTTTGGCAAGCGCCGGTAACGATACCTAATCAAAAGCTGCTCAACGCAGCAGCCGAACTTTTGAATCAATGCACTAAGCCAGTGATCATCGTCGGACAAGGAGCCCGTAAGGCTGGTGCTGAAGTGATCGAACTCGCTGAAAAAATCGGTGCGCCAATCGTTAAAGCGCTGCTTGGTAAAGATGTCGTCCCCGACGATCATCCACTTACAACTGGGGGATTAGGGCTGCTCGGTACCACTCCATCAGTGGAAGCTATGGAGCAATGCGACGCTCTCATTATGATCGGGACGTCATTTCCCTATATGCAATTCTTGCCGACGCCGGGAAAGGCACGAGCCATTCAAATCGATGACAAGGCTGACCGGATCGGATTGCGCTATCCAATCGAAGTCGGATTGGTCGGTGACGCCAAGCCAACGGTGGCAGCGCTGATTCCACTGATCGATCGCCACGAAGACAGAACCTTCCTCAGTCACGCGCAACGCGCAATGAAACATTGGTGGGAGCTGATGGATAAACGCGGGCGCGCTGATAGTTTGCCGATTAAGCCGCAGCGAGTAGCCATGGAGCTATCGGACTTGCTTGCCGACGATGCCATCATATCTGGTGACTCAGGCACCAATACGACATGGGTGGCAAGACACGTTAAAATCAGGGGCACGCAAAGGTTTTCTTGCTCCGGCACTCTGGCGACGATGGCACCAGGGCTGCCATATTCAATTGCAGCTAAAATCGCCTTTCCGGAACGGCAGAGCGTAGCATTTGTCGGTGACGGCGGATTCACAATGCTGATGGGAGAATTTGCTACCGCCGTAAAATACAATTTGCCGATCGTTGTCGTCCTGATCAAAAACGATGTTCTCGGACAAATTAAATGGGAGCAAATAGTTTTCCTGGGCAATCCCGAATACGGGGTCGAACTGCAACCAATCGACTTCGCAAAAGTTGCAGAAGCGTGCGGCGGAGTGGGATTGAGAGTTGTGAAACCCGAGGAGCTGCGCCCAGCCCTAGAAATGGCATTATCTTGCGGCAAGCCGGCATTGGTTGAAGTGTATGTCGATCCGTATGAGCCACCAATGCCTCCCAAAGTCGAACTGCAGCAAGCCATCCATCTTGCCGAGGCTTTGGCAAAAGGACAGTCACATCCTAAGCGAATTGCCCTGACGCTCTTTCGAGACAAATTGAACGAACTGCTTTGACAGGAACAAAACATGTTATCCAGAGCGCGCCACACCGTCGCATTCTTGAGCTGCTGTGTTTCTCCACTGGAATACCTGTGGCAGACCTTCAGTTGCGAGCTAATCACTTGCCGGTTTGTCAGAACAGAGTAGCGGACCGACTTAGCTCGGTGCAATTGATTCAACCAATGGCATTTTAAAGTCCGTGTAACATCTGGCGATTATCTTGATTAGTGTCCATATCGAAGCAATCGACTGTAGGTTTCCACGCACCGCACATCGTTATCATCCTCAGCTCATCACCATCTGGAGTGCACTACTATGGCACCAGGACTTTCCTTCAAATTCGACGAAGGCGAAACCGTAGCCAAGATCGGTCTCGCTTGTATGGCGGCGCCATGGCAATGTTACGCAGAAGCATGGGGCGTAGGTGCAAATAAGAACGGCTCTGACAGCCCGCCAAATCCATTAGAAGCCGGCGTTGGTGCTCTATTCAAAATGACTGACGATCAAATGCAGGCGCAGCTCGACGCAGCATTGAAGAAAATCATCTAAATATCGATTGGCGACGGATTCCTTCAAAGGGACAATTCCCGGTTTCCTCAGTCACATTATTCGTAGGCTGCGCACAATCTGTCCATTTTGCAAATCAATAGCGAACAGCCTTCCCAGGTCGTCGCACAGAATCAAGTGGCGATCGCTGATACGGGCTGCGACGGCGGCGCTGCTCTGTAAGTCGATTTGGGCAACAACCTTCATCTGTACAATCGACACAAGAGAGCAAGTCGCTCCGGTGACGACAGCAAGCCAGTTGTTGGAGATGGCAGTTTTGGTGTTAGTCGGCACTGTCCATAGTTGCGCTACCGGCTGGGACTTTATCACGGGATTGAAAACAGAAATGGACAGCGGTGCTGAACTTTCGGGATCTCCCGTACCTTGATTGACCATCTCAATCACCGTCCCGTTGGGTGCAGTCAAGCGCTTCAGCAAAACTCCGCGTGGCCAGTTTGAGGTAATTGGCAAACGATTGCGCAAAATCAAGTCCGGATGATCGCACTGCCATCGTTCCCACTTCTCAGGTTCTGCCGGTTGTTGAAACAACTGTTGGCCTGCTGGTTTCACGGTCCAACGAACTATAAAGCAACAGCCCCAGGGATCGCGCGATATGTTCTCTACATTGCCAGGCACGTTCGGCATCAGCCAGAGAAGCTTGCATCGATCCGCGGTTGCGTCCATGACCATAAATTGATCTTCAAAAGATGCAAACCAGTTCGAGCCGTTGTACGAGGGAGCGAAGCGATCGAATCTCACCTCACCTAAGTCATCCGCCTTTCCAGTGATGGCGTCGATCCGCGTCATGCGTTTGATCTGGCCGCGAGCGGCGATACAAAGAACTCTGTCGCCGTTGTCCGATTCAATGAATTGATCGGCCGGCGCATGAAAATGTTTGATCACTTTGCCGTCCTGGGAAATCAGGTAAACACCAGCCTCTCCCAGTGCAACAAGAGCGCGACCATTGGGAAGCAAGACCGCGTCGTATAAAATCGCTGAGCCAATATCGCCGGCTTTGACGACTATGTTGATCGGGCTGGAACAATCTACCAGTGATCGCGGGGGAGGCGGAAATTGCGCTGCCTGCATATCGACCCAAAAGACCGCATCTTTGGAGAAGCTCGTCAAGTTGCCGAATTGCTTCTTGCTGAAACTGACGTATCCGGAACCGACATCGCGTAAAAGTGCGCGAGAAGCAACGCGAGATATAAGCAGCGTGTCAGGCTCACGCATCGAGTCAGTGAGCAAGTCTTTGACGAATGCCACTCTGGCGTCCGCGTGCTCTCGCGAATCATCGTCTAGCAACTCTTGTATCTGCGAGCGCAACTCGGGAAACTCGCTGCGAAAAGATCGCCAGATCAAAGCGAGAAGTTGCCCGGAACTTGCATGACCAGCTTCGAGCGCCTTTTTCACCCAGGCACGGGCCAGACCGGTCATCTTTAACTGCTCCTGGGCAATGCGAGCGGCCATGACGAAGTTACCTGACTCCGCCAGATAATGCACCCAATGAATACGCAGCGCCTGAGCTTGCTCCGGTTCGTTCTTATCGAGCAATATAACTGCTTCAGAGAAAGCATTGCGCAAACGTGCAATCGTCACCGCTCGCTCGCTGTCTCCGGCGAGAAACCAGAGGCGCACCACCAGCGGTGCAGGCAAATTGCGCGCCTCCGCCAATTGCGCGGCCAGTTTGAAACGTTTATGGCGTTCCAAATAAGCCACTCCCTCCTCCGGCAGCTGCAGTAGCTCGATCAGAACAAACGCGGCTTCATCGATCTTGCCGGCATTTGACAGACTGTTATATGCGGAACGATACAGGTCCCTCAAACGAGAGTAATAGTCGTTAGGCATGTGGATAGATGAGCCGGCGTGCTGCTGCCCAAGCGAGATATCGAACGAGTGTCGGATTGTCGGAACGCCAAGAGAGCGAAGTGATTCGCCCGCTTCGCCACCCAGCGGAATCGCATGCTTGAGCGCATCGGAAAAGTCACCCCGCTCGAACATATCCATCATCTTCACTACGTACTTCGCTTGCTCAGTCTCAAAAAAGCCAAGGACTCCGATCGAGCGAAGCAAATCCATCATCGATTTGTTTAGTTTCAACATCCACGCAGGAAGCTGTGGTGCCCGCGCAAAAGGAGTTGTGTGCCTCGCCATCGTAGAAGAAGATGATGAGGCAGTGCTTCCAGAGGCGCTCCTGCTCTTGATCAAAGCAAACAGCCTGGCGAGGAGCCCCGGTAATGCTGCAACTCCTCTTCGTCCGTGCAGTCCGCCGAAACCGCCGGCTCTGGCGGCATTTTGCTCGCGCAGTTTCTGCATGACTTGTGCCAACTCCGCTGCGGCCGGAGGAACATTCAGCTGCTGGCGGGGCTCGAATTTATCCGGCACAATAGCCGGTTGTGGTTCCACGGCAGCGCTTGCGGCGAGCGTTTGCACAGGCACGGTCTTGAACGACCGCACATCGATCCACGATGAGGGATCCTCTTCTTTATCCAGCTGACAGACTATTGCGCTGCCATCTCTAACGTATACGGCAACAAGCGAAGGCGGGTTGAGCGACTTCAATTCGTCATCAGCCAGCTCAGTTCCCAGAAGTGCTTGACCCGCATCACCGCCCGTTCCCGATGCCGTCGTCAAAGGAAGCCCGAGCGCTTGATCGCAATAGACGGGTTGCTTCTTGGGCAGGCGCAAAACCAGGCTATCTTGCAATCTGAAAACCCGCGCACCAGGCAGCCATCGAGATAGAATTCGCAATCGCGCTTCTGTTTCCGAACACAAATTCAAGTTGAAGAGATAGCCAGAAGCATCTACAAAGCCGCGATGAATAAGATTTCGAGGGCGTACTTTGTTCATGGTTATCCCTCCGGCGTCACTCTATAGACAGTGGCGTTTGTCGAAACCGAATAGACAATCAATTCCCCGGCGATGGAGGCATAGCCAATGTCTCCTTCAGCACTTACAGCAACGCTGGAGATTTCGGCAGCCACTGCCAGCAGCCCCACGCTCCACTCCTTGCCTACTAATTTGAGATTACGCCTGCCTTGATCAAGCACGATCAGTCCTGGTGACATCTGAGCTCTTCGACCCACGACACCAACTACGGTGCCTTCCGGAACCGAGAATCTGTAGTCCCTCTTTTCCGCAACGACAACCCACTCACCATTTTCTTCCTCGTAAGCGATATATCCCAAAGCCGGTCGGGAGTATTCGCCACTGCCGATAAATAATTTGCGTGGCACCTCCTTAATTACGAACGAATCCTGAGGCATGTGATCCGACTGTTGAACTTGGGTGCCTGGCTGCCAGCCACATACCGTGACACAGAACTCAGACTGTGTCGCATATAACAGCCGCTGCCCGAGCGGAGTCATCAGCAGCACGTTATGACAAATAACTTCGGCTGTCTTTTCAGCCCCGTTGAGGGGCAACGCCAACAGCTTGTCTCCAAACAGCGTAAACAGCCTCTGATTGCCTTCCTGCTGATAGACCGCGCAATGATGCAGGGGCAGCGGACGTTCGCGATACTGAGCACAGATTGGCTCCAATTCTTGAGGAAGGGCAACATCGACAGCCGAATAATGGAACTTGCCTCCGATCGACTCAACTGTCAGGATCGGGGACTTTCTGTGAAGGGAGGTGAGGATTGAAGCCCGCTTGTTTCTGCCGAAAGCTGCTGAAACTATAATGCGGTGATCAGCAGCTGCATACATTTTCGGTTTCCGACTGGCGTTGTTGATCGGTGTGTGAATATTATGCAAAATTACGGTATCGTCCGCAGTGCGGCCGAAAAGGTACCTCGTTGCGTTGCTGAAACAGATGTTGGATTTAATCAGTCGATCGGTCACCACAGGTGATGCCGGTTTGTCGGCAAACAGATTGCGCAGCAGCCTGACACAGACTGCGCTTTCAGGCAGTGGCAGCGCGGTTTTCGCCGGCTGCCGTCCCGGTTGAAGCACCGACACGCTCAGCCGTTCCGGCTCAAGTTCCTCAAGAGGCTCGATCTGGATTCGCGGTAAAGCAAGAGACTGCTTATGGCCCAGCGCCCGCGCACCACCGATCAGCCAGGAGCCTGTAGAATCGGAGCCAACGCGATCCCACCAATAGGCAAGCTGTTCGTATGAGGCTTCAAACGCATAGCGTCGTTTGATGAAGTGAGCAAGCGACGATTCGCTCACCGCCGAAAAGACCTTTTCATCCGGATCTTGGAGGACGCCCCATTCAAACCTCATGCCCGCCGCTTCAGCACGGCGCGCCAGCACTATTATCAGTGCGATCTGGGCAATCCGGGGCGCACCAAGCTGACTGGGACCGGCATCGAAGATGGCGAGTACCGCGCGATTGTTTGCCGGTTTGATCCGTGCCAACTGAATAAAGGCGTGTTCGCCTGAAGACGCGCGCCGCAAAAACTCCTCGGGCACTTCTTCGGCCAACAGCCATTCAGACATAAGCAAACGATCGTAACTGCCCTTTCGATCGATGCCTTCATATCCTTCCGGCTCACCCGCGTCAGCGTCGCCGACATTTTCCAGCGGTCCGAGCAATCGATCCAATCGCTGAACAATGGTGCCAAGGCGACCTCTTATCGGCAGCGGGAACAGATTCAGATAGAGCGCCCATGGTTTGAGAGCTTGTGGAAGTTCCATCAGATTTTTCCCAGCCAGCGCGAAAGAAATTCCGATCGAAGCAGTTGTGCATGAGACAGCGGCACAACCAGTGAAAGTTCCGGCAGCACCGCAAATGGTGCGCTCAAACCGCTGATTGACTTCAACAATGCCCGTTCCAGCAACTGAGCAGGAACGGATGGCGCGACAAGAGTAGGAAGATACATCGGAGAACCACTTTCTTTGCCGAGGTAGACAGCGCCATCAGCCCAGGGCAAATCCCCGGGCTCACCGACGACAAGCAGAAGCTCATCTCCAGCGACGCAACGCAGGCGTTCAAAACTTTCGCCCGGTCTGGCCAACGTGCGTCTTCCCAGATCCGCCGCTGCGGTGCCCAGAGCGTACACCGCATACGGAATCATCGGCTCGATTCGAGGAAGCCATCGCACCGCGATCAGAGGCGACGCCGATCCCGCGCCGGCTGTGTCACCGGCGGTGGTGCCGGCTGCACCAGCGCTGGCAGACATCAGTGCACGGGCTCCGATGCCGGACTCTCTCGCTTGAACTCGGCAACGATGCGCGCCCGCACGTCAGACAGTTCCACGGGCATATTCTCGATCGAGAAGCCGGCATCGATTTCGCGGGCTATGCCTTCGAGTTTCAACGTCCACTCTTCCAGCGTGTCGCCCGGTCCGCTGGCGAGCAATTCGCGACCGGCGGCAGCGATGCGCGACGCACGGGCGAGCGGCCCGAGTGAGGTCTCCTCGACCGCATGCATGAGCGCGTCGTTTTCGGAAACAACTAAGAAATCCCGCAAACAATCACGTGCCACCGCCTGGTCTTCGCGTGTAGGCACCGCCAGAACCACAGGCCAGAGATCAGCCTTGGTCGCTTGCTCTCTGCCGGCCAGTGCCGCAGCAGCGGAGATCAGGTGTTGAACTTTGACGACGCGGCGATCGGTCAGGTTAACCCCGGCTCCGCGCAGCATGCGAATCGCCTGAGCAAGCAGCGGGCGCACGCCTGTCATGTCCATCTGTCTTGCGGTTTGGGCCAGAGCATCGATATCAGATACGGTGGCAGCAGCGCTGACTCCACCAGAACGGTCTGCCGCCCAGCCGCCTTCCAGCAACTCCTCCAGCCGCGAATCGGAAATCGGCTCGGTGAAGACGCGCACCAGAAAGCGATCTGCAAACGCAGCCAAAGGCTCACTTTCAGGCAGTCTGTTCGTGGCACCAACGCAGATGCGCAGCGGACAGGGCATAATTGTGTGCCCACGTCTAAAAACTCGTTCGTTCAATATGCCGAGCAACGTATTCAAGATCGCGGTCGAGCCGAGAAATATCTCGTCAAGAAAGGCGAAGTCCGCCTCAGGAAGCATGCCGCTAGTCTGTGTCTCGACGGTGCCTTCCCGCAATTTGCGCAAATCCATCGGACCGAAAATCTCACTGGGCTCGGTGAAACGCCCGATCAAATATTCAAAATAACGTCCAGCCGTCGTACGAGCGATCCGGCGTACAGCCTCACTCTTGGCCGTTCCCGGTGGTCCCGTCACCAATAGATGTTCTCTGGCAACCGCAGCCAGGACAATGGTTTCAACCAAACCCCGGCGATCTACCAATCCCTTCGAGGCGTTGTCTATTGCAGTATGCAAAGAAGACGCCGCTGTTCCTGGCGGTTTGGTTTCGACCATTGACGACCCCCCATGCGGTGAGCCTGTAATTGTATCAACTGATCTTAGACTTATTGCTCAGGAGCAGCGATCCGTTCGAGCTGCAGCGTCGAACCGGGAATTGGTGCGGTCGTTACCGAGGTGCCGTAGGATCGTATGCGGTCTGGCTCGGTCGTCGGCTGAATCACCTCGACCGGCGTTGACTCAGATTTATTGCCGTATGAAAATGGCTGAAATTTCGGCACTGCGGACGCAGCATAATCGGCGCTGGAACGAGCCGAAGCTGTCCCAGGTAGCAACACACTGGAATCGAATTGTATTCTTTGCGGGGAATGATAGGCTGTTGCCGCCGGGACGGAAAGCGCGGCATCAGCTTTCTCGAAGCCAGCAGGACTCGCTGCTGTATGCGTTGCGACCGGAGTGGAAAAATCAGGACTCTTTGATCGACCGTGCGGCGATGCGTTCGGGGCCTTTGCGGCTGGCATTGCCAACGCCGCACCCGGATTGGCAATCATGGAAAATGAAGGCGAGAATTGCGCAGCATCTGAGCCAAGCGGCAACGCGAAAGGCGGTGGCGGAGGAACCAACATATTGTCAGGTTGGCGAGATTGGTGAGGCTGGTGAGAAGAACCTTTCGCTGTCCTGGGACGCGCAGACTCTTCACCTCTAAACCTCGGGGCCACTCTAGGGTTCCTTGCATAAGTTCTGACCGGCGGTTCCGGCGCAAACTCAGCGCTTACAGGCGACGATTTAATTGTATGCATAGCGATGTTGGTGGCCGACTTAGCCGGTTTGGTCTTCTCCGATGAATTCGGCGCCAGCGGCTTGGCCTCGGAGATTGCCGATTGCAGCGGCGTTTTTGTCGTTGGGACCAACGGATTGAAACCGTGGTTGTTGTATGCGTAGCAACTGCCGAACGCGATTGCTGCCATCGTACAAAGCACCAGTCCCAGCTTGGAGTCTCCACCGCCTTTCATGGAGTAACGATTGGGATCGTAGATCGTGCGCTCAAACGGAATGAAGTCACCGCCGATGGTATCGCCATCATTGAAGAAGCTGACACTCAAGCGCACGTTGGTTCCATCGGAAAGACGCAAGGCCAGATCGGACACCGACGCTAGCTCGTTTTCATTCAACGGCACGCTGGTCTGGGCGGCCAGGCAAATAACCCGATTCGACCCGGGCTGGATAATGCGTTTCGCCAGCGACACCTGCACAGTCGGGACAATCTCGCGGGAAGCAGTGACAAACCGCTCGACGACGGCGTCTTCCTCTCTGGACGGGGGCGGAAGGACGATTTGGGTATTGCTCATTTTTTCACGCCACTCTGCACTCTCCATGCAGAGTGCTGTACCTGAGACTGCGATACCGGCTTGGGATTTCACACGACCGACCGATATCTCTTTACATTCAACCATCTTTTAGGGAAAACCGCTAAAATTCTGTAGTTTTTGCATCGAGATCGCAATAATTGCGTTCCGCTTTAGCGGGCGGCAATGGTCGACTCGCTCTCGCAAAGGCAAAAGCCACCAAATTTATATCAACCGAGGTGCATACCGAGCTGGTCTGTTGGAGGGTCGCACAGCTTCCGATCGCGGTGGCACAGCGGTTGCTGTATGAGGTACTTGAACTGCCTCATGCTTCCATCTACTGGCTGTGCAGGCACCGACAACTTAATGCGATCGCGATTCTATAAAGGGCGCTCTGGGTATTTATATGCGGCTAAGGTATGAGGATGCAATCGTGCGAATGGTCAAAGTTTGGAGCGTGTTGACTGCTGCCTGCTAAAAACATATAGGACTAGACTTGGCACCACATTTAGTGCCAGGTCGTTCCCTGCTCGGGCGAAACACCGTCATGCTGCGTTCCAATCCTGGCGGCGCGGGCCGTCCCGCCTGCTTCCGATGTAGGCAAGCAGCCCGCACCCGCCAGGCAAATTACCGTCAACGAGCTGGAAGCCGGTGCTAGCTGGAACGCAAGCGATAGCCGATGCGGGCCAGCGTCTCAATCATTGAATCTTCGTTGTCTTGATCGATCTTTTGCCGCAAGCGCTTGATGCAGGTGCGAATCGCTTCTACCGTGGCCTCGCTTTCGGAGTGCCAGACTCTTTGTAGCAGCACTTCGCCGCTGAAGACATCATCAGGATGCCGCATGAGAAATTCGAGCAGCGCGAATTCTTTGGGCAGCAGCTGAATCTCGACGCCGTTCTTGCGCAGTTTGTGTTTCGCCGGATCAAGAACGAGGTCGCCGACTTTGAGCACGTTGGACGCCGCACCCGTCTGAGACGAGCGGCGCAAAACGGAGCGAATCCGAGCCGAAAGCTCCTTCATGTGGAACGGCTTGGTGAGATAATCATCGGCACCGGTGTCCAGTCCGGCTTCCTTTTCATCGATCGATCTTTTGCCGGTCATCATGATCACAGGCGTTGTGCCACCCTCGCCGCGAAAGGTGCTGAGAATATCGAGACCGGTTTGATTGGGCAGCTCCCAGTCCAGCAACACCACATCGTATTGACAGGTGCGCAGACGATCCATGCCCTCACGTCCGTCATGCACGACTTCCACCGTGTGACTTTGCGACTGCAACCAACCGCGAATCACAATGGTGATCTCTATATCGTCTTCAATCAGCAGTATCTTTGCCATCGCAACCGAGGTCGTAGGGCTCTACATAATATACACAATATTGGCGTTCCCCGACATTTATACCCAGTCCGTGTTGCGGTCGTGTTCCAGGCGGCCAAAGCGAAAAATAACGAGTTGTCTACGGTGATGCAATCGTTAAGCGCATTGATGACAACCAGCAAGATCCGACGGTGCTAAGATAATTCCGGGCCGGTCTGAGCGTATTTAAATTGTTAGAGGACGACGATGGTCGAAGACGATGCAACGGATCTAGCAATGTCGGATCCGGCTTATCGCGTAGCCTGGGGCATTTCGTCACGCATAGAACACCGATGGCCAGCCTCGATCGCCATTATTGCAGCGACCGGATTGTATCTCAGTTTACCCGAACGATATACGATCGGACCGACCTGGTTAGTGCCGATTTTAGAACTTTCAATTTTGTTACCTCTTTCGATAAGTGCACCACGCCGGATTCCTCAAGAAGGACGGCTACAACAGATCCTTGCAATAGTGTTGATTGCTGTCGTCAATGTGGCTAACTTGGGCTCGCTTGCACGACTGGTTAATATGCTCGTCTGGCACGGCAAAGAGCTGGCTGGATCAGAACTGCTGTTTTCAGCACTGCGAATCTGGCTCACCAACGTTATTGTTTTTGCTCTGTGGTACTGGGAGATCGACCGAGGAGGTCCAGACCAGCGCGCCCATGCTAAACACGGTTGCCCAGATTTTCTGTTTCCGCAAATGTCGACTCCCGGTTGTTCACGACTTGATTGGTGCCCAGGCTTCATTGACTATTTTTATTTGGCGTTTACGAACGCCACAGCGTTCAGCCCAACCGATGCGATGCCATTAACACCCCAAGCAAAAATGCTCATGCTGGCACAGTCCGCTATCTCGCTGGTGACAATCACCCTTGTAGCTGCTCGGGCGGTTAACATATTGAATTGAACCGCAGCGGAGCAAGCCAGGGGCAAGCTTCAGGGATTTGGGAATTCGCTGGTGGTGATCCGCCAATAGTGCCAATACTTTGATCTGATGACGTAGGCCTTAGCGTGCGCTTCTCTCCTCTCGCCAGCGGCTCTGGTAACTGGCATAACGAAGGCGAATCTCCGGGACGGCTGCATCCTGAGGCCGAATTTTACCAGTGTCGCCGGTATAGGCCTGGCACGCCGGCCTCCGGCCCACAGAAGTTTCGAGATCTTCCTCCGGGGGGTATTCATATAGATATGTACGTCGCGTGGTTCCCATGAGTTCCTCCCCGATCCAAACGAAAAGGCGGGCGCGTCAGCTCACTCTTGCGCAAAAGGGTCTGATATTACTGGCCGTGCCGTTGGCTGTGCAGGTGAGCCTGATGGCCGCACTTGCCTACCTGCACGGAATTGCTGAACAGGACGCCGTAAACGCCGAACACGCGCGCGATATCAGCGACGCAACCAAGAGGCTGGGTACCACGTTGTATGCAACGATGGAGCAGGTTGTCGAAGCAATGGAAACCGACATCCCACTGGATCCTTCGTATCTTGAAAAGGAAGAAGCTGCCATTGAGCAGGCCAACCAACTGCGCGCGCTGGCGGCAAATGACCCCAGCACTGTGGCGATCGTAGACGACCTGAAAGGTCTGATGGCAAAGCTGAACAAGCTCGGCGATAACGCCACAAGCGGCATGCGCAGGGCGTATCCTCCAGGAAGCTCGGCGCGTTCCGAAGTTTTCGAAGAGCTGCGCACGTTCGGTCAGAAAGTTGAGAAACTGGTCGAGCAAGGCGAGAAAACGAAGCAACTAGCGCTGCAAAGCCCTATACGGGCTCAGGTAAGAGACCAGGTAAAAGTGATTCTTCTGGCAGGCACCATATTCAATATCGCAGTGGTGATCGGCTGGGGGCTATTCTTCAGTCGTTACATTATCCGCAGATTAGCCGTGATCACCGACAACAGCATAAGGTTGGTGGCACAAAAGACGCTCAATCCGCAAATGCCAGGGTCCGATGAGATTGCCAACCTTGATGGTGTCTTCCATACGATGGCCTATGAGATCCGGCAAGCGGCACGCAAACAACGGGCGATGGTGGAAAATGCGCGCGATGTGATTTGCACTTTGGACGATAGAGGAACTTTTCTCGACGTTAGCGCCGCATCCACTGCTGTTCTAGGATATACACCGGAAGAGCTGATCGGCAGCAAGTTGATCAATATTGTGGAACCACAATCCACTTTCGAAACGCTGGGACATTTGAAGATCATACGCGCCGGCAGAGAAGAGCCGCCTTTTGAAACGAGGATCGTGCGAAAGAACGGCGGCGTCATCGATGTCTTGTGGTCGGCGATCTGGTCGGACCAGGAGCAAAGTATGTTTTGCGTGGCGCACAATATTACCGAGCGCAAAGCGGCTGAACGCCTGCGCCAAGAGGTTCTGCAAATGGTCAGCCACGATTTGCGCAGCCCGCTGCAATCAATTCGCGGAGTGCTCGAGATGTTGGGCGAAGGCATGGTCGGAAAACTGAACGATCAGGGTAAACAGATGATCAGTGTCGCCGATCGCAGCTGCGATCGCATGCTCTCCTTAGTCAGCGACCTGCTGGATATCGAGCGCATGGAGGGAGGCATGCTCGAACTGAACATGACTGCCTTCGCAGTGTCTGAATCTTTCGAACACTCAATGCAAACTGTAATTCCGGCCGCCAAAGACAAGGGCGTGCAGTTGATCGCACAACCGACAACTCTGGCTATTTATGCCGACGAGGGAAGGCTGGTGCAGGTGCTCGTGAATTTGATCTCAAATGCCATCAAATTCTCCCCGGCGGGTTCCACCATTACTCTTTCAGCGATGCAGGTCGACAATAACTTCGTTGAACTCTACGTTGCCGATCAAGGCAGAGGCATTCCAGTGGAAATGGTTGATTCGATCTTCGATCGATTCAAACAAGTGAGCAAAGATGACGCCAAAAACAAGCGCGGTTCGGGGCTAGGCTTGGCTATCTGCAAAGCACTGGTCGAATTGCATGGAGGCACCATCCGCGTGCAAAGTGAAGCCGGCAAAGGCAGTGTATTCTCATTCAAACTGCCGATGGCAACACGGTCGCAGTCGCCTGGTCCATCGCCCTCAAAGAGACCGGCGCACAACTGATGAGGAATTGTTTCTACTGTGACGAGCTGAATGGCTGGATCGGCTAGAGCGCGGGCGATCTCTCGTAGAATATACGAGTTGTGAGTGGAAGGAGAAGGTGTCAGATGACTGAAG
>Ga0182024_10007419_pt1 | contig 23638 bp, 15 predicted proteins | sample P32metaG_FD_120480 | JGI IMG/M metagenome (GOLD analysis project Ga0182024, IMG submission 120480) | Permafrost microbial communities from Stordalen Mire, Sweden - P3-2 metaG (Illumina Assembly) | ecosystem: Environmental > Terrestrial > Soil > Wetlands > Permafrost | place: Sweden: Stordalen... | reverse complement strand
GGGCCGGAAATGCCCCGTATGCGAGGCGTCGCGACGAAGCGACTCAACCGAAAGAGTCTTTGAGGAGCGACAACGAAGCAGACGGGGCATTTCCGGCCCGCCGCGGCCCGTCGAGTTTTCAGGCAGAGCCTAAAGCTTCCACATCAACCCAACATACCCTTCCACCCCATTGATGCTCGGGTTGCGTTCCGGCCCTTCGATGCGGGCATTGGAGAGGTGGAAATACCGTGCGCCGCCGATCAGGTAAAGGTTGTCCTGAAGCTGCCAGGTAGCGCCGATCCCCGCCCGAGTAGTGAAGTTGAAATACGTTCCGGCGTCGGGGACCCTCTTCGTGGCCTCGGCCGGCCCGAAGGTGACGTCGGCGAAAAGGGTGGCGCGGTCGAATTGGAAGAGGTGGTGCCGCAGGACGCCGGCGACGCCATACATCCAGCCGTCGTCGCCGGGGGCTTGCACGAAGTGGTAGCCGGAGGCCTCCACGCCCAGCGAGACGTTATCGAACAGGTAATAGCTGCCGCCAAAGGCGGCGGAATCGAAGATCTCCTCCGCGTCGATGCCGCTCGCGACGGTGCCGTAGGCCTGGAGCGTGAACGTGCCCTTGGGGAACGCCGCCGGGCTGTCTCCCGCAAAAGCGGGAGCGGCCAGGGTCAGCACCGTAGTCAATACGAATGGAACAACATGCTTCATGAGCGTCCTTCGCGAGTCATTGAGGGGGTTTGATCGCGGTATATTCAGAGAAGATGCCGAACACTTCATGCCGCTGCACGCAGTCGAACCCGGCATTCCGCAGGCCGTCCATCACCGTCTGCGGACGAACGCAGGCTTCGATGGTATCCCAGTAGTATTGCCACAGCAATTGCGAGTTGGCCCGGCCGGTGGTCAGGCGCGTGAGCAGCGGCACGACGCAGCGCATATGCCCGCGAAGGACCATGCGGGCAATGCGGTTGTCCGGTGCAGTGATCTCCAGGACGCACAGCCGCCCCCCCGGCCGCAGGACCCGGAAGAACTCCGAGAATGCGCGCGCAAGGTCGGCCAGGTGCCGCAGCCCATACCCCATCGACAGGAAATCGAATTGTCCGCTGGCCAGCGGGATCTGTTCCCCAACCCCCAGCACCGCGGCGATCTTCAGCGACTCGACGGCCTGCCGCATCATGCCGGGGCTGGGATCGAGCCCGAAGACGAGCCGCGGGTCGCCGGTCAGGCCGATCGCTTCGCGTGCCACCAGGCCGGTCCCCACGGCCACGTCCAGCACGCGCATCCCCGCCCCCAAGCCGGCCCGGACCAGCGCCTCGCGGCGGTATTGGCTGCCCTTTCCCAAAGACAAGAGCCGCTCGACATGGTCGTAATCGCGCGCCCCGTCGTCGAAGATCCGGCGCAGGAAGCCGCGTTTGACCGATGCATTCGCGTAATAGGCCAGGAGGTCTGGGTGCGGCGCCACGGCAACGGCAGGATGTTCCCGGGACGACATCGGGCTGAGTATACGCCCGCCGCCGGGGCAGCGGCAAATCAGGCTTACCCTCAACGTCGAGACTGGGCAGCACACCCAATCGGTGTAACCAAGCCAAAGTTGTGCCCGGCCGGCTTGCGACCGGTCGAACAAGAGCTAAGCGAATCGTGGAGGAGAGCAAGGAAACCTACTATGACACCCTGTTTCAAAGCTCGCAGCGCTGGCACGAGGCCGAGCACGACCTGCGGCCCTGGTGGGAGTATTTCGTGGGTACGCTGACCGCCGCGTACAAGGAGTTCGAATCACGCGTCGGTACGTTGACAACCGCCCGGGGCGCAAAAAGGGGGATGGTGCGCAACTGCGTCGCGCGGCTGCCCGCCCGATTCAGGATCGGCGACGTGCAGCGGGCCTGCCCCGGCGTCAGCTACGCGACACTGCAAAGGGCGATGAACGAGCTTCGGCGAGACGGCCGAGTCCGATGCCTCGGACGCGGACGCGATGCGGAATGGGAACGAATCGGATCATAGAACGATTAATCGCATCACCAAATCGTTTCGTGAGTAGATTAATAGCGCACTGAGCAGATTGACCATATCGTCCTTGCCATGATCTTCGGTTAGTCTGTTTTACCGGAATTGCTGATATCGTAGCACCACAAAGAATCGGTATCGCGGACGTACAGCTTGCCGTTGGCGATGACCGGATAGGCCCAGGCCTTTTCCATTCCGTTTAGACGCTGGGGCGGATTAGGCGGGGTGAAGCGGCCGCGTTCCCGGTAGGCGTCGGGAGTCGCTTCGACCAATGCGACCACGCCACTCTCTCCGTGGAGATACAGCCGACCGTCCGCGTAGCACAGCGCCCCCGGAGCGGCGCTGCGGTCGGACCACTTGATCTGTCCCGTCTTGAAGTCGGCGCAGAGGAGCGTTTGCCCGCCGCTGCCGTAGAGGTAGTCGCCTGCCAGGACGGCGCCGCCGATGGCGGTCGGGAGCTTCGTGTCGAAGTAGACTTGTTCCGCCGTCACCGCGCCCCCGTCGGCGGTGAGCCTGACCGCTCCGCCACCACCGCCACCGCGCCCGGCGGACCCGCTGTAGATGAGCCCCTCGTGCGCCACGGGCGTCAGGATGCTCATTCCCATCGGCCCCTTGGTCTTGTCATACCGCCAGAGGAACTTGCCGGTCTTTGCATCGACGCCGACCAGTCCGCCGGCGGTGTACGCGACGTATTGCTTGACCCCGCCCGCGTCGGTCACAACAACTGACGCATAACCGGCCGCGTCGCCGCCGGGGACGGCACACTTCCAGACCACATTGCCGCTTTTCTTGTCGAGCGCGACCACGGTGGCGTCGGCGCCGCCGGGAGTGCAAACCAGTACGTCGCCGTCAATCAATGGGGATTCGGCATAGGCCCAGATCCCTGGCTTGCCGCCAAAGTCCGTGCGGAGGCCCTTCTGCCATTGCACCTTCCCGTTCTGAGCGTCGAGACAGGCGAGGTCGCCGTCGGAGCCGAGGCAATAGACCATCGCTCCATCCACGGTGGGAGTGGATCGGGCAGCGGGGTAGTTGGGCTGTTGGTTCGGGTTCCCAACCTTGCCGATGCGGGCTGACCAGATCGTGCTGCCGTCTTTCACGTCCAGCGCTTTGACGGACTCCTCGTCAACCCCCTTGCTGGACATGAGGAAGATCCGCCCGACCGCGACCGACGGCGTGGCGTAGCCGCCGCCCAAGTCCTTGACCTGCCAAAGCAGTTTCGGCCCGTCCTTCGGCCATTCCGTCAGCAATCCCGTCTCCTTCGAGATGCCGTCACGGTTGGGGCCTCGCCACTGCGGCCAGTCGTCAGCGGAGACGGGTGCGAAGGTCATGAAGGTGACGACTACGATGAGAGCCTTCGTGAGCGGTTTAAAGTCTGCTGCCATCGCCCGATCTCCTTGTCGATGAGCTGTCCGTGTACGGCGGCCTCCAATCGGCATCGGTCGGAGTATACACCCGCCGCCGGGGCGGCGGCAAACCAAGGCCCACCCTCGGGCGCAACTCACAACCAGCAGCGGGAGGAGACCCGAGTGCATCGCCTTGACCGGATCAATGAGTCTTTAGAAGATGTTGAATAGCCGAGAACTGGATGCATGGTTCTGAGAGCGGATCCCGCCGACCTGCCTGTGGCTTCATGCGCATCGTGCAAGGGATCATTCCTGCCCCCGTTACGACGGCTATCTTTGTTGCCCCGAGCGACCGGCCGCACGTCGGCAGGATCAGGTCGAATTCAGCCGTATCGCCCGAGCCGGCAACTCAGCCGGCGCCCGGCGCAGGCGCACCGCAGATTCGCCCCGCTTCTCCGGGCAAGGAGTAATACCTTGAGCGCCGTCAGTTGTATTGCGTGCGGCCAGATTATTCCGGCTGACCTGCCGGGATCCGGAACGGTCTGCCCGCACTGCGGTGTTTCGCAAATAGCGACGCCCGCCGCGCAGGTCGGGACGCAACCCAATTTGCTCCTTGCCGCGGCGATCGCCGGCGTCTGCGCTGCGGCATTCTATGGCATCGGTCCATGGCTTCTGCTCCGCGATACCCCTCTGTACCACCTGTTTTGCGGCCACGGCTGGGTGCCATATGCGCTGGTGACCCTGTTCTTCGTCGCCCTCTGCGCCCTGCTCCTGAAACTGCCGCTGATCCAACGCGAGCAAACGGCCTTCTCGCTGCGCCTGCTGCCGGAAGAAGCCGAGGGCGTGATCGAACAGGCCGACAGCCGGCACCTGCTCAGCCGCATCGGCCGTCTGACGCCGCGACAAAAGTCGCTCATGGTCGTGATTCGTGTACGGCAAACCCTGCTGCGGCTTCACCAACTGGGCACTGCCGAAAAGCTTGACGACCTGCTGCGTTACCGGGCCGAGGCCGATGCGGCGGCGGTCGATTCCAGTTATGCTCTACCCAAGTTCATCATTTGGGCGATCCCCGTTCTTGGCTTCGTCGGCACGGTGCTGGGAATCAGCAACGGCGTGCAATCGTTCAGCACGCTGATTCAGAACGCCGCCGACCTGGAAGGGCTGCGCGAATCGCTCAAGGGGGTCACTTATGGGCTGGGCCAGGCGTTCGAAACGACGATGATCGCCCTGTGCATGAGCCTCTTGCTGATGCTGGTGATGTCGTTCCTGCAACGGCGCGAAGACCGCCTGCTCGCGGAGTTGGACGAGTACTGCATGGAGCACCTGCTGCACAAAATCCGCACACCCGCCGCGATCCCCGAGGATGCGATGGCGGCGTTGACCAGCGCCGTCCGCGAGTTGTCGCAGCGCTGCCGGGATTTGCAGGCGGTGCAGGAGGAAGCCCTGCGAAACCTTGCCGACGTTCGGCCCGCGGCTGCGCCGTCCCCGACCCGTGTGGTGAAGCAATCATGAAGGGGTAGCCATGGCCCGACGAGCGCGTTCCCGAAACGTCGAGATCTTCAACTTCTCCTTCCTCGATATCCTGGCGTGTACGATCGGGCTGCTGATTTTCATTATGGTGATGGTCTTCATTCTCCAGGCGGGAAGCCCGCTGGTGGATATGTCGGCGGTGGTGCAACGAAAGCAAGCCGCTGCCGCCGCCGACAGCGACGCCGCCGGCCGTGACGCCGCCATCGCGGAAGCGCTGGAGGCCCAACTGGCCCAGTTTACCCCGCCCGAGGACCACGGGCTGTCGGCGCGGCGTGACGCCGCCCGGGCAGAGCGAGACGCGGCGCGTGCCGTTTATGCCCAGAGGACGCAGGAAGCGCGAAATGCCCGCGCGCAGCTCGATGCCGCCCGCGAAATCAGCCGCCGCGATTCGCTGCAAGCCGCCCAGGGAAGGCTCAAGGAAGCCGAGGCGCGGATGAAGAAGGCTCAACATGCCATGGCCGCCGCCAAGGCCCCGGCCAACGATGGCCGGGTGACGTTTCTGCCACGCGAACGGCCCGGTGAGCACAATCTCGGCGCTTACCAGGTGCTCCACGTCGATTGCCAGGCCGACAAGGTGGTCCTGCTGGATGTCGACGCCAGCGGGATTACGCGCGAGATGGGACATTCGCCGGCATCGACGCTGGCGGACGCGGATTCGGTGTTCGGCAAGGCGGTCAGCCGGCAACAACGATTTGAGCGGCCGCTCGTCCTTTTCTGGGTGAGGCCCGATGGAATGGTCACCTTCAACCGAGCCCTCGCGGTGCTGCCCGAGGAATTGCCCCGCGGGTACGAGCCCGCCGACGCGGCTTGGCACTTCGACGGCAACGCGCCTGCCACGCGGTCGATTTTTGAGGAATAGCCATGGAATCGAGAACACGCAGAAGGCGTGAGTTGGACCTGTTCAACTTTTCGTTCCTCGACATCCTGGCTTGCGTCATCGGCCTGTTGATCTTCATCCTGACGATCGTCGTCATCAGCGGCGCGGGGGCCTCCACGCCCGCCAAAGCGAAGGCGCGCGAGCTGTCGGCCGCGGAACATGCCGCCGAGGACGCCCGCGGCGCCGCGCGGCTCGCTGTCGACCGACGGGCGCGGGCCGAGGACCTACTCGGACGTCGCGCGGGTCAGATGATCGATCCCAAGGCGGCCGCCGACCTGCTCAACCGCGACATCGACTCGTTCCATGCGGAAACGGAGCGGCTTGGCACTGCCACTGCCCGGGCAGAGCAGCAGTCGGCGTCCACTCGTGCCGATCTCGGCCGCACGCTGCAGGCGGGCGCTGCCCCGAGTCCCGAGGCGGTTGCCGTGCTGGCACAGGCGAAGGACCTGACCGAGCAGGCCGACACGCTGGCGGCGCAGGCCGCCGCCCTGAAGGCCTCGGCGCGACCGAAGGCGGTTCGTTACTACCTGCCCCGGGTACGCGAGTCGGAAAAGAAACCGGCATGGGTCGAAATAGCAGGCGACCGGCTCTGGTCCGTTCACTCCGACGATTACCGTCGCGTGCCCATCGACGTAAGCTCGACCCGATTCGTACGGAATGAGCTAGCACGCGGCACGTCGGTGTCGGCCATGGTCGCAGGCAAAGCACCCGTCCCGCCGGCGCTGTCGGACCCCGAGCCGTCAACCGTCGTGATTTCCGCACTGGTGCGCCCGGACGGATACGCCGCCTTCCGCGAGCTCCGCGAATGGGCATGGGGCAAGGGATACGCGGTATTCTGGGGTCCAACCGATACCGACGAGCAGATCGTTCTTACCCGCGCAAGCCACTCATTTGAACAGTAGTCGAGCCGCTCCGCTTACACCTGCCTCGTCCCCCGGCTTTGGGCAATCGATGACGCGAGCAGCAGCTCGGCGAGTCCGGTCGCGAAGACCGCGAGCGTGCCGCCCCAGAGCACAAGGACGCGAAGCAGCGCCTGCGCCACCACGAAGCGGGCGTCGGCAGGCAGCGAGCCAAGCCGATCAGAGGAGGGAAGGAAGCTGCTGAAAGCATTGAGGGCCCCGAGGCACGCGATGAAGATCCCGATCGCGGGCAGCGCCAGCCCCGCCAGCGCGCAGGCCAGGGTGGAGAGGTTTAGCTCTGGTGTGAAGCGCGGCTTGAGCCCGACGAACGCGGTGACGCCCGCCGCCAGACCGGCGATGGCGCCGATGACGAGCATCACCGAACCGAAGACGACGGCGCCGGTCATTCCCGCCGGCACCCCGTTCTGGCTACTCCAGAATATCCCGGAGGTGAGCAGCCCGAGGGTGACGACCCCGCCACAAATGCCCAGGATGATCCTTCCGGCGGGGGCCTCGGGCGCCGCCATGCGGAACGAGCAGACGCCGAGAAGCCCCGCCAGAGCCACCGGCACGAGCACGCCGAACGCTGGCCCGCCGGCGGCGTCACTGTCGAGGAAGGCGCCGATGAGGAAAAAAAAGGCGACCCCGCTGATCGACACCAGCGCGATGCCGCGTGCCATGCCATGGGTCAGGGGGGAGACGACGCACAGGGCGACGGTCGCCATCGTCAGGTAGGTGCAGAACGCGGCCCACGCCCCGGAGCCCGGGACGCGATACAGGTCCCACCAAAAAAACGATCGATTTTCCACGACGAACCAGGGCAGGATGAGGCACAGGAGCATTACCCCGCCGGCAATCACGCCGGTAGCGCTGGCGCCCGAGCCGAGACTTTGTAGTGCGCGCTGACGGCTGCGCGCCTGCTTGTCGCTCAACGCCGGTGTTGCCGCGGCAGGGGCGGCATACTCCAAGGCCGGCGTGACCCCCGGCGAAAAGTACGGCGACAGCGCCGGCACATGGGCCGCCGGTGTGCCGGTTTCGGCGTTCTCGCGCCAGACCAGGTCACCGCTCGACAACGTGCGGTTCTGGGCCAGCAGCTTGAGCACCGCCAGCGAAATTGGCCCCACAGCGGCGCCGCTCTGGGCATAGAAATAGCGAACGACGTTACTCGCCGCCGCCGGCGGCGTGGCGTCGGACCCAATGGGATCGACGTCCGGATCGGGCGGCGCTGCCGCGCGGCCCGGCGCCGCGGGCGATGCCGCGCGGCCCGGGAACAGGTCCTCATAATCCGCCGCGGGCGTCCAGGTGACGCGATCGGCCGAGATTTCGTGGATCCGAGAGAGCGTCCCTTGGCGGATGAGCCGTCGCAGACCGTCCGCATCGAACGGCCCGCTGACCTTGCCCCGCGAGCGGAGAAAAAAGTCCGATCCTGTCATACCTGCTCCTTAACTACTGCCCTGGCTGGCTGAACCATTGCGTCCCCTCACTTCGCCGCGGGTGCAAGGACGAAGAGGAGCGAGCCGTCCGGCACTTGTTGCGCTCGCACCGAATCGAAGGCCCATGCCTTGCCATCTCGCCTGGCAACCTGCACGAGCGCGCCGCTTACAACGGCGAACGCCGCGCTGCCCGCCGGCGCGGCGTCCTGGCCGCCCAATCGCAACCCCGCCTTGTCTTTTACCAGCACACCACCGGTTGCCAATCGCGTCGGGACGGCCGCCAGCAACGCGTCGCGCCGCTTGCGAATCGACGCCTGGAACGTCGCCAAAGGCGGCAACTGCGCGATAAGGCGGTCCAGGCTGTTGACCAACTCCTGGCGGGGCGGGTTGTCGGGGTCCAGCCACTCCACATCGTCCGTGTTCTGGCCAGTTAACCCGGCGTACACGCGGCTGCACACATCATTGGTCACATCGTCGGCCGCCCAGGTCAGCATCGGCTTGTCCAGTTGCAGCAGGCTCTGGATCAGGATGGCTCGCAGCACGGTGTCCATCTTGCCGCGGGCGGTTAGGTCGCATATTTCGCGCGCGCCCGTTAACTCCCAGTCGGCGTAGTCGATTGCGTCCAGACGCGCCAATGCCTGCCTGGCGTAATCGCTCTGCGGGCTGGGTGCCGCGACCTTGCTCTTCAGAAGGTCCGGCCTCTTGAGGTCGATCCTCTTCTTCTTCCCGACGTCCGATGAGGTGATGGCTAAGAATGACTGCGCAACCACTTCGTCCTGCGCGGTCGAGTCCTTGATGCCCGGGTCACCGAGCACGTAATAGCGTTTGCCCGATGTCGTCTCCAGGACCTTCAGGTCGCGGATAAGCGGATTGAGCAGCAAATCATGATAGGACTTTTTCCACGGCCCTTCCGGGACAGCGGCAGCGAGGCCTGCTTTAACGTACGTCAGGTACTCGCTCAGTTCCCTTGCCACCGGCGAGGCCGGATAGTCGGCAAGGTACTTCTCTATCGCCGCCTTTCGGTCAGTGGCCGCCCGGTAGGTCGGCGGGAGAAGGTGACCGTCCCACCCCGCCGATACGCGGATCCAGCCTTCCACGGCTTTTTCGGCATCGACCTGCTGCAGAGCACGGCGGAAATCAGCGGCGCAGGCGGCGCTTGGAAATTTGTCCAGGTATGCCTGCAACGCTACCGCGTGTTCGGCGGCCGGCATCGGCTCACGTGCATGCGCCAACAGCCGTTGCTCGACGTCAGACGCCTGCCGCTGGGCGTCAGCGCCGTCGAGCGTGCCTCGGCCCTGCTTCAGAATCGCAGTGAGGGATTGCACCTGTACGCCCTTGAGGCTCTCCGTGACGCCGGTATGTCCTCTCAACTCCTCGACCCGGCCAGCAAAGTCGCCCATCCGCTTTTCAAAGGCCGATGGGTCCGACTGCGCCAATTCGGCGGGAAGTCCGCGCTGGATCTCCGCGGCCAACGCGCTTCCGGCGGCGACGAAATCGGAATCGCGCCGCTCTTGCCGGCTGCTGCGGAACTCGGCGATCCGAGCTCGAATCGCCGCGACCGCCTCTTGCTCCGCCGGGCTGCGCGCCAGCGACTCGGCCTGCTGCAACGCCGCCTCATCGGGCGTCTGCTCTCCCGCCCGTGTGGCGGTCTCCAGGCTCTTGTCGTAACCGGCAACCCGCTCCTGCTCGGCGGCAACCACCGCCCGGAAATCGGACAACGACTGGATGATCACCGGGTTGCTCGCGAGGCGCGGGTGCTGGTCCATGACCTGCTTCACCACGCCCTGGGCGCGCTCGCCGTTGCCCGCCGCCACATCCAGCACCGCCTGACGGATTACCCCGTCCGCGTCGCGCACCTCGGAGGCGCGATTTGACTTGTAAATGACGGCGCCCACCAACCCGGCGCAGAGTAGGAATGCGGCAGCGATCCCGCTGAAGATCATCAGCCGCTTGTGCCGCAGCGCGGCAATCCGCTGCCGCAGCCGCCCCTGGTAGCGCTGCTCCAATGGAGCGGGCAAATCGGTGTGGAATCCGTGCGCGGCACGGTAGCGCTGCTCCAGCCGCAGCGTCGGCAAGTCGGTGTCGAGCCCCTGCTGTAGCGAATCGCAAGCCTCCTGGAAGTCGGTGGCCTGCTGCGCCCGTTCCTGCTGCTCCGCCACCCAGTTCGCTATCGGGTCGACCTGCTCCTGAAGGTCTGGCGGGACCGGGACCCGCGCCTCCGCCGCAACGGCCGTGAACTCGCTCAGCAATGTCCAGCAGTCGCGGAAAGACGTGGCGCTGTAGGCCTCGTTCAGGGCCGGAAGCCGCCGGCGCAGCTCGGCCTCTGTCGCCTGGCGGTGGACCTGCCCCTGGAGCCTTGCTACTCCCTGCGACAGCTCGGCCGGCACCTTCAGCCGCCAGCCCGAACCCAGCTCAGTATTGATCAGGGACAGCGCCGCCCCATCGCCGGCCTTTGCCAGTGCAGGCAACGCCGTGCGGATCTCCTGCAACCGCACCCGCTCGAAGCCCCGGATGTCCTGGTCCCACAGGTTGTTGGCCGGCTCCAGGTCCGCCAACCTGCGCATCACCAGCAGCCGGCTTTTCATCGGCGCCCGCGCCAGCGCCAGGAGGCGGTGGTAGGCCATCAGCCCCTGCGCGGGCAAGTCCTGGGCGTAAGCCTCGTTCAACGAGGCGGCGGTTTCGAGCAACAGCGACGGCGGCTCGACCAGCTCAAAGCGAAAACAGACAGCCTCCCACTCTGGCAACTCCGGCAGGTCCAGCGCCGCCACAAGGTCGAGCAGGTTCGGCGCCGCCTCAGCGATGTGAATCGCCTCCGCGCGCAGGCCGCGGTTCATGCAGTCCGCGCACTGGCGCAGCCGGTCGTTCGCACCCCGGCAGAGCCGCGCGTACTGTTCCGCCCACTCCGCAACGTCCGGCGAGTTCAGTTGGAACGAGGAGCCGAGGAAGCCGCGGATGTTTTCGACAAGAGCTTGGTAGTCAGCCATAAAAACCGCCCGACCCTTTCCTCGTCTGCGTTCGCCATAAAGTCACGCACGCTCCGGGCCGAAAGGCGGATTAACCGCCTCTCGCGCCAGGAGAAGGCTTCTTTACTGTCGCGCTTCCAAGTGAAATTCCGTTGCGAAGCTTTAGCTCGATCTTGAACTCGACAAGCTGTTCGAATGAGTCAAGCCGAGCGCTGCAGGCTGTGAGGGCTGCATCTACCGCCCTCTCCCGGTTATCCTTCTTCTCTTGGAGCGATTTCCGCTCGTGGTCGTCAGCTTTCTTGAGCGACTCGTCAAGATTTCTAATCGTTGGGTCGTCGGATTTGTGGTCAGACAGATGCTTGGCCTTCGCATATTCTTCCAGCAACCTATGCTCATCCCACGATGACTGGATCAATCCGGCAGACAGCGTGATGGCAAACTCGTGCTTCGTTCCGTTGTCCTCTTTCGCATATGTGGCGCGGTCGTCGCGATGGACCGTCCGCCTCCAATTCGTGTCGAGTTGATCCGGTGAAGTCCCCAGGACGACGTGCTCAGCCAGTGCAGGCGCGAAGTCCGCTACTTCGCCTTTTCCGCCACTCTCGACCGTCGGCAGGTTCAGGTTCATGTCAAGCGTGTTGAGCTGCAGGACGGCTGCTGCGTCTCCGTTCTTACAGTCGAGCAGTTCCGAAAAAGAAAGGATTCTACGGAGCGAATCGGTAACTTGGGGCTTCTCATCGATGACACTTCGCTCCCACCAGACGCAGATGTCACCCTGCTGAATCGCGAAAGTAAGTATCTTCCGCTTTGTGTCAGAGGCGCTAACAGATATCTTATTTGGGGGCTGCTTCTTGGTCAGGAATAGCTCGAGCTTTCCCGCCGCATACGCTTCAGAGATCGCCAACTCGTCTCCGTCATCCTTGAATCGATACTCATACGCGTTATTCGGGAATACGACTGCGAGCGCGTCGGGGTGAGGTTCTGCCTCAAGGTTCATCCTCTGTGGATTCAATTCGTTGAACTTTTCATCGGTTGGCGGATGGACCGGCGACAGTGCGAAGCGATGAAGAGTGTCATACTCCGCGAACGAGGGCGGCGTCGAAGGCATTGTCTCCGCGACGGGATCTTGCAGTGCTATTTGGGCCGGACGGGGCCGTGTCGCCGCAGTGTCGCTTCTAGGAGCCTTTTGTTTTTCCGCGGCGGCCCCCGGCTGCGACACCGGCTGGCTTTGCGGAACGTTGTGTTCCATCGACGTGGGCTTTGCATTCTCTGGTGGCGGGGGCAGCGTCGTCACAAGAACCGGCCGCTCGGTTGACGATCGATCTGGCGGCGTTGGTAGATTGGCCGCCGGTTTCAACACGACCGTCGCAGTTTCATGAGGGCTGGAAGCTCCGGCAAAACTTGCGACCGCATAGCCAACGCCGACGCCTCCGATCAGGCAGCCAAGGGCGATTAGGGCAGTGGCCCAAATGGGTACGCCCCGGCGAGCCCGAACGGTGGATGGACCCCGAGTCGCATCGGCGGCAAAGACGGCCGGTTGCTGGAGAAAATCAACATTCGGCTCCTCCACTTGATATTCCTCGGGGTCGGTTTCGGCCAACCGGCGGCGTGACCGGTCCGGCGGAATGGGAACGACTGTGCGGCCGGCGTGCCCATCGATCGGTCGCAGGCCGAGGACCACGCCACCATCATCCGCCCCGTGGATAACGGCGGCGGCGGCGCGCGCTGACGCCGCAGCCACCGGTAAGCGTCCAGTGCGGGCGGCTTCGGTCAACGCCGTTTCAAGAGGGGTCGCGAGGGGCTTAGTCAGGTCAATGACGAAGGCACGACTACCTGCCCGCAGAGCGTCCTTGGCGGCAGGGGTGCCGGCGATGACGCAGCGCCAGATGCACGTAGTCTCCACGGGTAGTTCCGTGAAGTAGGTGCTGAACGTCACCCGCCATCGCATGGCAGCAGGCAGCAGGGCCAGCGCTTCCTTGATGAGCGGCAGCATCTCAGCGCCGGGGCGAAAGATCAGGTATGCCGGCTTGGAGGGGTCATTGCGGAAGGCGTCGGCGAGCACGCCGGCCCAGCCCGCGTCGCCGGCGGCATTGGCCCACGCGGCGCAGGGGGCCGGCGGGCGGTCGCCGGGGGGGACCGCAGGACCGATCGGCAGCAGTCGTGGCTCCTGTGCCCAATTTGTCTTCATCAAGCCCGGCTGACCGAGAACCCAAGCCGGCCCGGCGGGCGCGCGCTCGGCGGGGTCCACGACCAGGTGATGCGCGAACTTGTTGGAGCGGGACGAGTAGTCCGCGCCCGCGAAGGCCACACGCGACAGGATGTTCCGCGGCTGCCCTCCAACGATGACGACCCAGTGTGCCCAGATCACGGGATTCTTGCCGGCCTGCGGGTCGCCCAGGGGAAAGACGGGACGGTAGCCGCCAAGCAGTTCGAGCCGCTCGGCCAAGGCGCTCGGCATCCCTGCGGTCATGGCGACGGTGCAGAAGCCGGTGGCGCCGGGCCGGAGGCCCCGCGGGACGGAAGTGTAGATCAGTTCCTGGCTCATTGAACGGGTCCTAAGGGTCGATCAACGCTGGTTCTTGGATCGGAAACGAACCGATGCCGCGCCGGTCAACCAGCTTGGCGCCTGAGGAAGGACGTCCGACGAAAGGCGAAAGCCCTCCTGGTCAGCAGGCCGCCACGGCCGGGCCGGGGGCTGCGGGAGGGCGGGCGGTCGCACCATGCGGGTTGCTCGGTGGTCCCGGGGGCGGTCCGGCCGCGATCAGTCCGGTTGCCCACTTGGCCAACATGTACAGCACCGGGACCGCCGCCCACCGGGGGGCGATGGATTTCGGCCGGACGAACAGGCCCGTCTTTCCTTCGCCGAGCGCCGTTGCCTCGGGGCTGCAGCCCAGGGCGCTGACGGGGATGTAGATGATGTGCTCGCAGAATTCCTCGGCAGCCGTTACGAGCTCGGGCGTCGAGCGCAGCAGCATCTCCCGTATGGCGGCGGAGGAACGCTCGATGCGCGGGGTATCCAAGGCGGCCACCTCTCCCCCGGTACTCGGAAGGACCGGTTCGCTGGTGAGGTCCATCGGCACCAGCGGCGCCCATACATCGGACTTGGACACGATCACCACCAGCGGCCGCTGGTGCTTGGCGTTGGGCGGGAGGTTGGCGTACCGCCGCACCCGCAGGCTCGCCTCGGTCAGAAGGGTTTCTTGCCGCTGGGTATTTTTCGCCCCGCCCAGTTGCGGGTCTTCGCTCAATCCGCGGCACCGCTCCCGGAAGCGCGGGTCCTGCGTCGGGTCGAAGAGGAACATCAGCGCCCGCGACATCGCCAGGTGCTGGGTGACCGGCGAGCCGACGCGGTCCATGCCCGGCTGGAAGTGCTCGCCGGCGTTGTCGTACATGCACAGGATGCGGTTGAGGTGGTCACGCCGGGCGGCGTTTGGGTGGCGGGCGGTCGGGCGGATGTTGAACAGGAACGGCCGCGGCAGGCTCATGACCTGCCCGCCCAGGTTGATCTGGTCGTACAGTTCCCCTTCCAGCTCCGTCTTGCGGATCGCCACCAGCTTGTCGGCATCTTCGGGAAGGAACAGCGTCGCTTCGTACTCGTTCAGCGCCTGGTTGGCGACGGTGTCGGCGTCGTTGAACGCCAGCCCGAAGTCGGCAGACAGGCAGCGGCGCAGCTCCCAGGCCATGGAGGCGAGGAAGTAAGACTTGCCGCTCTTGGGGCCGCCCACCACGGAGATGAACAGCGGCTCGGCCTCGACGATCGAGCGGGGAATGGCGAGGTGGCAACGGGGACAGGCGAGCACCTGGCAAACGGAGCCCCTGCCGTCGATCGCTTGACCTTCCGCCGTGAAGCGGGTCGGGAGGAAGCGGCGCGGCTTTTCCGGGCCGAGCACGGGATCACCCATCAGGTCGCTATGCTGCGCGACCCAGAGGATGTCGGCCGGGGAGAAGCGGTGCCAGCAATGCGGGCAGGTGACCTGGCCAAGCAGTCCGAGGGCCTTGGCCACCGCCTGATCGGGCAGGTCGGCCGGCGCCACCGTCACGGCTGGCTCCGCTACTTTCGTCCCCTGGCCGTAGCACGATTCGCAGCAGTATTCCCCGGAAGCGTTTTTAATTCGCTTGCGGCCGGTTACGTCCATGCCGCATTTGACGCACACCTTGCGCGCCGCGGGAGCACTGGTAACTTGTGACATGCAAACCCCTTCCACGCGTTAACGACCCGGCGCGCGGCGGGGACGGAAACCTGTTTCAGCAAAGAAGACGGAACCGAGGAGGGATGGCGTCCAGATTTGGGAGGCACGCCCGGCCGGTTAGTAGCGTATTGTAGGCAGGACCGCAACGACGTGCAACCACCAAATTCCCCGCAAGCCGTCGCGGAGCCCGCCGGCGACTAGGGAAAAACCCCCAGGCCCCTCGCCGCTTGACGCCACTTCATTGCGACAAAGCGAGGAGCGTTTCATGGCCAGTTCAATCATCTGCCTCCGCTGTGGCGAACCGGCAGAGCATCCAAACGGTGTTGCGGGGCATTGCGGCCACTGTGGCGCGTCGCTCACATCTTGCGCGCCGGCGACCACTCCCGCGCGACCGACCGCGCCGCCGCAGACGCGAACGGCCGTCTCGGCCGCCCACCGCAAACTGTGCTTCACGTGCGGTGCGGACGTGACGTTCAGTCGGCGCACGCGGCGGCCCGAGGGCGGGTTCCAGTGCGGTGCCTGCGCTCGGGCCGCCGGGATGGCGATGCCTGCGATCGGCAATGCGGACCCCAGGGCGGTTCCACCGAAGGTGCCGGCTCAAGAGTCCACAAACCCTTTGCAAGAGCTTGGCGAAAGCCCGGAGGTGGTGGAGATACCGCCGACGAGGCGCGCCGCCCGTCGGGGGTGGCGGCCGTGGATCGTCGCCGCGGGAGTCGTAGGCGTCATGCTTTTCGGCGGCATCCTGTACGCGATCCTGCGCCCGACCTGGGAAGACCAAAACGATGACAGGATCCTGGCCATGAGGTCCGACGCCGACGCCTCATCATCCCGGGGCCAGCCGAAGGAAGCGTATTTCCAGTATAAAGCGATGATCGATTTCGTTGGCGAACACGAAATCCACAATGCGCTCGTAAAGCAAGAGGTGGAGGAGGCGCACGGGCTCATGGCGCAGGCTTACGCCAAGGCAAAACCGATCATCGACCAGGCGATCGCTGCTGAGCAGGAAAAGCAGGCCGAACTTCGGCGGCGGGAGGATCAGCGTCAACTGGCGGCGGCGGCCGAAAAGGAACGACACCGGCAGGCGGCCGTCGCCGAAAAGCAACGACAGGAGCAGGCGCGCCGGGACGCTGACGTGGCGCGTCAGGCAAGTGCGGCGCGCCGGGCCACCGAAACGGCGGCAGCAGTGCGGCGGGCGGCGTTCCAAGTGTCCCAAGCTCACGCCGAATCCAAACGCGCTGCCGACGGGATCGTCAGCTCACTGGCGGTAACCGTCGCGTCAGAAGATTCCGCGTACCGCGCCATCAGCGAGCGCTCCGACGCCGCCCGCCGGCTACTGTCCATTTACGTCAAGATGCAGGGGAGGCTTACCAGCACCGACGTCACGGCTGAGGTCGATCGAATCACGAGCGGCGCCGACTCCAACCTGGTGGGAGAGGACTCGGCCATTCGCGCCACCTCCAATTACGACCAGGCGTTTTTCGACCTGCTGGGTGTCTGGTGCCGCGCCCTGGGAAGGCGGTATCCCAACCTTCCGAGGGAGTTCTCTGAAGAGTCCTCTTCGGTGCGCCTGCGCCTGGCTGGGGACGATTCGGCGGTGCGCGAGATCAGCGGCTACACGCGCGCCTCCATGGTGGTCCTCGAGAGCATCGTCGCCGCGGAGTCGCACGCGGCCGAGGCCAAGTCGATCGTTGCTTCGGCTCAAGACCTCGACTCCGGCGACGACTCCGCCTGGCGGAACACGATGCACCACACCGAAGCAAACATGAGCCTGCTGTTGGTGCTGCTTGCGAACGACCATCCTGACCAGGCGACGAAGATCAAAACCACAAGCACCCTTGTCACCTCGGACGATGGCTCGGCGCTACGCGCACAATCGCAGTACCTCCAGGGAACAGTCGAGGCTTTGCAGCGACTAATCCGGGACGAATAGTCGCATGTCCCGAAAACGCCGTTGCCCCTGTACCCAGTCCCCGACTCCTCAGGGAAGGAGATCGTTTTGCGATGTGCGACCAAGCCGAGGGAATCTTCGCGGCCCAGTATATTCATGTATATACATTCGTATGTGCCATAGCCACCCCTTTTTTCGCGCGGCGCCGGCGGGGAAGACGCGACGCATATATAGGTCATATCCAAGTGGAGCAGGTGGAGCAACAAGGCTCATTGAGCTGGAATCAAGGGTTTCGGCAGTTTTGCGTGCTCCACCTAATTGGAGCAAGTGGATCGCGCCATCCACCGCAGATCAGGCTTTTTCGCCAAGGCAAATGCTTATATGCTGGTCATTCGATGTCCGAAGTGCCGCCGTTCCATCCTGTGGTGATTGCCCCGACGTTCGACAATGCGCGGACGCTGGCTGCGGTGATGGGGCGCGTCAGCGAACTCGGTTTGCCAATGATTGTCGTCGATGACGGCTGCCGTGATGGCTCGGCCGAGATCTTGCAAGAGATCCAGGTCGAGTCGAACTTCTGCACCGTCCTGACCCATCCGTTCAATCGCGGAAAAGCGGCGGCCCTTCACACCGGCTTCGAGCGCGCGGCGTCAATGGGGTTCACCCATGCCGTGACGATCGATACTGACGGCCAGCACGATCCGGCACAGATCCCCGATCTGCTGTGCGTGGCGCGGCGTTTCCCGCAGGCGCTGGTGATCGGGCGGCGCGACGCAAATGCGGCGGGCTATCCCGCGGCGAGCCGGGCGGGACGGTTCTGGTCGAATGTCTGCCTGGGTTGGGAGAGCGGGCTGCGCGTTTCGGACAGCCAATGCGGGTTCCGCGTTTATCCGCTGGCGACGACGAGGTCGCTGCCCTGCGGCGCGGGGCGGTACGGGTTTGAGACGGAGATCCTGGCGCGTGCCGCGTGGGCGGGCGTCGCGGTCGTGGAGACTCCCGTGAACTGCGTGTACGACGTTCCCGGCGGGCGGGTCACGCATTTCCGCCGCTGCCGCGATTCGCTGGCGGCGGCGGGGATGCACGCCCGGCTGCTGCTTCGTTCCTGCCTGCCCTGGCCGGTGCGGCGGATCGGTGATGATCAGGAGCCCCAGACCGGGATGATTTGGAGCCGCTTTTGCCGATGGGTCAGCCCGTGGCGGGCCTGGCGGGCGCTGCGGCACGATCCGCGCGAGCGCTCGCGCTTTGCCGCGGGGCTTGCGGTCGGCGTGTTCATCGCCAACCTGCCGCTGTACGGCGTGCAGACACTGCTGAGCCTCTATGCCGCTCGCCGGCTCCGCTTGAACCCGCTGCCGGTGGTTGCCGGGTCGCATCTCTCCACGCCGCCGATCGGGCCGGTGCTGGTAGCGATGGCCATCGCGGTGGGGCATTGGGTAATGCATGGCACTTTGCCGGCGCTGCACGCCTACGATCCGGTGAAGATTGGGTACTTCGGCTTGTTGCGCTCCGTGCTCCTGGAGTGGATCATCGGCGGCCTGACCTGCGGCGCGCTGCTGGCGGGAGCGGTCTTCCTCATCACCCACGCACTGCTGCGGCTGCTCCCCTGGCGTACGGCTCGAGGCCCAGCAGTTCCTCCAGCGACGTCGCTTCCAACCCTCGATCGCGCAAGCCCAAAACCAGCGGCTTGAGCGGAATCCTGTCGCCCGATCAAGTGCCGCCGGTGCCCTCACCGGCGGAGCCCCGCTGGCGACGAAAACCCGCCGGTGAGGGCACCGGCGGCACTGCTGGCAGGGCCGTCTTCCTCATCACCCACGCACTGCTGCGGCTGCTTCCTTGGCGTACGGCTCGAGGCCCAGCAGCTCCTCAAGCGGCGTCGCTTCCAACCCTCGATGGCGCAAGCCCAAAACCAGCGGCTTGAGCGACCGGATTGTCGGCATGGGGTCGCGCTCCATGTGCGGTTCGACGCCGTCGTGCAGCAGCAGAATGTCGCCGGCGCGCGTGTGCGGCAGCAGCCGGCAGAGGATGCGCTGCGGCGTGGTGCTGATGCCGTCTACCGCGCGCCGGCTCCACGCGACCACCGTCTGGCCACGCCGCGCCGCGGCCCGCATGACGAACCCCGTTTTGATCCCGACCGGCGGCCGGAACAGCGCCGGCCGCACGCCGATCGCCTGCGCGATCACCGCGTCGGTATCGGCGAGTTGCCGGTCCCAATAACGCCGGCCGCGGAACATGGCGAAATGGTGGTGGTCGAAACTGTGGTTGGCCACGACGTGCCCTTCATCGTGCATGCGCTGGAGAAGGTCGGGGCGTTGCCGCGCGTTGGCCCCGATCACGAAAAATGCCGCGCGCACGCCCAGTTCTCCCAGGATGTCCAGGACGGCGGGCGTGGACTCAAGGCTGGGGCCGTCGTCGAAAGTGAGTGCGTACCGTGCCGCGCCGTTCGCCGGCCCGCGCGCGACAACCGGCCCCCAGAGACGGCTGCTGGGCCAGAAGGTGGCCCATCCCAGCGCGCCCAGGCCGGCGGCACCGGCGCCGAGTCCTAGAAAATAGCCGTTCATTGGTGCACCCGAGGTTCGAAGCCCGGCTCGATCGTCCCGATGACATCCTCGTGCCGTACGGCTTCGTGGAGACGGCCGGTCATGGTCATGACGAATGTCGCGCTGTTGACCTGGTTCAATCCGCCGTGCGTCGATTCCATGGTAATGAAGTGCTCGTACCCTTCGTAACCGGAATAGTAGCCGTCCTTGAGCGACAGGATCACATCAGGCGGGTTGATGAACCGACCGTGCAGAGCGTCCCAGACACGCCGGGGCGCGTTGGGCCAGGGGTGGTCGAGCGTGCGGCGGAACCACACGTCGTCGTCGGCAAAGCCGTCGGCATCCATGACCCCCTCGGCTTTCATTCGCTCGATCAACGGATCGTAGCCCAGCACATCGGCATCGATCGGCAGGTAGCGCAGCTTGCGGCCGCGGCATTCCACCGCCGCGGTCCCGCGACCCGTGCGGATGATCGAGCGGTCTCCCTGCTGGTAGATCGCCACCTCGATCTGCTCATGGGCGCACAGCGCCGCCGCGACTTCGGCGGGCTTACGCGTATGGACTCCGCCGCAGGTCACCAGGGCGCTGAATTCCACGACGCAGTCGTTGTCGGCGTTAATGCGATCGGCGGGATGGAAGCCGGCTTGCTTGAGCATGTCGGCCAGGGAAAAGTTCTTCGAGCGCATGTAGTTGTGCCCATGGTCGGCCATCATGGAGATCTTGATCGCCCCGCGCCGCTCGTAGAGCAGTTGCAGGCATAGCCGCGTGGCGCCGTCGAGCACCTTCTCAGCGCCAGGCTTGCCATGGGCGCAGACCATGCTGGCGGCGCTGGAGATGTAGATAATGGAGACGCGCGTGGGCGCGCGCTCCACCGCCAGCCGCGCCTGGTCGAGCTCGGCGGCGAACCACTCATCGGGATGGAGGAACGACAATCCCTGTCCAAGGAAGGAGATGATGAAATCGAGCCGCCGCTCCCACGGCTGGCGATACCCCATGGCGCGGCGAAGGAGATCGGGGTGTTGTGCCTGGTCGCGCGGGTCGTAATACCCATCGACCATCCCCGGCAGCGGCGGGGCATGAAGGACGTCGCTATAGCACACTTCCGTGAGCGAGGGGAACGGCGCGATCATCTTCTGGGGCGGATCGAACCACCGGAAATCCCCCGCATCGTATCGCTCCCGCACCGTCTCGAAGGGCAGTGAATCCAGCAGCAGGATCACGTGCGGCACGCGCTCGTTGGCATAATCCGCCAGCCGGTATTCGCTCTTCACCTTCCCGTCGCTCCCGCAGTAGAGGAGACGGTCGACCCGGCCCGCACCGTCGTATGCCACGCCGAATTCCCGATGGCCGGTGTGATGGATGTCGTACCAGTCGCAATCGGCGGTCTTCTCCAGCGGCGCATCCGGGAAGATGAGCCGGCCGCTCGGAGCCGCGCAGCCGGTGAGAAGAACGCAGAGCGCGACGAGCACCAACGCCCGCGAGACGCTTGCTGCGGCCTTGAGGTTTACTTTGGCCATGGAACGGTCCTTCATCCAGAGCATCAATGGCAGCAGGAAGAACAGCGACGAGACCGCGCAGGCGCTCACGCCGATCGCCACTGCCCAGCCGAGGGAGCGTACCGCCGGCACCGACGTGAATGCCAGCGAACCAAAGCCGAGCAGCGTCGCCGACGCGCAAAGGATAACCGCTCGGGCGCTGGCGGCCACGTTCTCGACTAGGTCGGCGCGGCTGGTGCTCCGCCGGGCGGCGGAGACCAGGAAGATGCCGTAATCCACGTCGATCCCGATCAGCAGCGGGGCCGACACGATGTTGGCCAGGTTCATCTTGGCACCGGCGATGCGGGCGACCGCCAGCAGGCAGGCGAGGCTGCACAAAGTGGGCAGGACCGCCAGCAGGGCGAGAGAGACGGATCGGAAGTGCAGAAGCAGGTAGACGGCGACGATGGCCATGGCCGCGAAGGTGAGCCGGGGAAGGTCGCGATGGATGGTGGATTCAGTGTCCAGGCGAAGGACCGACATGCCGGTCAGGGTCGCACCGGGGATGTCGCGGAGCAGGCCTCGGAGCGCGTCGACTGACCTCTCGTGCTCGCCGCCCTCGCCCAAGGCGTGGCCCATGAACAAGAGGGTGATGGCCTCGGTCGGCGGTTCGCCGCCCGAGGTCGCGCGGGGCAGCAGTTCCGCGGCCAAATCGTCATAGGGCAACAATTCGCGCACTCCCGGCGCGGCGGCGGGTGTCATCAGACGATGAAGGAAGTCCCGGTACGGCCCGAAGGCCTTGGGATCGAAGTCACTATCGGCAACGGCGGCATCGAAATCCGCGGTCACTCGATCGGCAACGGCCGGCCCGACCTGCCGCAAGCGCGCCTGGGCGACGGCCGGGTCGGGCAACAGCGACGCGAGGCTGAGCGTCGACGTCACGCCTGCCTTCTTCGCGGTTGCGCCGCTCAACCGGTCGTTCACGCGATGGGCCAGCGCCAGCAGTTGCTCGGGCGAATCCGCGTGCAGGTACACGATCAGCGAATCCGGCGAAATCCCCATCCGCTGCGCAATATGCGCCTCGGCGTCGAGCGCCGGGTTGGGCCGCGGGTGCATGACGGTCGGGTTGGTCTCCAGCCCGAGCCAGGGACCGGCGATCAGGAGTGCCGCAATCGTAGCGGCGAGTGCGGCACACCAGACGCCGATGCAGGCGTTCGCGCGCCGGTCGATCCAGCCGAGCAATGGCCGAAGCGATACGCGGAATGGCGGGGCCTTGGGCGGGCGACGGTCCAGGAGTGCCAACAGCGCCGGCAGCACAAAGACCGCGCCGAGCAGCGCACCGGCGAGGCCCAGCGAGCCGACGATGGAGAATTGGCGCAGGGCGGGGACTGAGGCAAAGACGATCGCGACAAATCCGACGACCGACGTGACCCACGCTGCGAAGAGCGCCCCGCCGATGCGGCCGATGGTGTCCGCCGCCGCCTGTGCCGGGTCGTCGCCGGCGCTGCGGCGCTGCTGGTAGTGCACCAGGTAGAAGATCGCATAGTCGATGCCGATGCCCGCCAGCATGGCGCCGATCACCGCCGTCAGCGGCGTGATGCCCGGGCTGAACAGCGCGTAGAGGCCGAAACCGTACAGGACGCCGAGGGCCACCGGAGCAAACGTCATCAGAAAGAGTCCCAGCGGTCTGCGGAATGCCAGGATGAACAACAGCAGGAGGCAGAGCACCGACCCGATCACGCTGGAAATGGAATCGCTCCGGATCGACCGCTCGCTCTGAGCCGCGATCGGGTATGCGCCGGAGTATTCGAGCAGCAGCCCGTCGCTGTTGGCCTTGCCGGCGAGGAGGGAAATGCGCGCGGTGAGGCGCTTGCAGAATTCCATATCGCTGGGCGGCCGGGCGCCGACGATGCGGATCAGCAGGCTGCGGCCGTCTTCGGAAAGAAAGGCGTCGCTGTTCTGGAACGTCTTTATCGGCCGCGACGCGGCCAGCCGGTCCTCGATGAACTCGTGCAGGCGCAGCGGGTCTTGCAGGAGTGCCTTGGCCAGCGCGCCCGCCGCCGGGCCGGGGGCGGCGAGCATCGCCTCGTCGCGGCGCAGTTGCTCGGTCATCTGGGGCTTGGTCAGCCGCTGCCGCGCTGCCTCGAATTCCGCATCGCTCAGATAGAACAGCCCGTTGGGCACGACGACCTTGGCGACAAAGTCCTGGCCCTGCAGTCCGAGACGATATCGGAATGAGGCAACGAGCTTCACCGCCTCCGGATCATTGGTAACGTCCCGCTGCAAGCGGCCGGCGAACGCGAGCAGTCGGTCCGGGCCCGGCTCTGTGCCCGGTACGGTCGCCAGGACGAGCATTTCGTCGGCTGCCGGGAAACGTGTGAAGACGCGATCGAGGGCCGCCGCCGCGGGATCGGCAAGACGACAAGATCGCAAAACAGCGCCTCGAAGACCCGGCGCAAGGTGCCCAGCCGGGGTTCGAGCCGTCCTTTTTCGATCTGCGCGACATGGCTTTGGGACATTCCCGAGCGGCGCGCCAAG
>Ga0182024_10007418_pt1 | contig 23638 bp, 23 predicted proteins | sample P32metaG_FD_120480 | JGI IMG/M metagenome (GOLD analysis project Ga0182024, IMG submission 120480) | Permafrost microbial communities from Stordalen Mire, Sweden - P3-2 metaG (Illumina Assembly) | ecosystem: Environmental > Terrestrial > Soil > Wetlands > Permafrost | place: Sweden: Stordalen... | reverse complement strand
GAGGGCGTCGCTGCCGTTGGCGCAATTGACGACATGGGCGGAGCCGGTGAATTCGGCGAAACGCTTCTCGAAGGTGCGGACGTCCTCGCTGAGGATGAAGGAGGCGCGTTCCATCACGCGCTCGACCGCCGGGGCCATTTCGGGTTTCAGGAACTGGTACTGGACGCGGAGGTCAATGAACGGGACTTTCACAAGATGACGATTTAAGCGCGGGAACGGATCAAGCGTCAACGATGTAAGAACGCTTGTCGTGAGGCTCGGTATTTCCTAGTTTCGCGACGTGGCCGAACCCCAGGTATTGCAGTCCGGAATCGTCAACGTGTCGTGTGGCGAGCGGGTCCGGATTGTGCAACCAGTGAATCTTTACGGCTGCAAGTTGGGGGACGATTGCTTCGTGGGGCCGTTTGTCGAAATTCAAAACGACGTGGTGATCGGACCACGGACGCGGGTGCAATCGCATGTCTTCATTTGCGAGCTGGTGACGATCGGCGGCGATTGCTTCATTTCGCACGGAGCGATGTTCATCAATGACCGGATGGCCAATGGAAAGCCGGCTTTCGGTGAGCGCGAGACGTGGGGCCGCACCGTGCTGGGAGACCGCGTGGTGGTGGGGACGAACGCGACGATCCTGCCGGTGTCGATTTGCGCGGATGTGATGATCGGGGCGGGTTCGGTGGTGACTGCGGATATCGTGAAGCCGGGAATTTATGCGGGGAATCCGGCGCGGTGGCGGCGCGCGTTGCCGGACGATTCGGTTTGAGCTAACCGTCGCCCGGAGGTCGACGGCTACCAACGGACAAAACGGCATTGCCAAGAGTGAGCGGTTTGGAGATATTAGACCTTCCATGAGAGAGTCCCACCTGTCCGATATCCGTCCGCCCTACGTCGATCCGCGCGGAGAAATCCTGAACCTGCTGGATCTTCCCATCGGCAGCGTTTCCCTGATTACTTCGGTCAAGGGCGCCGTGAGGGCCAATCATTATCACAAAACGGACTGGCATTATTGTTGGATGCAAAAAGGCTCGATGGACTACTACTACCGCCCGATTGGCGCGAAGACGCCGGCGAAATATATCCGGGTCGAGGAAGGCAAGATGGTTTACACGCCTTCGATGGAGGAGCACGCGATGGTCTTCACCTCGGATGCGACGATGTGGTGTTTTGCCGGCAATCCCCGGACGTCGAAGGACTATGAATCGGATACGGTGCGCGTGGATTCCATCGTGCCACCAAGCGCCGCGGTATGAGCTATCAGGCCATGCAGGTGAAAGACACATGCCGGCTGTGTCAGTCGAAGCGGCTGCAATTTCTTTTTGGCCTTGCTCCGACGCCGCCGGCGAATGAATTTCTGGCCGAGCGGCCCGCGGATGGCGCGCAGGACCACTTTCCTCTGGATGTTTATCAATGCCAGGATTGTGGCCACGTCCAGCTCATCCACTGCGTCGATCCGGAACGGCTTTTCCGGAATTACGTTTACGTTTCGGGCACGTCGCAGGTTTTCGTGAAGCATTTCGAGGAGTACGCGGCGGAAGTCGTCCGGTATGTTCCGCTCGCGGCGGGAGACCGGGTCGTCGATATCGGCTCGAATGACGGGACGCTGCTTTCTTTTTTTCAGAAGGCGGGGATGGACGTGCTGGGGATCGATCCCGCGCGGAAGATCGCCGAGGAAGCGACGAAGCGCGGCATTCCGACCTGGCCGGAGTTCTTTAACAGCGAGCTCGCGAAACGGATTCGCAAGGAATTCGGCGCGGTAAAGGTGGTGACGGCCAACAACATGTTCGCCCATGCCGACGGTCTGCCGGATATTCTCGATGGCATGGCCAGTTTGCTTGATCCGAAGGGAATTTTTGTCTTCGAGGTTTCCTACCTGCTCGATGTGATCGAGCGGAATCTTTTCGATACGATTTATCACGAGCATCTCAGCTACCACTCGGTCAAGCCGCTGGTTTCGTTCATGCAACGCCACGGGCTGGAACTGGTCCGGGTGCAGCGCGTGGATAGTCACGGCGGCTCGATTCGTTGCTACGCGGCGCCAGCCGGCAGCCGCGCGATCGATCCATCCGTGGCCGCGGCCATCGCGGCGGAGGAGAAGGCCGGTTTGTATGAGACGGCCACATACACGGCCTATCTGGACCGGATCAACCAACTGGGCGCGGAGCTTCGGAGCTTGATAGGGCGTTTGCGCAAGGAGGGGAGCAAGGTCGCCGGATTTGGCGCACCGGCGAAAGCGACGACGCTGATGTATCAATTCGGCCTCGACGCGAAGGATCTCGACTTCATCATCGACGACAGCCCGCTGAAACAAGGGCTCTACAGTCCGGGCCGCTTTGTGCCGGTCATCGATTCTTCGGTTCTCAATGATGCCGCGCGCCGTCCCGATTATCTCGTGATTTTGGCGTGGAATTTTGCGCAGCCGATCATCAAAAAACATCAACCCTATCATCAGGCGGGCGGTAAATTCATCGTGCCCATTCCCCAACTCCAAATCGTATGAAATCTCTTGTCATCAGTGAAATCGGCGCGCGCGTGGCGAAACGTTTGGGTGAGTCGGCGCGTAAGTTCGAGGGCAAAACCGTTCTTATCACGGGCGCGAACGGCTTCCTGGGCCAGTATTTTCTCGAGGCGTTCATTTACCTGAACCAGTCGGTTTTCAAGACGCCCTGCGACATCGTCGCGGCGGACAGCCACATCACGAACACGACGACCAACGACAGCCTGGGCGCGCTGCCCTACCGGTTTCTTTTGCAGGATGTTTCGAAGCCATTTCCGGTGGAGGAAAAGCCCGATTACATTCTCCACGCGGCGGGAATAGCCAGCCCGATGTATTACCGCCGTTTTCCCCTCGAGACCATCGAGGTTGCGACCGAGGGGACGCGGAACATGCTGGAACTGGCGCGCAAGAGCAAATCGCTGGGGCTGGTCTATTTCAGTTCGTCGGAAATTTACGGCGATCCCGATCCCGCCCATGTCCCGACGACGGAGGACTATAACGGAAACGTTTCCTCGATCGGGCCGCGCGCCTGTTACGACGAATCGAAGCGGTTGGGCGAGACCTTTTGCTCAGTCTATCATCAGAAATTCGGAACACGCGTGATGATCGTGCGGCCGTTCAACGTCTATGGGCCGGGCATGAAGGAAGCCGATTATCGCGTGCTGCCGAATTTTGCCAACAGCATCAAGGCAGGCAAGGCGTTGAATATTTACGGCACGGGCCACCAGACGCGGACCTTTTGCTTTGTCGAGGATGCGATTCTTGGTTTCCTCCAGGTGCTTTTGTCGGGCCGGAGCGGAGAGGCGTATAATATCGGCAATCCGTCCCCGGAAATATCGATGCGGGGCCTGGTTGAGTTGATCACGAAGATTTCGACCCGACCAGTTAAGTGCGAATTCATTCCTTACCCGGAGAGCTATCCCGCGGGCGAGCCGATGCGACGCTGCCCCGACATCGGCAAAGCGGCGAAGGATGTCGGCTTTACGCCCGGCGTTGACCTGGAACAGGGCTTGCGCGTCTTTCTCGATTGGACCGAGCACGCCTACACAGGAATGGATTTGTAGACGGGTTCCGGTACTCTATCCGGTCGTGCGATGAACCACGTCGACAACATCGTTCACGATTGGGGCTGGTGGAATCGCGCTTATAGCCGGTTTCTCATCCGTACGCGGGGTTATCGGCTTGTTTCGATGACGAAGGCGCTTCCGCGGGTGGAAACGGTTTCCGAACTTGCTCAGCATGAGAACGGAGCTTTCTTATGGCTGGAGCCGCGGAAAACCCTGCATGACTTGCAGCCTCCCAAAGTGGCGATGGGAGAACATGCGGACTACGTATTCGATTACTTCAAACGGGAATTCCCTCCGAGGGAAGATCGCCCCCTGATTGCCCATTTTCGCAACCCGCTTCTTTATGGGCGGCAGTTTTCCATTCTCGATTCCCGGCACCGTGCTTTTGAAGAGTGCTTCACGCGGGACCGTCGCTGGCGGGAGGGAGTGCCGAAAGACGGGAAACGGCCAACGCCTAAAAAAGTTCCGGGCACCTGGCTGTTTGCAATTACCGAATATCCGAAAAACTATGCACATTTTTTTTGCGATGTGTTGCCGTGCCTGATGCTTTTTGACGAGGCGGGATTGGCGGACCGCTATCCGAATATACTCCCGCCGAAAGGCCCCGCTTTTACGAGCGAAGCGTACCGTCTGCTCGGGATGGAGGAAAACGGGTCGGTGCATTGGGACGATACGTGTTGGCAGACGGACGGGCTCTATTTTGCATCGCATTTCAAACGATTTTGCTCGTGGACGCCGAAATCGGCCGCGTGGGTTCGTCAAAAGTTTAATCCAGGCCTGGAGCAGAAACCTCCCGGTAAAAAAATGTTCTATATCTCGAGACGCAAGGGGATTCGTCCCGCTCTCAATGAAGATGAGATCCTGGCCGCTTTAAAACCGTGGGGGATCACCGTGGTCGAGCCGGAACGGTTTTCTTTGCAGGAACAGATTGATCTATTTTCAGAGGCCGGCCTGATCATGGGGGCACAGGGGGCGGGCCTCCAAAATGCGCTTTGGACTCCGCGTGGCTGCATGATTTTGGAATTAATCAGCCCGCGCTATTTTTCCGGTGTTTTTTGGACGTTGGCGGAGAGTCTTGGCCAGCGTTATGGTTTTGTTACGGGCGTGACGTCGGAGGAGGGCGATCCCCAGACGATCGGTTCAACGTACGATCCGGAGTTGATTAACCGTGCGCTGGAGGCTTTGGCGCAGCCTTGAACCACCTCGATCAACTCGTTCATGATTGGGGCTGGTGGAACCGCGCCTATACGCGGCTGCTCATCCGTTCGCGGGGTTATCGGCTCGTTTCGATGCTGAAGGCGCTTCCGTCCGTGGAAACGGTTGCCGAACTTGCGCAGCATAAAAACGGGGCTTTTTTACGGTTGGAGCCGCGCCAATCTTTGCATGATTTGCAGCCCCCGCGCGTGGCGCTCGGCGAGCACGCGGCTTATGTGGTCGCTTACTATAAACGGGAATTCGTTCCGAGGGAGGACCGGCCCTGGATCGCCTATTTTCACAACCCGGTTCTCTATGGGCGGCAATTCTCCATTCTCGATTCCCGGCGCCACGCTTTTGAAGAGTGCTTCACGAGGGATCGCCGCTGGCGCGAGGGAGTGCCGAAACGTCGAAAGCAACTCACACCTAAAAAAATTCCGGGTACCTATTTGTTGGCGGGGGCGGAGTTTCATAATCACTATGCGCATCTTTTTTGCGATGTGCTGCCGCGCTGGAAGCTCTTCGAAGAGGCGGGATTGGCCGGGCAGGCTCCGGCTTTGTTGCCTCCACCCAGTTCTGCGTTTGCCGGGGAAGCCTGGGAAAAGATCGGCCTCACCGGAAACGGGTCGAGGCAATGGGATGATACGTGTTGGCAGATGGACGGGCTCTATTTTGCTTCGTCTTTCAAAAAGTTTTGTTCATGGACACCGGAATCAGCGGCGTGGGTTCGCGCGAAATTGGCTCCCGAGTTGACGCACAAACCTGTTGGTAAAAAGATTTTCTATATTTCGAGAGCCGGCGGACCGAGATCAGTCCTTAATGAAGAAGAGATCATCGCGAGTCTCAAATCCCATGATGTCACTGTGGTCCAAACCGAAAAGCTGACCTTGCAGCAGCAAATCGATCGTTTCTCCGAGGCCGGCATAATCGTGGGGCCGCACGGGGCCGGAATTCAAAATGCGCTTTGGGCGCCGCGCGGTTGCCGTGTTTTGGAACTGGTCAACGCGAGGTATTTTTCCGGGATTTATTGGACACTGGCGGAAAGCCTGAATCAGCCCTACGGCTTGGTTGCGGGGATCTCGGCTGCCGGGAAAGACCCCCTGCAAGCAGGATACGCTTGCGAGCCGCGCTTTGTTCAGCAGGCGATTGATGCTCTAACGTTGCTTTGAAAGCCGGGCCGCGTTTACGATTAGGGAATGAATGTCCGGGAGGCGGTTTCCACCAAAATGAAAGAAAGCCTCGTCCTTGTTTATGGCGATTCACTTTGTCTGCCGAGGGTTATTGATGACGTTGCGGTGCGTGAGACCTATCCGGAATTATTGGCGGACTATCAGGCTTCCCTTGGCATAAAGGCGCGGGTTTACAACCGGGGCGTAGGAGGCAAGACGATCAACGATCATTGGGAGCTCTATAGCCATGACCGGAATTTCTTTTCCGCGGGCGCGGACGATTTGCTCATCATTCACCCGGGAATGGTCGATTGCGCGCCGCGCCCGCTGCCGCAAAAGTGGCGGAGGCGGCTCGAACGGCAGCCTGGATTTATTCGGGCACCCATTGTTTCCTTTATTAAGAACAATCGTCCCCTTCTGCTGAAGCGGGGTTTTATTTTCTACAAAGTCGATCCCCCGACTTTCAAAAAACGAATCGAGGAATGGCTCGACCAGGCGACCAAGCTTTATTCGCATATTGCGGTGATTGGCATTCCCCCGATCGCTCAGGCGGCGGAGGACTATTCGCCCGGTTGGCGGCAGAATATCGTTCTTTATAATCAATTCATGGCCGATGCGGTGGCTCGTCATCAACGGGGAGTCTATTTTGTTCCCCTGCATGAGGCGCTTTCGCAGAGTGAGGAAAAATTCAACGACTGCATCAGTCCGCTCGATGGCTACCATCTGCTGAAGAAGGGCCATCAACTGATTTGCGATCTGATTATTGGGTTTCTGGAAGCGGAACGTCGGGCGGAGTAACTGGTCGCAGGCGTTTTCCGGACTTCGCGCGGATTACTTCGTGAGCCGTTCGAGGGCTTCGAGATATTTGGCGCGGGTGTTTTGCACGACTTCTTCCGGCAAGTCCGGGCCGGGCGCGGTTTTGTTCCAGGTGGCGAGGGTCTTGAGATAGTCGCGCAGGTATTGTTTGTCGAAGCTGGGCTGGGGTCCGCCCGGCTGATAGGCGTCGGCGGGCCAAAAGCGGGAGCTGTCGGGGGTGAGGATTTCATCGGCGAGCAGGACGCAGCCGGTGCCCGCTTCGAGGCCGAACTCGAATTTGGTGTCGGCGATGAGGATGCCGCGCTGGGCGGCATAGGCGGCGGCCCAGGTGTAGAGGTCGAGGGTCAGGTCGCTGAGTTCGTCGTAACGGGCGTGGCCGAGCGCGGCGCGGGCTTGCTCGGGCGTGAGGTTTTCGTCGTGGCCGTGATCGTTCTTGCGTGCGGGAGTGAAGAGAGGCTCCGGCAATCGGTCCGACTCGCGCAGGCCTTTCGGCACGGCGTGTCCCCCGACGGTTCCATGCGCGCGATATTCCTCCCAGCCGGAACCGGCGAGATAACCGCGCGCGACGCATTCGACCTGAAAAATTTCGCAACGGCGCGCGCGGGTCAGCCGGCCCTCGAACTCGGGCAGGCTGGTCTCAGCGGGCAAGTCGTAGCCGAGGACATGATTGGGGCAGAGATTTTCGGTGAGGGTAAACCAGTGGCGGGAGAGCGCGGTGAGGATTTTGCCCTTGTCGGGAATGGGCGTGGGCATGATGACGTCGTAGGCGGAGATGCGGTCCGAGGCGACGAGCCAGATTTCCTCGTGCCAGGCGTAGATGTCGCGCACTTTGCCGCTGCGCAAAAGTTTCACGTCCGCCTGGGCCAGTCGATCTGCAAAAGAGGCCATGGATGAAAATTCTAGAATCAATTTTTCTTTCTAGAAGTCTTAACTTGGGAGGAAGGCAGGGGAATTTTAGACAGGAGGAACATGAAGGGAAGGCGGGAAAATTTTTTGGACAGGATTAACAAGATTAACAGGATTAGGGAAAACTGAAATGAGACAGGAGGAGCATGGCTAGGCAGTTTTTCACTTTGCTTATGTTACTTTAGGCTTAGATTGGTTTTGGTTGAGTTAACGTGTTAGCCGTGCCTTAAGGCCTCATGAAGCATTCATCCGACAAGTTGGTGATCGTTGCGTTGCTTGTAGGATTCTTGTTGATAGGGGTAGGCGGTTTATCGCTGGTCGGCCTCGGCAAGCTGGTTGAGACGGCCCATTGGGTGGAACATACGCAAGTCGTTATCGATCGTCTGCAAACTCTCCTCACTGACGTTGAGGAGGAAGCGATGGCGAAGCGCAGCTTTGTTCGCACCGGCAATTCCACCTATCTGGAATCTTACCAGAAGATCCGCCAAGATGTGCCGGCTCAACTTCAGGCGCTGAAAGGGCTGACGTCGGATAATCCGGAGCGTCAAAGCGATCTTGCGCAGTTGCAGGAGTTGTTGAATCCGTACATGGCCGCAATGGAACGCCTCGGCCAATCGGGCGAAAACGTGCAACCGTCAGCCATTGCGCAGCAAATTGAGGAGATCAATCAACTCATCGATCAAATCAAAGCTCGAATTACCGCCATGCAGGCTGACGAACGCCTTCTCCTTCAGCAGCGCTCGGCCAAGGCTCAACGAAGTTCTGCCGTGGTCAAATCGATCATCATTGCGGGTTCGTTCATCGCTTTGATGGTTCTGCTGGGCAGCACCCTGTCTTTGCGGCGCGAGATGATGGCGCGCCAGCGTACGGAGCATGAGTTGGATCGTTTTTTCACTCTGACGCGCGACATGCTCTGTATCGCGGGTTTTGACGGCTATTTCAAGAGGGTCAACCCCGCCTGGGAAAAGACGCTCGGTTACACGAGCAACGAGATGTTGGCGAAGCCCTTCATCGAATTTGTGCATCCGGACGACCGTGAGAAGACCATCCGGGAATCCGCCCGCCTGGCCGAGGGAGGCGAAGTCATTTCCTTTGAAAACCGGTATCGGTGCAAGGACGGTTCGTATCGATGGCTTTTATGGAGCGCAAGGTCGCTGGTCGAGGAGCAGCTCATTTACGCTTCAGCGCGCGATCTGACCGAGCGCAAGCAAATCGAGGAGCACGTTTTGAAATTGAACGGGGAACTGAAGCAGCGCGCCGACCTGCTCGAAGTGGCCAACAAGGAGCTCGAATCCTTTTCCTATTCCGTTTCGCATGATTTGCGCGCGCCGTTGCGGCATATTCACGGTTTCGTCGAGCTACTCCAGAAGTTGCCTGTGCTTAAAGAAGACGAATCGAGCCGCCGGTACATGAGCGTCATCTCGAAGGCGGCGAAGGAAATGGGCCGGTTGATCGACGATCTGCTGGCTTTCTCCCGGACCGGTCGGGCGGAGATGCATCCGGTCAAAATCGATATGCGGGAGATGATCGACCAGATCATCCAGGATCGCGTGCTGGAGTGCAACGGACGCCGGGTGACGTGGGAGATCAAGCCGCTATCGACGGTTGCGGGCGATCCCAACCTGTTGCGGCTGGTCTGGACGAATCTTTTGGACAACGCACTCAAGTACACGCGGCCACGCCCGGAGGCGAAGATCGAAATCGGCCAGATGGCCGGGGACGGCAACGGGTCCGCGGGGTGCGAGACGGTTTTTTATGTGCGCGATAACGGGGTTGGGTTCGATATGCAATACGCCTCGAAGTTGTTCGGGGTTTTCCAGCGGCTTCATCGGGCGGAGGATTTCGAGGGAACCGGCATCGGGCTTGCGAATGTCCAACGGATCATCAACCGGCACGGTGGGCGTGTTTGGGCGGAAGGGCAGGTCGATTCGGGCGCCACCTTTTACTTTTCACTACCTCTAACTGTAATCCAACCCGCGGAGTCCCATGGCTAAAATAAAACGAATCCTATTGGCAGAAGATAATGAGAATGATGTCGAACTAACCCTGGAGGCATTGCAGGAATGCCGGCTGAGCAATGAAGTGGAGGTCGTTCACGACGGTGCGGAGGCGCTCGACTATATTTATAAGCGGGGAAAATACTCCGAGCGCGGGGATTGTTTGCCGTGCGTCATTATGCTCGATCTTAAAATGCCCCGGGTGGACGGGCTCGAAGTTTTGCGTCAGATCAAATCCGATCCGGCCCTGAAGCATATTCCGGTCGTGATGCTTACTTCCTCACGGGAAGAAAAGGATCTTGTGATGAGCTATGATCTGGGCGTGAATGCTTTCGTAGTGAAACCGGTTGATTTCAACCAGTTTCTTGAGGCCATCCGCGCCTTGGGTATGTTTTGGGCGATCGTGAACGAAGCGCCTCCGGCAAAGTTAATGAGATAGAGGAGAATGATAACGGGTTATCTTGACAAAAATGCATCTTGTTAATACCATTACATGGATAGGAGTCTTAGATGAAGTTGAAATCTAAATTCCGAATACTTCATCTCGAAGATTCTCCGAACGATTGCGAACTCGTCCACCGGTTGCTGGTCAATGACGGAATTGATTGTGAAATCGTCCAGTGTGAAAGCCGGGAGAAATTTCTCCGAGGCTTGGAGGAAAAGAACTTCGACCTGATTTTTGCCGACTGCGTTCTGCCCCAGTTCAACGGACACCATGCCCTGGAGATGGCCCGCCAGTTCGCGCCGGAGATACCATTTATTTTTGTGTCGGGTACGATCGAGGAGGATTCGGCTATTGAGGCGCTCCGTCGCGGCGCCACCGATTACGTGCTGAAAGAGCGCTTGTCCCGCCTGGTTCCCGCCGTGCGGCGCGCTCTCGCCGAAGCGGAGGAACGGGCCAAAAGCCACGAGATGGAGCAGCGTCTGCGGCAGGCGCAGCGTCTCGAGGCGGTCGGCACGCTGGCTGGCGGTATCGCCCACGATTTCAACAATATCCTCACGATCATCAAGGGCTACACGTCGCTTCTTCCCCTGGAAAGCGGGCAGCCGGAGCGGGTGCGGGAAATTGCCGGGACGATCGATCGCGCATCGCTGCGGGGCTCGGAGCTGGTGAACCAGTTGCTGGCGTTTGCGCGCAAAAGCGAAGGCAGTTTTACGTCCACCGCGCTCAATCATCGCGTTCAGGAAGTCGCGTCGATGCTCAGGCCGGCGCTGCCGCAAAACATCGCCTTCGAGCTTCAACTGGAAGATGGCTTGCCGGATATTCACGCCGATCCCGGGCAGGTGGAACGGGTCCTCATCAACCTTTCCACCAATGCCCGCGATGCCATGCCGGAGGGGGGCAAGATCACCTTCTCGACAAGCAGGGTCCGGGGCGAGGATGCTCCCTTGCGCACCGGGCAGGATACGGAACAATATCTTTGTCTCCGCGTGACCGATACCGGGTACGGCATGGATGAAGCGACGCGCCAGCGCATCTTTGAACCCTTTTTCACGACGAAGCCGAGAGGGAAGGGGACGGGGCTCGGGATGCCGGTTGTCTACGGCTTGATGCAGTCGCACAACGGGCGCGTCGATGTCTGGTCGGAGCCGGGGAAGGGGACTTCCATTTCGTTGTTTTTTCCCATTCCCACGGAGCCGATGGCACAGCCCGCCGAGCGTCCGCCGGATTCTCCGAAATCGGTCGAAGGTACGGAAACGGTGCTGATCGTCGATGATGAACCCGATGTCCGTCATTTCCTTGAAATTATCTTCGGATCGCACGGTTATCACGTTCTCTCGGCCCGCAATGCGAAAGCGGCGCTCGAAATGATGTCGCTTCCGCAGGGTGAAATTCACCTTCTCCTTTCGGATGTCGGATTGCCCACCATCGACGGCTTTGAATTGAGCAGGCGCGCCCGGGAAATTCAACCCCGGTTGAAGACGATTTTGTGCAGCGGCTATACGGATGGAAGCCTCAAAACGAAGATGGCGGAAGAGGGCATCGATGGTTTTGTTCCCAAGCCGTTCAACACGAACGAGCTGCTTCAAACCATCCGCGCCGTCTTGGACAAAGAAGTGCAGAGATAGGCTTAGGGGACTTATAGGACGGATGTGACGACAATCGTGCTGGATGGACGGGAGGTTGTCTTCTACGTTGGGGAGGTTGGCCCGTTCTATGCCTCGATTTCACGTAAGAGATGCTTTCGCGATCAATGACAAAAGCGCTTTTGTCATGGCGGGTTTTGTTATCGAGGGTGAACCTGCCGCCGGTATGCTGGTGCGTCTTCCCTTCAAGGAAAATGTGATGATGACGGCAGAAATTGACCATATCCAGTATGTCCGGCGACCGGATGGGGATGTGGTTTGTCTTTGCGTCCGGTGCGAGAGTCCGGAAGAAGCGGCCTTATGGGATGCGCTGAAGATCAAAGACCACACGATAGATATTATCAAGGCGGCGTGACCTGATGACGACCTATCTCATTCGCCGCATTCTGCTGCTTGTCCCGACGCTGTTCGGCATTACGCTTCTCACTTTTCTGCTCATCCGGCTTGCACCCGGCAATGCGGCGCTGCTCAAGGGTGGAATGGGAGAAAACGGGGGCCGCGCGATGACGGACGAAGTCCGCGAGCAGACGATCAAGCTGTATGGTCTCGATAAACCGCCCTTGGTGGCGTACGGCGATTGGATCGGACGATGTTTGCGGCTCGACTTGGGCGAGTCCTGGGTCGATCACCGGCCGGTGCTGGAAAAGATCGGCGAGCGCCTGCCGTTGACGATATCGCTGGCGGGTTCGGCTTTGCTGATTTCTTATCTCGTCGCGATTCCACTCGGGATCGCGGCGGCACTCAAGCGCGGGCAGGTCGTGGACCGGACGATCAGCTTCGTCGTCTTCGTGCTCTACTCCATACCCAGTTTTGCGGCTGCGCTGCTCCTGATTCTTTTGGTGGCGGGCGGCGATTATCTCGATCTCCTGCCGATGTACGGAGCCAGCTCGATCAACGCGTCCGTCATGGGACCGTTCGCGTGGTTGTGGGACCGCGTGCTGCACATGATTTTGCCGGTGCTTTGTCTGACTTATGGCAGCCTGGCGTCCATCTCGCGCTACGCCCGGGTTTCGATGTTGGATGCGCTCGGGCAGGATTTTGTGCGGACGGCGCGGGCCAAGGGACTGCCGGAACGGCTGGTGATTTTCCGGCACGCGCTGCGCAACGCGCTGATTCCGATCATTACCATCTTCGCGCTTGAATTGCCCGTTCTCATCGGCGGCGCGGTGATCATCGAATCGATCTTTTCGCTGCCCGGCATGGGCCAGCTCATGTTCCAGGCGCTTGATGAAAAGGATGAGCCGATCATCATGGGCATTACCGTCCTGGCCGCGGTGGTGACGCTGCTGAGCTATCTGGCGGCGGATATTCTTTACGTCGTGGTCGACCCGCGCATTACCTACGAATGAACGCCACGACCGATTCGCACGAGATTACCAACGAGAGTTATGCGCAACGCATCTGGCGGCATTTCCAAGCCGACAGCTTTGCCCGCAACGGCCTGCGGGTGGTCCTGGCGCTCTTTGTCATTGCGGCGCTGGCGCCGTTTCTCGCCAACAGCCACGCCATTGTGCGCGTTGACGACGGGCGCGTGACGTTTCCGATTTTCCTCAGCCTGGAGCCGATTGAGTGGCGGTTTCTGCTTTATGTGCCTATCGCGGCAGTCGTTTATTTTTTGCGAGCGCGATTTTTTCAGAGACCGACACTCTATTTCCCTCTTCTGATCGGCGTAATCGTGTTGATCGAAATCATCCTGGCCATGACGCATCCTTTCAACGATCCGACGAACGACCGCGACCGTCCGGCTTCGTTCAAGCTGATGCCGCCGATTCCCTACTCGCCCATCGAGAGCGGGCCGGACCAATTCTCGCCGCCATCGTGGAAACATCTCTGCGGCACCGATTCGACTGGGCGTGACATCGCCGCGCGTATGCTGCACGGCGCGCGCACGTCGCTTTCGATCGGGTTCATCGCGCAAAGCATCGCGCTGCTGGTTGGCGTCACGCTGGGTGGGCTCGCGGGTTATTACCGGGGTTGGCTCGATATCGGGGTCTGCCGGTTCATCGAGATCATGGACTGCTTTCCGCCGCTGCTGCTTATTCTTGTTGCGATCAGTCTTTTTGAATCGCAAAACAATATGTTCTACATCATGGCGGTCATCGGCCTGACGAGTTGGACCGGTCTGGCGCGGCTGGTGCGGGGTGAATTTCTGCGGCTGAGTTCCCAGCCGTTTCCCCAGGCCGCCCAGGCTTTGGGCGCGAGCGATTTTCGCGTGATCGTGCGGCATCTTCTCCCCAACGCGCTCGGGCCGATCCTAGTCTCGGCGACGTTCGGTGTCGCATCGGCCATCCTGATCGAGTCGAGCCTGAGCTTCCTTGGCTTTGGGATGCAGGCGCCGACGCCGTCGTGGGGCGATATTCTTTCCGATGCGCGCCGTTACATCGATTTTGCCTGGTGGCTCGCCTTTTTCCCCGGTGTTGCCATTCTGATGACCATTATGGCCTACAATTTTGTCGGGGAAGGATTGCGCGACGCGGTCGATCCGCGGTTGAAGGTGAAATGAGATTTAGACAGGATTAACAAGATTAACAGAATTGAAGGCAGGGAATTAGACAGGAGAAACATGAATGACATGAAGGGAAAAATGGGCTTCTCTCAGAGCATTCTTCATGTCCTTCATGTACCTCCTGTCTAAAAAAACTTTTCCATGAGCGCTCTTCTTCGCGTTGAAAATCTGGGTGTTCAGTTCGGGCCGCCGGACGATCCGGTGAAGGCCGTGGACGGCGTTTCCTTCGCGATGAACGCGGGCGAGACTCTCGCCGTGGTGGGCGAAAGCGGGAGCGGCAAGAGCGTGACCGCGCTGGCCCTGACGCGGCTGCTCGCCTCGCCTCCGGCACGGTATGTATCCGGACGAATTGAATTCGAGGGGCGCGATGTACTGAAACTGCCGGAGAACCAACTGCGCGGATTGCGCGGCAAACAGATCGCTTACATTTTCCAGGAGCCGGGCTCGTCGCTTAACCCGGTCTTCACCATCGGCTATCAGATTCGCGAGGCGATCGAGCTGCACCGGCCCGATGTGCGGGACGTCACGGCGGAAATTGTTTCCTCGCTCGACCGGGTCGGTATTCGTGAACCGGCGAAGCGTCTCGACGATTATCCGCATCAGCTCAGCGGCGGGATGCAGCAGCGCGTGATGATTGCGATGGCGCTGGCCTGCCAGCCGAAGCTGCTCGTGGCCGATGAGCCGACGACCGCGCTCGATGTGACGATCCAGAAGCAGATCATGGATTTGCTGAAGGAGTTGAAGCGGACGAGCAATATGGCGATCCTTCTTATTACCCACAACTTTGGGCTAGTCGCTGATTTCGCGGATCACGTGGCGGTGATGTTCCGGGGCCGGATCGTGGAAGCCGGCGCGACGGCGGAAGTTTTGCGAAATCCGCAGCACGCCTACACACGCGCGTTGATCGAATGCGTGCCGAAGCTCGGTCAGAAACAGCATCGCCTGAAAGTAATTGATTATGCCGGAATCGAGTAAAAATTCATCCGAACCGTTGTTGCGCGTTGAGCAGCTCAAAGTTTACTTCCCGATCCTGGGCGGAATTTTTCGCCGGAAGATCGGCGAGGTGAAGGCGGTGGATGATGTCTCCTTTGCGATTGAGCGGGGCCAGACGGTGGGGCTGGTTGGTGAAAGTGGCAGCGGCAAAACCACGGTGGGCCGCGCGATCATCCGGCTGACCGAACCGACGGCGGGAACGATTACTTACGGCGATACGATCATTTCCAAATTGCATGCGGCGGCGTTTCGTCCCTACCGGAAGAAAATCCAGATTATCTTTCAGGACCCGTACAACTCGCTTAATCCGCGCCTTTCGATTTTTGAAATCATCGGGGAGGCGCTGGAGATTCATTTTCCGCAGATGACGCGCGCGGATCGCCGGGAACGGGTTGCGGGTTTGCTCGACAAGGTGGGCCTGAAGCGGGCGCATCTTGACCGGTACCCGCACGAATTCAGCGGGGGGCAGCGCCAGCGTGTGGGTATCGCGCGGGCCTTGGCGGTGAATCCGGAGTTTATCGTTTGCGATGAGCCGGTGAGCGCGCTCGATGTTTCCGTGCAGGCACAGATTGTGAATTTGCTCCAGGATTTGCAGGAGGAGCTGGGGCTGACTTATCTCTTTATCGCGCATGATCTGGCGGTGGTGGAGCATATCAGCGATTTCGTGCTGGTGATGAACCAGGGCAAGATTGTGGAGGCGGCGACGGCGGAGGCGATTTACGAAAATCCGCAGCACGAGTATACGCGCAAGCTGCTGAGCGCGGTGCCGGTTCTGCGACGGCAGTAAACTGAACGGCGGTCTATGACCGCCGTGCATGACGGACGCGTTTTCTTTCTCCATCGGCGGTCATAGACCGCCGCTACAGATGAAAGGACTTACTGAGTTTCGATGACGAGTTCGCCGTTCTGGATTTCAATCGATTTGGCCTGGTCGAGGAGGGCTGCGCCGTCGGGATTTTGTCGGATCCCGTTGTTGAACGATTGGTTGAAAATAGAAGCGTACCAGATCGTGGCCGATTGGCTGAGGGAAGAGTTGGAGGCGTTCTGGCCCATGAAGACTTTATTTCCGAATTGGAGGGCATGGAAGGTCAGGTTGGCGCTCTTGGTTTGCAGATCGAAATGGACTTCGAAGGAGGTATCCAGATTGACATAGTGGTCGTTGAGGATGCCGTGACTCAACGCATCGGTGGGGAGGCTCGCCTGAATCCGGGCCTCGTTGTTTGCGAGGGTTACGAATGCGTGAATATTGTTTTTGATAACATTGGAGCTGCGGGCGAGAAGCGTGTTGATTTCATCCGCGCTCAACTGGATCGTCGCGGCCTGATGATTCTCCACATCATGATCGAAGTCGGCGAGTTTTTGCCTAGCGGAAGCGTAAAGCTCGTCGCCGCCATCGAAGGAGGGGACGGCGGAGGGTGTTGTCGAGGTGAGACTGACTATTTTTTCATAACCAAAATAGCAGGCTCCAGCTATCAGGCCCAAAAAGAGAATGACGAGAAGAACCAGGACAAGGCAACCGCAGCCGAGGCAGCCCAGGCCGCGTTTCTTCGGAGGCGCGGGAGGGGGAGTGGTGGAGATGGACATCGCGTGTTTGGTTTAACGGAGGCGGCTGGTTACGGCAAGCTCCTAGCTTACGCTCTGCTTCCAGGCAGGATGGGCGGCGATGAGCGCGAGGGCGCGAGGCAGGAGGACGCGGCCCGGCAATTGATGCGGCCACGGGGAAGCGCCCGAAGGATGCGGCAGGGGGACGAGGTCGAACTGGTGTCCGGCGTATTCCGTGGGGAAGGCCGATCCGATGACCTCGTCGAGTTTTCCGCAGGGCATGAACTGGAGGATGGCAAGCTTGCCGACGGCGATGACGAGGCCGGGGCGCAGGAGGTTCATTTCCGCTTTCAGCCAGCCGGAGCAATTGGCGATTTCGTCGGGATCGGGAACGCGGTCGCCGCCGCCGGTTTTTTTTCCTGGAAAACAACGGCAGACCGCGGCCATGTAGATGCGCGAACGGAAGGTCTTTTCATCCACGCCGGTGTGGTCCTGGAACCAGCGAAAAAGTTTTTTACCTGCGGTCCACGCGAAGGGGCGGCCCAAAACCGGTTCCTTGTCGCCGGGTGCCTGTCCGACGAGGATGACGCGGCTGAGTACGGGCCCGCCGCTGACGACGGGCTTTTGCATTTTTGCGCAGCGGTGGCAGCGCCGGAGCGCGGAGACATGGCGGTCGAGTTGGGTTTGGAGATGGGAGCTCATGAGAAAAAATGGGCAGCCGTAGCGCTCGATGCGACGGATTGGCAGATCGCTTCCTGCGCGCGTGGGACGAGTCCCTCGCGCGCCCGGGCAACACAGGCTCGCCTGTCGTATCCGGGCCACCCAGCATGGCTACCGTTGCTCACGGGAGGAAGAGGCGGCCTGTGACGCGGTGATGAGGGTCAGAAGTGATTTCAAGTTGTCGGGTGCGGTGGGATCGGCGGGAATCGGGCCGTAACGCACATGCGCCACAATGGAACCGATGCGTTGGATGGCCAGTTTATCGTCGGGAAAAGCTTCGGCGACGCGTTCCGTGTAAGCGAGCGGGCCTTCCCAGGCCGCGCGGGGAATTCCGCGTTGGGCCATGTTGCGGCAGAAGGCGGCGTAGAGATTTTCCACCGGAGAGACGGGCGGCTTTCGCGCCATCCATTTTTGGAAGACGATGAGGCAGATTCCACCCGCGGCCAGACAGACCAATAGCAGCGTGATCCGGGCTTGCTCGCCAAAACCGAGGGCCTGCGCCAATCGGCTCTGTGCCTCGGGATCGTAGGAGAAGACGAGGTTGTCCCAGTCGGTTTCGACCTGTTCCCGGCGAAGCTGCGTCTCCCTCAGGCCTTCCCTCAACCATGCCGGCAGATAGGTTTCGGAAAAGGTCGTCCTGCGATGAGCAATCTGGATCGCCAGAGGATCCGTGGCGTTCCCGGCATTATTGGCAGGCAGCCCCTCCTCCGCCATGGCGAGAATGGCCGTGGGATCGACGCGCATCCAGTGCCCCATTTCTTCGCCTGTAGGCGGCTGATCCTTCGCCTTGATCCAGACTTCGTCCCAGGCGTGGGCGTTCGATTGGCTGACGACGTATTCGTCCGAGTAGGGATTGTAGTCGGCACCCTGGTAGCCGACGACGAGTCGCGTGGGAATTTTTTCCTGGCGCATGAGGACGGCGAAGGCCGAGGCGAAGTGTTCGCAAAAGCCGGTCTTCGTTTTGAAGAGGAAGACGGGCAGCCAGTCGGGGCCTTGGATTCCCGGAGTTGTATTGTAGGTAAATCCCCCGTGGTGAAAATACTTGAGGACGGCGTAAACGTATTCCATCTCCTGTGCATCGGAGAGCCCCTGATGCAGTTGATCCGCCAGTAGCTTCACTTGCGGATCGATATGGTCGTTAAGGGAATTGGGTAGCCGCGTTGCGCTTGCCTCTTCCTCCGGAGTCAATTCCTCCTCGGTCCGTATGGTGGACGAAGTGACGGTATACCGTGCCCTGTGGTCGAGCTTGCCGTATTGCAATTGCAGGATGTTGCCATTGAGAAGGGTGGCCCAGGAGAGCGGTTCGGCAGTGTTGACGGGCACAGAGATGGGAATGTCGAGCGCGAAGAGCCATTTTTGATTGTGACGTTCGATGGTGATTTCCTGGCCGATTTGGTTGGGATCGGGTGCGGCCAGAGGATTCGGGCGGGATGCGAAAGCGGCGAGATCGCCCTGTGTCCACGTGCCGTTCTTGTAATCCCAAAGCACGAGCGCGCGCCAGTACATCGTGTCGATGGTGGGAACATTGACGGAAGTAAAATGAACGTACATTGCTTCGGAGTCGTCCTGCGACAGTTTCGCAATTGAACCGGGGGCGACCGTGTCGGTCAGGCCGATCGAGCTCTCATCCAGGGTGAGGCTTAGTTTTCCGGTGTAACGCGGGAAGAAAAAGAAGAGGAAGAGTGCGAGAGGAAGCGCTTGAAGAAAGATGATGCCGGATTGTCCCAGCATCCGGAGCAGGAGGTCATTGGGTAAATCACCCGTGTGGACCCGCAAAAGCAGGGCGGTGAGCACCCACATCATGATCAGGCAATAGATGAAAAGTTCGAGCACCTGCGAGTAGAGCAGGGCACTCATGACCACGAAGAAGCACGAGAAAATAATCAGGGCGACATCGCGGGGGCGGCGTAACTCGTAAAATTTGATCGTGAGCAGTCCGGCGGTGAGAGCAGTGCCGGCCTCCCGGCCCGAGATCCGGTGGAATTGCCAGAAAATGGCGCCGAAAAGGATGATAGCCATGATGCCGCAAAAAGTCGTGCTGGGCAGAGGCAGCCGGTAAACTTCGATAATCGAGCGGAGGATTATCGCGGCGACAACGGTGACGCTCAGCCAGAGGGGAAATTGGACGACGTGAGGAACGAGCGTGAGGAGGAACGCGCCCGACAGCAAAAAGAAAAGGGTCAGCGAAGGGCGGGTATAAAGCGGCGTCCGGGCCGGCCGGGAAAACAGGGCGGACCAGAGAGCCATACCGCTATTTTAGAGGAGTCTGGCGCGAAAGTCGATGAAGGTGCTGCGCACGGCAGTATTTTATGGCGAAGTTTTGCCGCCGTCTGCAGGACCTGCCGTCCGCAGGACTTTCGCGAGGGCCACGGGATAAAGCTCGTGCTCGGCTATCTGGATGCGGGCGTGAAGCGTTTCCGGAGTATCGCCGGGTAAAACGGGGACGTGTCGCTGGTCGATGATCTCCCCGGCATCGACGTCGCGGTTGACAAAATGGACGGTGCATCCGGTTTCCGGTACGCCCGCAGCGAGGGCTTGTTCCCAGGCGCGGAGTCCCTTGAAGGCGGGCAGAAGCGAGGGGTGGATGTTGATGATGCGGTTGGGAAACGCGCTCAGGAGCGGTTCCTTCACCACGCGCATGTAGCCGGCGAGAATCACCCACTCGACCGCGTGCCGGTGGAGGAGGTCTACCAGCGCAACTTCGCCTTCGGGGCCGAGCTTGGTGCGGAAAGGCGATGGAGGAAGCGTGGCGGTAGGAAGTCCGAAAGCGGCGGCTTTGGATAAAATGATCGCGTCGGGCAGATCGCTGACGACGAGGACGATTTGGGCGTCGAGTTTTTCGGCGAGGATGGCTTGCTGGAGCGCGACGAAGTTGCTGCCTTTGCCGGAACCGAGGACGGCGAGGCGGGGAGGAGGAGAGATCATGTTTTATTCGTCCGATCGCGGCGAAAATCGCCGCTCGTGAGGTTGAAGACGAGGCGGAGAATCCAGCGGGGTGTGCTTTCGGCGAGCAGCATCGGGAAGCGGACCATCAGGCCGGGGATGAGTCGGCCTTTGCCACGTGCGAGCGCGTTCAAGGTTTGGCGGACAACATCGGCCTTGCTCACAAGGAGAAACGCAGGCGGCGCGAATTTGCGTTTGCTGTTTTCACGCGAGGCGACCTGGCCGAATTCGGTTTGGACCGGGCCAGGACAAAGCGCGAGGACGCGGATGCCCGAGCCGTGGAGCTCGATGCGGAGCGCTTCGGAGAAGCTGTTGACGTAGGCTTTGGTGGCGGCGTAGACGGCGAAGGTGGGCAGCGGAATCAGGCCTGCTGTCGAGCCGACGTTGCAAATCCAGCCCGACTTTTTCGCCAACATGGCGGGCAGCGCCCAGCGGGTGAGGCGGGTGAGGGCGACGATGTTGACGGCGAGCATCGATTCGATTTTCGCCGGATCACTGGTCTCGAACGTGCCCAAATCGCCGAGGCCGGCGTTGTTGATCAGGATGTCGGGAGAGAAACCGCGCTTGTCCAATTCGGCGATCAAGGTCGTTACGCCGGATGCCTCGGCCAGGTCGGCGGTGATGGTATCGACGCGCAGGGAGGGATTCGCCGCGACGAGGCAGGACTTGAGCTCTTCGAGGCGATCCGCGCGCCGGGCCGTGAGCGCCAGATGCGTCACGCCCAGATCGGCCAGTTGGATGGCAAATTCTTCGCCCAGTCCGGCGGAGGCGCCGGTGACGAGGGCCGATTTTCCGGTAAAGACGGTCACACAGTCTATTTAAGCGTGTGGACGTGGATGGCGTGCAAGATTTCTTTTCCGACGACGAGGTCGGAGACGACGACGATAGAGTCGCCGGGATGGAGATAGCCGCGCTCGATAAGCCTCGCCTGCATGCGGAGCAGATTTTCGTTCGGGTCGTTATGGAACTCGATGGTATGTGCCCTGACGCCGAAATGAAGCGAGAGGCTCCGGCAGACGTCAAGGTTGGGCGTGAAGGCGTAGACCGGGGCGCCTTGGGGACGCAATCCCGCGATGTACCGCGCGGTTTTGCCGGAGTGGGTGAAGACGCAGATGCCGGACGCATTGGTCTCGTTAGCGAGGTAAACCGCAGTCGCGTTGAGGTGCTGACGGGCCGTATGGGGAATGACAGGATTGACGTAGGTCGCGACCGTCTTGCCCTGCTCGATGCGCCGGGAGATGCGGTCCATGATTTCGACGCATTCCATCGGATATTTGCCGGTGGTGGTTTCGCCGGAGAGCATGATGGCGTCGGCGTGCTCGAAGACGGCGTTGGCGATGTCGGTGATCTCGGCCCGCGTCGGCGCGGGGTTGGTGATCATGCTTTCGAGCAGGTGCGTGGCGACGATGACCGGCTTGACCGCGGCCAGGCAGAGGTTGACGGCGCGGCGCTGGATGATCGGCAGTTCCTCGTAGGGGACTTCGATGCCGAGGTCGCCGCGCGCGACCATCAGGCCGTCGCAGGCGGCGATGATTTCCTCGAGGTTTCTCACCGCCATTTGGTCTTCGATCTTGGCGACGATGCGGATGTTGCTGCCCTTCTCCTTGATCTTCTCGCGCAGGAGTTCGATGTCAGCGGCGCGGCGGACGAAGGACATGGCGATGAAGTCCATCTGGCATTCGAAGGCGAGTTCGATGTCGGCGTAATCTTTTTCGGTGAGGGCGGGGAGTTTGACGTCGATGCCGGGCAGGTTGATGTGGCGGCGGCTGCCCATCGGGCCGGGTGTCAGGACTTCGCAGACGAGTTCGTTGTGGCGTTTCTCGATGGCTCTCATGCGGAGCAGGCCGTTGTCGACGATGACGATCTTGCCCACGTCGATGTCTTCGACGAGGTAGGGATAGTTGACGTCGACGCTGATCGCGACGGTTCCCTTTTGGCCCCTGACGGTGAAGCTGACCCAGTCGCCGGCTTTGAGATCGTAGGTTTTCTCGACGACGCCGGTGCGGATGGCGGGGCCTTGGGTGTCGAGCAGGAGGGCGACCTCGTGCTTGAGCGCGGCGGAGATTTCGCGGATCGACTTGGCGACGGTGCGCACCCAGTCGTGCGGCGCGTGGGACATGTTGAAGCGAAAGACGTTGACGCCAAGGGCGATGAGTTCCGTCAGGGCGGCCGGGGTGGAGGTGGCGGGGCCGAGGGTGGCAATGATTTTCGTGCGACGCATAAAAAAAACTCGAAGTTAGTAAAGAGAGGTTTCCCTACAAAGCAAGGCTCATGCCGGGGGAAACGATGCCTTTTCGGTAGCCGCCGCACGCTGGGCGGCGGAATGCAGCTATCTTAGGTCTCCGGTAACCATATATATGGCCAGTCTTCTGGTTTCCCGATCAACCCAGCTCGCACAGGATTATTGAAGACGTAATCAGACTTATTTCGATCTTGCTCTTCGTTCCGCAATCGGTGATCGAAGAAGTTTCGCTGCCACGAGATGCCTCTTTGTCGCCCCAACCATCCCTTCCACTCTCCCATGATCCGAGAGAGCAATTTGTCCCCAGGAAAGTTAAGCAAAAGATGAATGTGGTCAGGCATCAAGACGGCAAGATGGCAATACCAGATACCGCGATCGTGACGATTGCGGATTGATTCGATGATAATCGGTCCGACAACCGAATTACAGAAATGGTTGATTCCTCTAGGAGCGCCGCAGGCTGTGATGAAGAAATCGGCTTCAGGACGAACCCAAATTGGAGGTTCATGATCCAGGCGTTTGCGTGGGGTGTTGCTCATGACGATTTTGGACCGAGGCTGACCGCCGCCCAGCGTGCGGCGGCTACCGAAAGGCATTTCCCAACGCAAGTTTACCTACACCTTCGGGACGGGCTTGCGGATGGTCAGATGAACGTCGCGCAATTGTTTCTCGGAGACGGGCGCGGGGGCGTTCATGAGGAGGTCGCGGCCATTTTGCGCCATGGGAAAGGCGATGACTTCGCGGATGCTCGATTCGTTCGCCAGCAGCATGACGATGCGGTCGATGCCGGGGGCGATGCCGCCGTGGGGCGGCGCGCCGTAGCGGAAGGCGTTGATCATGCCGGCGAATTCGGTGTCGACGACTTCCTTGCCGTGCCCGGCGAGGGCGAAGGCCTTGTACATGGTGTCGGGGCTATGGTTGCGGATCGCGCCCGAGGCGATTTCGTAGCCGTTGCAGACGAGGT
>Ga0182024_10007417_pt1 | contig 23641 bp, 20 predicted proteins | sample P32metaG_FD_120480 | JGI IMG/M metagenome (GOLD analysis project Ga0182024, IMG submission 120480) | Permafrost microbial communities from Stordalen Mire, Sweden - P3-2 metaG (Illumina Assembly) | ecosystem: Environmental > Terrestrial > Soil > Wetlands > Permafrost | place: Sweden: Stordalen... | reverse complement strand
GGCGTTGGCGTGGTTCTGATGATCCTGGCCGCGATAGGTCCCATCGTGGTCATTGAATGTGGCCGGGGCCACGAGGCCGTGATAAGCGTCCGAATAAAACGCTTCCGTGAGTGCCTTGGTAGGCAGATCGGCGTCGAGCACGGAGAGGGCCTTACTCCACTCCTGCGCGGAAGCGTGAGCCACGGCATCGAAGTCCCAGCCGGGAATTTCGGCGGCGAGATTCTTAGACGCACCGTCAACACCGGTGCAGGAGATGCCGACACGCGCGATGAGCGGCTCAGAGCCTGCGGCGCGGCCGGCGCCCGCGGCATGTCCAAAGATGGCCTTGATGTTTCTGCCGGTGAACTCGCTGCCTGGGGCAGCCGTGCTCTCTTTGCCGTCGATGCTGACATCGATGGTGGTGATGGGCCGCGAGAACTCAAGGACGAAATAGACCTGGCGGTCCTCTGCCCATCCGCGCGTGCTGCGCATGCCGCTGACGCGCGTGGGACTTTCGATCTTGAGCTCGGCATGCGTGGGCGTGCAGCCGATGCCGTGGACGAGATCGAGAATCACGCCTTGGCGAGTTGCGGCCGGCAACTGCGGATACTTGTAGCGGTGCATCCCACAACGGGTGGTCGCGGTAAGCTCGGCATGAATATCTGTTGTGAGAAGATGCACGCCGTAGTAACCCGCACGCATGGTCTCTTTCTCGTGAGTGAAAAAGGAGCGGTAGCCGGGGACCTCCTTATCGAAGACCCAGCCGGTGTTCATGCCCAGTTCCTGGATCTGCATCTGTGCCAGATCCTGCGGAATTCCGGGATTGAAGGACCAGTTTTTGCCTTCGACGACGGGCATGAGGAGAACGTCACCCAGATCGCTTGCGCCTGTTCCCTGCACATGGGTGTGGCTGAAGCCGGTGACGACGTTGTCGGAGTAGTGGTAGCCCGAGCAGTGATTCCATCCGGTGAAATCGCCGCGGGTGTTCCAACGCGTCTCCGGCGGACCGGCGGTATCGGGACTGACCTGCACCAGCCCGAAGGGAGCAACGGGGCCCGCGAACATGTGACCGCGCCAGCCAGTACCAATCTCCGGCTTGACGCTGGCGAGGCCCTTGCTGAGGCCGGGAGCAGCGGTCTCTGCCGCCCAGAGTTTTGTTGCTTCAATAAGACTGCCGAATGGCGTTACCGCGGTTGCCGTTGCCGCAGCGCAGGTTTTCAAAAATTCCCGTCTCTTCAGACCAGACCCGTCCCGAACCATGGATGTATCACTCCGCTTTGAGATCGTTTTGCGACCAAACTTGCAACCAGGAAGCGATTATACGGGGCGGTCGGGAGAGGATGGGTTTTCCATCCTCGGCAAGGGAGTTTGCATCGAAAGTCTTTACGATTCGTGCCCGAACCATTACGTGAGGCCGTTTTCGGCACCCGACTAACTTACCTTCTTACTCGCCCAGTGCGCCCAGCGGATCTTCGCGGCCTTCGCGGCTTCTCTGCGCGCGTCGGGACTAAACCCTTCGGGGCGCACCACTTGCAGAACCGACCGGTACACAGGCATATTTTCCAGTGCCGTATCGCGAGTGGGTTCAGAGGAGCGATTGATAGCAAAGTATGTTGTGCGGTTCTTTTGCATGCTCTCTTCGGTGATCGGGACCGAGGAAGGAAAGAAGTGGAAATCGCGCGGAAAGTAGATGTGATTGTGGCCGCGCATGCAACGGATTGCGCCAGGCTTGACGTTCGCACTTCCCAGGCCAAACTCATGGTAGGGCCGGACGTCGAATGCAACCGGCTCAGAGCAGGTGCGGCACAGAATACCCCAATAGGTTGTCTCTTTACTCATAAGCCTTTACTCCCCTCCAATTGATGCGTAATGCTCGGGTGCATGTAAACGGGCGGTATTGAGTAGCGGCATACTGTCGAGACAGAGACAGAGGTAGTCAGCCATTCGGCATCTGAGACCCGCCCAACAATAAACTCAGGGTCGGGCAAGCTAGGCTAAGGTTCCCGAAAGTAGACGTTGAACACGCAGGAATGGCCCCGCATCACCTGGTTCCTCGCGGCGTCTGCCTGCTTCGCGAAGAATATATATCTCTCTTCGATCTCGGCCACAACATCGGGGTGTCGTTGGACATCTGGGTGGTGAACCGCTTCGCCGTCGATCAACTCACTTACCTGTACAAAGTCAGGTAAGGAGCATTGGAAGCTGATTACCGCGTCCCGTGGCGTCATGTCGCGTTGAAGCTTATTGAACTCTGCGCTTCCCATATATCGACAGAGCATACGCCTCGTAGTCTTCGGATGACTGTGCCTCACCGCACATACCGCCGGCGAGATTTAGCGGAAGATTGTCAGGTTGAGACCGGCAGAGAATGATTATCCACCTGCGCGCTGCCAGGCTTTGTGTCGTTTTCGTTGACCGACTCCGCGATGTAACTCGCCATTACCGAGGTGCTCGCGACCGCCTCGTCAGTAGCGGTTCCTCCGGGTTGTGTGGCTGGAGATCTTCCAGTTCAGGAGCGCTGTCGTTGTTCGAACGCGTTGCCGCAGGAGACACGGTTGAAGCTGGAGAAAGGTGCGGCGTCTGGGTGCAGGTGTTGCTGATCGATCACGTTGAGGAAATGCTCACGGAGAATTAGGCACCGGCAAATGGCGTCCCACGACTGTCGCCCGTGGCAACAGTACAAGCCATAGATCGCCGAGACCGGCTGAACTTGAACTGAGAAAAATGGCTCTCGTCGCTGCCTGCCTATATATGTGGATAGACCTAGTGCGGCAACTCATACGAACCGGCGATGGTGAACTCTCGCGTAAGGACCTCTCCAGGAGCGTTCTTATCGTCCGGCTGGCTACCACCGACGGACAATTTGTACTTGCCGGGCTGTACCGAACGGACACCGTTTGCATCCACCTCAGAGAGCTGGCGGGGATGGAGCTGGAAGGTGACCGACTTGGTCTGCCCAGGAAGCAGAGTCACATGCTCAAAGCTTTCCAGCTGAAGGTGAGGCGATAAACCGCCGTTACCGTCCGCCGGGGGAATGAGGTAAAGCTCTGCAACTTCATCGCCCGCGATGGTGCCGGCATTGTGTACGTCAGCCTGGACCGTCAGCGTGTCGCCTGCCTGCACATTGCTGGTGGAAAGCTTCAGATTCGAGTAGCTGAATTTTGTGTAGCTAAGGCCATAGCCGAACCGGTAAAGCACGTTGCCCTTGAAATAGCGATAGGTGCGGTTCTGCATCGAGTAGTCGGTGAAGGCCGGAAGGTCGTCGACAGAAGCGTAGAACGTAACCGGAAGCCGGCCGCTGGGATTGCTCTTGCCGATGAGGGTATTGGCGATGGCTTTGCCGCCGGCTTCTCCCGGATACCATGCTTCAAGAATTGCATTTGCATGTTGCTGGGCCCAGTTCACGGCAAGCGCGGAACCGTTCAGCAGAACGACGACCATCGGCTTTCCCGTAGCCGCAACCTGTTGCAGCATCTCTTCCTGAGGCGCGGGGAGCTTGATATCGGTCCGGTCTCCACCGGAGAAACCCTCGACGTGGACCGGCATCTCCTCGCCTTCGATTTCGGGCGACAAGCCGATCATGGCAATCACCAGATCGGAGTTCTTCGCGGCATCGACAGCGCGTTGCAGGAGAATGCTTGCAGGCGGCTTCCAATAGAAGGAGATTCCGCCACCCATACTCGATGAGGCCCGCGTCATCTCCACTTCGATGCTTTGCGGCTGATTGTCTGCAAACTCGAGCGTGAACTGCGACGGCCCTGGTGCCTGGCGTACCCCGCGCACTCCGGGCTGCGGAGGAGTGGTCGGAGCGCCAAGGCTGAATGTGGCGACCTGTTTGCCGCCGACAACCACGGTGACGTGATCGCTGGGGTCGCAGGTACGGCAGCGCTCCAGATGAAGCGTAATGTCGTACCTGCCCGGCGCGGGCGGCACGATCTGGCCGCTCCAACGCACGGCAAATCCGCCCGTTGCATTGCCGGGCAGTGGGCTCACGGAGTCCCAATCAAAGTTGATCGCCGGATCTATGCGCGAGATGACCGGCTTGCCCGAAAAAGTATTGTCTGCGAAATACTCCGCCTTCAGACCTTCTTCCTTCGAGTCGGGCGATGGACGGAACAAGGTGCGCGGCACAGGCAATTCGATGCCCTCAGCGTAGGGCGCACCCTGCTCATACACGATGTGCGTCTGAGGAAGCGCAGCTTTCAACGCATCTAGCGGCATCTGTGGATCGTGTGCCATCCCGTTGTAGTTGCCTTCGATCGAGGCCAGCGAGGCCGCATTCGGCCCGATGACCGCAATCGTCTTGTATTTCGCGGCCTTGAGCGGAAGAATCCCATCGTTCTTCAGCAACACCAATGCTTTTTCCGTCGCCTCAAGCGCCAACGCCTGGTGTGCCTGTGAATGCACATCGCTGAACGGAATTGACGTATAGGGAACCATGCTGGGAGGATCGAAGAGTCCGAGCTTCATGCGCGCCAGGAAGAGACGTCTCAAGGAGACGTCGATATCCGCTTCACTGATGAGCCCCTGCTTTACCGCATCGGTGAGCGCCCGGTAAGTTCCACCACAATTTGTATCGGTTCCGTGCAGCACGGCATCCGCCGCGGCGTGCGCGATGTCAGGCGAAGTATGATGCGCATTGCTATTCCAGAAGTCGTCGACGGCGCCGCAGTCGGAGGTCACATATCCCTGAAAATTCCAGTAGCCGCGCAGAATGGTCTGCATGAGCGTATCGGAACCACAGGCCGGTTGACCGAAGATGGCGTTGTACGCGCACATCGTTGAGTCAGCCTTGGCATCGACGATGGTCGCTCGAAAAGCCGGCAGATATGTGTCCCAAAGATCGTGCGGAGAGGGCTGGGCGTCGAAGCGATGGCGGTCGCTTTCCGGGCCCGAGTGCACGGCGAAGTGCTTCGGCGTTGCGATTGCCCGATAGTAATTTGGATTGTCTCCCTGCATTCCCTCGACAAACTGCATTCCAATTTGCGACGTCAGGTAGGGATCCTCACCGTAGGTTTCCTGTCCCCGCCCCCAGCGTGGATCGCGGAAGATATTGATATTTGGCGACCAGAAGGTCAAGCCATAGTAGATAGCATGGTTGTTTTGCCGCAGCGCTTCATTATTCTTTGCGCGCGCTTCATCTGAGATCACGGTTGCAATCTGATGGATCAGCGGGGCATCCCATGTCGCAGCCATGCCAATCGCCTGCGGGAACATGGTCGCATAACCGGCGCGCGCGACACCATGCAGTCCCTCGTTCCACCAGTTGAGAGCCGGGACATTAAGCCGTGGAACTGCGGCTGAGTTGTTCCCCATCTCCGACACCTTCTCCTGAAGGGTCATGCGCGACACCAGGTCCGCAGCACGCTGTTCCCTGGGCAGCGAGGGATCGAGATATGGAAGGGGTTTCGACGATTGAGCCAGAGCAAGCTCTGAACCCGTAGTCGTGAAGGCGAGCAGAAAGGTTGAAACGATGAGAACCATCGTACGCATACAGCACCTCTTGCAAATCGAAAGACCTGGCTCAAAGTTCCTGCCGAGAATGGACGGGGAGTCAGCGTGGGCGTTGATGTCCATTCGCCAAATGTAACAGCGCGTCCTATTGCGAGGACAGCTCGCAGCCGCGCGGCCTCGCCCGGCTTGTCCGGAAACGTGATTCCCGGCACAAAGCCGGAGCTGCCGGCTGCCTTCCCTTGTCAGCTCACGTGGCCGACATACTTCGGCCCGTTCACCTGCACCTGAAATCCATCCGCGTCGTGGAACTTGAAGGATTCCTGTGAGTTGCTTCCGTCGTAGGAAAGACCGCGCTCCTTGAGTTTGGCGCGGAAGGCGTCGGCATTGAAGTTGGCAATGCCGAAATCAAAATGATCGACGGTCGGCTTCTGGTTCGCGTCTCCCTGCTCAACGCCGAAGAAGGAAGGACCCACGCCCAGAATGTGCACGGTTGCCGACTGCTGGCGCATGGGCATTCCGAAGAACTCCTGGTAGAACTTGGACGTCTTGTGCAGGTCCGGGACCCGCAAGGTGACGTGGTTGATGCTGACGGCCTTGATGCCGGTCGGCTGAGCGATGGCCTGCAGAGCGCCGGCGCCGGGAAGCGCCGCCGCGGCAACTGCGGCCACTGACGCGGCAAACTGACGGCGGCTCAATCTTCCGCGTTCAAGGTCCGTCACCAGTTTCTCAATGTGTTCGATCATAAAAACGTCCTTCCTTTATGCGGCCTGAACGCTGTCCCGGCCGCGGTTAGCTCAACTTCAGCTTGCCAATGATGTCCAGCCCCTTCTGCTCGGGATGGTTGCGGACTTCGCACGGCGTATTGAAAACCATGTTGGAGCGGCTCTCCGTCGTGTAGGCAGGCCAGTGCGGCATGCCGTCGTGGTTCGGGTTGCCGGTCCGGGCAAAGGTCGTCCAGGCCGTGCTCATCTGCTTGGAAAGGGTGAATGCGCCGGGCGCGCGCGCGCTGTAGTGGTCGCAGAGCTCGGCGTTGTCGAAGACAAACGCAATCTCAGCCGCGTGGAACGGGCCGGGGCGGTCGTCCAGCACAGGCGTGCGCCAGGAATAGATGTAGGAGTACGTAGGCGCCGCGCCCAGCGCGGCTTTGCGCTCTGCCTGCATGATTGCCGGGATGCGCCACTTTGCGGTGGCGATGACGGCATAGAGGTTAAAGAGCGACAAACCCGGATAATCCTGCTTGTAGGCGGCGATGATTGCGTCGGAGTCGTCGCTATAGAGTTTGCGGACCTCTTGGACCATCTCTTCGCGGGTCATGGCGTTCACATTGGGGTTGTCTTTCCCGTTCACGCTCTCATGCAGGCACGTTCCGGTGATCAAAGGCACGTCGGCGGAGATCGATGGGGCCACGGGATCGAAGGGATGAACGGGAAGCGAGTGGCCATCGACGGTCGGCCCCCATCCCGTTTCGCCGAAGGTGTCGCGTCGCACTCCCGGCGGCCGGGGCGTCTTCTTCAGGGCATTGGCGGCTGCGGCGGAGAGCTTGTCCACCGGCACCTTCTGCAGGTCCCGGATCTGCGATTTGGACAGACCGAGTTCGGCCAGCGTGTTTTCGGCCACCTGCTGCGAATAGTCTGGCGCGAGCGCGCGCGTAAACGGGCCGCTCTCATTGATCGCGCGATGGAAGAGTCCTTTTGCTGAAGGCATCGCCATTAGCGCGACCACCTTGCCGCCTCCGCCTGACTGGCCGAAGATGGTGACGTTGCCAGGGTCGCCGCCAAAGCGGGAGATGTTGGTGCGGACCCACTCAAGGACAGCCACCAGATCGAGCATGCCGACGTTGGCCGACATCGCGAAGTCGTCTCCCCCCAGGCCTGCGAGGTTGAGGTAGCCATACACGTTCAGGCGGTGATTGTGGTTCACCAGGACCACGTCGTGGTTGCGCGCCAGGCTCTCCCCGTCATAAGAAAGCAGTTCGCGGCTGCAGCCGGTGGAGTATCCGCCGCCGTGCATGAAGACCATCACCGGACGTTTCCCGTTGCCGTTAATCTCCGGCGTCCAGAGATTGAGCCGCAGGCAATCCTCTCCCGGGAACCAGGTGACAGAATCGCGGTGGAGCAGGAAGAGGTCTTCGCCGTTGGGCGCAAGGTTCTTGCCATCGGTCACAAAGTGCTCGGAGTCATCCTGCGGGCAGGTGCGGCTGTAGGCAAGCGCGCTAAAGATTCCCGCCCATGGCTCAGGTTTGGCCGGCGGCATAAAGCGGTTGGCGCCGGAGGTTGAAGCTCCATACGGAACGCCCTTGAAGATGTACACTCCATTTTTTTCAAATCCCCGGACCTTCCCAGCGCTGGTTTCGACCACGGTCGCTGAATCTGCGATAACCTTGCCGCGCCCCCGGGCTGGTGCGGATTGGGCTTCGGCGGCGGCCACCGCTATCTGGCCCGACGAGGCGATGGCCGCGCCCGCCAGTCCCGCACACGAGGCGGCAATGCCACCCAGCACTCTTCTGCGCCCTGCGGAGACCGGCTCGGACGAACCTTCGCACGCACCGGCATGGGATTGCCTCTCAAACAAATTCACAGGTTCATCCTTTCTGAGGTGCGCCGGACTGTCGGGGTCGATCGGGAAGACTGAGCCAAGATGGGCCGGGATTTACAGACTTGCCGAACTCCAACCTGGAACGCGACGCGAATTGTATGTCGCCGCCGGTTCGATTGACAATCAAGAAGCACAAACTATCTTTTTGCGCATATTGCCGATTGCTGAGACTCGTCTTCGGGCGATGGAATCCTGTGTAAGCCGGACTCTGCGACGCGCGGAGACGAACTTTGCCTTCGACGCTCAAGGTTCGTCACGCGTTTGAACTGATACCATGACCCCATCGCGATGACGCCGGCCACTGGAAGAGAGCTCGAACCCTTGCGTTCAGGATCAACCGGTTCGGCGAACGTTTCTGTTCCCATTACCTTCATTGTGCCGTCGCGCGGCTGGGTGCCGCTGAAGCTCGGGGAGCTTTGGGACTACCGCGAGCTGCTTTACTTCCTTACCTGGCGCGAGATCAAGGTGCGCTACAAGCAGACCGTGCTGGGCGTGGGCTGGGCGATCATCCAGCCGCTCTCTACCATGCTGATCTTCAGCCTGTTCTTCGGCAAGCTGGCGAAGATCCCATCGGACCACATTCCTTACCCGCTTTTTGCCATGGCCGGGCTGGTGCCGTGGACGTTTTTCGCCAATGGCCTTAGTCAGTCCGCCAACAGCATCGTTACAAGTTCAAACCTCATCTCGAAGGTCTATTTCCCCCGCATTGCCATACCGCTGGCTGAGATACTGTCGGGGGCTGTCGATTTCGCGATCTCCTTTGTTCTTCTGCTTGGCATGATGGCCTACTACCATCAGGCGCCGTCACTGCGGTGCATCTACCTGCCGCTGTTCTTCCTGCTGGCCTTTGTCACTGCCCTCGGCGTTGGTCTGTGGCTCTCGGCGCTCAACGTGGAATATCGCGATGTGCGCTATACGATCCCCTTTCTGACTCAGTTCTGGATGTTTGCGACGCCGATCGTATATCCCTCCAGCCTGCTCCACGGAGCATGGCGCGTTGCCTATGGACTGAATCCGATGGTGGGAGTTGTGGAGGGGTTTCGCTGGGCGCTGGTCGGCACCGAGACGGCGCCGGGACCCATGATCGCGGTCTCCTCTTCCGCCGCCGTGCTGATCCTGGCCGGCGGAGCATTTTACTTTCGGCGAATGGAGAAGAGCTTTGCAGATGTGGTCTAGATCGCCGCGCGGCAACTGCGCGCCGGGAGTCGCACCGGGAGTATCCCGGAGATTCGTCAGGCCATGAGCGAGATAGCGATCCGCGTCGAGAATCTCGGCAAGCAGTATCGCATTGGCGCCCTGCAACAGGGCGGCGAGCACTTTTCTTATAAGTCGCTGCGGGATTCGATTGCCAGAGCTGCATCGGCTCCCTTTCGCGGCAGGGACAAGGCCGCTGCCCGCGAGAGGACCATCTGGGCGCTCAGGGATGTCTCCTTCGAAGTCACGCGCGGAGAGATCGTGGGTGTGATCGGACGCAATGGAGCGGGAAAGAGCACGCTGCTCAAGATTCTGTCGCGAATCACCGAACCGTCAGAGGGGCACGCAGAGATCCATGGGCGTACGGGATCTCTGCTTGAGGTCGGAACGGGCTTCCATCCCGAGCTTACGGGAAGAGATAACGTCTATCTCAATGGCTCAATCCTGGGAATGAAACATGCTGAGATTGCGAGGCAGTTCGACGCAATCGTAGCGTTCGCTGAAGTGGAGAAGTTCATCGACACGCCGGTGAAGCACTACTCCAGCGGCATGTATCTGCGGCTGGCGTTTGCCGTCGCCGCCCATCTCCAGACCGAAGTGCTGCTGGTCGATGAGGTGCTGGCAGTCGGCGATCTGCAGTTCCAGGAGAAGTGCCTCGGCAAGATGCGGGACGTTGCCAGCGCGGGCAGGACGGTGCTGTTTGTCAGCCACTCCATCTCGTCCGTACAGCGGCTGTGCAATAGGGCTCTGTTGTTCAGCGGAGGCAGGTTGACCCTCGACTCCAGCCCGGAGGCTGCGATCGCTGAATATATCGGAGGCCATCTTGAAGCCACCTACATCGAGGCACCGAGCGCGTCGCAGCCGGTGATTACCAGGGCTGCGTTGCTTCTGCAGGACCAGACCCTGCTGCTTTCGGTCGAGTTTCAGTCCCCGTTCCCTTTGAGTCCTCCGGTGCTTTCGTTCGTGATGCACAATTCGTTAGGCGCTCCAGTATTCGGCACCCACAACTATGCAGACCCAACCTCTCCGGCGGTGCCGGCCGCCTCCGCAGGGCGTTTTGAGATTGCCATCCCGGCCGGCAACTTCCGCCCCGACCGCTACCTGTTCTCGCTCCAGCTGAGCGATCTATATACAGATCACTGCGCCCGTGAGATGGCGCTTCAAATCGACCTGACTGGCAACGTTGGGGGGGAGCTTCCGCCGCAGTTTTTCGGCAACATCTACCTGCCCACGACCTGGAGCTACGAGGCAATGGACCCGAAGCCCACGAGCTAGAAGTGGGCGCGGCTCCAGACCGGTCGTCTCAGCCCACCTTAGCCGCGAGGCGCACGGTAACCGCCCCATCCAGCCCCGCGACGCTCAACGAGGCTGGTTACGAGGCTGGTTACCTATTCCCCTTCGGTGGGACAGGCGGTGTATGTGCTTCAAATTCCTGGGTTAACCAGAGAGAGATTCTGCTGGCTTTTCCGTGCGCCCCTGACATAGACTGGGAGCTGCCGGTTCGATTCTTTTGCAGAGTATGCCGCATGGTGATGCGAGTCCCCTGAGTTCAGCACAGGTGACCGTGGCGATGAGATGCAGTTATCTGCGGAGAGTCGGACGAATGCCAGCCAACGAATGATCGCCGGTTTGATTCTAAACTGTGTATTCGGGGCACTGCGACAACGTATACAGCTTTAGCTTCACGTCAGTCCCAAATCGGTAACCTGACGTTCATGCAAGACATTCATGATGTAAGACACCACAAGTAGGACGGGAGAAACCGAGCCATGCAGACTATCTATCCTCGCCCCTCACGGATATCGATTTTCACTCCGATGTTAGCCTTGCTTGCCTTGTCTGTCCCCGCGCTGGGGCAAAACCCGCTGCCGGTCAACGTCGGCGATTTCCATATCGCTGGCGTCCCGGACGATTGGTCGCACCATCACGTTGCCTTCCCCGATCCCGGCACCGAGGAAGACGCCATTCAGAACGGCACCTACGAGCAGTGGTCCAAGATCGTCCACGAACCTCGGTACGTCATACAGCAGTTAAAGAAGGGCCTTTCCGTTCGGGGAGACGCGTCCCAGGATGTGAACCTCAGGAACGCTGAGAGGGCCTGGCTTGTCCGCTTTCAGCAGGAACAGGGGGCGAAAAAGACGCAGTCCAAGCTCGATAAGGACTGGAGCGAGGACCTGGGCAGCGGCGCCACAGTGGGCGCCGGCAATTTCCCCGCCAAGTTTTCGTTCTACACTGACCCCGGTGATGCAGGTTGCAGTGACTACGTGGTCTTCAATACTGGGCTGGCAGGCTCCGCGACGCAGCCCACGATCATCGCGTATAACAACCTCTATACCGGCTGTGGGACCGTTCCCTCCGTGTATTTTAAGTACAATACCGCCTTCAACGCGGACAGCGCCACGCCAAATAGCAACCTGATCCAGACCTCAGTAGTGTTCACGGGGGGGGAAGCCGTGACGTCCCCGGACCTGGCGTTCATTCAGTCAACTGCAACCGGAGCAGCCAGCCTTGTGCTGTTGAAATTTCCGGCTGCGGCCAACGCCACACTGGTCCAGTTGAACACCGCAGGTACCACTAACGTGACGCCGGCCGGCTTTTCTGCCTGCACCGCACCGTGCATGACGGTGATCCCCTTCAATGACTCGTTTGCAGATACCAACTCATCGCCCTACTACGACTATGCGAACGATGCCTTGTATGTCGGCGATACCGGCAGCGCCTCAAGTGCTCCTCATCTTCATAAGTTCATTCATATCTTCACCAACACCCCAACCTTAGCGCCGGCCGAGTGCCTCAGCACCGCCACCGCGGGATGCAGCACCACAACCGCGTTCCCGGTAGCCTTGGGAACGTCGCACAACACCGTGGCGACTGGCCCCGTTTTTGATTTCGTGTCTGGGAAGGTCTTCATAGGCACTTCTGGCGGCCAGGCAATCGTGGTCAGTTCAACCACGGGTGTCGCGACGGCTGCAACTGCGGTGGCCAGCGGCGCGGGATTTGTAGACGCTCCTCTGGTTGACTCCGCTCCCACCACCCCGGTGGCGTACTATTTCGGGCGTCCTAGCGGAGGGACGGAAGATGTTTGGCAGTACTCCAATACTGCGACACTGAACGCCACGCTCCCTTTGTCTCAGGGCACCTTCGACGATAATTATTATGCTGGGGCCTTTGACAATATCCATTACGCAGTATCGGGCGGTACAGCGGGCCACCTCTACGTCTGTGGGGGCGGTCAGACGGCGACTCCCTTCTCCGCCTTGTACGCGATCACATTGCCATTCACTTCGGGCAGCACCGTCACCACTATCGGTACGCTCGCCAACGCCGCAGGGACCTGTTCCCCCGTCACTGAGTTCCTGGGCTCCAAGGCCAATACCACAATCACTGCGGGTATCGCCGGCACCGGCACACCGACTTCTGTCCCGGTTGCCTCGGTCACGGGCACTGCGCAGAATGATTACATTCAAATCGACTCGGAGATCATGCAAATCACCTCAACCACCGGAACGACCCCGTTGACGGTAACCCGAGGACAATTGGGCACAGCGGAGGTCCTTCACGCAGCCGGAGCGGCGGTGCAGGACATCCAGGACTGGATATTCCTGAGCGTGACGGCCGGCGGAAATGCTACGGGATGCACGGGCGCGTGCCTGTATAACTACAACGTCACGACCAACACGCTTCCCACCAACGCGACGACAGGGATTGCCGCGACCGGCGGCTCCAGCGGGATTATCATTGACAACTCCTCAACCACAACCGGATATTCGCAGATTTATTACTCCACGCTAGCGAACCAGACCTGCACGACCAGCGGTGGCTCGGGTGGTTGCGCCGTACAGACATCACAATCGGCGCCGTAAGCCTCAGCGCGATATCCGGGCATCGCCGGCCACACTGGCGGTGATGCTTAATTCAACGAGCCAACACTTCAGGATTCGACGGGGGCATAAGGAGAAAATAATGAGCGAATCAGAGCAGACAGATCGGGTTACATCAGCAGCGGAGAATCAGGGTGGGGCCAAGGCACCCTACGCGAAGCCTGCTTTTCGCCACGAGAGCGTCTTTGAGACTAGCGCGCTGAGCTGTGGCAAGGTGCAGTCCACGCAGTCTGGCTGCCATCAAAACAAGAAGATTTCGTAGTCGCATCGGGCTTGCCGGTTTATTACGGAGAGACACGCAACCAACAGTTTTCTGATGGAGCATCCGATGGATATGGCCGAAGAGGTTTACGATGCGGCCAAACGCGATCTGGCTGCTGAAGTCATTTGCCAATTTGGAGAACTGCGCTTGAAGGTCACTGGGGCGAGCATGTTGCCCTCCGTATGGCCGGGAGATGTTCTGACCGTTCGCAGGCGAAGTCCGGCGGAGTTGCTGGCTGGCGGGATCGTGCTGTGTTATCGCAACGGAGGGTTCGTCGCGCACAGGCTGGTCGGCAAGCGGGGCGACCATCTGGTTACGCGCGGCGATGCCCACACCTTCGAGGACACTCCTTTCCGCAGCGAGGACGTACTGGGAGAGGTGGTCGGTATCCAGCGCGGCGGCCGATCCGTCCGCTTGTCTCCCGTCTGGTGGCAGAGGGCCGCATCCTCGGTCGCAGCTCGCTCGGAGGCCTGCACGCGGACGCTGCTCCGCCTGCGAAGATTGCAGGGAGTGTCATGGGCCAAGTGATGGACGCGGCGATTGCGCATGATGTCGTCATCGAGATCGGTGCAATGCCGGTCCTGGTGCGCACCAGCAGCCCTGAGTTTCTTGAGGTGCTGTGGAAGCGTTACGGCGGCTTCATGAATCCCGACGCGGAACCGAGTTTTGAGTTTGTCGTGGAGGTTGTGCCGGCGAGCGCGCTCCCCGGAGCGGACGACGCGGATGTGGATTTGAGCGTGGTCTTTGAAGGGAACCGCTGGATTCTGGAACGCGGCGACTTTCATGCAGAATTGGATCCAGGGTTGCGCCGCGGGGAGATTCGCCTCGCCTCAAGCCCGTATGCGATCGACGCGGCGTTCCGCGTGGTGCACTCGCTGCTGCTGGCCAGGCAGGGAGGATTGCTGGTGCATGCGTCCAGCGCGGTGAGGAACGGCAAGGCATTCCTGTTTGCGGGAGTATCGGGTGCGGGAAAGACCACGATATCGCGGCTCGCGCCGCCCGATGCCACGCTGCTTACGGACGAGATTTCGTATATTCGGCTGGAAGGCGATGGGTACTTCGCATACGGCACGCCGTTTGCCGGGGAGCTTGCAAAGCCGGGAGAGAACGTCCGCGCGCCGTTGGCTGCGATCTATCTGCTCTCGCAGGGACCGGAGAACCGGATCGACGCGGTTGGTGAGGCGGACGCCGCGCGCTCGGTGCTGGAGAGCGTGCTGTTCTTCGCGCACGATTCCGAGCTGGTTGCACGGGTGTTCGACTCGGTATGCGAACTCGTGCAGCGGGTTCCCGTGCAGCGGCTGACATTTTTTCCCGATGGCCGGGTCTGGGAGTTGGTCGCATGAGCGCTGTTTATATCGCACGAAACAAGGAAGTGGCGGCACGCATGCTGGGCGATGAGTTAATGATTATGTCTGCCCGCGATTCCACGCTGTTCAGCTTGAATGCGACCGCGTCAACTATCTGGCAAGCGGCAGACGGGCGGACGCCACTGGCGGAGATTGTAGAGCGGCAAGTGTGCAAGACGTTTGCAGTCGACCCCGCAGTGGCCCTTACGGACGCGGAAGAACTGGTGCAGGGACTGTCACAGCACGGAATTCTGAAGGTCTCGAACACGCCGATTGAGGAGGGCCCATGATCGCAATGGTTCGCGAGATGAGCAACACCGCGCTGAGGCTGGGTATTCCGCTCGGCGTGCAGCTCGACCTGACCTATCGTTGCAATGAGCGCTGCGTCCATTGTTACCTGGACCATGACGATCACGGTGAGATGAGCACGGCCGAGATCAAGGATCTGCTGGACCAGATGGCGGAGGCAGGCGTCTTCTTCCTGACCATCAGCGGCGGCGAGATCATGATGCGGCGCGACTTCTTCGAGATTCTGGCGCATGCTCGCCGGCTGATGTTCTGCGTGAAGTTGAAGACCAACGCGGTGATGATCCATGAAGAAGAAGCCGACCGGATTCGGGAACTTGTGGTTGAGTCCGTGCAGATCAGCGTGTACTCGCATCGGGCCGAGGTGCATGACGCAATCACCAAGCTGCCGGGGTCGCTGAAGAAATCGTTAGCGGGGGCAAAGCTGCTGGCGGAGCGCGGGGTCAAGGTGATGTTTGCCAACGTGCTGATGCGCGAGAACTTTGGAGATTACCAAGGTGTCCAGGCCCTGGCCGCGGAGGCTGGAGCCGAGTATACGGTCGACCCGACGATTACTCCCATGATGGATGGAGACCGGTCCATTTTGAATTTGAACATTGAACGCGCGGAACTGGAGCAGGTATTCCGGGACGCTTCGCTTTTAGGGATGAGTACAGAGGAATTCTGCGCACCGCCCGCTGGCCCGATGGATGAAGTGGACGCGATGGAGACGCTGCCCTGCAGCGCCGGCCACACGGCCTGCTACATCTCCCCATACGGCGACGTCTATCCCTGCGTGCAGTTCCCGCTGCCGACGGGCAATGTGCGCACGACGAAGTTTATCGACATCTGGAAGCACTCGCCACAGATGAAGGAAGTGCGGTCCATTACGATGGCAGATCTGCCGGTGTGCTCGACCTGCTCGCACGGCGGGGGCTCTTGTTCGCGTTGCCCGGGCCTGGCCTACATGGAGGGCAACATGCGCGGGCCATCGAGCCAGGACTGCGAGAAATCGTATGCGCGCACTGGCGTGGAGACGGCCGGCATGAAGTTGCGCCAGCACGCGCACTCCGCAGTTGGACTGGTTCAGATTCAGTGCAGTACCCAGCCCTCCGGAATGCACCAAGCTGCCTTGGCATAAATCGTTCCGGTGAATGGCGAGAATTCTCGCTATAGCGATGGCGCCAGCGCACGGTTTTCGATCGCAAGATCCGATTCGACCGCAAGAAGGTCCGCGATGTTCTGGGCCTCAGCGAGCGTCTGGACGTAGGGGCAGAGTGCGCGGATGAGCTTGCTGCGCAGGTTTGGTGGGTCCATTTGATTCGCCAACGTCCGAATGCTGATTTGAGCGGCGGTGGGCAGGGAGAGGAAGAGGGCGAGCGCGTCATCCATGGTGGTGCGGCTTTCTGGTTCGGTTGGGCTGCCGGCGACTTGCCGTCGGGGAAGATGAATGGGCAGAGGCTGGCATATTCAGTTCCCAGCGGATTACTGAAACGCCCAAATCGGCCACCTCACGATGCCTGCCGCCTCGAGCGGGGCTTTTCCAGGCAGAGATCGAAATGTTTCCTGTCCAGCGCGCGATGTGCGCTTTCCAGAATTGCATCTGGATTGAGCGGCTTAACCAGATAGCCCGACGCACCCGCTATCAGGGCCAGAATTCCGTCCCGAAGGCCCTTTGGGTTCGTAACCATGACGAATGCGACCGTGGGAAAGCTGACGCGGATCTGGATGAGCAGGTCCATCGACTCGGTGGGGCTTGCGGTGAGATCGCACAGAATGCCCTGGAAGGTCTCCTTCCGGAGCATACTGATGGCCTGTTTTGCACTGGTGCACGCACCGCCGAACAACCCACCGTCCAGCAGGGCCCGCTCCAGAATCTCCCCCTCGGGGGAGTCGGAAACAACGAGGAACCTGGCTTCCAGTTCCTTCGCACTGCTCGTGGATCGCAGAACCGACAAATTCTTCATCCCAGTAGACAAAATATTGACTCGTTTCCTAACGAGTAGACCGCCCAAGAAGCGGCCCGTGGATTTTTCTAACTCGAGCATGGATATTGTGCCAACTGATCCAGATAGAAAGGGATAAAGCGCGAGCATTCCACGGATCGAACGTGCTGGTTGGCCGATCGTTTGACTACACAGAATCTTCTCCGGCAGACGTGCTCTGTGCAGTTGATTTGCATTCTGGCATGTCCGATTGCCGAAGATGAGTGCCGTTCGCCGGGCATTGCGGATAAGCAACGGGCAGGTCAGCCGCGCAGGAATGAGTCTGCATGCTAAGTTACGGTTATCAATTGGAATAGCTGGGGCTTGAGAAGGAAAATGAGGGAGACTGCCGATTGAAGTCCGGCTCGCCCTTCTGGGACAAGCCGACCAAAACAGCTCACTTTGTTGCTTATCCGCAATTTACCTGCGTACGCTTTACCATCCTCGAATCAGCACAGAGATGAAACTATGCCACGGAAACTATGCTACGGAGAAAGCGTACCGAATCCGCTCGATTCCTACGCGGGAAATCCCTCTGCTGCGCACAGGGCTAGTCCGCTGCGCGAAGGCGCTGCGCACGGTAGACGAGAGTGAGCCCGGTGACCGTGCCGCAGGTAATAATGCTGGCGATCATGCCCAGTGTGAGTGAGAGGTCGTGCTGATAAAGGCCATGCACGATGCCGATGGCCTGCAGCACATTGAAGCCCCCGAAGGTGACCAACGAGACGCCCTCATCGCTCTTCTTGCGCCAGACGGCGAGCGCCTGCGGCACGAAGAGCGCCGCGTTACCCATCAAGCCGAGCCCAAAGGCCCAGGCGACGATCTCTTTCATAGATGTTCTCCAGGTTGCGTTGCCGGCGGTTTACTTATTTGCGTAATCCTCGCGCATGGGGGTGAAGATGTCCAGCACGACGCAGCCAGGACCAGCCGCAGTAGATGGGTTTATCATCCTCCTGAGATGGCGGCTGCGGGAAAGCTCGAACGGATGTGGCTGGGGGCGCAAGAGTGGGGCCTGCGCCGGATGGACCGCGCTGCCAAGTTCGCCGGCCCGGCGCATCTGGCCACCGGGCTGCGCGGGGAGCAGGCCGCGCTCTTCGAGCTGCGGCGGCGCGGGTTCGTCATCGTGGCGCGACGCTGGATCAGCGCCCGTGTGCGCGGCGATGTCGACCTGATCGGCTGGGACGCGGGCACGCTCTGCTTCATCGAGGTGAAGACGCGCACCGCGCGCGACCTGACGCCCGCCGAGGCGCAGGTGGACGAGGATAAGCGCCGGATGCTGCGCGGCCTGGCACGCGCCTACCTGCGCAGCTTCCCCGAGCCCGAGCGCGTTTCGATTCCTGTCCGCTTCGACGTGGTCTCCGTGTATCTGCTGGGCGGCGCGCCGGAGTTTGAGGTATTCTCCGGGGCCTTCGGCTGGCGCTGATTTGTTGCCTTTGCGCGGGCACCTCGCAGGCCGCTTCGGTGTCTAATGGACTGGGAACTCTGGGCAGAGAGTTCCGTAATGGACGGAGGAGCCTTTCGATGACGCTGTTGAATGCACCGGAGTTCGATGAGCACAAGGAGACGCTACGGCGCAACCTCCTGATTGGGTCCGGCGTGACGGTGCTGGCGATTGCGGTGATTGCGTTTGCGGGATTCGCCCTGGGGCACGGATGGATGTTCATGAACCTGCCGGCCGAGCACCGTGTGAGCGTCTTCCTTGCGGCGGTCGAAGCGCGCGACTACGCGAAGGCCTACGGCATCTTCAACAACGATGCCAACTGGCAGCAGCATCCGGAGAAGTACAAGGACTATCCGCTGCAACGGTTCACCGAGGACTTCTCCACCGAGAGCGACTGGAAAGGCCCGGTGAACTCCTACCACGTCGATTTTTCCAAGCGCGACAGCACAGGCACAGTAGTGGCAGCGACGATCAACGGCAGCACCAACCTGACGCTGAAGCTGCAACGCCCCGACGGCACGCTCTCATTCTTCCCCTATGTGTTGACGCGCGGAATCTGAAGCAGGTTCCTTTTGGGAACGACAAGCCAATAAACGCGGCAGACGTTAGCTGTATTTCAGCCAGCGCATGAGTTCGGCGGGGGTGGGGCGCTTGCCGTACATCAGCACACCGATGCGGTAGATGCGGCTGGTGACCCAGACGATGGCGGCGATGGAGGCGACCATCAGCGCGATGGAGAGCGCGATCTCCCAGGGATGGGGATGGCCGAGCGAGACACGCATGTACATCAGCAGCGGAGTGAAAGGCGGGATGAGCGCGAGCACGCGTGCGGTGACCCCGTCCGGCGTCGAGAGCATGGTGCCGAGGGCGACGAAGCAGAAGATGAGAGGCAGCATGAGGAAGATGTTGAGCTGCTGCAGCTCCTGCTCGGAGTTGGTCATGGCGCCGAGGGCGGCGGCGATGGAGGAGTAGAAGAGATAGCCGAGCAGGAAGTAGACGAAGAAGTAGCCGACCTGCGCGGCTGTGAGCGAGGCGTGCAGGCTCTCGCCGCCGAGGTTGACGCTGGCGGAGGAGCCGGCCACGAGGAGCACGGCGGTGAGCCAGATGCCGACCTGGGTGAGGCCGACCGAGCCGACGCCGATGATCTTGCCAGCCATCATCTCCTCGGGGCGGATGGCGGCGAGCAGGACCTCAAAGATGCGCGAGGTCTTCTCCTCGATGATGGAGCGGGCGACGTTCATGCCGTAGAGCATGATGACGAAGTACATCACGAAGAAGAGAATGCCGATCGAGATCATGGAGGAGGCGCGATCGTGATGGAGTGACTCGTGCGAGGAGCCGAGCTGCACGGGTTGGAGTATGGCGTCGACCTCGCGGGAGACGATACCGCGATGGGCGAGCTCTTCGCGCAGCAACACGCGGTTGAGCGCGGCGTCCAGCGCGGTGCGGACCGCTCCGTCGCTGGAGGAGCGGGGTGTGTAGGAGATGGCGGGCTGTCCGCCGGGGAGGGTTGCGGGCGTGATCCAGAGATAGCCATCGATCTGGTTGTCGTCGAGGTCCCGATCGAGCAGACGGCGCAGGCCGGGGGAGGGTTCCATGACCTCGACTGTGAAGCGGGGCTGCCGGGCGGCGGGGCGCAGGGATATCTGCGAGGTCTGGTTTTGCGACTGCGACGAGTCATTGTCGCCGTGCGGGACACGTTGCATCTCCGCCTGCAGATCGTCCGCCAGCTGGCGGTCGGAGGAGACGACCACGATCTGGCGCTCGACGCTCTCGCGTGAGCCGAGATAGACGCCGCCGAAGATGAAGCCCGCCATGATGGTGGGGATCATGATGGTGGTGATGAGGAATCCGCGGGTGCGGACGCGCTCAATATATTCGCGGCGCGCGATGAGCCAGACGTTATGCATCCAGACCCACCTCCTCCGGCTGGCGCTCGAGATCGTCGAAGGTAACGTCGGGCGGAGGGGCGCCATTCTTCGCTGGCTTGGCCTCCTGCACCTTCTCGATGAAGATCTCCTCAAGTGTGGGCTGGGTGACCTCAAAGCGCAGGATGCGCGCGTGCAGCATGGCGGCGGCGAGCAGCGCCTGGCAGTCGTCGTCGAGGGTAGGGGAGGGGCGCAGGCGAATCTCCGCGCGGCCGGGGTAGCGCTTGACGCTGGCGATGCTGGGGTGGGAGAGGAAGGCGTCGTCGCCATCAAAGCAGATGTGCACGCGGTAGCGCGGGTAGCTGGATTTGATCTCGGCCATGGAGCCGGAGAGGACGAGATGGCCGCGATGGATGAGGGCGATGCCGTCGCAAAGCTTCTCCACCTGGTCCATGCGGTGGGTGGAGAAGAGGACGGTCTTGCCGGCGCGGCGCATGTCGACCAGCGTATCCATCAGCAGGACGGCGTTGACGGGGTCGAGGCCGCTGAAGGGCTCGTCCATGATGATGAGGTCGGGATCGTGGAGCAGGGAGGCGATGAACTGGATCTTCTGCTGCATTCCCTTGGAGAGGTCTTCGGTGCGCTTGGGCAGCGCTTCGACGATCTCCAGCCGCTCGCACCAGGCGATGGAGCGGCGGCGCGATTCCGCCATGCTGAGGCCGTGCAGGGAGCCGAGGAAGACCAACTGGTCGAGCACCTTCATCTTCTTGTAGAGGCCGCGCTCCTCCGGCAGATAGCCGACGCGGCTGAGCACGTCGCGGGTGAAGGGCTTGCCAAAGAGGGAGACCGAGCCGGAGTCGGGCAGGGTGATGCCGATCATCATGCGGATGGAGCTGGTCTTGCCCGAACCGTTGGGGCCAAGCAGCCCGAACATGGTGCCGGGCTGGATGCTGAATGAGAGGTCCTCCACCGCAACCTTGGCGCCGTAGACCTTGCGTACGTGGTCGAGTTGGACGATAGACATGCGTGGGCTCGGGGCCGGCGGCGGGGCTAGGGGGATCGGGGCCGGCCAAGGTGCGATGGAGAGGCTAGTTTATCAGTGGCCCGAATGGGGGCGTCCATACAACTAGAGGGGCTGAAACGGGGGTAACCAGGAGCGGGTGGGACGTCGGCTGTCCTGACGGATCACGTTTGGGCTACGAGGAAATCGCGGCTCTGGCCGTGTAGTATTGGCAGCATGACTAGACGGGAGGTTGCATTCCTCATAATCGGAATCGCCTTGGGAGGACTGCTGGGTTCTCTGCCTCTCGAACTCCTGCTATCTGTCCCTACGCATGGCTGGCCGCACCGCAGCGACCTTGCCGCCGTTGGATTCAATGTGATCGCCTTTTTGATACTGGTCGCATGGGCGGCATTGCTGGTAGCGGGCCTGATCTTGCTGGAATATCGGGAAAAGTCCGAACAAATTTCAAACTGACCCACTCCTGCGGTTCGCGTTTCTTGACACTGCGCGGCGGCGGCAGGCTAGAATAGAGGCTGGTTCCTGGCGATGCGGCTTCGGCCGTCGGCTGTGGCAGCATAAGTCAGCCTTGAGCTTTTCGCCTTTGGACCTTCAACTCGCTCCTCTCTCTTTTCCCCCAAGAAAAGCGGCAGACCGGACGCACCCTGCAAGCGCAGGCACGCGCCCGAAACACGAGGACAAGCGAACGACTGAAACCCCCTCGCGCCCTTATGCGCGCGAAGCAACCGCAGTACCGACCGACGGCCGTGAGCCGGGTCGAAGGAGACATCACCATGCGTCATCGCAATGCAGGATTCAAGTTAGGCCGCAACCCCAGCCACCGCAGGGCCGTACTGCGCAGCCTGGTCACCTCAATAGTTTTGACCGACCGCATCGAGACCACGGTGACCAAGTGCAAGGCGTCGCAGCCGCTGGTGGAGAAGATGATTACCCTGGGCAAGAAGGGCACGGTCCACGCGCGCAGGCAGGCGCTGGCGTTCCTGATGACGGCGGAGTCGGTGGACCGGCTGTTTGCGGTGGTTGCGCCGCGCTACTCCGACCGCAACGGCGGATATACGCGGATTACGCGCAGCAAGACGCGCCAGGGCGATGCGGCGGAGATGGCATACATCGAGCTGCTGGGCGCGGAGCACGAACTGGACGAGAAGCGCAAAAAGCGCGACGAGGCCCGGGTCAAGCGGCGCGAGGAGATGGCCAAGCAGCTCGAAGAGCAGAAGCCCGGCGAAGAGCCCGATCCGAACGCCGAGCCGTAGAGCGAAAGCAGCGACCGAAGACTTGTGGCAAGCGCCACCCACTCAGCCCGCCTATATGGCGGGCTGAGTGTTTCACACCGCGACAATCGCGGTCTGCCCTAGCCCGATTTGGCGCGAGCCGATAGAATCGAGTCGCGAGCCGATAGAATTACGAGGCGATGGCGACGCGGGTTCGTTCGTACACGAAGATCAATCTGGGGCTGGCGATCGGGCCGGTGCGGGCGGACGGGTTTCACTCGCTTGCCACGCTCTATCAGACGCTGGAGCTGCACGATGCGGTGACGGTCGAGGCCCGCCGCGCTGCCGAGACCCGAATCACGCTCACGACGAACCACCCCGACGTTCCCGCCGATGAGCGCAATACGGCGTGGAAGATGGTGCAGCGAACGCTGGCGCGGATGGGCGCGGCGACTGAGGTTAGCATCCACATACAAAAGGAGTTGCCGGTGCAGGGCGGGTTAGGGGCCGGTTCGGCAAACGCGGCGGCGGCGCTGATTGGGCTCGAAAAGGAGCTGGGGCTGGAGCCGGGCAAGGCTGGAGCGCTGAGCGAGACGGCGAGGCTAGAGTTGGCGGCTGAGGTGGGGTCCGATGTGCCGCTGTTTCTCATTGGCGGCGCCGTGCTCGGAACAGGCCGGGGCGAGATCGTCTCGCCAATGACTGATCTGCCGGCGACCTGGTGCGTGGTGGCGGTGCCGGACGTGGGAGTGTCGACGCCGCGGGCGTTCCAGGAGTGGGACGCGCTGTGTGCTTCGCCGGGACACGCCCCGAAAGCAGATGGAGCGGAGACTGCCGCATCCGGTGGGTTGACTTCCCCCCCGCGACCCGATAGGCTTGACGTGTTGAGTCACGTCTACGCGTCTGTTTTTGGGGGCGACCCCGCAGCAGCCCGGGCGTTTGGCACATCCGGTATCGTTCGTGGCCCCGATCTAAGTCCTGAGAAACAACAGGCACAACAGGGCAACACACGGAATGATCTGGCCGGGAATCCTCTTCTCGCGCTTGTCCGCACCGGGATCGAAAACGACTTTGAACAGGTCGTCTTTCCTCAGTATCCCCTCCTGCGTGAAATCAAGCACG
>Ga0182024_10007416_pt1 | contig 23641 bp, 19 predicted proteins | sample P32metaG_FD_120480 | JGI IMG/M metagenome (GOLD analysis project Ga0182024, IMG submission 120480) | Permafrost microbial communities from Stordalen Mire, Sweden - P3-2 metaG (Illumina Assembly) | ecosystem: Environmental > Terrestrial > Soil > Wetlands > Permafrost | place: Sweden: Stordalen... | reverse complement strand
CTATCCGGCCGCTCAGTGGTGGCACGGATGTCGATTTTGGCGAGATCGAGCCGGAGCTAGTCACTAACCTCTTTGATAGCACCCGAGAAAAACGCCGGCCGGTGCGTTACGACGATATTCCTCCCACGCTGGTGCACGCTATCCTTTCCGCCGAAGATAAACGCTTTTTCGAACACGGCGGACTCGATTTTATACGCATTTTTGGCGCGGCCTGGGCGGACATTCGTCACAGCAGCCAACATTATCAAGGCGCCAGCACCGTCACCATGCAGGTAGCGCGAACGTTTTTCTTTTCGAACGAGCGCACTTGGCGGCGCAAGCTCGCGGAAGCCATGGTTTCCTTTGAGCTGGAGCAGCGCTTCAACAAACAGCAAATTTTGGAACTGTATGCCAACGAAGTGTACTTAGGCAATCGCGGCAGCTTCGGCATTCGCGGATTTTCCGAAGCTAGCGTGGCATATTTTGGAAAAGACATGCGGCAGCTTTCGCTCGGCGAGTGCGCATATCTGGCCGGCATCATCCGCGCGCCAAATTATTATTCCACGGCAGACCGCCACCCAGACCGCGGTGCGCAAGCGCGCGATCGCGTGCTGACACAGATGCTGGAAAACAAGTACATCAACGAAGCGGACGTGCAGGACGCCAAGCGCGTTCCGCTGCGCATCGTGCGTACCTCGGCCCCCGGCAGCGAGGCGCCGTATTTCGTCGACATGGTGAAGGACCATCTGCTCGATCACTATTCAGAGAGCGAACTGAGTACCGAGAATTTTCGTGTGTACACCACGCTCGATCCGGCGCTGCAACGTGCCGCCGGGGCGGCGGTCGAAGCTGGCATGGCGAACGTCGATAAACTGCTGGCCAAAAAGTACGACAAGTGGAAAAAGGCGCAGGCCAAGAAGGGCAGCGACGAACCCATTCCGCAAGCGCAAGTGGCGCTCGTGGCCCTCGACCCGCACACCGGAGAAATCAAAGCGGTGATTGGTGGCCGCGATTATGGTTCGAGCCAGTTGAATCACGCGCTGGCGCATCGCCAACCGGGTTCTGTCTTCAAACCTTTTGTGTACGCAGCGGCTTTCGATAATGCCGTCGGGAATGTACAGCCGGTGATTACGCCCGCCACGACCATCGATGACGAGCCGACCACGTTTACCTTTGACGGCAAGGAATATACGCCCAACAATTACGGCGAAAAATTCATGGGGCACGTCACGGTGCGCGACGCACTCACGAATTCGCTGAACGTCGCGACGGTAAAAGTGGCGGAGCTGATTGGATACGGCCGCGTAGTACAAATCGCGCGGCAAATGGGGCTGGGATCAAACATTCAGCCGACCCCCGCGGTAGCGCTCGGCGCTTATGAAATGACGCCGGTCGACGTTGCCGCCGGGTATACGGCATTCGCTACGCTAGGTACGCGCGCAGAGCCCGAGTTTCTGCACCGCGTGGTCGCTTCAGACGGCAGCACCGTCGAGCAGTACACTCCGCAAACGAAAGCGGTGCTGGACGCACGAGTGGCATACTTAGTCGATAGCGTCTTGAAAGATGTATTGAATAAAGGTACGGGCGCGGCAGTGCGGGCCCGGGGTTTCACACTTCCCGCCGCAGGCAAAACGGGGACTTCGCGCGACGGATGGTTTGCGGGCTTCACCTCTAACCTGGTCTGCGTCATCTGGGTGGGCTTTGACGATAACCGCGACCTTGGTCTCGCGGGAGGCGCCGCCGCGGCACCAATTTGGGCGGACTTCATGATTCGCGCTACGGCGCTTCCGGCGTATAAGGATGTGAAAGATTTCACCGCGCCCGAGGGCGTGCAAGCGGTGTTGATCGATCCGGAATCACTGCAGCTTGCGACGCCGAACTGTCCGACGACCCGCGAGGAAGTCTACGTCGCAGGATCAGCCCCGACGCAATTCTGCGAATTGCACGGTGGCCACAACTCCGCCACTACTTCTGGCAATTGGCTCTCGCACATCTTTGGAGGCGGTGAGCCTAAAACGCAAACCGCCGCCAATAGCCAACCTGCCGCTTCGAGCGACGAGGGAGGCCCGGCCGCCACCCAGGCGGGTGACCCATCCGCTAAGCCCCCCGATAAGAAAAAAAGCCCATTAGCGAAGATTTTTGGTATCTTTGGGGGCAAGAAGAAGGATCCGGACAAGGCCAAACCGAACCCGGATGAATGAGGTTCGCCATGAAGAACGTGTCAGTGGCGTTTCCAGCAGGATTACTCCTACTGAGTTTCACGATTTCTCCAGTTCCTACCGCCGTCGCGCAAGCCTTTACGGATCCCGGTGGCAACGCGTCGACCCCAAGTTACGCCTCGATTCCGCGTGCCGGAATGCCGCAACTGCCAGGGCAAACGGGAGCCGCGGCGGATCCCTCGGTGATCGTGGTGCGCCCGGAATTGACGGACGAGCAGATGGGCGACCTGTATATGGTGCGCAAGCAGTATCGCGAGGCGGCCATGATCTTCAAGCGTCTCTCGGACGCCGCACCGCAAAATCCTGTCTATCTGAATAAATTGGGCATCACCCTGCACCAGCAAGAAGCTTTGGCGCTGGCCCTCAAGTATTACGAACGCGCAGTCAAAGCCGATCCACTGTACGCCGATGCGCAAAACAATATCGGAACGGTGTGGTATCAACGCAAGAAGTACAGCAAAGCGATTCGCGCTTACCAGAAGGCCATTAATATTCGCCGCGATTTGCCGGTGCTCTACAGCAATTTGGCATACGCGTATTTCGAAGACAAGAAATACGAGCAATCCATAGCGTCGTTCCGGCAGGCGCTAGCCATCGATCCGCATTATTTTGAGGAGCATGGGTCGCGCGCCGGTTCCGTGTTGCAAGACCGCACGGTAAACGATCGCGGGCGTTTCTACTTCCTGCTGGCTAAGTCTTTCGCAGAAGCCGGGAACCTCGAGCGCAGCCTTGTGTACCTCCGCAAAGCCAAAGATGAAGGCTACAAGGCCCTCGAAGCTGCGCGGCAGGATCCCGCATTCTCCGCAATGATGAAAGATCCTGAAGTGCAGGAAGCGCTGTCGCCCAAGCCGACGGATCCCGCGTCGCACTGACGTAAAGTATTATCCGCAGAACAGGTCGTGGCGCGCGGCGAACGCTACGAAAACTCCGACACGAACTGCCCGCATCATCGCTTCGGGCGCCACATCTGCGCAAACGCCTGCTACAATGCAACGATATGCAAAGCATTGACGCACGCCGAGGTTCGGGTAAACGTGCGCAAGGAAGCGCGCCAAAGGCTGCCGCTTCCCGAGGATACCGCCGCAGTTTGCGTCGACAGATTCTACGATTGGTGGTGTACGCGGCGATTTGCGCGCTTGGCCTCTGCGCTCAACTGCGGGCCCAGCAGACCGCGCCAGCTTCGCAAACTTTGCCGCGCTCGGCAGGCACAACTGGCGCAGGAATATTCCTGGTTTTTCCGTTTGAAAACGCCGGCGGTTCGACCCGGCTTGATTGGCTCGGCGAAGGACTCGAGGAGCTTACTATTCTGCGGCTTTCCGCCGCCGGGGAATCCGCCTATTCGCACACAGGACGCACAAATGAACTCGATCGCTACGGCCTGCCGCCCACGGCGAAATTTTCCCGCGCCACGATGCTGCGTATCGCCGAGGATCTGGACGTCGACTACGTCATTTTTGGAAACTTTAGCTCTGATGGCACGAACCTTACGGTCGAATCCCGCGTGCTGCGCGTAAATCCTCCCGCGCTTCTTCCCGTGGTGCGCGAAGCGGGTCCGCTCACCTCGTTGATGGATGTGCAGATGCGTCTCGCCTGGCGAACATCTGCCGAGTGTTACCGCGCTTACCCTTTAAGCCTGGCCGAGTTTTCAAAAAAACAGCGTGAACTCCGGCTCGATGCCTTTGAACATTACGTGCGGGGCCTGCTCACTAACGACGATGACGTTCGGCTGCGCGAACTGCGCGAAGCCGCACGGCTCGATCCGGACTGGCCAGATCCGGATTTTTCGCTGGGTGAAGTTTACTTCTCGCGGCGCGATTGCAACTCCGCTCTTCCCTGGTACGCGCGCGTGCCTAAGAAACACGATCATTACCCGCAAGCGGTGTTCGCCACTGGCGTTTGCCGTTTGCTACTTAGCCAGCCGGACCGCGCGGAAGAAGTTTTTACGTCGCTGCGCGAAGCCCTGCGCGAAAGCAATTCTTCGGGCCAAAATTCCGGCAGCGTGGTTTCCGGCGGCGACCTTCCGGAAATTTTGAATAACCTGGCACTCGCCAAAGCGCGCGAAGGAAATACGGCGTCCGCGCAAACGGATTTGCGCCGGGCGGCGGACCTTGATCCAGACGAAGACGATTATCCGTTCAACAGCGGCTTGCTGGCGCTGCAAGGAAACGACCCGGGCGCCGCAGCGAATTTTTTTCGCGAAGCCTCCGAACGCGAGCCGGACAACGCTGAAGATCGCGCATTGCTGATTCTGGCGCTGGAAAAAGCCGGCCACCAGCTCGAAGCCGAGCAGGAAAAGGCCTCGGCACTCGATGCTTTTGGCCCCAACGGTTTGCCCGCTGTTCATCTCGACGCCAAAACCGACGCATTGACGCATCTCGCGCGCATTAAAACAGAGCTTGATACCACCGCGCAGCGTCTGGAAATCAAGCCTGCAGAAACTTCAGCGTCTGGTGCGCCCGCTTCGGTTGCGGATTCTCTCGAAGGTCACATTCGGCTGGGCCGGCAGGGGTTGTCGAACGGTCAAGTGGATCTGGCGCAGCGCGAATTTCGCGCGGCTCTTTCGCTGGACGCCGGGAATGGCGCCGCGCATCGCGGCTTGGCGGATATTGCGCGCCGCGCGGGCCGGCTGGACGAAGCCATCGCTGAACTGCAAGCCTCCGTGAAGGACCGCGACTCGGCAGCAGCGCACGTAACCATGGCGCGTATCTATCTCGAGGAAAAAAAGCCGGACTTGGCCCGCGCCGAGGTGCAGCACGCTCTGAAGCTCGCCCCGAACTACGCGGAAGCCAAAGAATTGCTGGACCGTCTGCCTAGTCCCAAAGCCAGCCCCAAAGAAGGTGGCTCGCGTCCGAACGGAGGAGTGCAGTGAAACAGGCGCCGTTTACGCGGAGATTCGTTGTACCGGTTTTTTTTCTCGCCGGGATTTTGCTGGCCGGCGCTTGGCTGCCGAGTACTACATCACGCGCCGACGAACGGCCCGGGTCCAGTGCCGCGGTGGAGGTGCTGCACATCGACGGGGATGTGGAACCCATTCTCGTCACGTACATCGACGAGGGCCTTGCCGACGCCGCACAGCGTCACGCGGCTCTGGTGCTCATCACCATGGATACGCCGGGCGGCCTCAGCGACTCGATGAAAGAGATTATCCAGCACATGCTGGCGTCGCCGGTGCCGGTGGCTGTTTACGTCACGCCAACCGGGGCGCGTGGCGCTTCGGCAGGATTTTATATTTTGTTGGCCGCCGATGTAGCGGCCATGACTCCCGGAACGCACACCGGAGCGGCTTCTCCCATCATGGTGATCGGCGGTTTCCCCACGCAACTCGATGAAGTCTTTCGCAAGAAAATAAATAACGATGCCATGGCTTTCCTGCGGAGTTTTACGGAACGGCGCGGACGCAATCCCCAGCTGGCGGAAACCGCCATCACGGATGCCAAAGCCTTCACCGAGAAGGAAGCGCTAGACGGCAAGATGATCGATCTTATCGCCAATTCTATCGACGATTTGCTGCGCCAGCTCGATGGGCGAACCATCACGCGATTTGACGGCTCGAGAGTGAAGTTGGCATTGCACGACGCGGTGCAAACTTCGTTCGAGCTTTCGTCGCGCCAAAAATTCTTGGCGCGCATCGTGGAACCCGATATCTTGTTCGTTCTGCTCATCATTGGCGTCTTAGGTTTGTACACGGAGTTCACACATCCAGGCGTGATAGCTCCCGGGGTAATTGGCGGTATCAGTCTGGTGCTGGCGCTCTATGCGATGCATTTTCTGCCCATCAATTTAGCGGGCGTGTTCTTGATTTTATTGGCGCTGACGTTTTTTATCCTGGAAGCCAAATACACCAGCCACGGCGTACTGGCGGCCGGGGGCATCGTCTCCATGTTGCTGGGAGCCATGTTTCTGATACGCTCGCCGTTAACTGGTTTCGGCGTAAGCTTCTTTGTAGCGCTATCCGTCACCTTGCCGTTCGCATTGATCGCGGTTTTCTTGATGCGTCTGGTACTGCGCTCACGCAAGTGGAAGGCGGCCACCGGGAAGGAAGAGTTGTTGGGTGAGCAGGGAATCGCAGTAGCCGGTTTAGACGCCGGTGAAGAGGGCATGATTCGCATCCACGGAGAATTGTGGCGCGCCATCAGCGCACAACCGGTGGCGGCAGGAAGCGCGGTTCGCGTCCTGCGAATCAACGGTCTGCAACTCTTCGTTGAGCCGGCAACGGTGCCAAGCGCAACGCCGATCATCGCGACCTGATCGGTATTTTGTGTATCGCCGCCGGCGTTTATACCGACCGGCTCGGGGAGAGTGTCATGGAAATTCCATTTGTAGGTGTGGCCATTATTGCCGGGATCTTTCTGATCTGGTTTTGGAATTCGCTGTACATCATCAAAGAATGGGAGCGCGGCGTAGTGCTACGCCTCGGTCGCCTGCTCCCCATCGCGAAGGGCGCGGGACTCAATCTTGTTTTCTGGCCGATCGAAACGCTTTACCGCATTCCGTTGCGCATCGAAACGCTCGACGTTCCACCGCAAGACATCATCACCCGCGATAACGTTTCGGTTAAGGTGAACGCGGTATGTTACTTCCGCGTGGTTGATGCCAACATGGCGCTCTCGCAGGTGCAGAATTATCAGTATGCGGTATCGCAACTCGCGCAAACGACCATTCGCAGTGTTGTCGGGCAATTTGAGCTGGACGAAATCCTTTCGCAGCGCGACAAAGTGAATGCCAAACTGCAGATTATTTTGGATCAAGACACCGAGCCTTGGGGCGTCAAGGTTAGCAAGGTCGAGGTGAAGCAAGTCGACATTCCTGAGCAGATGCAACGCGCCATCGCCCGCCAAGCGGAAGCCGAACGCGAACGCCGGGCCAAAGTCATTCACGCCGACGGTGAGTTTGAAGCCTCGCAAAAACTTGCCGACGCCGCCAAAGTCCTGGAGACCCAGCCTACCGCCATCCAACTGCGCTACCTGCAGACCCTGACCGAGATAGGTGTCGAGAAGAACACAACGATTGTGTTTCCGTTGCCCATCGATATTATTAATCAGTGGACTAAAGCGTTGGGGGCTCCCAAAACGTAAGCATGGCGGCGCGAGCAAAACGCGGAGCGGGGGAACGTGTGCTGGAAAGCCGGCACGTCATTGGCTTGTTCCTGCTCATGCTTTTGTTCTCTGGAATATTTTTCACGCTGGGCTATGTGATGGGGCGCAATCAGTATGACGGGCAAGTGCGCGCATCCACCGCGCCGCACGATGGCGTTTACGATCCGCTGGTTGCGCCAAAGCCACTGCCGGGAAAGCACGGCAATGCTGCATCGCAGGTTGCCGTGACTGGTTCTGCCAAAACGCCGGCAAATGATCCCGCAGGGCAAAATAATCCCGGCTGGGACGTGCACGACTTTGAAACTCCAAAAAATGAGACGAATCGTTTGGAGCCTGCGGCGGCATCTGCAGCGGTGCAGAAAAATTCGTCCGCTGCAGTGAAAAACACGTCGGCCGTTACCGCGCGCGCGAATCCCAAAGCTCCGCTGGTTCCCGCCGGCTCTTACACGTTGCAGGTTGCCGCGGTGACGAATCAGGCCGACGCGCTGGACCTGGCCGCGCGTTTGCAAAAGAAAAAATTTCCCGCTTTTGTCCTTTCTCCGCAAGAAGATAAATTCTATCGCGTACAGGTCGGCCCTTACGCGGACCAGAAAGCCGCTGATGCTGCGAAGAAGGGGCTGGACACCGCGGGCTTCAAAGCTATTGTGAAGCACTGATGGCTTTCCGCCGCTGGACCTCGTACTTCCGTCCTCATTCTCATACGGAAACGCCTACGGCGTTGCGCCTGGTAATCGCGGTGGTGTCAGGTGCGGCGTTGGCGCTGTCCTACACAGGATTTTATCTCGCCGTCTATTCGTGGATTTGCATTGGGGTTCTGCTGGTGGTGGTGTTCGGTGCGCGGCCGCGCATCGCGTTCGTTTGCGGATTTTTGCAGGCCGTTGTGTTTTCTGTTTCTTCGGAGGCTTGGATCGCCACGGTTTTATTCCTGCACGGCGGCGTTTCGCAAATCGCGAGCTGGGGTTTGCTGCTCATGGTGGCCTCGCTTTGGGGCATCGCGTGTGGGATTTTTGCGTGGCTTGTGAACCGTCTTGCGCGCCGCAGTATTGCGGTTGCGTCCGTGGGCGCGCCATTTATCTGGGTCGCCGCGGAATTTCTGCACGGCAAAATGCCGGATATCGGATTTCCTTGGAACCTGCTCGGCTATCCAGCGGCCGCGAATTTGGGGTTCTTGCAAATCACCACGGTCACCGGGATTTACGGACTATCGTTTCTGGTTGCGGCCTTCAACGCACTGCTGGCGTGGGCGGACGCCGCAAGCACGCCGCGTGCGCCGAAGCGCATGGCAATTTTGGGGACCGTCGCCGCCGCGCTGGTGGTCGCAGCTTTCGTTTCGCCGCGACTTGTTCCGATGCCGCAATCCAATCATGTGGCTCGCGTGATGCAACTCGATTTTCCTGAAGCCATGGGTTACGAAGGGAATTGGTTCCAACAGCACGCGGGAGATATGAAAGAAGTGGAGCGCCTGAGCCTGCAATCTGACGACAGTAATCCGGATTTCCTGGTGTGGCCGGAAGCGCCCGCGCCATTTTCCGAGGAAGATTCGCAGTTTGCCACGGTGGCATCGTCGCTGGCGATTCGCTTCAACCATCCGTTTCTCGCGGGCGTCGTCGAATGGCGCAAAGCTCCATCCGTCGACGGAAAACCAACTGGCAGCCAGGTTCCTTATAACAGCGCGGTGTTGATCGATGCGCAGGGCCAACGCGTTTTCACGTACGACAAAATCCATCTTGTACCTTTTGGCGAGTACGAGCCGTTTCCGCTGATTCATCAGGTGGTCGCCAACGTGTCGGACGAAGTCGGCGGATTCCGCAAAGGTTCGCTTTACTCGCTCGGAAAGCTACCCGGCGGATACACTTTCGGCACATTCATTTGCTACGAAGCGATTTTTCCCGGAGAGATTCGCACGTTTGCGGCGGACGGAGCGCAGTTGCTGATTAACATTTCCAACGATGGCTGGTTTGGGCGTTCGGCGGCGGCGGAGCAGCACTTGCGGATGGCGCGGGTGCGCGCGGTTGAAAACCGCCGCTGGCTGATCCGAGCGACGAATAATGGTTTTACGGCGTCCGTCGATCCCTACGGCAGGATGTACCGGCCGCTCCCCCCAGACGTACGCGCCAGCGCTAATGTGCCGTACGATTTTCGCACCGACAAGACCATTTACACCCGCTTTGGGGACTGGTTCGCTTGGCTCTGCGTGCTCATTTCCGCTATGCTTTTTCTCTGGACGCTGGTCAAATCCGGCGGCGCGGGAGAAAATATCTCCATACCGGTGGTGGAAACTTCCGTTGCGGTGTTAGAACCGCCGCTGGCCACGGCTTGCAGCGCATCGCGAACTTTATAAGCTCGCAGAATTATTTTTCACACAAAACCAACAAGTGAGTGACGAAAAAAGATGATTCTCGAAGATCTGCAATATCGCTACGAAGGACTAAAACCCCGCATCGCTCTGGTTCGGAGCTATCTTTGACGCTGCGCACTATCGTGAGCGTCTAGAGGGCCTCGAAGTTCGCGCTGCCGATCCCAATTTCTGGAGCAATCAAGACGAAGCGCAAGCCGTGTTGCGCGACCGCAAGCGCGCCGAAGAGCAAATCGCCGCCGACGAAAAACTTGGCTCCTTTGCCGGCGACATCGAAACGTATATCAATCTAGCGCAAGAAGAATCGAACGCCGAGCAACGCAGCGATTTGCTGAAAGACTTATCTCGCGAGATTGACACCGCGGAAAACTACATCGGTGAACTAGAAACCAAAACTCTGCTCTCCGGCGAAACCGATCACCTCAACGCCATCATGACCATCAAGCCCGGCGCCGGCGGCACGGAGTCGCAAGACTGGGCTTCCATTTTGCTGCGGATGTACTTGCGCTGGGCGGAACGCAAGAACATGAAAGCGGAATTGCTGGACGAAACTCCCGGCGAGGAAGCGGGGATCAAGTCTGCAACCATTCAATTTGCCGGAGAAAACGCTTACGGATTGCTCGCTGGAGAAACCGGCGTGCATCGCCTGGTGCGCATTTCGCCGTTCGATCAAGCCGCGCGCCGTCACACTTCCTTTGCATCCATATTCGTGATTCCGGAAATCGACGACCGCATCGAAATCAATATTCGGCCCGAAGACTTGCGCATTGACACGTTCCGCGCAGGCGGCAAAGGCGGCCAGAATGTAAACAAAGTGGAAACCGCGGTGCGCATCACGCACCTACCCACAAATATTGTGGTCGGTTGCCAGGCGCAACGCAGCCAGGGCAAGAATCGCGAAATGGCGATGAAGATGTTGCGTTCGCGGCTTTACGACGAAGAAATTAAAAAGCGCCAGGCGCACACAGACAAGCTCGACGAAAGCAAACTGGAAATTTCATTCGGCAGCCAAATTCGTTCCTACGTGATGCAGCCCTACCGTTTAATAAAGGACCATCGCACAAAATTTGAAGTCGGCGACGTGGACCGCGTTCTCGATGGCGATCTCGATCCCTTCATCCGATCCTACCTAATGGCCAAGCGCACCAAAGGCAAAGTCGAAGTCGAACTCGACGATGCCGACCGCGAATAGAAAAGTGAATCGTGATCGTTTGACAGGGTTGCACATTTAACGCAATGGGATAAGCGCGAGAGGAATTTCCGGTCGAACGAGGGACCGCCTTGAGCGGCTATGCGTCACCAGCAGGTAACCGCCCACGAACGAGACGAGAGTGCCTAGATGCACACGATCGCCCTCATCCCCAGCCAGAAAAGCGCGCTATTGGTGTGGCATGACTCGTAAAAATGGTTGATGATTCTCGCGCGTGGAGGAAATTATCAATGAAGCGATCAGAAATTTGGCAGATAGCGGCAATTGTGCTGACGCTGGCGGCGCCGAGACCGGCCGCATCGCAGAACACCGCAAGTGATGCGCCAATGACCGATTCGAGCCGCATCGCGCCGGACGGCACAGCCTACGTCACGCGCGTCGTGCCTGTTCCCACCACCATCAGCCCGGAGGCGCACAAAATGTTGGCGCGAGCCACATCAGACGCCGCTGTTCCGCAAACGCTCGAAGAGCGCCGTTCTGGAACGGATAAGTGGCAAGCCGGCGCCGGCGAGGCGATGAAGAAAATGTATCCCGCTAACGTAGAGGCCGATACAGTTGCCGGCGTTCCCGTGCGCATCGTTACACCGCCGCGTATAGCCGCCGACAAGCGCGATCGCGTGCTTATCAATCTGCACGGTGGGGGCTTCAACTTCGATTCTGGATCGCTCACGGAATCCATTCCCATCGCAAATTTGACTGGCACAAAAGTGATTGCTGTTTTGTATCGTCTCGCGCCCGAATATCCGTTTCCCGCCGGCCTCGATGATGCCGTCGCGGTGTACAAGGAACTGTTAAAGACGTATTCCCCGCGCAACATCGGTGTGTACGGCACGTCAGCGGGCGCAATTCTCACCGGAGAGCTTACCGCCAAGCTCAAGAAATTAAATCTTCCGCTCCCCGCCGCGACAGGTATTTTTTCCGGCATGGGCGACTTCAGTCAAGTTGGCGACTCCAGTGCACTCTTCGCTTTGAACGGCTTTTCCGGCCATTTAGACCCTCCAAAACCCGGCGTGCATGATGCTGACTATTACACCGGCACGATAGACCTTAGGGATCCCGTGTTATCCCCGCTCTACGCGGATCTTTCCGGATTTCCTCCGACACTTTTTATTACCAGCGGCCGAGACTTGCTGCTCAGTGGCACCACCATCTTGCACCGCGCTTACCTCCGAGTGGGCGTGCACGCGGAGCTGGTGGTCTTTGAAGCTTTGCCCCACGCCTTCTGGAATAATCCTGGCCTCCCGGAAACGAGAGAAGCCCACCATCTGATGGCCGCATTTTTTGACGCGCGTCTCGGAAAGCAGTGACCGTTTGCTGATTACCCGCGGCGTTCACCCCTTAGATCGACCATCGCCCGATCGCGACCGCGCCCGCTCTAACCAAAAAAAATTAAAGTTGCAAGTGTGCGAACCGACTGCGGCGGCACTCTCCTGCTAGAGCGAATTCTGCAAAGCGTCGAAGTGGCTACAGAACAGCGTGATCTCCGCCGCGCGCCTCGATATACAACAATGCAAAACTCGCGCCCGAACCACTCGGCTTGACGCTTACCAGGTGCTGCTTTTCTTTACTGCCTGCTTTGAAGAGTTGACCGCCGGGATCCGGTTTGTCGTCGCCGCAGGTTAATGTTGCGGCATGGTCTTTTCCCGCAGGCGTGGCTGGCGGATTGCTGCAGTCGAGGACCGGGCCGTATTTCGCGAGAGCCTTGCGGTAAAACGCCGCAACTTTTTTCGGTGCATCGCCAGATTCCAGCTTCAATACCACCAGCTTGAACCCGAATGCTCCACCCCATAACCCGAGCTGCGCGGCCGTCGAGTCGTCAGTTCCATCCTTGCGCGGTTTCGCGCCGGGATACAGAGGCAGACCGACCTCCTTGGTCGTCGCCTCCTTGCTGACGATGACGCCAGCACTTGTACCGTTGGTTTTTTTTGCAGAATCGTCTTGCGCGTGAGCTACGCCCGCAAAGGCGCCTGCAACAATCACCAGCAAGCCTGCAAGTACTCCCGGCAGAGCGTGCGAGAAATTCATGCTATGCGGTATGCGGTTTCGAGCGTTCATGCGACCCACCCCTTCGTCACAACTGTACAGAGATACGAGGATTCTGTGGAATTTGTTGCACGAACTAACAGGAACGTGGTCAGCCCTGGCGCGTTAATTCGCGACCGTCAGCTCGACTTGCGACGCCGCGGCAATCCGCGAGCCCGGAGCGGGGGACTGGTCAATCACCGCAGCGCGCGGCCACTGCGGCGCCGAAACGTAATTTAATTTGCGATGCAGTTCCGCGGCGTCCAAACGGTGTTGCGCGGCCACTTCATCAAGTCCGATCAGATACGGCATCACGTAGCTGGTCTCGCGCGAATTCTGGGCCACCAACACGTCCACGCGCGGCGTAGCGGCTCCCGCTCCCGGCCGCGGATTCTGCAGCACCACGCTATCCGGCGCATCGTAGGGAAGAGTCAGCGTCGAAACTTCGCCAAGCTGCAAACTATTGCGCAGAAGTTCGATGCGCGATGCACGCAGCGAATGGGTTTCGAGCAACGGAATCTGCAACTGCCGCTGCCCCAGGCTGAGCACCACGTGCGCTTGCTGCGATTGCTTCATCAGCAATCCGGCGGTCGGCGTCTGCCGTACCACCACGTTGATCGGCAAATCACTGTAAATATGATCCGCCACTTTCAGCACCAGACCGCGCGATCGCAGCACAGAGTTTGCTTGCGCTACGTTGATACCGACAAGGTTCGGCATGGTCGTTTCCCGTCCGTGAATGGCAATGCGCATGGCGGTGATCGCGCTCAAAAATGCCGCCGAAGCCAGCACAAAAATCAGCAGCGAAATGCGGCCAAGCCATTCGAGGCGTTCACGAAGCGTCATGATTATTGTTTGGCGGTCTTGCTCGCGACCAGTGGCGGCGCCGGATAATCCGGCAGCTTGTCTTTGCTGGTGTCCGCGCGCTTCACTTCCAGTTCGTCGAAGAGCAAGGAAGGCGCAATCACCGTCATGGAAACGCCGCCTGGCCGGTTATCCACCAGCTGATCGTCACCGGCGGCGATCAAATCCGCACGCAGCGACCGCACGTCCAGCTCGCTGAATACCGCCCCGCGCACCAGTTCTTCATGCCCATCGTCAACATAAACGCGGTACAACAGGCGCGGCGAATTTCCGGGTCCTAGAGTTTCCACGCGATAGGCGTACGGCCTGCCTTGCTCTGCGGCCATCTCCATGATGCGCTTCTTTAGGGCTGCCGGAGATTGCGGCTCCGAACTCTTGAAGATCAGTACTCCGGGATTCGGCTGCGGGTAAGAACCAGGAGCGGCCCGGCCATGTCCATTAGAAGTGGTGAAATCGCGAATCGGTTCGCGGCCCACCAAATAATTCGTCAAGGAACCATTGTCGATCAGCGTAACGGTCTGCGCTTTCACGCCTTCGCTATCCACATCGTAACTGCCGACCAAACTCTTCCCTTTAAAGTCTTTGAGTGAAGGGTCATCTACCACTGATACAAAATTCGGTAGCACGCGCGATTTGTAGCTGGTGGCAAACGATCCGATTGTGCGGTTTGGTTTGCCGAGCTGCGGCTTGCGTCCCGTGACGTTTGCCCCGAGCAGCGAGAGTACCACGTCATTTGCTGCGTCTGGAGCGAACAGCACCGGCCCCCGATACTCCTCTTCCACGATGGGAGCTTTGCGCAGCGCCACGATGGTATCCAGTGCTGCCTTGGCCTCGGTCATCAGCGCATCATGTGTGGGCAATTCCTCGGCGCGCGCCACCGTCCATCCGGGAGAGCGGCCCAAACGCATCCCATCTTCCGCTTGCGCGGCTCCATTAAACTGCACGCTGTAAATATTTTTCCCGTGGCGCGTGACGGTGCCTTCGGAATTCACGAAATACTCGTTCACCGCGGAAAACCGCGCGGATGCCGTCACTGCCTCCAGATCCGGATATTGTTTGTACAGCGCGGTCATGTCCTGCAGAGTTTTTTTCCACGCCGTTTCGTCGACGTGCAAAGCGACCGTTGGTTCAACAGCGGTCAGCACGGGAGCTTTCGCGAAATCCTCGACCGGATGAGGATCCACGGAAAATTGCTTCAACGCCGCTTGTTTTTCCGCCAGAGCTTCGCCTGCCGCTTTATACGCATCGTCGGTAACCAGCCAGATCTGATGGCGCAGTGCGATGGGATCGTTATCGAGCGGCAGAATATTGGCTTCGCCCATTCCTTGGTTGTAATAGCTGTCCTGCTGATAGTCTCCGACGCGCACGACCACGCGCAGCACGCGGACATGGGAATGTTGATTTTCTCGCAGCGCACCGAAGGCCGCTTCCGCTGAAAAATCCTCAACGTCGTTCACGCGATACTCGATGTAGTAAGGCGCTTGCACCTGGTCCATTTTTAAATGGTCTTTGGAGCGTTCTAGCTCCGCCAACAGAGCTTCGATCAGCGCGTCGCCTTTGGCCGCCGCATGCGCCGCAGCCATCGGCGATGCCGCCGCTGCAAGCTTGGCGTCGTCGCTCGGAGTCTCAGCGCGAAGGCTCGGCGAAGCCAGCGCAAATAATGCGGCGGACAAAACGATTGCGAGGGACACATTCGCGGGGTTCGCTTTCGTAATTCTCACAGTTTTCTCTCTCGTCGCTGCGCTGACCACTGCTGCAACTCGGTTCACGGTTGCACCTCGGGCTTGGACTCTTTCGTTTCACTGGCCGATGAACTTGTCTCCGGGGCACCGGGAGCGGACAAGATCGGTGGCCGTTCGTGCGAATGCTGACGCTTTTGCACTTCCATTTCGGAAAAGAGCATCGCCGGCGCTACCGCAGAAACCGGTACGCTGCCGCTTTCCGCGCCGCACACGCCGTTAAAGACGTGCTCTTTGTCGCCGGTGGTGATGATGCGTGTCAGCGCGGCGAGCGGCGTTCCCACGATGTCCACGCCGCGCACCAGTTCATCCGGACGGCCATCGGCGTACACCTTATAAACAATCACTGGCAAAACTTGAAAGGCCTGCGGCAGCGAGCGTTGCGTCAACGTAAAGCCGCCCTGAATGTCGTCAAAGTAGAGTCCGTACTGTTTCCCCTGCTTTTTCACTTCGTCGATCAGTTTTTGCCGCATCTGGTCTTCGGGAACTTTTTGCGTCGAGGTGACGATCAAGTTGCCTTGGCGTCCCGTCGGCATCAGCCCGGGCTGATTCCGCCCATGGCCGTTGGACTGCGCAAAATTTGTGATGGGCATGCGCGACATCAGGAATTTCTGCAGGATGCCGTCCTTGATCACTTCCACGCGCTGCGCGGGCGTTCCCTCGTTATCGAAATCGTACGAGCCCGCAAGTTTCACTCCCGCTAGTTCCTTGATGGTCGGATCGTCCGACACGCTCAAAAATGTTGGCAGCACTTCTTGTCCGATTTTCTTGGTGAACGTCTGTCCTTCTTCTTCATCCTTCTGCCGATGGCCCTCCAGGCGATGCCCAAGTACTTCGTGGAAGAACACCGCGGCAGCGCGTCCGCTCAGTAATGCGGGGCCATCGTATGGCTCCGCCACTGGAGCGTCGCGCAACGCCTTCAGGTCGACAGCCATTTTTTCGATCTTGCTGGAAAGTTCCGGTTCGGTGGGTAAACCTGCCGCGTTCGGAGCCTGGAAGGTTTCCACTCGCAAGAGTTCCATGCCATCGGCGGCGCGCGTTTGCGCTTCCATCACCAGGCGCGTCGAGGCGCTGGGCGTTACCACCTCGGTGCCCTCGCTCGAGACCATGCGCGCGTTGGAGTCTTGCACCTGCAACACCACGGTGGCGAAGTACACTTGCGGATATTTGCGGAACACGCCGGAAAGCCGCTTGATCTCGCCAGACCACGCTTCGTGGTCAAAGGCCTCCGGCGGTTTGGTTTTGCCAATGTGCGTGGTGGCGGTTTCCTTGGAAAAATCCGGGGACTTGTCTTCTTCTTCGGCGCGCACCGCGTTGTTGGTACGGACATTCAGCAGCGAGGGCACCGCGCGTTTGTACTCGCGGTCCGTCAAATCCCAAAGTACGCGCTCAATCGCGTCTTGGTCATCGCCGATGGGCAGGGAGCCGGAAGTGATACCACTGGGGCGGCTTTGTCCGTGGGTGTTGTCGAGAGCTGGAGTGCCGACGCGCATGGCCACATCTGCTTGCCTGCGGTGCGCGGCGAAATCCTGCAACAAGCTACCGTAAGCGCCCACCAGTACCGTGAAATTTTGATCGTAAACCGTGTAGCTCAAATAATAAGGCGGCTGCTCCGATTTGCCGAGGTCCGCGGTGGCGCGCTGCAGCTCCGTCTGCATGGCTTTTAACACGGAGTCGGTGGCGTTCGGGGCGACGTCGCCCGAGGTGTTGCTGGCAGGGGCGGCGCTGCTCGCGCGCTTCGCGGGCAGCTTGCCCGGCAGCGCGTAGGTCAACGGCGTGACCGCGAGTTGCGCGGCCAGGGTCGCCGCCGCTATCGCGCGCCAGGACTTGCGCGTAGACCGTGCGAATTTGCTGGAGATACTTGTGGCGAAAGACTCTTTCATGAAAGGTCGGCTCCCAATAGCGCGCAATTGCTGCGCACAACGATCAAGGTGTGGATGGCGCAAGTACTGTAAACGGCGAGTATGCCTCAGTGATGATTCTGGAGCAATGCTGCTAGAGGAAGCGGTCTCCAGATGTTAAATGGGCGCCATTGGCAAATTCCAGCGCGGAGACCTGCCTTCTTCCTTCTAGTTTGACGGCAGTAAGGCGCAAAACGGTTGTGTGACCGCAGAGGACCAGCCAATTCGGAGAGCCACCGGTGACGTCAAGGAGCAGAGCGCCGGGAACTTGCGGCGCGGCGTTGGTGTCCATGTTGCCGGCGAGGTCCGGTTCGGCAGTAACCGGTTCGCCCCAAATTTGACAGGTTTGTCCGCGGAAGGTGGTCAGAGCGCCGGGCCAAGGCGTGAAACCGCGCAGGCGATTGAAGATTTGCTGGGCGGATTGCCGCCAGTCGATGCGGCCGTCTTCTTTTTTCAGCAAAGGCGCATTGCTCGCCAGGTCATGATTTTGTGGTCGCGGCGGGATTGTGCCGGATGCCAGACCCCGCAAAGTGTTCAGCATCAGCGGCGCGCCTGCTTCGGACATTCTGGCGGCAAGTTCCGGCGTGGTCTCCTTTGCGCCGATGGAAATTTCTTGTTGCAGCAGCGTGTCGCCGGTGTCCATGCCGGCATCGATGCGCATGGTGGTCAGGCCAGTGATGGATTCGCCGTTGGCGATGGACCACTGGATCGGAGCGGCCCCACGATATTTGGGAAGCAGCGAGCCGTGCAGGTTGATCCATCCTAGTTTTGGGATGGGGAGCAGGCGCGCCGGAATAATTTGGCCGTAGGCGATGATCACGATGGCGTCTGGCTCGAGCTGTTGCAGTACCTGTTGAAATTCTGGCGCGCGAATTTTTGGCGGCTGATGGATGGGAAGGCCAGCTTTCAGTGCTGTTTGTTTTACCGGCGAAAAGGAAACTTGCCGGCCGCGGCCGCTGGGGCGGTCCGGCTGAGTAATCACGGCGAGAATTTCGACATCGGATTGCGCGAGAAGACTTTTTAGCGAGGGAACCGCGAATTGCGGAGTGCCGCAAAAAACCAGGCGCAATTTACCACTCGCCTTGCTTTCGCATTTTTTTGATTTTCCGCCGGATCAGGTCGCGCTTCAGCATGCTGAGGTGCTGGATGAATAAAACGCCGTTGAGGTGATCGATTTCGTGGCAGAAGGCGCGGGCCAGCAAGTCTTCGCCGCGCAGCTCAAAGGTTTCTCCGGCGACGGTTTGCGCACGTACCGTCACAAAAAGCGGGCGCACGACGTAGCCACGGAAACCGGGGATGCTGAGGCAGCCTTCTTCTTCGCGTTTTTCGCCTTCCGCGTGAATTACTTCGGGATTCACCAAAACGATTTTTGCTTCGGGATTTTTGCCGGCGGTGACGTCAACGACGGCCATGCGGATGCCTTTGCCGATTTGCGGTGCGGCCACGCCTACGCCTTGCGCGGCGTACATGCTAGCGAACATGTCTTCGGCGAGTTCCGCAAGTTCAGCGTCGAACTTCGTGACGATAGCGGTATTTTTTTCAAGGATCGGATCGCCGTACTTGACGATGTTGTAGATTTTGCGCGGAGGAGCGGGCGGTGCGGCCGGCACCTGGGCGGCTGGTGATTCTCCGGCAGGAACCCGCCCTTCCGCCGAATCGCCGGGTTTGCTTTTGGCCGGCGGATCGCTGATGGGTTCGCTGGATTTAAAACGCGGCGATTTGATGGGCATAGTTATCGAAATTTCGCCGCATCTCGGCGAAGGAATCTCCTCCAAATTTTTGCAGAAAAGCATCGGCCAGCACAAGGGCCACCATGGCTTCGCCGGCCACTCCGGCGGCGGGGACCACGCACCAGTCGGAGCGCTCGTAGGCGGCCTGGATGGGTTCTTTGGTGACCATGTCGGCGGTGCCGAGCGCCTTGCGCAGCGTGGAGATGGGTTTCAGGTAGCCGCGAACGATTACGTCTTCGCCGTTGGTGATGCCGCCTTCGAGGCCGCCGGCGCGATTGGACGAGCGCGCGAAGCGGTGCGCGGCCTTATCGTAAGAAATCTCGTCTTGCACTTCGCTGCCGTACGAACCGGCGGCGAGAATGCCGGCGCCGATTTCCATACCTTTTACGGCTTGAATGCTCATAACCGCTTGCGCGAGGCGGCCATCGAGTTTTTCGTCCCATTGCGCGTGGCTGCCGAGACCGATGGGGACGTTGTGGATGACGACTTCGAAGACGCCGCCGACGGTGTCGCCGGCTTTGTTGGCGGCGTCGACTTCGGCTTTCATTTGATCTTGTATTTGCGCATCGACGCAGCGGAGCGGGGAATCGAGGTCTTTGCTCAGCGCGAGAATTTCGTTCCACGTTGCGGGTCGCTGCAGTTTTACGTGGCCGACCTGCATGGTGTGGCTGGCGATTTCTGTGCCGAATGCGCGAAGCAAAATTTTCGCGAAGGCTCCGGCGGCTACGCGGGCCGCGGTTTCTCTTGCGGAAGCGCGTTCGAGGACATAACGGGCGTCGTGGAAATTAAATTTTTGGGAACCGGCGAGATCGGCGTGGCCGGGACGGGGTGCGACGAGTTTTTTTTCTTGCGCGGCAACTTGCGCTTCGGGCGAGTTTTCCACGGGCAGGAATTTTTCCCAGTTGGCCCAATCGCGATTTTCAATGCGCACTGCGATGGGTGCGCCAATGGTTTGCCCGTGGTGTACGCCGGCGAAAATGTCGGCGCGGTCTTTTTCTATTTTTTGGCGGCCGCCGCGCCCGTAGCCGAGCTGGCGGCGGTGCAGTTCGTGATTGATGACATGGACGTCAATGGGTAGACCAGCCGGAAGACCGGAGACAAACGCCAGCAGCGCTTGTCCGTGCGATTCACCGGCGGTGTAAAAACGCAGCATTCCCGAAAGACCCTCGAATGGTTCGCAGACGATTTTATGAAAAAAGCGTTAACAGGGAGTGTAGCGGGGGTGCCGCGGAACGTCCAGCGGGTCGGATAAATTATAGATAAAGATTGCGGTTGCTGTCATGTACGGGGCGCAACAACGGTGCACAGGCAGGAGTGCCTGTGCTACTGGCTTGCTGGTTTGATTTGATCGGTGCGTTCGCCGACGAAGACCAGGCAGGAATTCGGATCGATGATGTGAAATTCGGTCATGCCGTAATCGCGGTCGAAGAGGTCGCGGACGCGGTAGCGATCCTTGAAGCATTGCACGTGCTGCCAGAGCTGCTGGATGCCGGAGACTTCGACGTAGATTTCGACGTGATTGCGAAGAATCTTCATGATTTCTTCGGAGGCGGCAAGTTGCAAATGGATGGTCCGGCCATCGCGCTCGATGACGGAATATTCCGGCGATTGCTGCGCGATGTTGAAGCCAAGCACATTTTGATAAAAGGCGATGCTTTCGTCCATGTTGGCGACGGCCAACATCGGACTAATTCTTCTAACGATGGTTGCGGATGGCACCGGTGAAGCTCCCAGCTGAAAATATTATCTTAAAGAATCACGAAAATGGGGCGGTTCTTCATTATGACTTCTGTCATCGCGTCTTGTTACTGCTCTCGACCATGAAGGTGACGTCTGAAATGCCGGCGTCGCGAACCGCGCTAAGCGCCGCTTGCACATCGGCGTACTTCGCGCGCGCGTCCGCACTCACGTAGACGCGGCGCTCCACCTCCGGCTGAATCATGGAGCGCAAGATGCTTGGCAATTCGGAGGACAAAACCTTGCCACCCCTCGTGTTGTTATTCCCGATGACGAACACGTTCCCGTCGCGGGTCACCATGATTCCCAGCGAATCTTCCCTAAGCGCTCCTGGCTGAGGAGTCCCTGTGTTGACGCCTACAAGGTCGACTTGCTTGCCGCCGTGATGTCCGGGCCAAGGCGTAAACAGGATGTAAAGCGCGAGCAAGATCGCTACAAGTGGTGTGGCGTCAATAACGCTTACTGGGATAGGCCACGGCGTCGAGCGCGGTTTCCACGTCAGCGTACTTCGCGCGGCCATCGGCTTTGATGTATATGCGGCGTTCGACGCCGGGCAACAGCTCCGAGCGAATGGACTCTGGCAGATCACTTACAGCGATCTTCGTTGTTCTAAGGAAAACGTCTCCATTGCGAGTGACGCTTAGGAGCAGGGCCTCGTCTCTTACTGCGCCAGGTTTGAAGGTTGCGTTGGCCGTCGCCGGCAGATCGACTTGGAGTCCGTGATGCCTTCCTGCGATGACTGCCATCGCTTGGAGGAAAACCAGAAAAATTAGGATGAAGCACAGCGTTGGAACCGTTGTGTCGAGTTGTGGCCAAAGTTTGCCGCGGCGGCGTGGTTTGGGTTTCCAAGGCTGAGATGGTTCAGTCATTGTGAAGGCCTACGTCGAACTGGCGGACGAGGTTCCTATTTCTTAGACACCGGTCATTTGCGTGGCTGGCGATGGGGTGCGGGGCGCAGGGCTGTTTGTGGCGGCGGGACAGCTACCGGATAGAGCGGGGAATCGATAGCCCGGCTTTCGCGGATGGTGGGAAGCCGGGCTTGATGGGTGAAACAGAAGATGGGCCGCACCGAAGACAAAACCAAGGGTTCGCTTCCGGGGACGAATTCCTGCGAACAGGAATCCGCAGCGAACGGCGATGGATTTGACGCTTTGCGGCCCGGCCCTTCAGGTTCGTTTCTTATTTCACCTCAACTTTGGTGCGCATCCAGGGGTGGATGCAGCATTGGAAGAGATGTTCGCCTTTGGTGAGGCCGGCGATCTGGAGTTGGCTACCTTGGAGGATGCGGGTGCGGGCGACGGCGATATTGGAGAAGCCGCCGGCACACTCCGGAACGGTAGTCTCCCCCGGCGCGTTGAGCGGGGCGATGAAGCCGCCACCGAACTTGGCGACCTCGGTAAAGGTGTGAGGCTCACCGCCCTGATCGACAACGCTGACGGTGGTGCCCTGTCTGACGCTCATGGCATCCGGTTCGAAATCCCACTTGGGGTCGGGAGTTCCAGCGGCCGCTTTGGCGAACAAGTCAGATAAGACGGTGGATGCGCCGAGGGTGACGTTGTGACAGAAAGCAGGACCCAAGGCGTTGTTGAAAGTGGTGGGGTCGCATTCGTCCAAAGCCACGACTTGTGCGGAGGGAGAGGGCCGTGAGTCTTCGTCTTCGTGAGCCACAGCGGCGAAGACCAAACCGCCAACGAGTAAACCAATCTTCAAGAGATTTGTCATTATTTCCATCCTTTTTATTCGAATTCGCGCGAACTCGATCGAGTCCGGAGGCGATGGCGTGGATAGTGCGGGTACCGACGATTGGCGACAATAGTGAGCGCCTGAAAACTAGCTTAAATCTTCATGAAAAGGGTGGTCGCAGCGGGGTACGCGGGAGGGGCTATAATGCCGGGCAGCTTGGCCTTGGACGGTGCCGGAGATGTCCCCGAATCTCTTAAAACTTGCGGACAATCTAGAACTAGATCGAGGAGCGTACGAACTGCGACGCTCGGGAATGGCCTTGCGGCTATCGCGCATTCCAATGGAACTATTGTTGTTGCTGGTGGAAAGGCGCGGGGAAGTGGTAACACGGGACGAGATTGTCGAACGGGTGTGGGGGCGGGAAGTTTTCCTGGACACGGATAACAGCATCAATGCGGCGGTGCGTAAGCTGCGGCAGGTACTGCACGATGATTCGGAGGAGCCGCGATTTGTGCTCACGGTAGCGGGAAAAGGTTACCGGTTTGTGGCACCGGTTACGGAGATCGCGGGGACGGAGGCCAAACGACTCAAGCAGGGAGAAACACGCGGGAATAATCTTCCGGCGTCGCGAACGGGATTTGTGGGACGCGAGAAGGAAGTGGAAGCGGCGAAAGAACTTTTGCGTTCCGGAGAAGCGCGGCTGATTACGGTGACTGGACCGGGCGGAATTGGGAAGACACGGTTGGCAGTGGAGGTAGCCGCGGAAGTTGGCGAACATTTTCCGGGAGGGATTTGTTTTGTGCCGCTCTCGCCACTGAAGGATCCGGAAATGATTGCTGGAGTGGTGGTGCAGGCGCTTGGAATTCGCGAGGCGGGAGGGCTGACGCCGCTGGAGCTGCTCAAAACAAATCTGCGGGACAGTTCGCGCGCGCGGTTGCTCCTGCTGCTGGACAATTTCGAGCACTTGATCGCGGGCGCAGCGCTCGTGGCGGAATTGCTGGCGGTGGGGGCGCACGTGAAGATTCTGGTCACGAGCCGCGAGGCGCTGCACTTGTACGGTGAGCACGAATTTCCCGTGACGCCGCTGGCGCTCCCGGATGCGCGG